>Ga0265293_10000511_pt1 | contig 92440 bp, 85 predicted proteins | sample Munlanlewell138R_FD_192505 | JGI IMG/M metagenome (GOLD analysis project Ga0265293, IMG submission 192505) | Leachate microbial communities from a municipal landfill in Southern Ontario, Canada - Leachate well 138R | ecosystem: Engineered > Solid waste > Landfill > Unclassified | place: Canada... | reverse complement strand
CAGGACTCTGTGTCCCTGTAACTTAGGGATAAATGTGTGCATGAGCCGTATACGAGGCCCGTACGTACGGTTCTGTGAGAGGGATGAGGCGGCGACGCCTCACCCTACTCGATGTTTGACGTCCTTTCAGATCTCGCTACTGGCGGGAATCAACAGAACAGGTTGGCGACATTCCCTGGCGACACCCTCGGCGGTGCTGCCGATCATCAGGTTCTGAATTGGCGTGGTGCCACGCTTGCCCAGTATTACCAGAGCCGCCTGTTCATCTTCAGCTGCTCTGACAATTTCACGGATGGCCGACCCCTTGCAGCGTCGGGCTACGACCTGATCGTGGCGACTGACCAGTTCCGCAATCTGCTGGTTGATGGTCGCTGTGTTGTCGACTTCATCCGTCTCTACCCATAGCACCAAGCCGTGTCGACCTCCGCCGAGAAAATGCTCGAACGCTCGCTGCGCCACCTGCGCTGGGGGTGATCCATCGGTTGCCAGTAATACGGTTCCAGTAGGCTCAATGGCCTGACTGTCGGATGGGATAATCAGTAGCGGTAGTTGGGTAAGTCTGGCCAGGTTGAGGGTGATGTTGCCGTAAAATAACGCGCGGCCAGCCGAATGGCTCTGGTTCAGGACGATCAAGCCGTCAGCCTTGTGCCGCCGCGCGGCGTCATGCAGTTCAGTCGCAGCAAAGCCGCGCTGCACAGCATAATTCACCGGGATACCCCATTCGGCACTGAGCGTGCCCGCCAGTTCCTCCAGATGGCTTGCTGCGGCTGCTTCGCTGTCTTCTATGCTGCTCCGGCGAGTGGTATCCACTGCGTAGACCAGCGTTAACTTCTGTACGCCAGCCAACTGCAATATGGGCGGCAGCAGATCGCAGGTCTTCTGCCAGCTTTCTGAGTAATCGAAGCCAAGGATACAGTGTTTCAGCATGAGCCAACCCCTTTCCTGTTGTCTGCTATCAGTCTAGACGAGCACTGCGATATGGCTACACAGACTCAGAAGGAGAGGGTTTCGCTGGGCTGTACCTGTCCGCAATCAGGCGAAGTCCAGCGATGTACTTCATGGCGTTGAACGTTCGCCTGAGTGGATTTGGATGACGCGCCGCTGCGTGCAAGCGATTGATCGCTACCGAGAAAGGAGGCGTGAATCTCATGGCTGCTGATGAACTCAACATAGCCATGCAGAGCACCGTTGAGACCCTGCCGAGCGCGACAGTTACCCATAACCCTGATAGAGGAACGATCCACCTTTTGCAGATTCAGATCACATTCCGGCAGTTTGCGCTGGATGATCCGTTGCAGATTGAACAGGTGCCCCAGCTCGGCGGCTTGATTGGCAGCGATACACTCCATGACGATCTCAGGTGCGGCTTCGCTGATCGCGATATCCATCAGGGTGCGATAGGCGGTAGTGGACAGTTCGGACAACGGCTGTGCCTCACTGGCTGCGCGCAAGGCCTGCTCATGATTGGTGAGGATGCGGCTTTCGCTGCGCCACAGTCCTGCTTCGGGGGTGGGAGTCAAACGTTCTGCCTGAGCCGACAGAGTTACAGCGATGAGTAGCATGAACCCACAAATGGTGCGTTTCATCTCCTGGAAACCTCCTGTCTATTCAGTAGAACTGTTTAGGGTGAAGATTGACTATAGACGCTCGGAGACATTACCAACCATTTTTCTGGCAATAGTTGGATTGGTGCACAGTTCCGATGAGAGCGGCAGGTAAGCGGGTGCGTCGTTGTTAGTCGCGGATGAAGCGGGTGACGTCGGCGGAGGGTAGAGCGGGGTCGGGCTCCGGACGAATTCCGGAGCCCTGCACAGAGAGGTGGTTCAGTTGCCCAGCAGAGCAGGCTTCTCACGACGGGGACGCTGACGCTTTGGTGCGGCTGTGGTGGTGTCCGGCACTACCCGGTTACCCATGGCCTGCAGGCGCCGCTCGCGGGCTACGGCATCTTCCGGCTCAACGACGCCGGGCATGCGTTGCGGCGGACGGCGTGGCTTGTTGTTAGTGTTGGCGCGTGGCTTATCACTACGACTCTGATTGCGCGGCGCTGCACTTGCACCGGCCGGGCGTTGGCCACGACCGCGCGCAGGCGTGCTGTTGCGCGTGCGTTCTGGTCGATCACTGTTGAGCTCGGCCTGGGCCGGCGGGACAAAGCCCTGCAGATCGCCTTCCTCGAACTTCTGGCGGGTCATCCGTTCGATGGCCTTGAGCAGTTTCTCTTCATCAGGGCTGACCAGGGATACGGCTTCGCCACTGCGACCGGCGCGGCCGGTGCGGCCGATACGGTGTACATAATCTTCAGCCACGTTGGGCAGTTCGAAGTTGACCACGTGGGGCAGCTGATCGATATCCAGACCGCGGGCGGCGATATCGGTGGCTACCAGTACGCGAATCCTGTTTGCCTTGAAGTCAGCCAGGGCCTTGGTACGGGCGCTCTGGCTCTTGTTGCCGTGGATCGCGGCGGCGGGCAGACCGTTCTTTTCCAGATACTCGGCCAGGCGGTTGGCGCCGTGCTTGGTACGGGTGAAGACCAGCACCTGCTCCCAGGCACCCATGGTGATCAGGTGCGCTACCAGAGCGCGTTTGTGGCCAGCCTGGACACGGTACACACGCTGCTCGATGCGCTCGACGGTGGTGTTCAGCGGCGTTACCTGAATACGCGTCGGGTTATGCAGCAGACGATTGGCCAGTTCGGTAATTTCACCGGAGAAGGTTGCCGAGAACAGCAGGTTCTGACGCTTGTTCGGCAGCTTGGCGATCACCTTTTTCACATCATGGATAAAACCCATGTCGAGCATGCGGTCGGCTTCATCCAGGACAAAGTATTCAACCGCCGATAGATCCACAGCGCGCTGGCCAACCAGATCCAGCAGGCGGCCGGGGCAGGCCACCAGTATATCCAGGCCCGGGGCCAGCGCCTTGATCTGCGGATTGGCACCAACGCCGCCAAATATGCAGGCGCTGTGCAGCTGCAGTTCGGTAGCGTAGGAGCGGATGTTGTCATGCACCTGGGCAGCCAGCTCACGCGTGGGGGTCAGGATCAGGGCGCGTACCTGCTTGGGTACACGTTTGTAGTCGGCAGGACGTTGGCCGTCAGGAAACAGCCGCTCAAGAATCGGTAAGGAGAAGCCGGCAGTCTTGCCCGTGCCGGTCTGGGCGGCAACCATCAGGTCGCGGCCTTCCAATACGGCAGGGATGGCCTGCAATTGGACGGGGGTAGGAGTGGTATAACCGGTTGCAGCAATAGCGCGCATCAGCGCATCGGACAGGCCGAGAGAAGCAAAGGACATTCAGATAAACCCTGTGATGGCCGTTTGCGAACAGGGGCTGTCCGTGCGGCCGATAGAAGATGGAGAGACGCGAGTCTAACAGAAATCGCTACGCCCTGCAGAAAAAACTCTGTTGCCCCAGCAGCGCTTGCGGTGTGTCGGTTGACGGCACCGCAAGCGAAGCGTGGGATTCGCTGGCTTACAGATTGCGCAGAATTGCCAGGCTGGGCTCAGCCTGATTCAGCGTGTAGAAGTGCAGGCTCGGAGCGCCGCCCTCGATCAACCGCTGGCACATCTTGCTGATGACCTCGGTGCCGAAGGCAGCAATGCTGCCAGTGTCGTCACCATAGGACTCCAGCTGTTTGCGAATCCAGCGTGGTATCTCCGCGCCGCAGGCATCCGAGAAGCGCGACAGGCTGCTGTAGTTGGTGATCGGCATGATGCCCGGCACGATTGGAATGTCCACGCCAGCCTTGCGTACCCGCTCGACAAAGTGGAAGTAGCAATCGGCATTGAAGAAGTACTGGGTAATCGCACTGTCGGCGCCGGCCTTGGCCTTGCGCACGAAGTTTTCCAGATCAGCTTCAAAGTTGCGCGCCTGAGGGTGCGCTTCCGGGTAGGCGGCAACTTCGATAATGAAGTGGTCACCGGTTTCGGCGCGAATGAACTCGACCAGCTCGTTGGCGTAGCGCAGCTCACCGGATGCCCGACCCATACCCGAAGGCAGGTCGCCACGCAGTGCCACGATGCGGCGGATGCCCGCTTCGCGATACTCGTTGAGCAGCTGGCGCAGGTCTTCCTTGCTGTCGCCGACGCAGGACAGGTGCGGCGCAGTGGGTATCTTTACCTGTTGATCCAGTTGCAGCACGGTGTTTACGGTGCGATCGCGGGTCGAGCCGCCAGCGCCATAGGTGACCGAGAAGAATTCGGGCTTCTGTTCGGCCAGCACATGTGCGGCGGCGATGAGTTTTTCATGGCCGGCATCGGTCTTGGTCGGAAAAAACTCGAAGCTGACCGGGATATTTGTCTGTCTTGTCATGTCCATACCTGCCCGGCGCACCGGGCAGTCTCCAAATCAGTAGCGGTAAGTGTCGGGCTTGAACGGGCCATTAACCGGTACGCCGATGTAATCGGCCTGATCCCGGGTCAGGCGGGTAATGACACCACCAAAGCCCTTGACCATTTCCAGTGCGACTTCCTCGTCCAGTTCCTTGGGCAGCACTTCAACACGCAGCAGATCAGCCTTGGCCGCGGCGTCCAGATTGGCATAGCCCTGTTTGAACAGGTGAATCTGGGCCAGCACCTGGTTGGCGAAGGAGCCATCCATGATGCGGCTGGGGTGGCCGGTGGCGTTGCCCAGGTTAACCAGACGGCCTTCGGCCAGCAGGATCAGGTAGTCATCGTTGGCCGGGTCGAAGTTGTCCTTGCCGGTGCGGTGAATCTTGTGCACCTGCGGCTTGACCTCTTCCCAGTGCCAGTTCTGACGGGTGTAGGCGGTGTCGATCTCGTTGTCGAAGTGGCCGATGTTGCATACCACAGCGCGCTTCTTCAGCGCCTTGAGCATGTTGGCATCACACACATTGACGTTACCGGTGGTGGTAACGATCAGATCGGTGTTGCCCAGCAGCTCTCGATTGATGCTGGCCTCGGTGCCGTCGTTGATGCCGTTGATGTACGGCGAGGTCACTTCGAAGCCGTCCATGCAGGCCTGCATCGCGCAGATCGGATCCGCTTCGGCGACGCGTACTATCATGCCTTCCTGACGCAGGGACTGGGCTGAACCCTTGCCCACATCACCGTAGCCGATGACCAGCGCTTTCTTGCCGGACAGCAGGTGGTCGGTGGCGCGCTTGATGGCATCGTTCAGGCTGTGACGGCAGCCGTACTTGTTGTCATTCTTGCTCTTGGTCACCGAGTCGTTGACGTTGATCGCCGGTACCTTGAGGGTGCCCTTTTTCAGCATCTCCAGCAGACGGTGTACACCGGTGGTGGTTTCTTCGGTCACGCCATGCACGGCGTCCAGCACCTGCGGGTACTTGTCATGCAGGATCTGGGTCAGGTCACCGCCGTCATCCAGTACCATGTTGGCATTCCACGGCTGGCCGTCCTTGAGAATGGTCTGCTCGATGCACCATTCGTATTCTTCTTCGGTCTCGCCCTTCCAGGCGAACACCGGGATGCCGGCGGCAGCAATGGCCGCAGCGGCGTGATCCTGGGTGGAGAAGATGTTGCACGAGGACCAGCGGACTTCTGCGCCCAGCGCGACCAGTGTCTCGATCAGCACGGCGGTCTGGATGGTCATGTGGATACAGCCCAGGATGCGCGCATCCTTGAGCGGCTGTTCGGCCTGGTATTTGCGACGCATGGCCATCAGTGCCGGCATTTCCGACTCGGCGATGATGATTTCGCGGCGGCCATAATCGGCCAGGGTGATGTCCGCTACCTTGTAGTCGGAAAAATCTGCTTGCATGACGGCGCTCATGATTCTCTCCAATGGATGTAAGCTATGCGGGTCATAGTGATGACCCCTTTCAATGTATTAATCAGGGAGAAACCTGTTGTCTGTTCCATATCCCCGGATGTTGTTGGCGGCCCTGGGCCTTGCGCTGGTCGGCTGCGGCGGCCCTGCCGATCCTGATTCGCCTGAAGGCAAGCGTCAGGCTGTGTTCAAGCAGTTTCTGTCCCACAGCGAGCCCATGGGTGGCATGCTTGCCGAGCGTATTCCGTTCGACGGCGAGACCTTTGCTGTTCATGCCGAGGGCCTGGCCGAGCTGGTCGACGCGCCCTGGCAGTACTTCCCTGAGCCTGGTGACTCGAAACAGCGTAATGCAGCGCTGCCAACCGTCTGGTCCGACCCAGAGGGTTACCAATTGGCGATAGATCAATACCGCAGTGCGGTGGCTGACCTGGTGGCGGTTACCCGTGAGGGTGTCGAATCGCCGGAGCAGGTCGCCGAGCCGATGGCTGCGGTGCGGCAGACCTGCAAGGGCTGCCATGATGATTTCCGCCGTTAAAGGCCCGCGGCCGCCCGCAGTGCGTCGGCGCGGTCAGTCAATTCCCATGGGAAGGCGGTGAAGGTTTCGCCCTTGACCGTCATCTCATAGGGCGTGCGACCAAAGTGACCGTAAGCAGCGGTGGCCTGGTACATCGGGTGCAGCAGGTCGAGCATGCGGGTGATGGCGTAGGGCCGCAGGTCGAAATGCTCACGCACCAGTTGCACGATCCGCTCGTCGCTGATCTTGCCGGTACCGAAGGTGTTGATCGAAACCGAGGTAGGCTGGGCCACGCCAATGGCGTAGGACACCTGGATTTCGCAACGCTCGGCCAGGCCGGCAGCAACAATGTTCTTGGCGACATAGCGACCCGCATAGGCGGCGCTGCGGTCGACCTTGGACGGATCCTTGCCGGAGAAGGCACCGCCACCGTGACGGGCCATGCCGCCGTAGGTGTCGACAATGATCTTGCGGCCGGTCAGGCCACAGTCGCCCACCGGGCCACCGATGACGAATTTGCCGGTCGGGTTGATGTGGTACTGGGTGTCGGCATGCAGCAACTCAGCGGGAATCACGTGCTTGATGATGGTTTCCATCACCGCTTCGCGCAGATCAGCCTGTTCGATTTCCGGGTTGTGTTGGGTCGACAGCACGATGGCATCGATGCCCACCACCTTGCCGTTGTCGTAGCGGCAGGTGACCTGGGATTTGGCATCCGGGCGCAGCCAGTTCAGTGTGCCGTTCTTGCGCACTTCGGCCTGACGTTCAACCAGTCGGTGAGCGAAGGTGATCGGCGCGGGCATCAGCACATCGGTCTCGTTGCTGGCGTAGCCGAACATCAGGCCCTGGTCACCAGCACCCTGATCTTCCGGTTTCTGCCGGTCCACGCCCTGGGCGATTTCCGGTGATTGCTTGCCGATGATGTTGATCACGCCACAGGTATCGCCGTCGTAGCCGACTTCGGAAGAGGTATAGCCAACTTCCTTGATCACGCCGCGCACCAGCTCTTCCAGATCTACCCAGGCGCTGGTGGTGATTTCCCCGCCGACAATCGCGACACCGGTTTTCACCATGGTTTCACAGGCCACACGGGCAAACTTGTCTTCAGCAAGAATGGCATCCAGTACGGCGTCGGAGATCTGATCAGCCAGCTTGTCCGGATGGCCTTCGGAGACCGATTCGGAGGTGAAAATCGCGTATTCGCTCATGGTTCTAGTCCTTTGGGTTAACCTGGCTGGCGCTCAGCGCGGCTGCCTGGAAAATTGTTGAAGCTGAATCTGAAATCCGTTGCGTAGCCCGAGATAGAGGCTCACGCCAGTCTGCAATCCGGCGTCGTTAGCCCAGCGGGCCAGATCGTCCTGCTCGAAACCAAGCCAGAGATCACCGCAGGTATCCTGCACCCAGCTCTGGTCGTGGCGGCACAGTTCGGTCAACACCAGGGTGCCGCCGGGCTTGAGCAGGTCGGCGAAGCGTTTCAAGGCCTCGGCGGGCGCTGGCATGTGGTGCAGCACCATATTGCATACCAGGCAGTCGGCTAAGGGCAAGTCCAGCGGTTGCAGCGCATCCGCCAGCAGGCATTCGACATTCTTCAGGCCTGCTTCCTGACATTGCTGTTGCGCCCGCTCCAGCATGGCCGGTGCGTTATCCAGCGCCAGTACGCGATCGAAGCGACTGGCCAGATCCGGCAGAAAGCCGCCTTCGCCGGGGCCCACTTCAATGGCCAGTTCGGTAGCGGGCAATGTCAGGCTGTCGATCAATCCCAGCAGCGGCTCGCGATAGAGGCCGAAATGAGCGATCAGATCCTGCTGGGCCGGCGTGCCGTCAGTGAACTGGGCAAAAAATTGTCGGGACACCTCGCCGCGCTGGCTATGTACCTGGGCAATCGCCTGTGCGAGTTGGGCATCCACCGGCAGGGCATCCAGCTCATTCAATAGTTGTTCGTGTAATTCATGCCACAGGCTGCTGGCATCCGGCAGGCTGCGCCGATAGAAAATCGAATTGCCTTCGCGCCGGGTGCTGACCAGTCCGGAATTGGCCAGCACCTTGAGGTGGTGGCTCATGCCCGATTGGCGAACATCAAAAATCTGCGCCAACTCCAGCACGCCGAAAGAGTCGCTGCGCAAGACCCGCAGAATATCCAGTCGCAGCCGATCACCTGCCGCCTTGAGAAAGGCTGCCAGTAGTTCCGTGTTCGAAGCGTCGATGGGCGCAAGTCGGGCTGGGTTGTTCATGGTGGGGCAGTCTAGTGGACGCCTCGGGGAAGCGCAATAGCTATATCAAAATGTTTTGATATATGACTCCTGATGGCCCATTCGTCACGTATTCCAAGGGTTTGGCTGCGGCTGTCCGGGTTTTCATTGCCCGTTGCTGCGGTTTGGGCGAAAATGCCATCCTTTAACTTTCCGGTGGGTCGGGAAAAGCCCGATTTGCCCTCTGTCTTGCCAAATCACAGGAGTTGTTCATGCCCAGTCGTCGTGACCGAGCCAATGCCATTCGTGCCCTGAGCATGGATGCCGTGCAGAAAGCCAACAGTGGTCATCCGGGTGCGCCTATGGGCATGGCGGATATCGCCGAGGTGCTCTGGAGGGATTTCCTCAAGCACAACCCGGGCAATCCGCAATGGGCTGATCGCGACCGCTTTGTACTGTCCAACGGTCATGGCTCGATGCTGATCTATTCGTTGCTGCACCTGACCGGTTACGACCTGTCGATCGACGATCTGAAGAACTTCCGTCAGTTGCACAGCAAGACTCCGGGTCACCCGGAACTGGGCTATACGCCCGGCGTAGAGACCACCACCGGCCCGCTGGGGCAGGGCATTGCCAATGCTGTCGGATTTGCTCTGGCAGAAAAGATCATGGCCGCGCAGTTCAACCGCCCCGGTCACGACATTGTTGATCACGACACCTATGTGTTTCTCGGTGACGGTTGCATGATGGAAGGCATCTCCCATGAAGTCTGCTCGCTGGCGGGCACCCTGGGCCTGAGCAAACTGACTGCTTTCTATGACGACAACGGCATCTCCATCGATGGTGAAGTACACGGCTGGTTTACCGACGATACGCCGCGTCGCTTCGAGTCCTATGGCTGGCAGGTGATTCGCAACGTCGATGGTCACGATGCCGACGAGATCAAAATGGCAATCGAGACGGCACGCAAGAGCGACAAGCCGACGCTGATCTGCTGCAAGACCATCATCGGCTTCGGTTCGCCGAACAAGCAGGGCAAGGAAACTTCCCACGGTGCCGCACTGGGTGACGCCGAGATCGCGCTGACCCGTGAAGCCCTGGGTTGGAGCCACGGCCCGTTCGAGATTCCCGCCGACATCTACGCCGAGTGGGATGCAAAACAGGCAGGTAACCAGGCTGAGCAGGCGTGGAACGATAAATTTGCTGCCTACCAGAGCGAATTCCCTGAGCTTGCAGCCGAATTCAAACGGCGCATGGCGGGTGATTTGCCGGCCGACTTCGAGGAAAAGGCCAGCGCCTATATCCGTGAAGTGGCTGAGAAAGGCGAGAACATTGCCAGTCGCAAGGCCAGCCAGAACTGCCTGAACGCCTTTGGCCCGATGCTGCCGGAATTGCTGGGCGGCTCCGCTGACCTGGCCGGTTCCAACCTGACCCTGTGGGACGGTTGCAAGCCGGTAGTCCAGGAAGATGCCTCGGGTAACTACATGTACTACGGCGTGCGTGAGTTCGGCATGTCCGCCATCATGAACGGTGTCGCTCTGCACGGCGGGCTGGTGCCCTACGGCGCGACCTTCCTGATGTTCATGGAATATGCGTGTAACGCGGTGCGCATGTCGGCGCTGATGCGCCAGCGGGTCATTTACGTATTTACCCACGACTCCATTGGCCTGGGTGAAGACGGCCCGACCCACCAGCCGGTAGAGCAATTGACCAGCCTGCGTACTACACCGAATCTGGATACCTGGCGTCCGGCCGATACCGTCGAATCGGCGGTAGCCTGGAAGCATGCCCTGCAGCGCAAGGACGGCCCCAGCGCGCTGATCTTCTCGCGGCAGAATCTGCCCTGCCACATTCGCGATAACGAAACCGAAGCGGCCATTGCCCGTGGTGGTTATATCCTCAAGGACTGCGCCGGCGAGCCAGAACTGATTCTGATCGGTACTGGTTCTGAAGTCGGCCTGGCCATGCAGGTCTGGGAAAAACTGACCGAGCAGGGTCGCCGGGTGCGGGTTGTATCCATGCCCTGTACCAGCGTGTTCGACCAGCAGGACGCCGAATACCGTCAGGCGGTGCTGCCGCTGGAAGTGGGCGCGCGTATCGCCATTGAAGCGGCCCATGCCGACTACTGGTACAAATACGTGGGCCTGGATGGCCGCATCGTAGGCATGCACACCTACGGGGAATCGGCTCCGGCAGGACAGTTGTTCGAGGAGTTTGGCTTTACCGTCGACAACATCCTGCAAGTGGCTGACGAACTGCTCGAAGACGAGTGAGCATGTCTCATAACCGTCCTTACCGCATCGCTCTGAACGGTTACGGCCGGATCGGACGATGCGTGCTGCGCGCCTTGCATGAGCGTGGCGGCGAGCGGATGCAGATCGTGGCGCTGAATGACCTGGCCGATCAGGCCAGTGTCGAGTATCTGACCCGCTTCGATTCTACCCATGGCCGCTTCCCCGGTGAGGTGCGGGTGGATGGCGATTGTCTGCACATCAATGGCCAATGCGTGAAGGTGCTCTGTGCAGCTCAGCCGGAGGATATTGACTGGGCAGCACTGGATATTGATCTGCTGCTGGAATGCTCCGGTCAGTACACCACCCGCGCCGAGGCCGAGCGCTTCATGCAGGCCGGCGTCCCGCGGGTACTGTTTTCCCAGCCGATGGCCAATGCCGAGGCGGTGGAAGCTACATTGGTGTACGGGGTCAATCACCAGCAACTGAACCCGGCGGCGCAGCTGGTTTCCAACGCGTCCTGCACCACCAACGCCAGTGTGCCGGTGCTTGATTTGCTGAATCGCGAGCTGGGCCTGGAACAGGTATCGATCACCACCATTCACTCGGCGATGAACGACCAGCCGGTTATTGATGCCTACCACCACACCGACCTGCGTCGTACCCGCTCGGCTTTTCAGTCGGTGATCCCGGTCTCCACCGGGCTGGCGCGGGGCATCGAGCGGCTATTGCCCGAGCTGGCAGGACGGGTTCAGGCCAAGGCGATACGTGTGCCCACGGTCAACGTATCGGCACTGGATATCACTCTGCAAACCTCCCGCGACACCAGTGCCGAGGAAGTGAACCGCTTATTGAAAATGGCGTCAGAATCTGAGTATTCCGGGCTGCTGGGCTATACCGAACTGCAGCACGCCAGTTGCGACTTCAACCACGATCCACACTCGGCGGTCATTGATGGCAGCCTGACCTGTATGTCCGGCCCGCGTCTGGTCAACCTGCTGGTGTGGTTCGATAACGAATGGGGCTTTGCCAACCGCATGCTCGATGTAGCCCACTACTGGCTGCAGCAGCTGGGTGACACGCAAGCCCCGAACGCGATTAACGATTGATCTTCATTACATACGATTCGACAAGGAGCAACAGATGCCGGTACTGACCATGGGTGAACTGGATCTCAAGGGGCTGCGGGTACTGATCCGCGAAGACCTCAACGTCCCGGTAAAGAACGGTCAGGTCGCCAGCGATGCGCGCATCCTCGCCTCCCTGCCGACGATCAGACTGGCGCTGGAAAAAGGCGCAGCGGTCATGGTTTGCTCGCATCTGGGACGCCCGGAAGAGGGCGTGTTCAGTGAAGAGAACAGTCTGGCTCCGGTGGCCGACTATCTGAGCAAGGCGTTGGGCCGCGAAGTTCCGCTGGTACGTGATTACCTTGGCGGCGTAGACGTACAACCGGGTGATGTCGTGCTGCTGGAGAACGTACGTTTCAACCCGGGCGAGAAGAAGAACACCGACGAGCTGGCCAAACAATATGCTGCGCTGTGCGACGTATTTGTGATGGACGCCTTCGGCACCGCTCACCGCGCCCAGGGCTCAACCCATGGTGTGGCCAAATTCGCCAAAACCGCCTGCGCTGGCCCGCTGCTGGCTGCCGAATTGGAGGCGTTGGCTCGCGCACTGGACAAGCCTGCCCAGCCCATGGCTGCTATTGTTGCCGGCTCCAAGGTGTCGACCAAGCTGGACGTGCTCAATGCGCTTTCCGAGAAATGCGATCAACTGATCGTCGGTGGTGGTATCGCCAACACCTTCCTGGCCGCTGCTGGCCTGCCGGTGGGCAAGTCGCTGTATGAGGCGGATCTGGTCGAGACAGCAAAAGCCATCGCGGCCAAGGTCAGTGTGCCGCTGCCGGTGGACGTGGTTGTAGCCAAGGCCTTCGCCGAAGACGCCGAGGCGACCGTCAAGGCGGTGGCTGATGTGGCTGAAGACGACATGATCCTCGATATCGGTCCGCAAACCGCTGCCCAGTTCGCTGAACTGCTGAAAGCCTCCGGTACTATCCTGTGGAACGGCCCGGTCGGCGTATTCGAGTTCGATCAGTTCGGCGAGGGCACGCGGGTGCTGGCGGAAGCAATCGCCGAAAGCGATGCCTTCTCCATCGCCGGTGGTGGAGACACCCTGGCAGCTATCGACAAGTATGGCGTGGCCGAGCGTATTTCCTATATTTCCACCGGTGGTGGAGCCTTCCTCGAGTTTGTCGAAGGCAAGGTGTTGCCTGCGGTCGAGATTCTGCAACAACGCAGCTGATTGCAATAAGCCCCGGCAATGTCGGGGCACTTGAAGCCTGTACCCCGGTGGGGCAGGCTACACGACAGTTTTCAATGAATTCAGTTAACCGGAGAATACAATCATGGCTTTGATCAGCTTGCGTCAGATGCTGGATCACGCTGCCGAGTACGGCTACGGCGTTCCCGCCTTCAACGTCAATAACCTGGAACAGATGCGTGCGATCATGGAAGCGGCCGATAAGACCGATTCCCCGGTGATCGTTCAGGCCTCTGCCGGTGCCCGCAAATATGCTGGCGCACCTTTCCTGCGTCACCTGATTCTGGCGGCTATCGAAGAATTTCCACACATCCCGGTGTGTATGCATCAGGATCATGGCACCAGCCCGGCTGTTTGCCAGCGCTCCATTCAACTGGGTTTCTCCTCGGTCATGATGGACGGCTCACTGGGTGAAGACGGCAAGACCCCCACCGACTACGCCTACAACGTTGATGTGACCCAGCGCACCGTGGCCATGGCCCACGCCTGCGGCGTATCGGTGGAAGGCGAGCTCGGTTGCCTGGGCAGTCTGGAAACCGGGCAGGCCGGTGAAGAAGACGGTATCGGCGCCGAAGGCACGCTGGATCTGGAGCAGATGCTGACTGATCCCGAAGAAGCCGCTGACTTCGTCAAACAGACCAAGGTTGATGCGCTGGCCATCGCTATCGGCACCAGCCATGGCGCCTACAAGTTCACCAAGCCACCGACGGGTGACATTCTGGCCATCGACCGTATCAAGGCGATTCACCAGCGTATCCCCAATACCCACCTGGTGATGCATGGCTCCTCTTCGGTACCGCAGGAGTGGCTGGCGATCATCAACGAGTACGGCGGCGACATCAAGGAAACCTACGGCGTGCCGGTTGAGGAGATTGTCGAAGGTATCAAGTACGGCGTGCGCAAGGTCAATATTGATACTGACCTGCGTCTGGCCTCCACTGGCGCAATGCGTCGCTTCATGGCGCAGAACCCCAGCGAGTTTGATCCGCGCAAGGTGTTCAGCGAGACGGTCAAGGCCATGCGTGACATCTGCATCGCCCGCTACGAGGCCTTCGGCACTGCCGGTAATGCCTCGAAGATCAAGCCGATCAGCCTGGAAGCCATGTACCAGCGCTACGAAAGCGGCGAGCTGGATCCGAAAATCAACTGATCTGGACAGCGCCGGGTTTGATTGAGGGCCGGGGCTACCCGGCCACCCGGATTGGCAGTCAGCGTTGCTGTGGTCGAGTCCGATCGCGGCCGAAGGCTGAACCTTTCCGGGAACGTCGAGCAGCAGTTCGATGAGCGTTCGGCAACCCGGCGCAATAACAACGAGACTGAGCATGTCCCAACCCGACAATGAAGTTGATGCGGCCTTCACCCACGAGAAACTGCTGGAAGCGGTAGAGAACCAGCTGGCTGAGGGTTCGCCCGCCGCCGCACAGGCTACCCTGAACAAACTGACGCTGGTGGGCTATGAGCGCGCCGACAGTCTGGATTTGATGGCGCAGGTGTTGGCCTGGCACATCAATGAGATGCTGGAGCAGGACGCGCCCTTCGATCTTGCGGCTTATGAGCAGTCCCTGCGCAATCTGCCGGAATTGCTTGGTAAGGAATAAGAGATGTCACCTATTGCGATACTGCGAGTAGTCATTTTCTATCTGCTGGCGGTTGCGCTGGCGACTATCCTGGGTGGTCTGGTTCAGGCCCAGATCGAACTGGCTGCGCTTGCCGAGCCACCGGCTACCTTCGGTGCACGACTGGCCGCGACCTGGCTGGTTCTGCCCGGATTGCTGCCAACCTTTGTTGCCATGCTGGCTGCCGCCTTTGTCGTGGTGTTGCCGATCGCCGAAGGGCTGTCGCGCATCTTCCGTCCCTGGCGTTGGCTGTTGTTTGGCCTGGCAGGTGCCGGCGGCATCTGGGCTGCGTTCAAGGTGGTGGGTACATTGCTGCCTGAAACCGCGATTACCACGCCGAGCCAGACCTGGCAGTGGCTGGCCATGCTGATTGCGATTGCTATCAGCAGCTGGCTGTTCGGTCACCTGACCCGCCCGAAGGCCAGACGCGGTTTACGCGTATTGGGCTAGTTTTCAGCTACGGACGGCCGGGTTCCATCCCGGCCATCTGGAGTACGCTTCTTCCTCGAGCGCCTGTCTTACAACAACCGCACCTTGAACTTTCTGCCCTTGATCTTCCCGCTTTCCAGCCGTTCCAGCGCGGTATCAGCCAGATCCCAACGTACCGCCACCAATGCCTGAAAGTCGCTGATACTGATCTTGCCGATGGCATCGCCGGGCAAGCCTGCTTCGCCGGTCAGAGCGCCTAGCAGATCACCCGGGCGCACCTTGTCCTTGCGTCCGCCTGCCACCGCAAGGGTGCGCATGGGTGCCAGCAGGGGCGTGTCCAGCCGGTCAGGCAGCTTGTCCACCGAGTGCCAGACCAGCGGCTCGCCGAGGGCCTCCTCGATGCGCCGCGCGCGGCCCTGCTCAGCAGGCGTCACCAGGCTCAGCGCCAGGCCGGCCTGACCAGCGCGACCGCTGCGGCCGATGCGATGGGTGTGTACTGCCGGGTCGGGAGATAGCTCGGCATTGATAACGGCGGCCACGCCGTCAATATCGATCCCCCGTGCCGCCACGTCGGTTGCCACCAGCACGCTGCAACTCTGGTTGGCAAACAACGCCAATACTTGATCACGCTCACGTTGTTCCATGTCGCCATGCAGCGCCAGCGCACTGACCCGGTTGCTGTTGAGCACCTGTTGCAGTTCCTGACATTGCTGCCGCGTCTGGCAGAACACCATGCATGGCTGTGGCCGTTCGGCTGCCAGAAGACGCAGAACAGCCTGTGCCCGATCTGCGGCATCAATTTCGTAGAAGCGCTGGGCGATGGGGTTCTGTACTTCCGCTTCCTCTATCACTACCTGCTGCGGAGCACGCATGAAACGTCCTGCCAGGCTTGCAATACCGGGCGGGTAGGTCGCGGAAAACAGCAATGTCTGACGGCGCGCGGGAGTGGCTTCGATGATCTCGCTGATGGCGTCGATAAAACCCATATCCAACATGCGGTCGGCTTCATCCAGCACCAGACAGTTGAGCTTGTCCAGCGTCAGGGTACCCCGTTGCAGGTGATCCCGGACGCGGCCGGGCGTACCGACTACGATATGGACACCCTGCTCCAGCGAAGCCGCCTGGGGGCCGAACGGCGTGCCACCGCACAGCGTGAGAATCTTGACGTTGCCTGTGCTGCTGGCTAACCCGCGCAAGGCATCGGCGGTTTGTCCTGCCAGCTCACGGGTGGGGCTGAGTACCAGCGCCTGACAGCCCAGAAATCCGGGATTCAGCGGGGCCAACAGGCCAATCCCGAAGGCGGCAGTCTTACCGCTGCCGGTGCGCGAGCGGGCAATCAGATCCTGTCCAGCGAGAATGATTGGCAGCGCTTCGGTTTGCACCGGCGTCATGTACTGATAGCCGAGATGTTCGATGCTGGTCAGTAACGAGGTGGGTAGAGGGAGGGATGAAAATGGCTGTTGGCTCACGTCAGTGACCTGCGAGTAATGGGCCTCAGAGTGTAACAGATGCCCCCATGCGAGGTGGCATGGACAACCTCAACTCCTGATCCTGGATTTGCGAAACCCGCCGTGTGAGGTGAATGATCCGGTGTCGCCCAGCAGCCAGAATCGGGTTGCGCGGTAGATCGCGCGCAACCGTGACACGTGATAGCTGCGTATTTTCTGGTAGGCCCAGCGCCAACTTCTATTCTGATTACTCATATTCTCACAGCCGTTTCCACAATACATTGCCGATTCAATAGTCGGATGGCACAGGCAGGCAACGCTGAAACGATAATCCAGCTTCAGTTCAGGCTCGTCCTTGTGCCCCTTTGGAAACATCCCCTGTTTAACACACCCAGCCCGGCAATGGGCTTTGAGACGATTCATCTATAATGGTTCATATTAATACAGGTTGAATGATGCCTGATCGTGGCCGTTTTCTCATGGATCGCTTCTGGCGGCAATCTCAGGGATGCGGTGTTCCCATGCTTTCTTTCAACTCTGCGATGCGCTCGTCCTTCATCGCCCACCGTTGATTCACCCAGGTCTGAAAATAGTCACGAAACTCGGGATCTTCGCTGTAATTGCCATGGAATAGCTCTGGCGGCAAGGTCTGTGCTCGAATGTCTACCACCACCCTCGGCACCCTGCCGCTGACCAGTGCCCAGAAGCCCGGTGGCTGTTGCTCAGGATAGACAATGTTGACATCCAGAAGTGAGCGCATCTGCTCGCCCAGCGCTGCAGTCACAAAGGCGATACCGCCGGACTTGGGGCGCAGTAAATGGCGGTAGGGTGAGGCTTGGGCCTGATGTTTTTCAGGGGTAAATCGCGTGCCCTCCAGAAAATTGACTACAGTGACCGGCAAATCGCGGAATTTTTCACAGGCTCGGCGGGTGATGTCCAGATCCTTGCCTCGATCCTCCGGGTGGCGCGTCAGATGCGCTTTGCTGTAACGCTTCATGAAGGGGTAATCCAGCGCCCAGAAGGCCAGGCCGATAAAAGGCACCCAGATCAATTCCTTTTTCAGAAAGAACTTGAAATAGGGCGTCTTGCGATTGAAGGCTTGCACAAGGGCGGGAATATCCACCCAGGATTGGTGATTACTGATGACCAGGTAAGAATGGTCGCTGTACAACGGCGTATCGCAGCGGATATCCCACACAGTGGGTAGCATCAAGCGGAAGATCACCTTGTTTACCTCCGCCCAGGTCTCGGCAATCCACATGACCCAACGGGAACTCCAACGGCGAAATCCGGATTGAGGAATCATCACCTTGAGCAGAGCGAGCAGCAGCATCGGGCCAATGCCGATCAGCGTATTCAGCAGAATGAGCAGGCAAGTGACTATGCCGGTCAGCCAATGAGCCATCTATTCTTCCTTGGTAATCGGGGAAACAGGCTCAAGCATAGCGACTTTATTTGTTGTTGTGGCGGCTGTCACTCGGAAAGGGGATTGCATCCTCTGGCCTGGGCAATCAAGGTGAGACTTGATTCATCGTTCGGATATTGAGCCATGCTACCCACCCAGTCCCGTCCACTGCCCGCCGAGATCGCGCCTGACAGGGTGGAGGGCGTACGTAGCACAATCGGCATGCGAATCTTATGGTCCGGGCTCAGTGGAGCTCTGTTGTGCCTGCCCTGGCTCAACAATGATTTGTATTGGGTGGGGTGGATAGCCTGGCTGCCGCTGCTCTACGCGTTACGGGATACCGGGCCCTGGTCCGCCCTGTTTCTCGGTTGGGTTGCCGGCACGGTGTGCTTCGCGGGCGGGAGCTATTGGCTGGCGGCGTTCATGGTCAACCTCAAACAGATCAGTCCTGTGTTGAGTATGGCACTGGCGGGTGTGTTCTGGTGTTATCTGGGTTTGATCATTGGGATAGCCTGCATGCTTTACAGGTGGCTGATAGGTCGCCTGGGTGGCTGGGAACTGCTGGCGTTTCCGCTGAGTGTGGTGGCGGTCATGGCGCTGTACCCGATGTTATTCAAGACCCATTTTGCTGATGGGCAAGTCAATTTTCTCCTGGCGTTACAACCCATTGAGCTGACTGGTGCTGCCGGATTGGATGCGGTGATGGCGTTATTTGCTGTGTTGCTGTATCGCCTGGTGGCCAAGCGTTCTTTGCGATCCGGAAGGCAATCGGTGCTTGCCAATCAGGTTGCCTGGGCAGTGGTACTGGCCTGGTTGGGCTATGGTCTGATTACGCTGCAGAATTGGGATCATAAGATGCAGCAATGGGAGTCCCGTCGCATCGGGCTGGTGCAACCCAATGATCCCATCACTCTGGATATTCCTGAGCCAGCGGTGGGGTTTAGCCTGGAATATCCTCAGGAAATGGCCGCCACGCAACGACTGATTGCAGCCGGCGCTCAATGGGTGGCCTGGCCAGAGGCACGTTACAAGGGCTATTTCGATAATTTCAGTGTGCGCGAGCGTTACGCCCGGGAAGTGGCGCGTCATGGTGTGCCGCTGATTTTTCATGACGTTGAACGTGAATGGCAGAATGCCGAGCATGTCAGTTTCAATAGCGTCGCGCTGCTTGATGGGCGGGGCGAACTCAGAGCACGTTATCGCAAAATGCTGCGTATGCCCTTTGGTGAATATCTACCTGCGCCCTGGTCCTGGCCGATGCTGCAATCGCTGAATGACCGCGTATTTGGCGAATTTCTCCGACCATTGGGGGCAGGCGAGGAGCATGTGGCATTTACCTTGAATGATATGCGGGTGTTGCCCAAGGTGTGCTACGAGGCGGCCTTTTCCGGCTTTGTCGCCGAAGCAGTGAGTACTGATGGGGCCGGCAAGATGTTGCTGTTCTTATCTCAGGATAACTGGTTTGGAGAAAGCGCTCAGCCCTTCCAGCACGCCAGTATGTCGATCCTGCGAGGCGTCGAAAACCGTGTGCCCATGGCGCATCTGATCAATAACGGCCCGTCGGTTGTAACGGCGCCAAACGGTCGGGTGTTAGCCCGGAGTGCCGCGTTCAACCGGGCTGAACTGTTGGTGAGTGTGCCGTTTGACAGTACGTCCGGTGGCAGTTTCTTCAGTCGTTACCCGCAGCTGTTCATGCAGTTGGTGTATTCCGGTCTGACAGGCTTGATTCTGTTCGCGCTATGGCGGGGACGGCAAAGCCGCCGCTCATTGTCTTCTTAAGCAGCGAGTCCGGCGCTGTAACCGGATGACCAGGCCCATTGAAAATTGAAACCGCCAAGATGGCCGGTCACATCCAGCACTTCGCCTATAAAGTACAAGCCCGGGCATTGTTTGGCTTCCATAGTGCGTGAGCTGATGGCATCGGTATCCACGCCGCCCAAGGTCACTTCGGCTGTACGATAGCCTTCAGTAGCTGAGGGTTTGATCTGCCAGGCATTCAACTGCTCAGCGATGCCAAGCAATTGTTTGTCGCTGAACTCGGCCAATGCTTTGTCTGCCGCCTGAGGCCACCACAGGGATTGCAGTTCAGCTACCAGTGCGCGGCCGAGTTTTTCTGCCAGCACGGTTTTCAGTAGCTGTCTGGCGTGTTGCTGCTTGGCCTCGCGCAGCCAATGCCGTGCGTCCGTACCGGGCAGCAAATCAAGCGTCACACTGTCGCCGGGCTGCCAGTAACTGGAAATTTGCAGGATCGCCGGGCCGCTGATACCCCGGTGGGTAAACAGCATATTTTCGGTAAAGCTCTGGCCATTGCAATTGGCTTCCACTTCCAGCGCCAACCCGGACAGCCGCTCACAGAGTCCTTTCATGCTGTCGGTGAACATGAAGGGCACCAGTCCAGCGCGCCGCGGGGTAACCGTCAGGCCAAACTGCTCAGCAATCTGATAGCCGATACCGCTCCCGCCCAGCGTCGGTATCGAAAGGGCACCGCTGGCAACAACCAGGGACTGGCACTCAACGCGTTGGCTTTGTTGGCCCTGGCGTAACAGCAGGCGGTAGCGCAGATGCGGTGAATCCAGCGATTGCACTTCGGTGATATCGCAATGGGTGCGGATTTCCACGCCGGCCTGTGCGCATTCATCCAGCAGCATGTGCAACACGTCCTTGGCGGAGTGGCGACAAAACAGTTGGCTGTGTTTGCGCTCTTCATATTCGATGGCGTGGCGCTCCACCATGCTGATGAAATCCCACTGGGTGTAGCGTTTGAGTGCCGCCTTGCAGAAGTGCGGGTTGGCAGAAATGAAATTATCTGCCTCCACCTGATAGTTGGTGAAGTTACAACGCCCACCACCTGACATGAGAATCTTCTTGCCGGGCTTGTTGGCCTTCTCTAATACCAGCACGCGTCTGCCGCGCGCGGCGGCGGTAGCGGCACACATCAAGCCGGAGGCTCCGGCACCGATAATCACAACATCGAAACAATGATTGGAGGCTTGCACGGGCGATCCGGATTTGCGTCAGCGGTAAAAATGAAGATGACGCAACTGGTACTACGTCACCGGCGCGCCATGGTAGCACGCCGTTTCGCTGTGGTGACGGCAGTGCTTATTTCAGCAGCGCCTTCTGGCGCCAGGCGGGTAGCGGTTGGTAGTGGTTTACCGACTCCTGACGGGCAGAAAAGGGTCGGCACCACCAGAAGGTTGAATTGCTGCCGGGGGATTGCAGAGGGGGTTGTATAGGCTTCCACATATCAGGAACTCCTGTTCAGCGTTGAATTTGTTCTACCGGCATGACGATCAGGTCATACAACCGCCAGTCCAGCGCCACGGCGGTGCTGATGAGTTGCTGCGAGCGACGCGCCACCTGGGTCTGTTCCTTATCAAACACCACAAAAATTTCGCCGCCCACCAGGTGGCCTTCTTCCCGCAACCGGGCTTCAACATCGACAACATCGGCTTCGCGCAGGAGCGCGTCGTTGATCACCTGTTCAAGCCCCAATGGGGCGTTGCTCATGATATCTGTGGGCCGCTGATCCATCAGTTCCAGCATCGCTTTGCGCACATGAGTTGTGCCATCCTTGAGAACATCCACTGCGATGATCAGTGCCGCCACGGCGTCGGCCCACCAGAAGCCGAGACCAATGCCGAGGACGCCGATGATGGCTGCGGCGGAGGTCATCCAGTCAGCCTTGTTCATGGTCGCATCGGCATACAAGGTGCTCTCGTGCAACGCTTTGGCCAGTGGCAGCTTCATGCGGCCCAGAATCAGCGGCGGGATAATGGAGTACACCAGCGCTGCGATCATCACCCAGCCGCCCCAGATGGGATAACCGTCACCGAACAGCTGAAAATGGCCGATGCTGGGGTGTTCCTGTTTGATCAACGAGCTGATCGAGTCGAGGAACATGAACAGGCCGAACATGAGAATAGCCATTGACGCCGCGAGAAAGGCCAACAGGATGGCGCGGCTATAACCATAGGGGTGCTGTTCATCCGGTGGGCGCTTGCGCATGTGCATGGCCACCAGGAATACGATGGGGGGGATCAGCGCCAGGAGGTCTTCCAGCAAGGCCATTCTCATTGCCTGCGATGAGCCCATGGTCAGATACATGGCCGCGACGATGGTTAATACAAAGAAAATAGAGATCCATTCAAGGCGGAGCGCCTTATGCAGTAACTGTTCTTTCTCGGCAGGCAGTACGTAGCCCTGACGCACCTTCATGGTTGCTCAGCCTCCCGCAGACGGGAGAGATAGCGCTCAGGCTGCTGACGGCTGAACAGAAAGCGCTCGAGGGACATCAGCAATGCATTCTCACCGGGGGCGGTGAGCAGAACGTGCTCACCAAGTGAGCCGGTCTGCCCGTGCTCACGGAAATACACAAAGGTCTGTCCTACTTCGGCTTTCCAGGGGTTGGCTGTGGAGAAGCCGCCTATCAGCAGATCCAGTTCAACATTCTTCAGTGCTTCTACCTGGTGTTCGATGCCCTGGTGCTGCCACTCGACCTGCATGCCGGATTGCGCGGCAAATTCGCTTACCAACTCAGCCTCCAGTCCACCAGGCGCCGCCGGATCAGATAACTCGACCCAGGGGGGGCTGGCGATAACCCCTACTCTGAGGGTGCCACGCTGCTCCGCCGCCGAGAGTGAGTTGCGCGGATCTTCCGGCCAGCGATTACAGCCGCAAAGCAGCAATAAAACCAGTAAGCCAGCCAGTGACGCCGCTGCGGAGCGAGGGAGCAGTAGCAACATGGTTCTCGAGCCTCATGAAGGTATCGATTGAGACTCGATAACCGGCTCGGGAGTTCAGGTTATCGTTGCGCGGGGCCAGGGGCACAAAAAACAACCAGCCCGAAGCATAAGTGGCGTAAAATCGCTTCTTTTCAGATTAACGGGACTGCACGATGGGACGCGCTTACCAGAATCGCAAGGAATCCATGGCCAAGACGGCCGACGCCAAAACCAAGGTCTACAGCAAATACGCTCGTGAGATCTACGTATGTGCCAAGTCGGGCGGTATTGATCCCGCAGGCAATCTTGCCTTGCGCGGCCTGATAGAGCGGGCGAAGAAGGATCAGGTGCCGGCTCACGTGATCGACAAGGCAATCGACAAAGCCAAAGGCGGTGGCGGCGAAGACTTCTCCGTGGCCCGTTATGAAGGTTTTGGTCCGGGCAACTGCATTGTCATCGTCGACTGCCTGACGGATAACCCCAACCGCACCATCGCCGATGTTCGTCATTGCTTCACCAAAACTAAGTGCAAGATGGGTACGCCAGGCAGTGTCAGCCACATGTTCGACCACTGTGCCATCCTCGCCTTCAAGGGCGACGATGAAGAAGCCGTGCTGGAAGCGTTGATGATGACTGATGTGGACGTAACCGATATCGAGAATGAGGACGGTCTGATCACCGTGTTCACTCCCAACACCGAATACGCCAAAGCCCGCCAGGCGCTGACCGATACCCTGGGTGACATTGAATTCGAAGTGGACGAAATCCAGTTCCTGCCCCAGACCTCAGCGCAAATCAGCGACGAAGATATGCCCATGTTTGAGCGCTTTATTGACATGCTCAACGATCTGGATGATGTGCAGAATATCTACCACAACGCTGAGTTATAACGCGGTAAAGCCCAATTCACGGCGGTCTGCCTCAATAAAGCGCCCCTGCTGCTGGTCGTAATCCCAACGAGCCAGCTGGCAGCGGCGGGGTGCGCCGGGCTGGTAGTCAATCAGATTGATGGAGTTGGGCACGGCGCCCCTGACTCGCTGCGAGACGCCGGTGCCTGCTTGCACCGCCCAGGCGAGGCGTTCACCACCGCGTAGCGCTATCTGGTAAGGCAGATGGATATGCCCAGCCAGAATCAAATCCATTCCCGCATCTACCCAAGTGGGAATGGCCTGCTCGCGACCAATCAACAGGTTGCTGACGTCCGACTCTTCTATTGCCCGTACCGGATGATGCAGCATGACTACGCGCAGTTGCCCTGGTGAAGCCTGGCGCAGCCGCCTGACTACCCGCTCAATTTGCTCTGACGATACCTCCCCATCCTTGTGCCGCGCGGGTCGGGTGGTATTCACACCGATGACCAACAGCTCGTGGCTTTCGAAGTGGGGCTCCAACTCGCTGCCAAACACCCGCCGATAATTGCCGTACGGGTTCATCAATCGGGCCGCCAGATTGAATAGCGGCAGGTCATGATTGCCCGGCACGGCCAGTAGCGGTGCATTCAATTGATGAACGAACGTTTCAGCTGCAGCGAACTGACTGCGGCGGGCACGTTGGGTAATGTCGCCACTGAGCAGGTACAGGCTGGGTTGCAGCTGCCGGCACAGCTGAAGCAACGCCTGCATCACCTCACGGTTTTCGGTACCGAAGTGCAGATCCGACAGATGCACAATGCGCGTCATGCATGCTCCGGAGGCGGTGCAAAACGAGGGATCAATAAGGGTAAAACGCCAGGCGCAATGCTGAATTTCAGCGGACTGCGCAGGCGCAGGATTTCACCGTCAACAGCAACCTTGACCGTACGGGCGCGTGACCCCACCCGTACGGTCATGTTTTCAAAGCCGATACTGATGACGTTTTCCGCTTCCCCCATGCGGCTCAGTAGCCCCTGCAGCAACAGCAGATACAAGGCGACGCTGCCAACCGGGCGGGACGCCAGCGCAATCAGGTGATCGTCCTCCTCTGGTAACTCTGGATCAATTCCGATCTGCTCCAGTTGCAGCGGGTTGTTACACACAACGACCGTCGGCGTGCGCAGCTGTTGATGCTTGCCCGCATAGTCCAATTGGATATCCAGCTGCCGATGCGCTTTGGCCAGGGTTACCAATGCCGCATACAGAGCTACCCAGCGGCTGCGCCCGTAGCGTTGTTTGTACTGCTCGCGCTCTTCCAGCAGCCGCGGATACAGGCCCAAGCTGGCGTTAACCAGAAAATAGCGATCATTCACCCGGCCCAGGCTGACCTGTTCGAGTCGCGCATCCAGCAGATCCCGCATGGCCTGCCCGGTGTCCTGGGAGATGCCGTGGGCCCGGCCAAAATAATTGAAGGTGCCCAGGGGCAGCACACCAAAGGGCACCCCTTGGCCGACGACGGACTGACAAACGGCATTCAGTGTGCCGTCGCCGCCAACGGCGACCACGATGCCGCTCTGCTTCTGCGCCTGGTTCACGGCTTTTTCCGCGGCTTGCTGCAACCCTGCGCCCTGGTCGACCACGATCAACTCACACTGCCGCCCAGCTGCGCTGCAGGCGGAACGGATTGCATCCTGAATGCTGGTGGCGTCGTGCTTGCCCGAGCTGCTATTCATGACCATGAACAGGGGCTCGTTACCGGTCAGCGTCAGCGCGTTGCTGATCGGGCTGCCAAGTGGTGATGATTGCATCGTGCGCTCCTACAGGCGTTGATCGATGCGGGGCACGGTGCTCAGCGTAGCTGACTGTCCTTGCTGCCACGGCGGTTGTAACCGCTATCCTGCTGTCGCAGGCGATCCCGTTCGGTCTGGCAGGCAATACATAACCGTACTCCCGGAACAGCCTCCCGTCGCGCCTCAGCAATAATCGCGTCACAGTCCTCGCACTGTTTCAGACTGTCGCCCACCGGAAGCTGGCTGCGGGCCCGCGCAACCGCATCCGAAATGGTGTCGTCTATCTGTTCCTGAACGGCACCGTCCTGGGCCCAACCTGTGGCCATATCGCTCTCCTTCAAGAGGTGGTAGATCAGCAACCATGCCCTGACGCTGTCTGGTAACCGGCGCCTTATCCTTCCAGATGCCTGACCAGATCGTCATGACCGCCGATGCGCTGGCCGTCGAGGAAAATCTGTGGCGTAGTCGTCACCCCATGTTCATCCCTGAATAGCCCCTCTTCGGTCTCATCGGAAAACACATGGACACGATAGGCGATGCCGTGACGGTCGAGCAATTCAGTGGCCTTGGCCGCATAGGGGCAGCCGTCCTTCTGGTAGATGTAATTCTGCGTTTCATTCATGGCAGTCTCCTGACGGTAGAAATAGCGGTGTTTCTATTGTCTTGGAGCAGCGCATGGCTGAAGGGTTCGTTATGTTTGCCATGAGGTCGGCACAATCGCATTCTTGCGGATCGCCAGATGTATGATTCCGGGGTGGGCTGATTTGCGGCCAGCCTGAAGGAATAACCTCCAGGCGATCATTTTCGCTCTTGCTCGAAGGCGCTCATGATGCCCGTCACAATCCGCATGACCTCCAGGTTGGCCTCTTCCATGTGACCCAGATGCTCGACGGCCCGGTTCAACTGACCCTGCTGGAAGGATTGCATCGCGGCTTGGCCCTGATTGTGTACAGCGGTGTGTGGCCGTTCTATTTCCCGGAAATGAGCCATCTGTTGCAGGTTCTGGCTACCGTCGCCGTAATACCAGCGTCCGAAGCGGCAGTCTCGCTCGCCTGGTAATTGCGGCAGACTATCCTGGCGCTCACCCAGCAGATAGTTGTACACCACAAACTTGAGCGACAACTCATCCAGATTGGCCAGTTCTACGCCGGCCCGGAAGGCGGATTTTTCGATACCGTGTTGCATTTCTCCAGCCAGGCCATGCAATACCTGCATGCCGGCGACGGCTTCTTCTGTGGTACGGCTGAAGTCTTCGGCCAGATCACTCTGGGATTGGATATAGGCCTGCACTGCACCGGTGATCTGTTGCAGCTCTTCGATCTTGCCGACGATTTCACTGGTGGCCTGGGCTGTGCGCTCGGCCAGTTGGCGAATTTCACTGGCCACTACGGCAAAGCCGCGACCGGCTTCCCCGGCCCGTGCCGCTTCAATGGCTGCGTTGAGCGCGAGCAGGTTGGTCTGGCTGGCAATGCCACCGATCAGATCGACAATGCTGTTGATTTCGCCGGAGTGCTCGGACAGCGTCTCAACTTGGTGGGATGCTTCGGTCAGTCCGCTTTCCATGGTCGCCGCTTTACCCTGCAAGGCATTGAAGCGTTGCTGGTTGTTCAGCGCCGCACTAGCGACCGCTACAGCATGGGTTCTATCCTGACCCAATTGACCGGCCAGGTACTCAAACGAATCACCCAGGTGCGTAATTGAGGTGCTGAAACTGACCAGCTTGCCGGCAACCTCGCGGTAGTAATGCAGCTGTTGCTGGTTACGTTGTTGCTGCTCGACCTGTTGTGCTTCCAGCTGGCGGATCCGTTCCGCCTGGCTGGCCAGCTGAATCTGAAGATGATGTTTTTCCTGCTCCAGCGCTTGAATGGCTTTCTTACCGCTGTGCCACATGGCTACCTCTTATGCGCCCGATTTTCCTGACTCCATATCGGCCGCGAGGGCTGTGGCATTAGCGGTAAACCATCCGGCGGGGTGGCAAGAGCGCGTCAGCTTGCTGGATTATTGCTGGCTCTTGAGCTTCTCGGCTTCCAGAGCCTGCGGATTGCTTTCGCCGTCGTTGACTGCCTTGCGGAATCCGCTGATGGCGCTGCCGACATCGTTACCCAGGCCGCGCAGGCGCTTGGTGCCGAATAGCATGACGACGATCAGCAGAATGATCAGAAGTTGCCAGATACTGATACCCATCATGGTGCTTTACTCCTCCAGGTTCCGGTCTCAGTGACCGGAGTGATTGTCATGTGAATCCGTGTGTTGCTGGTGCATGTCATGCTCCATGCCGCCATGTTGTGCTGCTGCGGCCTGCGCCAGAAATGCCTCGTCAATCTGCTCGAAGGCCATGACTGTAGCGCCTTCATGCTGTGCAGCGAGGTCTTCTGCCGCCTGCTTATTGGCAAAGGAGGCCAGCGACGCGCCCATGGCACCCTGCAGTGATGTGCCGGCGACATACCAGGCTTGAGTAGCATCCACCAGATGGCTGTCGTCCGGGCTATCCCACTGGCTCTGGCCCATGTCATGCACATACAGCTTGGCCTGCAGGATGTTATTTTCCGGTTGCAGCCACCAGCTGAGCATTTCCGCTGTGGAGCAGAACTTCTTCACGCCATCGCGTTCCACCGCCTGGCCTTTGGGGCCGGGGAAGTCCGCTATGATCATGCCGCATACATGGCATTCATCATCGCTGTGAAACTGCACCGGGTCATAGGACACCTTGGCGTCTTCCTTGCCACCACAGGCAGCCAGTGTCAGGCCGAGCAACAATACCAGTAGAATGCGCAGGTTCAGGTTGTAACGAATCTTCATGACAGTTTTCCTATTTTCCTTTAATCAGGCAGCACGGCGACGGAATGCAGCGTAGGCCAGCAGCAGCGCTAGGCCGGCCCAGAGCAACAGGCATAACCAGAGCACGGCACCCGGTACGGGTAGATCTTCTGCCAATGACAGTACGCCCATGGCATTCGCCCCATCGAAGCCGGCGAGGTTGACCAGTCGGTAGATGTCGGTGGGGTTCAGCAGCAGTAACCAGGGCAGGAGCTCCGGACTGAATTTGCCTTCACTGAAGACCAATAGAGCCAACAGAACCAGATCGAACACCAGCACAAACAGAAACCACACGCCCAGAGCCAACCCCGCTGCGCTGGATTTTTCGCTGGCCAGACTGCTCAGTAGATAGGCCAGCGCAAGGAAGGCCCAGCCCAACAGAGTGGAGGACAGCATGAAGCGGCCGAACGCCCAGATCAGCAGTTTCAGTTCGACACCTTCAACCAGCACGCCGATGGCAATCGCGGCGCAACCGAAGCCGATCAGAACCGCCAGCGCCAGAATCAATCCGTGACCAACGAACTTGCCCAGCAGGATCTGGCCGCGACCGATGGGGTAGGTCATCAACAGCATCAGGGTGCCGCCTTCGTCCTCACCGACGATGGCATCATAGGCCAGCAGTAGCGCAATCAGCGGCATGAGGAAGGTGGCCAGGCTGGCCAGGCTGGCGATGGTGGCCGGGATGGAGGTGAATCCCAGTTGGCCGGAGGCGGCTGCGCCCAGCCAGGCAATGCCCACAGCCAGCACCGCAAACAACAGGCTTATCGCCAGCAACCAGCGGTTACGCAGGCCGTCACTGAGTTCCTTTCGGGCAATATTCCAGATCTGGTTCATGCCTTTTCCTCCGCCACCAGCGCTTTGCCTGCGCGTTCAGTGTAATAGCGATACAGGTCTTCCAGTGACGGCTGGAAGATTTCGATATCCGTGGGTTGATCCTGATTCAGTAATTGACGCAACAGCTCTATCTTGCCGCTACTGGTGCCGGTCAGCTCTATCCCGTCGCTACCCAGCGGTCGTATGCTGCTGTGCTCGAGGCTGAGGGTCTGCAGCAATCGCTCCCGATGTTGCAAACCGCTGGCGCGGATACGTGAAGGCAGACCTGCTTCATTGCGCAGCCTGCCCAGCGTGCCTATGGCTTCCAGCCGACCGCCGGCAAGAATTGCTGCGCGGTTGATATGGGCTTCTACCCCCGGTAATACGTGGGAGCAGAGGATGACGCTGGTGCCTTGCTGGCGCAACGTATCGATCAGTACATACAGATCCTGAGTGGCAATCGGGTCGAGGCCGACAGTGGGCTCATCGAGTAACAATAAGCGCGGATCACCCAGCAGTGCCTGCGCCAATCCGAGCCGTTGGCGCATGCCCTTGGAATAGGTTTTTACCCGGCGATCAGCCGCATGGGCCAGGCCGACCTGATCCAGCAGGCCGTCGGCCTGCTGTCTGCTGGCACCCTTGATACGGGCGAAGTGCTGCAGGGTTTCGCGACCGCTGAGCTGCGGGTAGAACATGACGTTCTCCTGCAGATAACCCATTCTGCGCCGCACGTCCGGATTATCCGGCGCTTGCCCCAGCACGCGCACCTGACCTTCACTGGGTGTGAGCAGGCCGAGAATAAGTTTCATCGTGGTGGTCTTGCCCGCACCGTTATGGCCGAACATTCCCAATACCTCGCCGGCCTCCAGATGGAGATCCAGCTCGTGTAATGCAGTCATATTGCCGTAGCGCAGACTGACGCCCTGGATCTCAACTGCATTCATCAATTGGCTTCCTGTGTACGTTGAATCAGATGGGTGGTGGGCAATTGCATCAGGGGGTAGCTGTCCTGCACGCCCTGCATCTTGATCACTGGAAAGGCGCGCTGTACCCAGCGTAATACCTGAATAGCCGGGCTGTTCATCAGCAGACGCACCTGCGGGTACATCCATAGCAGCCGATCCACATTATCGTTGGGCTCATAGGGCACATCGCCCAGGCCATCCTCATTGCGATCCCAGCCCAGATAATCGCTCCAGAAGTTGCCACGACCGTCCACCGACCATTCCTGGGTGCGAGTGGCGACATACTTGACCTGTTGTTCGTTGCCGACGAAGGCGTTGTTGCTGATCTTGTTGTTCTCCGAACCCGCTGTCAGATGGATGCCCAGGTTACTGCGCTCGAAGTGATTGCCTTCAATGGTATTGAACAGCGAGTTGTAGATGAACAGGGCCTTGCCTTCGCCACCCTTGATCATGCTGTCGTCGCCGGTCTGGCCGCGCTGTACGTTGGATACATAGTTGTTATTGATGGTGGAGTAGGTGATGAAATTCATCAGTACGCCGTAGTTGCGATCGTCTTCGGAGCGGTTGTTCTCGACCGTAAGCATGCGGCTTTGCATCAGCGCGTAACCGGTGCGGGTGCGCCGCGTGGTGTTGCCGATAACCCGGTTGCTCTGGGAGAACATGTAGTGAATGCCGAAGCGCAGATCCTCCATCAGGTTGCCCTGAATCAGGTTGTTATTGGAGTTGCCGAGATAAACGCCATCGCGAGCGTGGCGTACGTGGTTATTGATCACGCTGGCGTTGTTGGTGTTGATCAAATGAATGCCGTTGCCACGATCCTGGGAGCGCAACTCGGGATCGCCCTCGACCAGGTTGTTCTCGACTATCAGTTTCTGGGTATTGTCCGACCAGATACCGAAGCCCGGGCCCTGCAGATGATTGTTACGCAGCACCACATCGGTGGCACTGGGCTCAACAAAGATGGCTGCGTCCATATCGGTCAGGTTGCGGCCCCAGTTGCTCAGGGTGCAGCCTTCGATAGTCACATTGGCAGCGCGGATGGTGAGGATTCTGCCCTTGCCGCCCGATTGCAGACGAGCATCGGATTCGCAGCGCAGATGAACAGGGGTATTCACAATAAATTGACCCGAATACTCGCCGGCGGGCAACACCCAGCCATCTGCCTCGGCCCGTAGCGGTAGGTCATCAATCGATTGGGACGATGCATGAACAGGGGCTGAAAGGCTGCACAGTACAACGAGCGCCGGAAGGCTCCAGCCGATGGCCTGATGCTTTAACAATGCTGTTTCCTTATGCCGTGAGAATGCGCTGATACCGGTGGTCTTTCCCTGCATAAGGGCGCACGAACCTCAGGCGCGGCTCGCGCGACACCGACGAGGCGTTATACCCGGAGCGCCAGGGCGCTCCGGGTATGACGCATCAGGCCGGTTCGACCAGCATGCGGCCACACATTTCCATGTGCAGAGCATGACAGAACCAGCTGCAGTAGTACCAGTACACCCCGGGCTTGTCGGCAGTAAAGGTGATGGACGAGGTCTGCTGCGGGCTGATCTCCATGCTCACACCGTGGTTGACCATGACAAAGCCGTGGGATACGTCTTCGATCTGGTCAATGTTGGTGATGATCACGGTAACTTCGTCGCCCTGTTTTACGGTGAACTCGTTGATACCGTAGGACGGTGCCATCGAGACCATGTACACGCGCACCTTGTTGCCGTCGCGAATGATCTTGCTGTCGGCGGTCAGGTTGATGCCGTCCTTCTCAGCCATCTTCACGGTTTCGGCGAAGTAGGGGTCATTGCGATCCCAGATCTTCTTGGTACGAATCTGATCACGGCGGGCCATGATGCAGTCGTGCGGCTCGGCGAAGGTGGGGCCGTCGTGCACCAGAATCATTTCATCGCCGGAGATGTCGATCAGCTGATCGTTCTCGGGATGCAGCGGGCCAACTGGCAGGAAGCGGTCCTTGGAGAACTTGCTCAATACCACCAGCCATTGACCGTCAGCTTCGCTGGTTTCGGTCAGTGAAGCGTGGGTGTGACCAGGCTGGTAGTGAACGTCCAGTTTCTGCTTAATGTAGTTGACGTTTTCGCCTTTGTAGGCCTTGACCGCGTCTTCGATGCTCCACTTGACTATCTGGCTGTCGATAAACAGCGTGGTGTAGCCATTACCGCGGCCGTCGAAGGTAGTATGCAGCGGCCCCAGACCCAGCTCGGGCTCGGCGACGATGACGTCACGTGGATCTTCGAACTTGTCAGCGAACAGGTCGGGCAGCTTGTCGATGGCAATGACCGAGGCGGTTGGCGACAGTTTGCCGTTGGCGATGAAGTACTTACCATCTGGCGAGGTGTTCAGACCGTGGGGGTTCTTCGGTACCGGGATGTAACGGGTGACCTTGCTGTCCTTGCCGTCTTTCTTGCGGCCATCAACCACGGGCACCTTGGAATCGCCCAGGGTGATGACGTTGCCGGCTTTGACTTCAGCTTCGATAGCGTGAATGTCGAACACAACTACCCAGTCGCGCTCGTTACGCATGGTGCCGCCCAGATCCAGCGCCTTTTCCGAGTTGTAGCAGGTCGAGGCGGCGAAACGGCCGGTGTAGTCCGCGTCGGTGTTGTCGAGGTTACCGTCGACGATGACCTGCCATGCGACTTCCATGGTCTCGGCATCCACCGCGCTGTACATGGTGTAGCTGTTCTCGTCATCCATGGCGAAGTTCTTGCCATCGTTTGGATGCGGAATGATGAACTCGGCGTTACAGAACACGTACTTGGTGTGCGGCACCTTCTGCAGACGCAGGCCGTGAATAGCCTGTACGTTGGGGATGGTGGTGATCTTGTCCGTCTTCATGATGTCCAGACGGATACGCGCTACGCGGGTGTTTGCCTTGTCGTTGATGAACAGGTATTTGCCGTCGTACTTGCCATCGGTCATCGACAGGTGAGGGTGGTGACAGTCGCCGTTGAGATACTTGGCACTGTCGCCCAGCACCGCGCGGCTTTCATTGGTCAGACCATAACCGGTGGCGGAGTCAACGTTGAATACCGGGATGCGCATCAGTTCGCGCATGGAGGGCACACCGTAGACGCGTACTTCACCCTGGTGTCCGCCTGACCAGAAACCATAGTAGGTATCCAGTTCACCTGGGCCCACATGGGTCTTTGCTTGCGCATTCTTCTGGGCATCACTGACCGCCTGTGCCCAGGACTCGCGGCTCATCACTGCTCCGCCGAAAGCGGTAGCTGCTACAGCCGCCCCAGTGGCCGCACTGGCGCCGAGGAAGCCGCGCCGGCTCAGCCCCTTGGATTCCGGCTGGGCCGGCGTATTGTTGGTCTTATCGCTCATTGGTAAGCTCCTTGTTAGCAAACTTGGTGACTTCGTGGGTCAGGGTTCTACTACTTGCACCACCGGAATCAATTGTTCATCCGGGCTTTTCTTGCCACGTGTCTTACGCTTGTTCTTCAGAATCAGCGGAGGACACTTGTTTTCATTGTGATAGGTCATCTGGCAGTCCAGACAGTAATGACATTCGTTGTGATTGATATGCCCGTCTGGGTGGATAGCCTGAATTTCACATTCCTTGGCGCACAGCTGGCAGGGGTTACCACATTCCTTGCGGCGCTTGAGCCAGTCGAATAGACGTACCCGGCTGGAAACAGATAGCGCAGCACCCAGCGGGCAGAGATAGCGGCAGAACACCTTGCGGGTGAAGATGTTCACCACCAGCAGGATTACCGCGTACAGCACGAACCACCACTGGCGATCAAACTTGAGGGTGATGGCGGTCTTGAATGGCTCGACCTCAGCGGCTTTCTCCGCCAGTGCCATGGACTCCAGGGAGATACCGAACAGCACCAGCAGGATGATGTACTTGATCGCCCAGAGACGCTCATGCACGGCGAAGGGCAATTCGTATTGAGGGATCTTCAGCTTGCGGGCGATCTCGTTGATCAGTTCCTGCAGCGCTCCGAAGGGACACAGCCAGCCGCAGAAGACGCCGCGGCCCCAGAGCAGGATGCTGGCAGCGGTGAATGTCCAGATGATGAAAATCACCGGATCACTGAGGAACAGCTCCCAACGGAAGCCAGTCACCAATGCATGCACGAAGGTCAGTACGTTGACGATCGACAACTGGCCCAACGCATACCAGCCAATGAAGACCACGGTAAAGGTCAGATAGCCGTGACGCAGCCAACGCAGGAAGTTGGGGTGCCGGGCAAAGTTGTCCTGGAAGAACAGGATAATGGTCAACAGCAGCAGGGCAGCCAGAATGACACCGACCTGGAAGCTCTTCTGATACCAGATATTAACCCACACCGGCCGGTTGGCTTCTTCGATGGCGCGGAGCTCTTCCGGGGTAGGAATCGGACGCTCGATATACTGCTCGGGTGTTTCGTAAGGCAATTCAAAGCTGGTGAAAATACTCTCTATCGGGCCGGTCTGACGGCGCACCAGCAGTTCCATCGTCCAGGGTGTGCCGGGATCAAATGCCGCATCCTCGCGCAGGATGAAAATGGCCATTTCCTGGAAGCGCGGTGCGCCTTCGATCATCAGATCGTACAGGCGGATATGATCCAGATCGCGGAAGCTGTGGATATTACCGAACTGGCGAATCTGTACCCGGTCAAAGATACCGCCGCGCACATAGCCTGAGCCCTTGAAGGAATACTGGCCGCTACCCAGCACAGCGAAGGCATGCTCGCCGGGCTTGAGGCTTTCCATCAGAAAGCGGTACTGGTTATCGCCCAGCAGGTTACGGCCAACTGTGGGTGGGTTCAGGTAGCCGGTATAGAGATCGATAAAGGTGTTATCGAGTTGATCGGCCGGCGCCTCATCGATGCCTTCCGCCTCGGTACCCTTGAAGGCGTTGTTGATATCGGCATTGGTCAGCAATAGCCGGCGCACGGAACCATCGCCGGTCAGCTCGGTCCAGTTGGCCGGCTGATAAATGCCTTCGCGTACGGTCGAGGGGCGGCTGCGGGTGCCGATGGTGCTTTTCACCAGCCCTAATGAGGCGCCCACTTCATGGGCAGCACGCATGACGATTTCGTTGACTACCATGACCGTCACTGTCGCACCGGACACCGCATCCACGGTCACCGCGTTGGGATCACTGGAGCGGCCGACGACCACGCGCTGATCGGCACGGATGCCCTTGTACAGGGCGTTGAAGTCATGCAGCTTCTGCTCAGGAATACCGATCAGCAGGATCGGCTCGTGATGCTCCAGCACATAGGCATCCTGGATCACGCCATCTGTATCCATCAGGATCAGCATGTTCACCGGTTTGCCGGAGTAAGCGGGAATATTGATGACATCAATACTCTCGAAGGCATAGCCGAAGACGGTACCCACGGCATCGGCCAAGGTACGTACGCGGTAGTCGCCTTCCGGCTCGGATATATGTGTCGCCTGGGGAAAGATCAGCTCGATTCGCTGATCGATGAGGGATTGGTCGGCAGCAACTGCCGGTACCAATGAGAGGGTGACGAACATCAGCACCAAGGTCAGCAACGCTCGGCTGAGAACCGCGGCAACTCTCGACAACTTCATGACAAGGCATTCCATATCAGGGGCGTTTTCATTGTAGTACCTTCCTGTGTTTTTCAGACTTGATCACTATCAAGCGTCTGTCAAATGCGGGAGGCATCAAAACAAGCGAAACAGTGGTTCATTCTGGTACTTTCTCTGGGTGGTCTGACCGGTGTGAAACCAGCCCGAGCCGCCTTGTCAGCCGATGCAAATTGCCTCGGTCGATCTGCAAGACCCGCGCAGTAGCCGATAAGTTACCATTATGTTGTTGCAATAGGGTTTGAATCAAGTAACGTTGATACCTGTCGACCGCTTCGCGCAGTCCACAATCCAGTGATTTCGGGCTTTCCAGCTCGGATTTGACGGGTGACAGCGCCTCGTTGGTCAGCCCCAGATCCGCGGCGGTCAGCTGCAATAAGCGGGATGCGGAGGTATCTGCGGCGCGAGCGCGCAGCAAGGCTCGACTGATCAGATGTTCCAGTTCACGTACGTTGCCCGGCCAGTGATGAGCCAGCAACGCCTGTTGGGCATCGTCGCTCAGGCTGGTGTTGCGCACCTGTAGGCGAGTGCGGTTCTGTTCGAGGAAATGTCCAGCCAATAACAGGACGTCGTCCTGGCGCTCGCGCAAGGGCGGTACAAGCAGTGGGTATGCACCCAGCCGGTGATACAGGTCGGCACGGAAACGTCCCTCCCGCACAGCGCTGGCCAGATCGCGGTTGGTCGCGGCAATGATGCGTACATCCACATGATGCTCACGATCCGATCCGAGCCGCTGTAACTGGCCGCTTTGCAGTGCCCGCAGCAGCTTGGCTTGCACCGACAACGGCAGTTCGCCTACTTCGTCGAGAAACAGTGTGCCGCCGTGTGCCAATTCGAACTTCCCCGCCCGCGCCGCGGCCGCGCCGGAAAAGGCGCCACGCACATGACCGAACAGCTCGCTCTCCACCAGCGCCTCCGGCAAAGCAGCGCAGTTAATGCTGATCAGGGGTTTGTCGTGCCGTTCCGATTGGTGGTGCACAGCCCTGGCCACCAACTCCTTGCCGGTACCGGTTTCACCGTGGATGAGCACTGTTAGCGGGCTGCGTGCGACCAGTGCGACTTCACTTACCAGGTGGCGGTGGGCGTCGCTGTGACCGATCAGCTCGGGCGGCGGTAGTTGATCGGCGACCTGCCGCCAGCTTTCTGCGAGCAAACGCTCCTGTTCCGCCTTGCGGGCCAGATGATGCAGGCGCTCGCTGGCTTTTACCGTCGCAGCGGCCAGATGACTGAAGGTCTCAAGGGTATCCAGATTGATGCAGCCGAAGCGCGCCGGATCAAGCGCGTCGAGGGTCAGTACGCCCCAGGGGCGATCATCGATATACAGCGGGCAGCCGAGGCAGTCGTGTACCGGTAACGGGTCGTTGGTGCCTGCGATCAGGCCATCGTAAGGGTCTGGCAGGTCACAATCTGCGGCAAAGCGGGTAGCGCGGCGCTGGCTCAGAATGTGCTGCAGACGGGGATGGTCATCCAGACGAAAGCGGCGTCCCAGCGTATCGGCGCTCAGGCCCAACACCGCCACGGGTACCAGCTTGTTCCCGTCCAGCCGCAACAGCGCCAACGCATCGCAGGGCAAACAGCTGTGCAATGTCTGCAGCAGACGTTGACAGCGCTCTGCTTGAGGCAGATCTCGACTCAGATCATCAAGTAGCGGGAGCAGTGTTGAAAGTGGGTAGGGCGTCATTGTTTGTCATTTTCACATCGGATGGGTTTTTTAACCCTGATCGAGGTTGTAAATGTGACGACCTCGGCGAGCCAAGTCCTTGATTCAAGTCAAATCGTGAGCTGGCACGTTTCATGCTTTGCCTTTCCCACACAATCATCAGGTACGGGAAGGGTTTGTATATGAAAGGCGTGACATTGAGTGCAGCGGTATTACTGATCGGTTTGACAAGCAGTGCCGTCATGGCCGATGAGGTCGTGGCCGAAATGGCAGACACTACCGCCGGAGCAGGCCTGGGTGCCAGTACCGGGCTCATGATCGGCGGAGCGGCAGGCGGGCCGCTTGGTGCGCTGGTGGGCGCAGGGGTAGGATTGCTGGCAGGCCAATTTGTACAGCAGGCCAGCGGTCTGGAAGGACGTGCCTACAAGGTGCGCACCGAGCAGGGAGATATTGATCGGGTACGCTCGCCCGGGGCTGAATTCCATATAGGTCAACAGGTTGAACGACACGGTAACCGCCTGTATGCCCAGCAGGACTGAGTCGCCCGAATCCGCCATCAGGAGGCTGGGCGCCAGGCTGGCGCCCAGTCGTGCTTATATCCGAGTCGAGTCCAGTTGAGGCTCTTCCCGCACCCTGAACCAGGCGGCATACAGCGCGGGCAGGAACAGCAGGGTGAGAGCGGTTGCCACGGTCAAACCACCCATGATGGCCACAGCCATGGGGCCGAAGAATACGCTGCGTGACAGTGGGATCATCGCCAGAATCGCAGCCAGAGCGGTCAGCACAATGGGGCGGAAGCGACGTACAGTGGCCTCAATCACAGCCGTCCATTGGTCGTGACCGGCCAGAATATCCTTCTCTATCTGGTCAACCAGAATAACCGAGTTGCGCATGATCATGCCGGACAGAGCAATGGTGCCGAGCATGGCGACAAAGCCGAAGGGTTCGCGGAACACCAGCAGGAACAGGGTGACGCCAATCAAGCCCAGTGGCGCGGTGAGAAACACCATGATCGAGCGGGCGACGCTGCGCAGTTGCACCATCAGCAAGGTCATGATCACCAGGCCCAGCATTGGCAATCCCTTGATGATGGATTTCTGTCCACGGGCCGAGTCTTCCATGGTGCCGCCAATATCCAATCGGTAGCCATTCGGCAATTCATCGCGTATTGGCTGCAGGGTGGGCAGTATCTGTTGTAACAATGTGGCTGGTTGTTCGGCGCCCGGGATATCGCTCAACACGGTCACCGTGGGCAGGCAGTCGCGGCGCCAGATTACGCCTTCCTCGAAGCCGTATTCCAGTGTGGCGATCTGTTCCAGGGCAACGCTACGGCCATCGCCAGCAGGGATCGCCAGGCTCGATAGATGCTGGAGTTCCTCGCGCTCCTGGGCTGTGCCACGCAACAGTATCTCGATCAACTCATTGCCATCGCGGAACTGGCTGACCGAGCTGCCGGTCAGTTGGCTGGCAAGGAAACGCAGCACATCACCGGTACTCAGCCCCAGCGCCCGAGCCCGTTCCTGATCGATGTTCAGATAGACAATCTTGCTCGGTTCCTCCCAATTGAGGTGCACATTGTTTACCGCCGGATTGTCTCGTACCCGCTCGGCAACCTGACGGGCGATACGGCGTACCTCATCAATATGCTCACCGGATACACGGAACTGGATCGGATAGCCTACCGGCGGACCGTTCTCCAGACGTGAAATACGTGCACGCAATTCAGGGAATTCAGTATCCAGCACCTGCATCAACCAACTGCGGATCTCTTCTCGATCCTCGATGGACTTGGCCTTGACCACAATCTGGCTGAAGCGCGTGGCAGGCAATTGTTGATCCAGCGGTAGATAAAAACGCGGTGAACCGGTGCCGATATAGGTGACAAAGTTCTCGATGCCGGGGTGATCCCGCAAACGTTCCTCCAGGCGCAGGGCCTGAGTCTCGGTGGCCTTGAGCGAAGCGCCTTCAGTCAGGGTCAGATCGACCATCAATTCCAGCCGCCCGGATGGCGGGAAGAACTGCTGGGGCACCAGACGGAATGCCAACGCTGAGCTGACAAACAACGCCAGTGTCAGTGTCAGCACCAGCCAACGGTGTTGTACGCACCAGCGTACAGTGCCGCGCACCCGCTGATAAAAAGGAGTGGCATAGGGATCATGACTGTCGGCATTACCGCCATGCTTTACGGTTTGCAGTTTTGCCATATCGGGCAGCAATTTGAAGCCCAGGTAGGGGACAAAGACAACGGCGGCTATCCAGGACACCAGCAGGGCGATAGTGACTACCTGGAAAATGGCCCGGGTGTATTCTCCGACGCCGGAGGCTGCGGTTGCGATCGGCAGAAAGCCCGCAGCGGTAATCAATGTGCCGGTCAGCATGGGGAAGGCCGTACTGGTCCAGGCATAACTGGCGGCCTTGATACGATCCAGCCCTTGCTCCATCTTGATGGCCATCATTTCCACGGCGATGATCGCATCATCCACCATGAGGCCCAGCGCCAATACCAGCGCGCCGAGGGAAATCTTGTGCAGCCCGATATTGAAGTAATTCATTACGGTGAAGGTCATCGCCAGCACCAGCGGAATCGATAGAGCGACCACCAGACCGGTACGCAGCCCGAGGGAAAACAGACACACCACCAATACGATGGCTACCGCTTCGGCCAGTACCTTAACGAATTCACCTACGCTGTCGCGCACAGCCTCCGGCTGATCGGACACCTTATGCAGTTCCATGCCGAGGGGTAGCGTCTGGCTCATGTGCTCGAAGGCGTCTTCCAGCGTATCGCCCAGTTTGAGAATGTCGCCACCGGCCTTCATGGATACCGCCAGACCCAGCGCGTTCTGTTCCATGAAGCGCATACGCGGCGCCATCGGGTCGTTGAAGCCGCGGTAGACCGTAGCAATATCACCAATGCGGAAGGTGCGATTGCCCACCCGGACAGGAAATTGCTGGATCTGTTCAACACTCTCGAACTGACCGGATACCCGCAGCCGTACGCGCTCATCGGGCGTTTCAAAAAAGCCAGCATCGCGCAGGCTGTTCTGTTCCTGCAGCGCTTGTTGCACGGCGGCCAAGGGTACGCCCAGCGTGGCCAGCTTCAGGTTGGATATATCGATCCAGATCTTCTCATCCTGAACCCCGATCAGCTCTACCTTGCCCACGTCCTGGATGCGTTGCAATTGCAGTTGCAGCCGCTCCGCGTAGTCCTTGAGTACCGCATAGTCAAAGCCCTCACCGGTCAGCGCATAAATATTGCCGAAGGTGGTGCCGAACTCATCGTTATAGAAGGGGCCCACGATATCAGGCGGCAACGTATGGCGGATATCGCCGATCTTTTTGCGTAACTGGTACCACAGCTCAGGAACCTCGCCGGATGGCAGGTTGTCCCTGGCCACAAAAGTGATGGTGGATTCTCCGGGCCGGGAATAGGACACAACCTTTTGGTAAGCACCGGTTTCCATCGCCTTTTGCTCGATGCGGTCGGAAACCTGACGGGCGACCTCTTCAGCGGTAGCACCGGGCCAGGCGGTACGGATGACCATCGCCTTGAAGGTGAATGGCGGATCTTCGCTCTGGCCGAGCGAACCATAGGACAGGAAGCCGGCGACCGATAACACCAGCATGAAATACAGTACGATCTGACGGTTGCGCAGCGCCCACGCAGAGAGGTTGAAGGACATTGGTTACTCTCCGCCTGGTTCAACGCGGCGGTTCTGCCGATCCACCGGCTCGACCTGTTGATCTTCGCGCAGCGTATGTACACCGGCAGCAACTACCCACTCATCAGCGGCCAGCCCCTTCAGGATGATCGCCTGTTGCTGTTGATAGCCACCCAGCTGCACGGGGCGGCGTTGCAACCGGCGTGTTTCCGGTTCGACCACCCAGACAAAACTCTGTCCTGCCTCGGCACTGACCGCGGATAAGGGGACTGCCAGCGCTACCTGTTCCGCTTGCTGAATAAAGACCCGTGCGCTCTGGCCGATTTCAATGGCGGGATCGTCGGCATTGAAGCTCACCCGGGCGGCAAAGGTACGTGATAGTGGATCGGCGGCGGGTGACAGTTCGCGCAGGATGCCGGCAAATCGTTGATCGGGGCGTGACCACAATTCCACTTCTACCGGCATACCGAGGGTGACCTGCCTCAGATGGCTTTCCGGCAGGCTGAACAGCACGTCACGCTCGCCATCGGCAGCCAGTACCAATACCGTTTGAGCTGCGGCTACGACCTGACCGACTTCCAGGGCGCGACGGGCAATCACCCCGTCATGTGAAGAGCGCAGAACACTATAGGTGGCGTGATTTTCCGCTACATCCGCCTCGGCATGGGCCTGTTTCAAACGCGCCGCTGCCGAGCGGTAGGTGTTCTCGGCATTATCAAACTGGGATGAGCTGATCATCTGCCGTTCCAGCAGGGTCTGATATCGATCCCGTTCGGCCTTGGCCAGCCCCAGATTGGCCTCTGCCGCAGCGACTTGCGACCGTGCGGCTTCGAGTTGCAGGCGCGCATCGTTAGGATCAAGCTCTGCCAGTGGTTGATTGCGCCGCACACGATCCCCCTCGTCCACCAGTCGCTTGCTTACCCTGCCGCCCACGCGGAAAGCCAGCTCCGGTTCGATGCGTGCGCGCACCTCACCCGGATAGCTCTGCACCTGAGCGGTCGCCGGTTGCGGCTGTACAACCAGTGCGGGGCGTGGCTGTTGGGCAACAGGCGGCGGGTCGCTGCAGCCCGCCAATAGCGAGCCGGCTAACAGGAGGCCGAGGGACAGAGCAGTGCGGAACATGATGGTGAGCTCGTCGTAAAGGATTGGAATAAGTGTACTGGCGAGTATAGTATGAATAGCAAACCCGCCAGTCCAGTATTTAGAGGCAGATGTCTAAAAAAATCATGTCCGGTCCCGGCCCGGGCCGTCCAAAGGATCTTGCCAAGCGTGCCGCCATTCTGCAGGCGGCCCAGTCATTGTTTCTCAGTAACGGCTACGAGGGCACCAGCATGGATGCCATCGCCACTGAAGCCGGCGTTTCCAAGCTCACTGTGTATAGCCACTACACAGACAAGGAAACGCTGTATGCCGCGGCGATTCGGGCCGTGTGTGAGGCGCAGCTGCCGGATATCTATATCGGTGAGCTGCCCCGGGACGATATTGGCCTCACGCTTGAGCGCATCGGCCTGGCGTTTTGTGTATTGCTCGACAGTCCTGAGTCGCTGGCATTGCATCGGCTGTTGGTTGGCATGGCGGGGCAGGATGCAAAGCTCGCTGAATTGTTCTATGAAGCCGGCCCGCAACGGGTCTGTGATGGGATGACTCAGCTGTTGCAACAGGCGTGCGCGAGAGGCGAGCTATGCATTGATCAGCCGCAGGAGGCTGCTCGACAATTCTTTACTCTGCTCAAGGGCGATAATCACTTCAGGTTGTTGATTGGTTATGGCGAGGGCATGTCCGAACAGGAGCGCCATCTTCACGTCGGTGGCGTGGTCGCGACCTTTCTCCGCTTGTACGCCGTGGCTGGACGCTGAAAGCGCTCTGTAACGGCGGTTGTCCGGCCGCAGCTGCTGGCTGTCAGGAACGCTTTAGGATATGCTCTGCGGCTTTTTGGCGGGGGTAATTCATGCTTGAAACAACACTCACACAACTGGAACGGCTGATTGATCAATTGCTGCAGCAGAACCGTGTCCAGCAGGAAAATATTACGCGGCTGGAAGAAGAGCTGCGCCAACTCCGCGACGATAACGACACCCTGCAATTGACCAATATGGAACAGGAAGAACAGCTGAGCGGTACTCTGGCGCGCTTGCAGTCGATTCTGCAGCGTAGTGGTGCTGAGAACCCCGCCACGAGCATCTGAACGCTCGCGGCCTGTTACACTGCTGATGCATTACGTCGTTTTATAGGGGAAAACTCTTTTTCTTGATATGGTTCATGACTGGTCGGTATCGCAATCTGTATCAGCGCGTTGTTGCCGACTTCATCCTGATAAAAACAAGTAGAAGGGTATGTCATGAACACAACAATCAGCGTAATGGCTGCGGTACGGGGATGGCATCTCCCGGTTGCCGGTTTGGCTTTCACCTTGCTGGGCGGATGCTTCTCCGGGTCTGGATCCAGCTCCAGTTCCGATAGTACTCAGACAGGGGTCTTTCTGGATAGCCCTGTCTCCGGTCTGAGTTATGCCATAGGCAGCACCCAGCAGCGTACCGACGCAGACGGACGTTTCAACTATCGCAAAGGGGATGATCTGACCTTCCTGCTTGGCGGGCTGGAGCTGGGTTCGGCGCTGGGCGATAAGGTCATTACCCCTCTTGATCTGGTTGCCGACGGCAGCGCCGGCGATCCTGCAGTATTGAATATCTCGCGCCTGCTGCAGAGTCTGGACAGCGATGGCAATCTGAACAATGGTATCCAGATCTCCGAGCAAATCGACCAGGCGGTGGCGGACTATCTGACGGCCAACGCGGTAGCTGATCTCGATTTTGCTGATACGGCGGCCTTTGAGACTGTCATGACCGGACTGCTGGCTGAGCTGAATCAATTGAATCTGTTTGCCGAGAACGCCAATAATCGCGATCGCGCACTGCGCAGCCGGCTGCAGGCTTGGCAACATTTAAGCGACACGCTGGCTCAACAGGATGGTCTTGAAGTCAACCAGGAACGATTGCCCGTCCTGTTTATCCATGGTGGTGCTGGTTCGGCTTCCCAGTTTGAGTCCCAGGCCCAGCGTTTCCGTGCCAACGGTTATCCTGCTACGCATATTGCCGCGTTTGAATATGATAGCGGCACGCTGGCAACAGACCCATTGAACGCGGCCCTGGCGGTCGAACGTCATCGGCAGATCAATGCTCTGGTCGATGAGCTGCTGCTCAGCACAGGCGCAGACAAGATCAACCTGTTAGGACATTCGCTGGGAACCAGTGTCAGCCAGATGTACCTGGCTGATCCGGCCAATGCCGCCAAGGTGGCGCACTATGTCAATATCGATGGCCGATCCGCAGCGGCTCTGCCTGGCGGTGTACCAACACTGGCGCTATGGGGGCAATATGTGACTGAGGCGGTGGTCGGTGCGGAGAACGTCTATCCACCGGAAGAAGATCCGGTCGGTCACATCGAGGTCGCTACATCCGCTGATTCCTTTGTGCGCATGTACCGTTTCTTCAATGATGAAGATCCACAGACCAGCGCTGTTCCCGCTGCTGAAGATGACCATGTATGGTTGGCCGGCAAAGCCAATCTGTTCCCACAGAACACGGGTGCATCCGGAGCGCGACTTGAAGTCTATACAATCGATCCAGTCACTGGTGCTCGGCTGAACGATGTCCCCTTGTATGAGCAGGAAATTGACGCCAGCGGAGCCTGGGGCCCGTGGCAGGTGGAGAAAGGCGCGAGCGTCGAATACGCGCTTCTGCATGGCGAAGGACAGGATCAGTACTTTTACCGCGAGCCTTATAATCAGGACAGTCTGCTGGTGCGTTTGAATACCTCCCGTCCCAACGAAGGGGTAGGGCGGTTCTTCCATCGTTCTCCGGCTCACACCAACTTGATGATCGGTCGGGATATGGAGCTGTGGGGAGATCAGGGTGATAACAATGATAGCCTGACTATCAGCGGCACCGAGGTCATCAGTGAGATGAACGCCCCGCTGCTGCATCGCTTGAGTGTACTCTTCCTGCATGATCGCAACAGCGACCAGACCAGCAATCTGACACAAGTGGATCCTGCTTTCGGTGCGCTGCCGTTCATGTCCGGACTGGATATGTATCTGCCGGCCTCTGCGGGCGGAAGCGGTACCATCGAAGTTCGTCTGCAATCCCGGCGTGGTGGTGATGATCAAGTGATCCGTGTGCCCAACTGGCCGTCGAATCAGGTACGCTCGGTATCATTGCAATTCAAGGATTACAGCCAGTAGTTCCTTGCTGTAACTCAAGGGTGCCACTTGCCAGTGGCGCCCTTTTTATTGCTTGAACAATTCTGTCGCTACGCAAAAACAAAAAAGCCCGACAGTATGCGCTGTCGGGCTTTTATTGCTACCGGGTCAGGTTCAGCAGCCGTAACGGGTCTTGAACTCGCGACGACGGCGGTGCAGAACCGGCTCGGTGTAGCCGTTCGGCTGTTTGGTGCCTTCGAGAATCAGCTCCAGCGACGCCTTGAAGGCAATGCTGTCATCGAAGTTCGGCGCCATCGGACGGTAGGCCGGGTCACCGGCGTTCTGACGGTCAACCACTTCCGCCATACGGGTCATGCTCTCGACTACCTGCTCCTCGGTGATGATGCCGTGGCGCAGCCAGTTGGCCAGCAGCTGGCTGGAGATGCGCAGGGTGGCGCGGTCTTCCATCAGGCCGATGTCATTGATATCGAGTACCTTGGAGCAGCCAACGCCCTGGTCGATCCAGCGAACAACGTAGCCCAGGATGCCCTGAACGTTGTTGTCGATCTCGTTCTTCTTCTCTTCCGCTCTCCAGTTGGTGTCCTTGGCCAGCGGAATGGTCAGGATGTCATCGACGGAGGCGAAGGAGCGCTTGGCCAGTTCCTGCTGACGCTCGAACACGTTTACCTTGTGGTAGTGCAGCGCGTGCAGGGTAGCGGCGGTCGGTGAGGGAACCCAGGCGGTGTTGGCACCGGCCATCGGGTGGTTGATCTTCTGCTCCAGCATGCCGGCCATCAGGTCAGGCATGGCCCACATGCCCTTGCCGATCTGTGCGCGACCGGACAGGCCCAGGTTCAGGCCGTGATCCACGTTCCAGTCCTCGTAGGCAGCAATCCATTTCTGCGCCTTCATGTCGGCCTTGCGTACCACGGGGCCTGCCTCCATGGAGGTGTGGATCTCGTCACCGGTGCGGTCGAGGAAGCCGGTGTTGATGAACACCACGCGCTCGCTGGCAGCCTTGATACAGGCTTTCAGGTTGACAGTGGTGCGTCGCTCTTCATCCATGATGCCCATTTTCAGCGTATTGCGAGCCAGACCCAGCAGGTCTTCCACACGGTTGAACAGGTCGTTGGCGAAGGTCACTTCTTCCGGCCCGTGCATCTTCGGCTTGACGATGTAGATCGAGCCTTTGCGCGTGTTGCCGCGGGTGGTGTTGCCATTCAGGTTATGGATGGCCGCCAGACTGGTGAAGATACCGTCCAGGATGCCTTCGGGTACTTCGTTGCCGTCCTTGTCGAGGATGGCATCGATGGTCATCAGGTGACCGAAGTTGCGCACGAACAGCATGGAGCGGCCATGCAGGGACAGCTCGGAGCCGTCGGCTGCGGTGTAGCTGCGGTCGGGATTCATGGTGCGGGTGAAGTTGCGGCCGTCCTTGCTCATGTTCTCGGCCAGATCGCCTTTCATCAGGCCCAGCCAGTTCTTGTAGGCCAGTACCTTGTCTTCGGCGTCAACCACCGCAACCGAGTCTTCGCAGTCCATGATGGTGGTGATGGCCGCTTCCATCAGCACGTCCTTCACGCCGGCAGGGTCGGTCTTGCCGGTGTTGCTGCTGCGGTCAATCTGGATTTCGAAATGCAGGCCGTTGTTCTTCAGCAGTACCGCACTGGGCTCGGCGGTATTGCCCTGGAAGCCAACGAACTTTTCGGGCTGCTGGAGGCCTGTCTGGCTGCCGTCGTGCAGTGACACGACCAGTTGGCCGTTGTCGATGCGGTAGCCGGTCGCTTCGCTGTGGGAACCTTTGGCCAGTGGTGCTGCCTCATCCAGGAATGCGCGGGCGAAGGCAATGACCTTGTCACCCCGTACCTGATTGTAGCCGGGGCCTTTTTCGGCGCCGCCTTCTTCACTGATGGCATCGGTGCCGTACAGGGCGTCGTACAGCGAGCCCCAGCGGGCGTTGGCGGCGTTGATGGCGAAACGGGCGTTGGTGATCGGCACAACCAGCTGCGGGCCGGCCATGGTGGCGATCTCTTCGTCAACGTTTTCAGTGGTAACCTTGAAGTCCGCAGGTTCAGGCAGCAGGTAGCCGATTTCCTGTAGGAAGGATTTGTAAGCTGCGGCATCATGTACCTGACCAGCGCGCTGCTGGTGCCAGGCGTCAATTTGCGCTTGCAGTTCATCACGTTTGTTCAGCAGGGCGCGGTTTTTCGGTGCGAGATCATGAATCAGCTTATCCACACCCTTCCAGAAGGCGGTGATGTCCACGCCGGTACCTGGAATGGCCTGCTCATTGATGAAGTCGTATAGAATTCGGGCAACCTGGAGATTACCGATCTGGATGCGTTCGCTCATGAAAACCCCTCGCTGTACGGAGAAATTGCGCCATGGCGCATAAGGACGTGGCATTTGGAGACGCAGCATGTTACACGATGATTCATTGAAAAGCATGTTCAAAGCATTGAATTGTTTCGAAATCGGAGCAGTGCCGCGGGTTTTTCCCCGTTTGCGGAGTAGCTGCTATTGAATCAGCGAACCGTTCAGAAAGGCTCCTTAATGGATCAAACGTTTTTCGATAGGCTTGTCGCCCAATTGCCACAGCTCGAGGTGGGTGGGCCGTTTCATTCCGAGGCGCAGCAGTATGCGGCCTATTACGGTATCGATTTCAGCTCTGAGGTAAAGCAGCACCTGGGGCATATTGAGGTGGACGGCTTTGATCTGGCAGTTCAGGTGTGGCGACCCTCGTCCCCGCGCGGCACGCTGTTTATCCTGCATGGTTACTACGATCACATGGGGCTGTATCGCCATGTAATCCGCTGGGCATTGGAGCACCGTCTGGCGGTCATGGCGTTTGACCTGCCTGGGCATGGCTTGTCCAGCGGTGAACGGGCCAGTATCGATTGTTTTCTGCGCTATCAGCAGGTGCTCGATGGCGTCATTGAGCAGGCCCGGTTATGGCGTTTGCCGGCGCCCTGGCATTTTCTCGGACAAAGCACGGGCGGCGCTATTCTGATTGATCGCCTGCTGCATGGGCCATTACCTGAGCAGACGGGTCAGACCATCCTCATGGCTCCACTGGTGCGACCAAAACAGTGGGGAGTGTCCCAATTCAGTCTCAAGTTGCTGGGCGGTTTCATTCAGCAATTGGGGCGGCGCTTTACCGATAACTCTACGGATGAGGATTTCCTCGAATTCATCCGTCAACATGATCCTTTGCAGCCACAGGTACTACCGGTGGCGTGGGTGCAGGCATTGGACAAGTGGATTCCACGCATTGAAACCGCGCTGCCGGCGCCCCATCGGCCCTTGATTGTGCAGGGCCAGGCTGACGGTACTGTCGATTGGCAACACAATATCAAGGTGCTGCAGGAAAAATTTGATACTCCCGAATTGTTCTATTTGCCTGAGGCTCGGCATCACCTGGCCAACGAACAGGCTGATTTTCGTCAGCGTTATCTCGGATGGTTGGGCGACAAACTGGGATACTGAACTCAGGTGTGGCGCCGCTGCGCTACACCTGGAACGAGCTGTTCGACAGCTCAGGGATGCAATGCATCCTGCACCGCTCGTTCGGTGGCCCGGTAGAATGCCTGGCCGGCGGCTGACTCTGCCCAGTCGGCGTAGCGGGTCAACTGATCATCAGTCAGATCACGGTATATGTACGCCAGGGTGTTGGGCAATTCAGGGCGCATCTGCTGGCGCAGGCGCTCCCGCCCACCGCCACCGGCTTGCTGGGGAATGGTCATCAAACCGCCAAGCAGGTCGTTGGCGCTCTGGGCCGCAAGTCCGGTCAGCGCAGTGGATACCTCAACGCCCATTTCCAGTGCGGGTAGTTGTCTGCTAAGCCGCTCAATTACTGCCCGCCGTGCAGCGTCCATTTCCATTGCCGGTAGGCCCTGCTGCATCCTGGCCACAGAAACTGGGGCGCTGGCTCGTGTTTCTGCTGCCACGACCTGCTTACCCAGCGAGCTATTGAAGAAGCTGAGTGCTTGCTGCATCTGTTGTTCATCGAGCTCCAGTGCCAGCCGCACCTGTGCTCTGTCATGCATCCCTGCGAGCTCGAAGCGTTGACTGCTGTTGCGCATCACTGTTTCGCGCAGAGCGGGCGGCAGCTGTTGGCCATAGCGCTGTTGCGCAGCGGTCAGTGCAGCCTGAAAGTGCTGCTGATGTTGAGCCATGCCGCTCGCCTGATACAGCGCCCCGGTATCAGCCTGAGCCGGCGCGCTGAAGATCATCAGTGTCGCGAACAGGGCGAAGAATAAGCGCAGGGGGGTGGTATGCATGAAGCCTCGCAAATAAATGAAAGGGAAGTATTTCGGCAGGTTTTATCTATCGTTTACACTAGGCAACGCCCACGATCGTGGGTCTTGTCCATCTGTCCATGCCTGTGTGCAGGTGCCGCTACCGTCTCGATTTGAGTATAAAGATGATGCCCGAGTTCCCTGCCGCCGTGGTAGACCGCCTGGTTCCCGTTGCTGACCTTCTGGCTGAGCATGGCTGGGCTGTCACCGATAGTGCATTGACGCCTGAAGTGCTCAACGAACTGGAGCGCTGTTGTCGATTGCTGTGGAGCGGCGAAGCACTGCGTCCGGCTGCTATTGGTCGGGCCGGTGAGCAGCAGGTGATGCCGGAGGTGCGGGGTGATCATATTCGTTGGCTGGATGACTGTGCGCCCAGCGCCGCGCATTCGACCTACAGCGCGTCCATGGAGGCGCTGCGACACACCCTCAATCGCACCCTGTTGCTTGGCCTGGATAGCTATGAAACCCATTACGCGCTTTATCCGCCGGGCGCCGGATACCGCAAGCATCTCGATCGATTCAAGGACAATCCGTTGCGTACGGTGTCCGTAGTGCTTTACCTGAACAGCCAATGGAAACCGGGTGATGGGGGTGAGCTGCGCTTGCATCTGCCCCAAGGGCCGGTTGATGTGCCGCCTCTGGCTGGTACGCTGGCTGTGTTCATGAGCGATAGCATTGTGCATGAGGTGCTGCCGGCTAACCGGGACAGAGCCAGTCTGGTTGGCTGGTTTCGTCGGCGCTCGGATAATCCACTCTTACGCTGAGGACAGGAGCCGTCCATGCCGACAATTCTGGTCAGCGCCTGCCTGCTCGGCGAGCCGGTACGCTATGACGGTGCTGGGTCTGGGTACCACACTTTGTTGCAGCAATGGCAAGCGCAGGGACGGGTGATCCCGTTATGTCCGGAAGTGAGCGGAGGATTGCCTGTGCCCCGGCCTCCGGCAGAAGTTCCGGGTGGACAGGGCGCTGCTGTACTCGATGGTCAGCTGCCGGTGCTGGATGTTACCGGCAGGGATGTGACTGCTGCCTTCGTGGCCGGCGCCGCTGTGGCGGTGCAATTGGTTGAACAGCATGCGATCCGGCATGCGGTGCTCAAGGCCCGCAGTCCGTCCTGTGGTAATCAGGAAACCTATGATGGTACCTTCAGCAGCACCCGGGTGGCTGGAGAAGGGGTAACGGCGGCGGCACTACGCCGCCGTGGGGTGCGGGTATTCAATGAAACCGAACTGGAGCAACTGGCGGAATTGCTGTGCAGCGATCCTCTCTGGGATCACTCCTCGGCCGGTACGAAGCGGTAAAACAGATTGGGCTCGCTGACCACATGGATTCGCCGCTGATTATCGATGGCCATTCCTTCCGCTTGGGGTACTGTGCTTTTGAGGCCATGAAACCCGCGGCGTAGTCCAAGGACGCTCAACGCTTCACCGTCGCGGTTGTACTCCACGACCATGTGCGATTCATCGCTGAGCAGCAGCAGGTGGCCACTGCTGTTATCGGCGATCACAGAGGAAAGGTCGGAGATGAACAGTTTCTGCTTTCCGAATACCATCTTTTCGCTGATATCGATACGTGGTGACTCGCCTGCATGATTGACGAAGCCATCTATGATCAGCACCCTCAAGGGATCGCGTTCACGTACCAGTATCAGATGTTGCTGATGGGTATCCCAGGACAACCCCTCGAAGCCCTTGTTACCCGCTTCATCAATGGCGATGGTCAGGCGGGGGACGTCGGTTACATCCAGGGTTTCCACATCATCCGGTAACTCGATAATGCGCAGGCGCTGATGCTGCTCCTCAGCGATGACATAGCGGTTACCCTCGATATGTGTGAGACCCTCCATATCACTGACCCCTTCGAGGTGGATGCGGCGCAATACCTCGCCTTCCAGGCTGATTTCCAACAATATCGGGCGCCCATTGAGCAGACCAAAAAGGGAGTTACGTTCTTCGTTAAAGGTCAATGCAGACAGATCATCGCTGACCCCTTGCAAGGGTGCCGCTTCGATATCCACCTGGTAACGACCCAGGTTGATCGCTTGCTGCGGCATGACTTGTCGATTCAGTTTCCAGTGCTGCCAGAGAAACATATCCCATTGCAGATAATGCAGAGCACCACCACCGATTGCCAATAGCGCGGTGACCACCAGCAGAAAACGTTTCAATTACGACCCCTTTGAGTCCGTGGTGTTCGGGCTCGTTTGGAGCCGGAGGTGACGGGCGAAGTTCCACCATGCAGTGACTAATCCGCACTGACCTGGGTGCTGTATTGCAGCTGTTGCGGAATGCTCAGTTGCAGTTGATCGCCGGGTTGCAGCACGCCGACGCCGGCTGGCGTGCCGGTGAGCACTACATCTCCCGGCAGCAGGGTGAACACGCCGGCAATATGCTGCAGCAGCGCTATGATCGGCGTGATCATCTCGGCACTGCTGCCATCCTGACGCAATTCACCATTGATGTGCAGTTGCAGTGGGATGTTATCCAGCGCCGGAGCAGATTGTGAAGGAATGAACGGCGACAGGGGGCAGGCACCATCGAAGGCCTTGGCTCGCTCCCAGGGGTGACCTTTACTCTTGAGTTGATCCTGCAGTTCTCGCAGGGTCAGATCCAATGCCAGGCCGACGCCGCTGAGGGCGGCACTGGCCTCGGCTACGCTGACCACGCCCGATAGCGGTGCGCCGATCAGCAGAGCAATCTCGGTTTCATAATGCACCGCACCGCGCCCCTTGGGCAGATGGACGGGCTCGGCAAGCGGTACTACCGAGGTCGCCGGCTTGATGAACAGCAGCGGTTCACTGGGCACCGGGTTGTTCAGCTCCCGTGCATGCTCGGCGTAGTTGCGTCCAACGCAGACCACCTTGCCCAAACTGTGGGGGAAGCTGCTGCCATCGGTATAACGGTGCTGGTAGGTCATGGTTATTCCTTGTGCTGCGGCTGTTTCAAGCGCGCCCCGCGGTGAATTATTCAGGCTACTGCTTCCGGTTCGGATTACTGGGCGAAAATCTTGCCCGGGTTCATGATGCCGTTGGGGTCGAATACCGCCTTGATTGCTTTCATGATGGCAATTTCTTCGGCGCTGCGGCTGTAACCCAGATAGTCGCGTTTGGTCATGCCCACACCGTGTTCGGCGGAAATCGAGCCGTTATAGCGCTGGACGATATCGAACACCCATTGGTTGACGCTGCCGCACTTGGCAAAGAATTCTTCCTTGGGCATGGCGTCGGGCTTGAGAATGTTCAGGTGCAGGTTGCCGTCGCCGATATGCCCGAACCAGACGATCTCGAAGTCCGGGTAGTGCTCGCCCACAATGGCATCGATATCCCTCAGGAACGCGGGTACCTGGCTGACGGTAACCGAGATATCGTTCTTGTACGGTGTCCAGTGGGAGATGGTTTCAGAAATGAACTCGCGCAGCTTCCACAGGTTCTGCAATTGCTGTTCGCTCTGACTCATTACCCCGTCCAGCACCCAGCCCTGCTCCACGCAATGCTCAAAGAGTGCCAGCGCGTCGTCGGCTACCTGCTCGCTGACAGCTTCAAACTCCAGCAAGGCATAGAAGGGGCAGTCGGTTTCGAAAGGAGCGGGTACATCACCGCGAGCCAATACCTTGCCCATGGCCTTGTCGGAGAAGAATTCAAAGGCAGTGAGATCCAGTTTGCTCTGGAAGGCATGAAGTACCGGCATGATCGAATCAAAATCCGGTGTACCCAACACCATGGCGGTGAGGTTTTTCGGCGATCGTTCCAGCCGCATGGTGGCCTCGACGACAAAACCCAGGGTGCCCTCGGCGCCGATGAACAGTTGGCGCAGGTCATAACCGGTGGCGTTTTTCATCAAGCCCTTGTTCAGCTCCAGCAGCTCGCCGCTCCCGGTCACCACTTTCAGTCCGGCCACCCAGTTACGTGTCATGCTGTAACGGATCACCTTGATGCCACCTGCGTTGGTGCCGATATTGCCGCCGATCTGGCTGGAACCGGCAGAGGCGAAGTCGACCGGGTAATAAAGGCCCTGTTCCTCGGCATATTGCTGGAGCTGCGCCGTGACCACACCAGGTTCGCAGGTCACGGTGCGATCAAAGGCGTTGAAGTCGAGAATGCGGTTCATATAGTCGAATGACACAACAATTTCGCCATTTGACGCGACCGCACCCGCAGACAGACCGGTACGGCCACCGGACGGCGTCAGCGCCAATTGCTGCTGATTGGCGAAGCGCACTAGCGCTTGTACCTGCTCGATGGTTTTCGGGAACACAATCGCCAGCGGCGCCGGTTCGAACTGCTTGGTCCAGTCCCGCCCCCAGGCCGACAGCGACTCGGCATCGGTGCGTACCTTGTCGGCATCAACCAGTGTTTTCAGGGTTTCGATGATGGCTTCTGGGGTCATGTTGGCTCTCAAACAGAATTCAAGCAGCGTCTGAACAGATTTCATGCTGCTACAGGCATTGGCAAAAGGGAGTTTATGCTAGCATATGCGGCTTCCGAAACAGGTGTCCGACTGAGTAAACGCCGAAAAACCTGACGGATCATCATACATCAGCATTACGGGTAACTCACTCATGGCTAAAACCTCGCTGGACAAGAGCAAGATCAAATTCCTGCTCCTCGAGGGTGTGCACCAGACTGCCGTTGACACGCTGAAGGCAGCCGGCTACACCAATATCGACTACCACAAGGGCGCGCTTCCCGAAGCAGAATTGAAGGAAGCCATCGCCGATGCGCATTTCATCGGCATTCGCTCCCGCACCCAGCTCACCGCTGACGTGCTGCAGCATGCGAACAAGCTGGTCGCTATTGGTTGCTTCTGTATTGGTACCAACCAGGTGGATCTGGACGCAGCGCGTGAGATGGGTGTGGCGGTGTTCAACGCGCCGTATTCAAACACTCGCTCGGTGGCCGAGCTGGTGCTGGCCGAAGCGATTCTCCTGCTGCGTGGTATTCCTGAAAAGAACGCAGTCGCCCACCGCGGTGGTTGGCTGAAGAGTGCTACCGGTTCCTACGAAATCCGGGGCAAGAAGCTCGGTATCGTCGGTTATGGCTCCATCGGTACTCAGCTGTCGGTGCTGGCCGAAAGCCTCGGCATGCAGGTGATCTTCTATGACGTGGTTACCAAGCTGCCGCTGGGTAATGCGCATCAGGTAGGCTCGCTGACTGAACTGCTGAGCACCGCCGACATCGTCACTCTGCACGTGCCGGAAACCGCTGCCACCAAGTGGATGATCGGTGAGAAGGAAATCCGCACCATGAAGAAAGGCGGCATTCTGATCAATGCTGCCCGGGGCACCGTAGTAGAGATTGAGCCGCTGGCCGCTGCGCTTGCGGATAAACACCTGAATGGCGCAGCCATTGATGTGTTCCCGGTAGAGCCACGCTCGAACAACGACGAGTTTGTTTCTCCTCTGCGCGGTATCGACAACTGCCTGCTGACACCGCACATTGGCGGTTCGACCATGGAAGCTCAGGCCAATATTGGTCTGGAGGTGGCAGAAAAGCTGGTTCGCTACAGCGATAACGGTACCTCCATTACCTCGGTCAACTTCCCTGAAGTGGCGCTGCCGTCGCATCCGGGCAAGCATCGCCTGCTGCACATCCACCAGAACATTCCCGGTGTGATGAGCGAGATCAACCAAGTGTTTGCCAGCAATGGCATCAACATCTCCGGTCAGTATCTGCAGACCAACGAGAAGGTGGGTTATGTCGTGATTGATGTTGACGCTGCCTACTCTGATCTGGCGCTGAAAAAGCTGCACGACATCACCGGAACGATCCGCTGCCGCGTGTTGTTCTGATGATTCTGCGTGGCGGGGTTTTCCCGCCACGCAGCTTCTATCGCCGTATCCCTTCGTCACCGAACTGTCATTCCCCTGCAACCTGCAACTGATTCAATGACGCTTCTCGTTATTTGATGCAGGCAGTCCGTTCCCGTCATGTCCAGTCAACACACTCTTGCCAGTCTGCTCAAATCAGTAGAGCCGCTGCACGCCCGTTTGACCGTCAATGATGTCGCTGAGCGTCTATTGCAGCCTGACTTCAAGGGCTTTCTATCCCTGCCGGTGGTGGATGATGACAACCGCCCATTGGGGCTGGTCAGCCGTTACCGCCTGCAGGATATCTTCATGCAGCGTTTTGGTCGCGATCTGTGGGGCGGTCATCCGGTGCAACATGCGGTAAACACGGAGTCGCTGGTGGTGCCGGTGCACACGCCGCTGGAGGCGGCCGCCAGTATCATCACCGCCCAGGTGCAATATCCTGTCACTGAGGACTTCATCCTGGTGGATGGCGAAGGACGCTATCTGGGGTTGGGCACCTTGATGGACCTGCTCAAGGCCATGGAGCAGCGCGGCGCTCAGCGTAACCAGACACTGCAACGTGCGCTGCGGGAGCTGAAGCATTCCCAGGCACATCTGGTGCAATCAGAGAAGATGGCCTCCCTGGGTCAGATGGTCGCCGGCGTGGCCCACGAGCTGAATACCCCGCTGGGCTATGTGCGTAACAATGTGCAGTTGTTGCAGGAGTTGGTCGAGCCGATCATCGGCCTGGCGCAGGCTCAGGCTCAGCTGGGAGCCTGTCTGGCTGATCCCCAGACCGAGCAGGCGCAGTTGGAGCAAGCACTGCTGGCGGTGCAGCAGGCTACTGAGCAGGCTGCGCCGGAATATTTCTCCGCAGACTTCACCCCGCTGATCGAGGATACCCTGTACGGCGTTGATCAGTTGGCCGAGCTGGCGGTCAGCTTGAAGGATTTTGCCCGGTTGGATCGGGCCATGAGCGAGGCGATCAATCTCAACGATTGCATTGCCAGCGCACTGGTGATCGCGCGTAACACGCTGAAGGACAAGGCAGAGGTCATCACCCGTCTGGATGAGCTGCCGCCGATAACCTGCACCCCTTCGCAGATCAACCAGGTGTTGCTCAACCTGCTGACCAATGCCGCTCAGGCGATGGATCGGCCGGGCAAGATTCTACTGCGCAGCTGGGTTGATGACGGCCAGGTTCACCTGTCCCTGCAGGACAATGGCCGCGGCATGCCAAAAGAGGTGCAACGACGCATCTTTGACCCGTTTTTCACCACCAAGGCGGTGGGTGAAGGTACCGGTCTGGGGCTGGCCATCAGTTACAAGATCATTCAGGAACATGGCGGCAGGATTCGTTTTGTCTCCGAGCCGGGGCGCGGTACGCGCTTCCTTATCAGTCTGCCTATCCATCAAGCGGCTTCGTCAGCACCGCTCGATCTGCAACGGAGTGCCTGATATGTCGCAACAACCTGTTCGCATACTTTTTGTGGATGATGAAGAGCGCATCCTGCGTACCCTGGCCATGCAATTTCGTCGGCATTATCAGGTGTTTACCGAGTCGGATCCGCAGAAGGTCATGGCGCTGTTGCAGCAGCAGCCAATGGATATCGTGGTCAGCGATCAGCGCATGCCGGGGATGAGTGGCAGTCAACTGCTGGCGCAGGTACAGCAGGATTATCCGCATACCCTGCGCATTCTGTTGACCGGCTACTCGGATCTGGAAGCAGCGGTAGAAGCGCTGAACAGCGGCGGCATCTTTCGCTATCTGACCAAGCCCTGGGTGACCAGTGAAATGGTGGCCACACTGGCTCAGGCGAGCAATATGGTGCTGCGCCAGCGCGCGAGTCAAAGCAATGTGATGCCTATCAGCAGTGCGCGCTCCAATCGGTCAGCTGAGCGGGCCAATCTGTTGCTACTGGATAACGACCCGCAGACGTTGGCTGTCACTCAGCAATTGTGCGTTGAGAACCAGATCAAGTTGTTCCATGCGCGCAGCCTTGATGAGGCGGTAAGGCTGCTCAACGAGCAGTCGCTGGATATGCTGGTGAGCGATATTCAGCTTGATGGGAATGATGTACGACCGTTGTTGATGACACTGGCCCAGGCCCATCCGCAGTTGCTGAGCATTATCATCACGCCGTTTCAGGATACACAGGTGCTGCTCAAGCTGATCAATCAGGCGCAGATCTTCCGCTATCTTCCCAAACCGATCCGCCGCGGCATGTACCAGCGGGCGATCAGTACCGCGTTGGCGCAGGTTGAAGAGTGGCGTCAGCAACCGGCACCTGTGGTTACCCGCTTGGCCGCCACGCCAGTGGTGGCGGAAGAGCAGAGTCGGGTGAATGGCTTGATGGGTATGCTGGGCCGGTTACGTCAGCGTTTGACGGCGTGATGGCGAAAAAGCCGATTACGGCTTGCTGCGCTCCAGACGCTTGACGCCCTCGGCGGTGCCCAACAGCAGAATGTCTGCTGGTCGTGCGGCGAACAGGCCATTACATACCACGCCGACGATCCCATTGAGTTTTTCTTCCAGGTCGCGTGGGTCATGTATTTGCATGTTATGCACATCCAGAATCACGTTGCCGTTATCAGTCACAACGCCATGACGGTAGACCGGATCGCCGCCAAGCTTGACGATTTCCCGTGCCACATGACTGCGTGCCATGGGGATAACCTCTACCGGTAACGGGAATTCCCCAAGGGTGGAAACCAGTTTGCTGTCATCGGCAATGCAGATGAAGGTGCGTGCCACGGCGGCCACGATTTTTTCCCGGGTCAACGCAGCACCGCCGCCCTTGATCAATTCAAGGTGTTTGTTGGTTTCATCGGCGCCATCCACATAGAAATCCAGGCTGGCTACGCTGTTCAGGTCATACACCGGGATCCCGTGTTGTTTCAGGCGTTGCGCTGTGGCTTCAGAGCTGGCGACTGCGCCATCGAAGTTGCCCTTGTGTCTGGCCAGTGCGTCGATAAAGCAATTGGCAGTGGAGCCGGTACCGACGCCGATGACGCTCTTGTCTTCCAGTTGCGGGAGCAGAATATCCACCGCTGCCTGGCCGACGGCTTGCTTGAGTTCGTCCTGAGTCATGCCGGTTACCTCTGTATGAATTCGGTGTTGAATAAAGCTGCAATTATACGGCCCGACGGGGCCAGCGTGTAGTCGGAGTATGGCCGATTCGTTTAGACTGGTGTTTTCATATCACCAAGCCGACAACCTGATGCCTACTCTGGAAAGTTACGTAAAGAAAATTCTCTGCTCCCCGGTCTACGATGTGGCGGTGGAAACACCCATCCATCGCGCTCCCTTTCTCTCTGAGCGCCTGGGCAACACCGTTCTGCTCAAGCGCGAAGACCTGCAGCCGGTGTTTTCCTTCAAGATTCGGGGCGCCTACAACAAGTTGGTGCAATTGACCGATGAGCAGCGTGCCAGCGGCGTGATTGCCGCCTCGGCCGGCAACCATGCGCAAGGGCTGGCATTTGCCGCCCGGCACATGGGCGTCAAAGCGACCATCGTGATGCCAAAGACGACTCCAGAGATCAAGGTCAAGGCGGTACGGGCGCGGGGCGGGAAGGTTGTTCTGCATGGTGACGCTTTTGATGAGGCGCTGGCCTACGCGCAGAAACAGGTCGAGGAAAGGGGGCTGGTCTTTATCCATCCCTATGACGACCCGGACACCATCGCCGGTCAGGGGACGGTAGCCATGGAAATCCTGCGTCAGCATCAGGGCCAGCTGGATGCGATTTTCGTACCGGTGGGTGGTGGTGGACTTATTGCAGGTATTGCCGCTTATGTGAAGTACCTGCGTCCGGACATCAAGGTAATCGGTGTCGAGCCGCGGGATTCCAACTGTCTGCAGACTGCGCTGCAGAAGGGCAAACGGGTAACGCTGAGTCAGGTTGGTCAGTTTGCTGATGGCGTGGCGGTGGCGCAGATCGGTAAGTACACTTTTGATATCTGCAGGAAATACGTCGATGAGGTGATTACCGTCAGCTCCGATGAGATGTGTGCAGCGATCAAGGATATCTACGACGACACCCGTTCCATCTGCGAGCCGGCGGGTTGCCTTGGTGTGGCGGGCATCAAGAAATATGTCGAACGTGAGGGTTGTTCCGGCAAGGTGATGGTGGCCATCGATTCGGGAGCCAATATCAATTTCGATCGTCTGCGCCATGTGGCGGAACGTGCCGAGATTGGTGAGCAGCGCGAAGCGCTATTGGCGGTGACTATTCCTGAGCGGCCCGGCAGCTTCAAGGCGTTCTGCCAGGCGATTGGTAAACGGGCCATTACCGAGTTCAACTACCGTTATCACGACAGTGCCGAGGCGCATATCTTCGTTGGGGTGCAGACTCATCCCGAAACGGATCCTCGCGAAGCCCTGGTTGAGGGCTTGGTTGCCAAGGAATTCCCGGTACTGGATCTGACCGATAACGAGTTGGCAAAGCTGCATATCCGCCACATGGTCGGCGGCCATTCGGTGCAGGTGGAAGATGAAGTGGTTTACCGCTTCGAATTCCCCGAGCGTCCGGGTGCGCTGTTCAACTTCCTCAACAAGCTGGGCGGACGCTGGAATATCTCCATGTTCCACTACCGCAATCACGGCGCGGATTATGGGCGGGTGGTGGTCGGTCTGCAGGTTCCTGAAGCAGAGCGCAGCAAGGTGCCGGCAGCGCTGGATGATATCGGCTATCCCTATTGGGATGAGACCAATAACCCGGCGTATCAATTGTACCTGGGCTGATTATCTGATCAGCGCGGCGCAGGCGCTGCGGTCACGTCCGTCGCGCTTGGCCTCGTACAGGGCGCTGTCTGCTGCGCTGACCAGAACTTCAGCTGCCTCGCGGCAGCCGGGTAATGCACAGGCGATACCGATGCTGACGGTCAAGCGTCGGTTCGGCTCGATCACATGGGGAATGTTCATTCCGCGTACTTCTTCATGTATCAGTGACGCCACCTTGTAGCACTGTGCCAGCTCCGCTCCGGGCAGCAGCACCGCGAATTCCTCACCGCCGTAGCGATACACCTGCTCGCCTTCGCGCCCTGCATGTTGTTGCAGAGCATGGCTGATCTGACGTAACGCATCATCACCGGCGAGATGGCCGAAGGTATCGTTGTAACACTTGAAGAAGTCCACATCGATCATCAGTAACCCGAGGGGCAGATGCTGCCGCTGCAGCCGTCGCCATTCGGATGTCAGAGCTGCATCAAAGAAGCGTCGATTGAACAGTCCGGTCAATCCATCCAGCTGACTCAGCTTCTCCAGTTGGGCGGTGGTTTCCAGTTGTTGATGATTATTGCGGCCCACGCAGACCAGGTAGGTGCAACCCAGTCGGCTTATCGGCCGTACGCTGATCTCCAGCGGCACCAGTTTGCCGGTGCGTGTCTGTATATGCTTCTGATAGATCGCGCTTTCCCCGAGCAACACCTGCTCGCGCAGGGCCTTCAACCAGTCTGTCGCGCCGGGCATCAGATCATCAGGGCTGATATTCAGGATGTTGCGCAATTGTTCGGCGCTGTAGCCGATACTGGCCCAGCAGGTGCGGTTCATGTAGATGATTTCAAACGGATCAAGGTTGAGGATGAACAGCCCGTCATAGCTGTAATCCGTCATGTCCAACACCAGCTGCAGTCGTGATTGGCTGGTCTGCAGCACGCTTTCAACTTGTTGACGCCTCGCCACCTCACTTTGCAGGGCGCGGTTGGTGATCTGCAGTGCCGTCAGCCGCCGCGCATTCAGCAGCGCCAGCCAGAGCGCATGGCACAGCAGCAGACTGCCGAGCAGACCGCTGACCAGGGTAATCAGTGGGATCGCCGAAGTCCGATGGGTGCTCGGGGTGGGATAGCTCTCAAGATAGAAGCTGTCATTGCCGCCCAGGCGCACACTGGCTCTGATCGGCGCCAGACTGTCGATGGTATCCGCGCGCTTGCGCTGAAATAGAGGTTCATGACCATCGTCCAGTACCAGGCTCATATGTGCTGTGGGCAATTGCTTCAGCAGGCTATCGAGTAGCTGTTCAACACGAAAGATGGCAATCAGATATCCATCAAATTGCCTGCTGCCATTTACCGATCGGTAGAGCGGGATGTGATAGGCCAGACCGTTGCCGCCCTGTACCAGGTCGAACTGATTGCTCAGAACGGGCTGGCCGGTTTCCCGCGCGTGGAACAGGTACGCAATGTTCGGATGATCCGGCGGATACTGGAAATGGAGAACCTGCTCGTTGCCCGCAAGGGGACGAATCCAGCGAACCTGATGACGCGTGTCCAGCCATTCGATGGCCTGCAGATGAACGAAGTCCTGTAGCAGTCTATCGACATCCTCTTACCACAGGGCGGGTTGCGCGTGGTGGTGCTGCCAGCGGTTTGCCAGTCGCTGGAAGGCGTCTGTCTGATAGTTGAAGTGGGTTTCGAGCTGTCGTGCCAGGCCGCTGGTCTCCTGTTGCAACAATTCGTTGTTGCGCTGGGTTTCCGCCTCCACCAGGGTGCGCCAGACCAGCAGAATGCCGGTTATCAGGCATATCAGTAGCCCCACCACAAAAGTGCGGGGTTGTGGTTTTCTCGCGTGCACGTCCATGGGGAAGCCTGAAACATCCTGTGTTCGAGAGCGATGGTTGTGGCCAGTATAGGCCGTACTTCAGCAGCGTGCCGCGGTGAAGCGGCATTCCACGGGACGTTGATCGATAGGTGGGGCGGGATTTTGTGATGCTGATCTTGATCTTTTTTTTGCGGTCAGGTATATGGTTTCGTGCAAAGTCTGGAAGTGTTTCAAAAATGATAATAATACCAGGCCCCGTCTCGCGAGCATCCTGAAGGAACAGCTTGGCAGTCGGTCGGAAAAGGAGGGTAAGCGCATGCGCCGCAAACCGGATTTGATTTGGATTCTCGTGCTGGTGTTCAGTTTTGGGGTGGTGACAACGGGCTACACCCAGAGCTACTTTGATCGTTCTGCTGAACCCGTGACGAATCTGCAGCAGGCATCAGAATAACCTGTTGATCGCTGACGATGCCGTCGAGCGGAATGTCCCAGGCGGCGGTTGGTAGTTGATCGACCTTCTGACAGTCGTGTGCCAGGCCCAGTAGTCGCGGGCCCGGCCAGTGCAGTCTTTGCCGACGAAAAGCGAAGGTGCGATCATAGAATCCGCCACCCATGCCTAATCTATTTCCGTTTTGGTCGAAGCCCACCAGCGGCATCAGAATCAGATCCAGACGCCATGGCTTGGCCTGCAGTTTACGGTCATGCATGGGTTCACGAATGCCGAAACGATTAGTGATCCAGTGCGTGTCAGGCACTAGACGCTGAAAGTGCATGCGATTGGCCGGCCATTCGCTGAGTACCGGCAAATAGCACTGCTTGCCAAGTCGGCGAGCATGCTGCATCAGCAGATCAGGATTGATTTCCCCATCATTGGCCAGATAGAAAGCGATATGTTTACTGCGCCGATACAGCGGATGCTGGGCCAATTGCCGCAGCAGCCGTTGACTGGCCTCCCGTTGCTGCCGGGGAGTCAGGGCACGCCTTGATTGGCGTAACTGACGACGCAGGTATGTGCGCTCGTCCTTCATTGAATGGATCCCCGGAACGCCGCTGTCGGGTTAGCCCTTGAACCCGAAAGTTCAAGGCGGGGGACACGGCACCGTCTCAGGCTTTCCGTCATGCGGTCATGCACACTGACGGCAGCGCGTGGCCTCCTTCTACAGGAGTATCGGCTCAGGGACATCTCCGACTGGCAAACACCCCAGGGACGTGATCGAGTATACAGAATAATCACTGAGTTTCCACCGAGTCGAGGGGCTGATCTTATTCCTGATGGCGGGTCAGAGCCTGATCCAGACGCGTCGCAAGCTCGGCAATCTGTTGTTGCTGTTCACTCGCCTGTTGATGTTGCTGCCGACTGCCGGTGAGCATTTCGTGACTGATGTTCAGGGCTGCCATGACCGCGATGCGTTCCAGGCCAATAACTTTGCCGCGGTTGCGAATGTCGCGCATGGTCGCGTCCAGATGGCGAGCGGCTTCTTCCAGGTTATAGCGCTCGTCCGGTGGACAGGCGACCTGATATTCCTTATCGAGAATGTGCAGGGTGACGGTCAGGGGTTGGCTCATGAATCGTGCTCCAGAGATTTCAAACGTAATATCATGGCTTCGACCTTCTGACGGGCCAGATCGTTCTTCTCGATCAGTTGCAGACGTTCTTCCCGCCAGTTGCGTTCCTGGGTCTGGAGTTGACGGTTCTGCAGTTGCAGCTGATCACAGATGTTGATCAACTGGTCTACTTTTGCAATGAGGGTATCGATCTCGGGGTGTTCCATGGGCGCCATTCTGTCATCCCGCTGTGGGGGCAACTATAGAGCCGCCCGGCGGGGCGGTCAAACCCTTGTGATGCGGATCGCTTGTTGCCTGCGACCTCGCGTCGGTAGGATATGGACGCTGTCTGCAATACACTGCACTGCCCGTACCCACCCTGCCAGAGAGATGCAAGATTATGCTTCGGATGTCCGCCGCTTTTGATTACGACCGTTTTGATCAGTTGTTCAGACAGCTGGATGCTGCGGGTTATCCAGCCGAGCTGCATGGCCACCTGGTAGGCCGGTTGAGCGCAGGGAGCCGGCTGGAGCACGGAATCTGGTTGGATGTGGCGCGTGAGGTCATGGATGGGCGAGGCAGCCCGAGTGAAGCGGATCGTGTGTTACTGATTCAGCTGTATGATGCCACCCTCGCACAACTGATGGGTAGCGGCTTCGAGCTGGTTCTGTTATTACCCGATGATGAAACACCGATTGAGCAGCGCGCTCAGGCATTGGGCCAATGGTGTGAAGGTTTTCTCGGCGGTTTTGGCCTGGCTGCCCGGGAGCATCCGCTGAGTGAAGAGGCTGAAGGTGTCCTGGCAGATTTTGCCGCGATTGCCCAGGTGCAAACCGATCTGGAAGAATCCGAAGCCAACGAGGTCGATTTCATGGAAGTCATGGAATATGCGCGTATGGCTGTATTGATGCTGTTCAGTGAATGTCAGCCCGCTGATCAGAACCAGGTTCAGCCGCCCGCTTCACTGCATTAAGGAGTACCCATGCGCATCAGCAAGCAGGAATACGCCCGTCGCCGTAAGGCTCTGATGAGTCAGATGGAACCAGGCAGCATTGCCATTCTCCCCGCCGCTCCGGTTCATGTGCGGAGTCGTGATACCGAGCATCAGTACCGGCAGGACAGTGACTTCCAATATCTCACCGGTTTCCCTGAGCCGGAGGCGGTGATGGCGTTGATCCCCGGGCGCGGGCACGGGGAGTTCGTCCTGTTCTGCCGTGAGAAGGATATCGAGCGCGAACTGTGGGACGGCTATCGGGCCGGGCAGGCCGGTGCCATCGCCGATTACGGTGCCGATGATGCGTTCCCGATAGCCGATATTGACGACATCCTGCCGGGCTTGATCGAGGGTCGGGAGCGCGTTTACTACGCACTGGGTGCCAACCACGAATTCGACATGCAGCTGACCGGCTGGCTGCACACCATCCGCAGCAAGACCCGCATGGGTGCTGAGCCGCCGAAGGAATTTGTGGCGCTGGATTACCTCCTGCACGACATGCGTTTATACAAGAGCGCTGCGGAAGTGCGGGTGATGCAGGCCGCTGCGGATATCTCGGCCGAGGCGCATGTGCGCGCCATGCAGGTTTGCCGACCAGGCATGTACGAGTATCAGTTGGAAGCCGAGCTGCAATACACCTTCATGCGCCACGGTAGTCGCGCACCCGCTTATGCATCCATTGTTGCCGCTGGGCGCAACGCCTGCATTCTGCACTACACCGAGAACACCAGTCAGATTCGCGAAGGGGATCTGATCCTGATTGATGCGGGCTGTGAGCTGGATTGTTACGCCAGTGACATTACCCGCACCTTTCCCGCCAGCGGCCGCTTCTCAGCGGAGCAGCGCGCCATCTACGACATTGTACTCAAGGCCCAGGCTGCCGCCTTCGAGGTTATCGGGCCGGGCCGTGACTGGAACGAAGCCCACGATGCCACCGTGCGGGTTATCACCGAGGGATTGCTGGATCTGGGCTTGCTGCAGGGCGAGCTGGATGACCTCATTGCCCAGGACGCTTACCGGCCTTTCTATATGCATCGCGCCGGTCACTGGCTGGGCATGGATGTGCATGACGTGGGCGAATACCGGGTCGGTGGCGTATGGCGGCAACTGGAGCCGGGGATGGTGATGACAGTAGAGCCGGGCATCTACATCGCGCCGGATAATCAGAATGTCCCCGCCCAATGGCGCGGCATAGGCATTCGTATCGAGGATGATGTGCTGGTCACCCGCGAGGGGCTGCAGATCCTCACCGGCAAAGTGCCCCGTGACGCTGATGAGATTGAGGCGTTGATGGCCCAGGCTCGTGCCGCAGAGAGTGAGCCGGCGTGAGTTACTGCCTGAATATCGTCGGTGGCGGTATGGTCGGAGCCAGCCTGGCGCTGGCCTTGCAGGACTGTGCTCGTCAGGCGGGTTGGACAATCCGTCTGATTGAGGCGCATCCACCGGTCAAGGGCGGCTGGCAGCCCAGCTATGACAACCGCTCCACCGCGCTGTCCCACGGTAGCCGGACATTATTCGAGCGGTTGGGTGTCTGGACTGAACTGGCGCGCCGCGCCGAGCCGATTCAGCACATCCATGTTTCCGATCGCGGCCACCCCGGTTCAGTGCGTATGAGCGCGGCGCAGGAGGGTGTGCCGGCCCTGGGGTACATCGTTGAGAACGCCTGGTTGGGTGAGGTGTTGATCGGCAATCTGGATCAGCAGGCGATTGAGTGGCTTGCGCCGGCTCGGGTAGCGCAGGCCCGGGCGAAGCCGGGCGGCTATCAGCTCGATCTGCAGGTGTCCGAGGGCGCCCATCAGCTGGAATCGGATCTGTTGGTGATTGCCGACGGTGGCCGTTCAGGCTTGTTGGATCAGTTGGGTATCCACCGCAAGGTCAATCCATACCAGCAGGTTGCGGTGATTGCCAACATCACTACCGCCCAGGGGCATAGTGGCGTGGCCTATGAACGTTTTACCGAGACCGGCCCGCTGGCGCTCCTGCCCCTGTCAGGTCAGCGCAGTGCCCTGGTCTGGACGCTGGCCTCGGATGTCGCTGAGGAGGTCGCCGGGTTATCTGACGATGCTTTCCTCGAGCGCTTGCAGGCAGCCTTCGGTTTTCGCATGGGCGCCCTGACTCGGGTGGGTGAACGTGCCCGTTATCCCTTGAGCCTGATCGAGGCCGAGGAGCAGGTGCGTTCGCATCTGGTGGTGCTGGGCAATGCCGCGCATAGCCTGCATCCCATTGCCGGGCAGGGTTTCAACCTGTCCCTGCGCGATGCCATGGCGCTGGCCGACAGCCTGGTTCACGCTCAGCGCGAAGGGCTGCACCCGGGTTCGTTGGCGGTATTGCAGGGTTATCTGGATGGACAGCTCAACGATCAACTGGCCACGGTGGCATTCAGTCATTACCTGACCCGGATGTTCAGTAACCAACAGCCGCTGCTGGTGGCCGGCCGTAATGCGGGCTTGCTGGCGATGGATCTATTGCCGGCGCTGAAAACCCGGTTGGCGCGTCAGGGTATGGGATTGCGCGGATGAATGCAGCAACAGCAGGAGAGGCAATGACGCAGCAGTTTGATCTGATCGTGGTCGGTGCTGGTATGGTCGGTGCCACTCTGGCGCGCGCTTTGGCGGACACATCCCTACAGGTCGCGTTGCTGGATGCGATACCGCTGGACAAGCCGCTGAGCGCCCGGACGACCGACTCCGGCCATGATCCACGGGTCAGTGCCCTGAGCGCCGCCTCGGAACATATTCTCACCCATCTGGATGCCTGGCATCGCATTCCCGAGGATTGCCGCAGTCCTTACCGCTATATGCGTGTCTGGGATGGTTCGGGAACCGGCGAGATCAGCTTTGATGCGGGAGCCCTGGGGGAGAATCGCCTCGGTCATATTGTTGAGAACTGGCGAGTACAGCAGGCGGTTCTGGATAGTCTGGCGGAAACCGGGGTGACATTGCTCGGCGGTCAGCAGGTGTCGGAGCTGGTGCGTGAACAAGACGGCTGGACGTTGCAACTGGCCAGCGGTGAGACGCTGCAGGCGCGCTTGGTGGTGGCCGCTGATGGCGCCCGTTCCCGCCTGCGTGAGCTGGCGGGCTTTGCCATGCGTGAGTGGGACTACCTGCACCACGCACTGGTCACCACGGTGCGTACCGAAAAGTCCCACGCCAGTACCGCATGGCAATCCTTTCTCGATACCGGACCGTTGGCCTTCCTGCCGTTGAAGGAGCGCAATGGGCAGCACTATTGTTCGATTGTCTGGTCACTGCTGCCGGAGCAAGCGCAGCGCATCATGGGGTTGGAACAGGACGCTTTTATTGCTGAATTGGAAACGGCCATTGAAGGTCGGCTGGGGCGCATCCTGCAGGCCGATCAGCGGCACTGTATCCCGCTGCGTCAGCGCCATGCCCAACGTTATGTTCAGCCCGGTCTGGCCCTCATCGGCGATGCAGCGCATAGCATTCACCCGCTGGCCGGACAGGGCGTCAACCTGGGGCTGCTCGACGTGGCTGAGCTGTCAGCGGTACTGCATGCGGCATTAAGCCGCGGCGAGGATATTGCCAGTCTGGCAGTGTTGCAGCGATATGAGCGCCGGCGCATGGGAGCCAATCTGTCGATGATGGCGGCGATGGAGGGATTCGAACGACTGTTTCACGCCAACGCCTTGCCGTTGCGCTGGTTGCGCAATACCGGCATGCGTTGGGTGGATGGTCTCGACGGGATAAAAACGGGCATCGTCAGGCGTGCTCTGGGATTGGAAGGCCCCTTGCCAGAGTTGGCAAAAGCGCCTTCGCTCGACTGAGAAAGTCGCTGGGTCTGGTTGATGATCTTAATTGAAATGATTATCATCCAGATTCCTGCTTTCCCACATCGAGGCTTTCGCTGATGTCATTTACCCGTAATCTAGTCGTGCTGAGTCTGGCCCTGAGTGCCTTTACCAGCGTCGCCCAGGCCAAGGAGCTGGTGGTGTACTCGTCCCGCCAGGATCACCTGATCAAGCCGGTGTTCGAAATGTATACCGAAAAGACCGGGGTCAAGATCAGCTACATCACCGACCGCGAAGCCCCCTTAATGGCCCGTCTGCGCGCTGAAGGTGCCAACACCCCAGCAGACATGTTCATGACCGTGGATGCGGGTAACCTGTGGCAGGCTGAAGAGCAGGGCCTGTTCCAGCCGGTGCAATCCGACACCATCGAACAGAATATTCCCGAACACCTGCGTTCCAGTAACGACATGTGGACTGGCCTGTCGCTGCGCGCGCGCACCATTGCCTATTCCACTGAGCGGGTAAAACCGGAAGAGCTGAGCACCTATGAGGCGCTGGCCGACGAAAACTGGAAGGGACGTGTGTGTCTGCGTACTGCCAAGAAGGTCTATAACCAGTCGCTGGTAGCCACCATGCTGGAATCCATCGGCGAAGAAAAAACCACTGAGGTCATTCAAGGCTGGCTGGCTAACCTCGCTACCCCGGTATTCTCCGACGACACTGCGCTGCTCAAGGCGATCGACGCCGGTCAATGTGACGTGGGCATCGTCAACTCCTACTATTTTGGTCGTCTGCAGAAAGCTGAGCCCGACGTCAAGGTCAAGCTGTTCTGGCCGAACCAGCAGGATCGCGGTGTGCACGTGAACATTTCCGGTGCCGGTGTAACCAAACACGCCAAGCAGCCCGAAGAGGCGATCAAGCTGCTGGAGTGGATGACCACCGAAGAAGCCCAGCGCATCTTTGCTGATGTAAACATGGAGTTCCCGGCCAACCAGGCGCTGGACTCCTCTCCTGAGGTAGCGGCCTGGGGTGACTTCAAGGCGGATAACGTCAGCATCGAAGTGGCCGGTCGCCATCAGCCCGAAGCCATCATGTTGATGGATCGCCTTGGCTGGAACTGATCCTGTCATAGCCATTTGTTTGTATACTGCACGCCCGGCATAAGCCGGGCGTGTTGTTTTATGGTACCCGCAACCCACAGGGAGTCGTCGTGGCCCGTCCTATCACCGCTCATAAACTGCGCTGGCAGCTGACTGCTTACCTGGCTGCTGCGCTGGTGTTAATGCCGTTGATGGTGTTGTTGTTCAGTTGGCAGGACATTGACCACCAGATCTGGAGCCACCTGTTACAGACGCAACTGTCGCGCTTGATCGGTAATACCCTGTGGTTGGTGGTTGGTGTAGGGACAGGTGTTGTGCTGTTGGGGGTCAGCCTTGCCTGGTTGACCAGCCTGTGTGAATTCCCCGGGCGGCGCTGGCTGGACTGGGCATTGATGTTGCCGTTTGCCATTCCAGCCTATGTGCTGGCTTTTGTCATGGTTGGCCTGTTGGATTTCTCTGGCCCGCTGCAAACCCTTCTGCGCGGCTGGTTTGGCAGCGACTTCCGGCTACCGCCGATCCGCTCCACCGGTGGGGTCATCCTTACGCTGGTATTGGTGTTCTACCCTTACGTTTACATGCTGGCACGCAGTGCCTTCATGGCTCAGGGGCGCGGATTGATGGAGGCCTCGCGTATCCTCGGGCAAACGCCCTGGCAAGGCTTCTGGCGGGTAGCCGTGCCCATGGCACGCCCGGCGATCAGCGCCGGCACTGCATTGGCGATCATGGAAACCCTGGCCGATTTCGGTGCGGTATCGGTGTTCAACTACGACACCTTCACCACCGCTATCTACAAGACCTGGTACGGTTTCTTCAGTCTGCAGAGCGCCACTCAATTGGCCAGTCTGCTGCTGCTGTTTGTGTTCCTTGCCCTGTTTGTTGAGCGTCACGCCCAGGGTCGCAGCAAACGCTTCCCGGCTAACGACAAGCCGCGCAAGGGCGCGCTGTACAGACTGAGCGGGCCGTTGGCCTGGTTGGCCAGCAGCTATTGCCTGTTGATTCTGTCGATCGCCTTTATCATCCCGGTAGGCCAGCTGTTGTACTGGCTGCTCAGCAGCGGTATTGCCGATCTGGACAGCCGCTACTGGTCGTTGATCCAGAACACCCTGTTGCTGGGTGGTGTTGCTGCGCTGATGACCGTCACCGTGGCCATCCTGTTGGTTCTGGCCCAGCGGCTGCAGCCGATCCGTCGGGTACGTACTGCGGTGGCGACGGCTAACCTGGGCTATGCCTTGCCTGGCTCGGTGCTGGCGGTGGGCATCATGTTCTTTTTCAGTTTTCTGGATAACCAGCTGGTGGTGCCGCTTCAGGCCTGGATGGGAGCGGCGAGCCCGGCGCCTATCCTGCTCGGTAGTCTGTTCGCACTGCTGTTGGCCTATTTGATTCGTTTCATGGCGGTGGCCTATGGGCCACTGGATACGTCGCTGGCGCGTATCCGTCCGTCCTTGCCTGAAGCGGCGCAGAGTCTGGGGCAATCCGGATGGCGCGTGTTCTGGCGCATCTATGTGCCGCTATTGCTGCCAGGTATTCTCAGCGCGGCACTGCTGGTCTTCGTCGATGTGCTCAAGGAAATGCCGGCTACGCTGCTGATGCGGCCGTTTGGCTGGGATACGCTGGCGGTGCGCATTCATGCCCTGACCAGTGAAGGCGAATGGACGCGCGCCTCGTTACCGGCATTGACTCTGGTGCTGGTTGGACTGGCGCCGGTTATTGTTCTGATCCGGCGCTCCGGACGCCGCTGAGCACCAGACTTCTGGCTGTGTTGCAGGGACTGCACAAGCGCCACTTTGTGGCTACAATCAGCCACTGAGCTGAAGATAACAAGGATACACGCCATGGGTTCGCGTACACCGTTGTATGACAGTCATGTGGCTGCCGGAGCCAGGATGGTCGACTTCGGTGGCTGGGATATGCCATTGCATTATGGTTCGCAGATTGAGGAACACCATCAGGTGCGCCGATATGCCGGCATCTTCGATGTATCGCACATGGGTGTAGTGGATATAACCGGGCCGGATGCCAAGACCTATCTGCAGTACCTGTTGGCCAATGATGTGGCCCGGCTGCAGACACCGGGCAAGGCGCTATACACTGCCATGCTTAACCCTGCCGGTGGTATTCTCGATGACCTTATTGTCTATCGCCTGGAAGAGGGCTATCGACTGGTCGTCAACGCCGGCACCCGCAAGCGCGACCTGGCGTGGATGCACGAGCAGGTCGGCTCTCACACTGTTTCCATTATCGAGCGCAATGAGTTGGCGATGATCGCCATCCAGGGTCCGTGTGCCCGGGATGTCTGTGCCAGTGTGGTCGGCGATGGTCGCGCCGTACTCGTTGGTACGCTTGACCCCTTTCACGGCCAGCCTGACGGCGAATGGTTTATCGCCAGTACCGGTTATACCGGTGAAGATGGGCTGGAAATCATGCTCCCCGCCAGCGAGGCACCGACATTCTGGCAGGCCCTGTGCGAAGCAGGCTGTCACCCGTGCGGGCTGGGTGCCCGGGATACCCTGAGATTGGAGGCCGGACTTAACCTGTACGGTGCCGACCTGGATGAGCAAACCTCTCCGTTGGCAGCCAATATGGGCTGGACTATCGCCTGGGAGCCTGCCACTCGTGATTTTATCGGTCGGCAGGCACTGGAAGCCCAGCGCCAGGCCGGCGATCAACCGAAGCAGGTTGGTCTGGTATTGAACCAGCGCGCGGTGTTACGCGCAGGGCAGCCGGTCTGGGTCGATGGCGTGGGCACAGGTGAAATCAGCAGCGGCAGTTTCTCGCCAACCCTGGGCTGTTCCATTGCCCTGGCCAGAATGCCGCGTGCGGCCGCTGACACTGCAACGGTAGATATCCGTGGCAAGCAGCTGTCGGTGCGAGTCATTCGCCCCGGTTTTGTACGTAACGGCAAACAACTATTTGATTAATCCATCTTTTCTGTCTTGAGGAAAATGAAATGAGTGATACCCCCAGCGAATTGCGTTATGCCAGCAGCCACGAATGGAGCCGCCAGGAAGCCGATGGCAGCATTATCGTTGGCATTACCAATCACGCTCAGGATGCGCTGGGTGACGTGGTTTTCGTCGAACTGCCAGAGGTGGGTCGCCAGCTCAGCGCGGGCGATGAGTGTGCGGTAGTCGAATCGGTCAAGGCCGCATCGGATATCTATGCTCCGGTGAGCGGCGAAGTTATCGCCATCAATGAGGCGCTGGCGGACGCCCCGGAACTGGTCAACAGCGACCCCTACGGTGAAGCCTGGTTCTTCAAGATCAAACCCACCGATAGCAGCGAGCTGGACAAGCTATTGGATGCGGACGGCTATCTGGCCAGTATCTGATCCGAGCGCCGCCTCACGCGGCGCTGGCAAACTATTCAGGAAGCGGCGACCCTGTGGTGAATGACAGCTTTCGCCGTTTCCACACGATGTGAGGTGTGCAGATGAGCCATCCCCGGAGTCTGGTCGAACTGGAACAGCAGGATGCCTTCATTCAGCGGCATATCGGGCCGGATGCCGAACAGCAGCAGAGCATGCTGGACAGTCTGGGGTTGGCAGCACTGGAGCAGTTGATTGATCAGGCGGTGCCGCAGGGTATTCGTCTGACGACCACGTTGGATCTGGCCGCACCGCGCAGTGAGCGGGACGTTCTCAGCTATCTCAAGTCAGTCGCCGGGCGCAATCAGCTGTTCACATCCTGCATCGGGATGGGCTATTACGACACCATCGTTCCGCCGGTCATCCTGCGTAACGTACTGGAAAATCCGGGCTGGTATACCGCCTACACACCCTACCAGCCAGAGATTTCTCAGGGTCGGTTGGAGGCTTTGCTGAATTTCCAACAGATGACGCTGGATCTGACCAGAATGCAGCTGGCTAATGCGTCATTGCTGGATGAAGCGACAGCCGCAGCTGAAGCCATGACCCTGGCCAGGCGCGTAGCCAAAAGCAGAAGTAACCGTTTCTTTATCGATGAGGACTGCCACCCGCAGACCATCTCGGTGGTACGCACCCGCGCCGAGGCCTTTGGTTTCGAGCTGGTTGTTGCTGACGTTGCTGAGCTGGATCAGCATCAGGTATTTGGTGAGCTGTTTCAGTACACCACTACCTGGGGTGACGTGCGTGACCTGCAACCGCTGATTGCCCAGGTGCAGGCACAGCAGGGGCTGGCCTGTGTGGCAGCGGATCCGCTGAGTCTGGTATTGCTGACGCCGCCCGGCGAGTTGGGTGCAGATGTGGTGTTCGGCTCGTCCCAGCGCTTTGGCGTACCCATGGGATACGGTGGGCCGCATGCGGCTTTCTTCGCCACCCGGGATGAATACAAGCGGGCCATGCCTGGACGCATCATCGGTGTCTCGGTCGATAGCCGCGGCAAACGGGCGCTGCGCATGGCTCTGCAGACCCGCGAGCAGCATATCCGCCGTGAGAAGGCCAACTCGAATATCTGTACCGCACAGGTGCTGTTGGCCAATATTGCCAGCTTCTACGCGGTCTACCATGGCCCCGATGGGTTGCGTCGTATTGCTGAACGGGTACACCGTTTGACGGCCATCCTGGCGTTGGGGCTGGAGCGCTGCGGGATCGTTCGCAGTAATCAACATTTCTTTGACACCCTGACTCTCAAGGTGCCCGGCCAGGCCAAGACGATTGTCGCCCACGCCCGTAACCTGAGCATCAATCTGCGGCTGATTGATGCCGATAATCTGGGTGTCAGCCTTGATGAAACCAGCAACGCGCAAACTGTTGCGGCGTTGCTGCAGTGTTTTGCTGGTGAGGCTCATGGACAGGATATCGAGGCGCTGGATCTGGCTGTGCGCGGCGCCGAGATCGGTATTGTGCCGCAGCTGCGCCGGCAAACGCCTTTGCTGCAGCACCCGGTGTTCAATCGGCATCATTCGGAAAGCGCCATGCTGCGCTATATCAAGTCGCTGGAAAACAAGGATCTGGCGCTCAACCACGCGATGATCCCGCTGGGCTCCTGCACCATGAAGCTCAACGCTACCACCGAAATGATCCCTATCACCTGGCCCGAATTTGCCGGCATGCACCCTTTTGCACCGCAAGAGCAGGCAGCAGGCTACCGCCAGATGATTGATGAGTTGGAGGCCATGCTGCGAGCCATTACTGGCTTCGACGCTATTTCCATGCAGCCCAACTCAGGCGCCCAGGGCGAGTACGCCGGGCTGCTGGCGATTCGCAAATACCATGAAGCCAACGGTGACGCACATCGTAATGTATGTCTGATTCCGACCTCCGCCCACGGCACCAACCCGGCGTCAGCCCAGATGGCCGGTATGCGCGTGGTGCTGATCGCCTGTGACGAACAGGGCAATGTCAATATAGAAGATCTGCGCAGCAAGGCTGAGGCGCATGCCACTGAGCTGTCGTGCCTGATGATTACCTACCCGTCGACCCATGGCGTGTATGAAGAGGGCATTCGTGAGATCTGCGATATCGTTCATCAGCAGGGTGGTCAGGTATACATGGACGGTGCCAACCTCAACGCACTGGTCGGGCTGGCGCGGCCAGCCGATTTCGGCGCTGATGTGTCGCACATGAATCTGCACAAGACCTTCTGCATTCCCCACGGCGGTGGCGGCCCGGGTATGGGGCCGATTGGCGTCAAGGCGCATCTGACGCCGCATGTAGCCAACCACATAGTGGTGCCACTGGACGGGCCTCATCCGGAGAACGACGCCGTCAGTGCCGCGCCCTGGGGCAGTGCCAGCATCCTGCCGATCAGCTGGACGTATATCGCATTGATGGGTGCCAGCGGTCTGCGTCGGGCCACCGAAGTGGCGATTCTCAATGCCAATTATATCGCTCGACGTCTGGAGCAGGCGTATCCGGTGTTGTACAGCGGCCGGAATGGTTGGGTAGCCCATGAATGCATTATCGACATCCGACCCATCAAGGCGGCCTCGGGGATCAGCGAGGAAGATATCGCCAAGCGCCTGATGGATTTTGGCTTCCATGCTCCGACCATGTCCTTCCCGGTGGCCGGTACGCTGATGATCGAGCCAACAGAAAGCGAATCCAGGGAGGAACTGGATCGCTTTATTGACGCCATGCTGGCGATTCGCAAGGAAATCGAACAGGTCGAGCAGGGGCATTGGCCCGCCGAGGACAATCCCCTGCATCAGGCGCCCCACAGCATGGCGGACATTACCGGCGATTGGCGGCGCAGTTATTCCCGCGAGCAGGCGGTATTCCCACTGGAGTGGGTCGCAGCCAACAAGTTCTGGCCCGCAGTCAACCGCATTGACAACGTTTACGGTGATCGCAATCTGTTTTGTGCCTGCCCTCCATTGGAAGACTGGGCGGAGTAACTCGAATGCGGGGCATATATAACCCCGCATTTCACTCCATCCCCGAGCCGTTTACCCCGCCAATGTGATATTTTTAACAGGCTTGCCGCTGCGCCCATGTAACCCATGCGCCTGGTCGTGCGTCCACCGATCCACCGCCTGACGGAAACACGCCATGACTGACGAAACCCCTATTGCTGTAGAAACTCAGGAATCCATCACCGAAGCGCTGGCCAAGGGCAAGCTCAAGCGTGTGCGGCGTATTCTGCGTGAGCTGTCACCAGCGGAAACCGCTGAGCTGCTGGAGCAGCTGGATGAGGAGCAGCGGCAGGTTGTCTGGGATCAGATTGGTGATCTGGAAGAGCCGGATATTCTCGCGTTTCTGCCCGATGAGTTGGCTGAGTCGCTGCAAGCCAACAGCGATGACAATCTGTTTGATGGGGAGTTGGAAGACGACGAGGAGTCCGAAGTCAGCCCTATCGCGGTGGTGCGTGAGGCGTTGGAAGCCGGCAAATTCAAGCGTGCGCTGAAGATCTTTGCGCGCCTGCACCCAGCACAGGCGGCGGGTCTGCTGGAATCCCTGCCGCCGGCTGAGCGGAGCAGCATCTGGTCGCGATTGGATAGTGCCCGGGTCGGGCAGATTATTGTCCATTTGCGCGAAGAAGTCGCCGCCAGCCTTGCATTGGAACTATCCGACGCCGAGCTGCGTGAAGCCGCTCGTTCGCTTGATCTCGATGACCTGGTGGACTTGATCCAGGCGCTGCCGTTCGGCCCTGGCCGACAGCTGTTATTGTCGATGGACGTGGAAAAGCGTCAGCAACTGGCCGACATGTTGTCCTACCCCGAGGACTCGGCTGGCGGTCTGATGAACACCGACCATATCTCGGTGCGGGCCGACGTCAAGGTCGGCTCAGTGCTGCGTTATCTGCGTCTGCTGGAAGACCTGCCGGATCATACTGACAAGCTGATGGTGGTTGACCGGGAAAATCGCTACCAGGGCGTGCTACGCCTCAGCCGGCTGGTGACCAGCATGGCCGATGATCTGGTGCTGGATGTGATGGATGCGGACTTCAAACCGCTGGAGGTTCTGATGAGCAGTCAGGACGTCGCCCGTCAATTCGAACACCTGGACATGCTCTCGGCCGCGGTGGTCAGTGAAGATGGCATCCTGCTCGGGCGCATCACCGTGGATGACGTAATGGACAGTATTCGCGATGACTCCGAACGGGCAATCATGGGTATGGCCGGTCTGGATGATGAGGCCGATATGTTTGCGCCGGTTTTGACCAGTACCCGCCGCCGCTCGGTATGGCTGGGCTTCAACCTGATTACCGCGTTCCTTGCAGCGTCGGTGATTGGTCAGTTTCAGGGTGCGCTGGAGCAGATTGTGGCGTTGGCCGTGCTCATGCCGGTGGTTGCCAGCATGGGCGGTATTGCTGGCAGTCAGACCCTGACTCTGGTGATTCGAGGCCTGGCATTGGGCCAGGTAGACACCGGTAACCTCAAGGTGCTGTTGGGTAAGGAGCTGGGTATTGGCACGCTCAACGGCATTCTCTGGGCGGTACTGGTGGCTGCCGTGGCCATCTTCTGGTTCGGCGATCTGGGGATTGGCTTGGTAATAGGTCTGGCGATCCTGATCAATCTGATCTGTGCGGTGCTCGCCGGGCTGTTGATTCCGCTGATCCTGCGGCGCTTCGGTATTGATCCCGCACTGGCCGGCAGCATGGTGCTGATGGCGGTGACCGACGTGGTGGGTTTCTCTTCCTTCCTCGGTCTGGCGACCCTATTCCTGATCTGACAGCGTTAGCCCCCGCTGAGGGGCTCGCTGAGTTCCTCTGTGCTCAGCTCCACTATTAATTCATCTGCCAGGCTCTCCAGATCCGCGCGTAGCGCCTCGGTATCGGTCTGGGGCAGCAGGCTCAGGTGGGCGCGGGCATGGAACAGCAGCTCTGAACTCATGGGCGCCGGTTCGACCCGAGTCTTCAGGTGTTCCACATTAATGCCATGGCGGCTGAGAATGGCGGATACCTCATGCACTATACCGGGACGGTCGTTGCCCACCAGACTGAGAAATAACTGCTGCTGGGGCGTGGGGTCAGCTTCACCACTGACCGCCAACTGAATGCTGATGCCCAGGTTGGCCAGTTGTCGCAGCTCGTCGTGCAGGGAGTCGACGCCGCCGCTGGCGATATCCACACGCAGAATCCCGGCGAACTGACCACCCATGCGGGCCATGCGGCTGTCCAGCCAGTTACCGCCGTGCCGCTTGATGACCTGTGCCAGATTTTCCACCAGACCAGGTTTGTCGGCAGCGATCACAGTAATAATCAGTGGAACGGTCATCAATGGAATCCTCTGGCCGTCGGTAGGCGGGATGATTGTTCAGTATAGTCGCAGACGTGACCGTGCGCTGCCGGTATACTGCCGCCCCGACCAGCCATCCCGCCCGTCACCCAGGAGTCGACCATGAATCTGCCCAGCCTGCGCCTCAAGACCAACTGCGATCGCCGCATCAAGGGCGGCCACCTGTGGGTGTTCAGTAATGAGGTCGATATTGCGCAGACGCCGCTGACCGCGCTGCAGGCAGGGCAGGAAGTGCAGGTGCTGAACGCATCGGGCAAACCGCTGGGGCTGGCGACGGTCAGCCCGGATAATCTCATCTGCGCTCGACTGCATAGCCGTGAGGTCAAACACGGGCTGGACAAGTCGCTGCTGGTGCACCGCTTCAAGATTGCCCTGAGCCTGCGGGAAATGCTCTTCGACAAGCCATTCTACCGCCTGGTATATGGCGACTCCGATCTGCTGCCGGGTCTGGTGGTTGACCGCTTTGGCGATTATCTGGTGGTGCAGATCACCACGCCGGGTATGGAAAAAGTGCGTGACCAGATCATCGAAGCGCTGGTGCAGGTTATCAAGCCCAGTGGCATCCTGTTCAAGAATGATGGTGCCGCACGCAAGGCCGAGAAGCTCGATGCCTATGTTGAGGTCATCCATGGCGAAGTGCCCGAGCGGGTAGCGCTGGAGGAGAACGGCGTGAAGTTCGAGGCGCCGGTGCATACCGGCCAGAAGACCGGCTGGTTCTACGATCACCGTATGAACCGCGCGCGCCTTGCGCCCTATGTCGCCGGCAAGCGGGTGTTGGATCTGTACAGTTATATCGGCGGCTGGGGTGTGCAGGCGGCGGCCTTTGGTGCCAGCGAGGTGATGTGCGTTGACAGCTCAGCCGCAGCGCTGGATCTGGTCGAGCATAACGCCGTCTTGAATGGCGTAGCGGAGAAGATGACGGTAGTGGAAGGTGACGTCATGGACGCCCTGCGTGAACTCAAGGGTGCCGGTGAGAAGTTTGATGTGGTGATTGCTGATCCGCCGGCTTTCATCAAGAAGCGCAAGGATATCCGTAACGGCGAAGCGGCTTACCGTCGCTTGAACGAACAGGCCATGCGCCTGTTGAATCGGGACGGCATTCTGGTCTCGGCCTCCTGTTCCATGCATCTGGCTGAGAACAGTCTGCGTGATATCTTGCTGGCAGCCAGTCGTCACCTTGACCGTAACCTGATCATTACCGAGCGGGGCTTCCAGGGGGCTGATCACCCGGTTCACCCTGCGATTCCCGAGACCAGCTATATCAAGGCATTCTTCTGCCGAGTGCTGCCGGTCTGAGAGGCCAGGCGCGATGGCGGGTGGCGCCCGCCCATCGCTCATCGCTCAATCACGTAGACTGATGACCGGCCAGCCATGCTGCTCGGCATGGGCGCGCAGTTGCTCATCCGGATCGACCGCGACTGGATTGTCCACCAGCGACAGCAAAGGCAGATCGTTGCGCGAATCGCTATAGAAGTAGGCGCCTTCCAGGTCATGCCCGGTTTCTTCCAGCCAGCGACGCAGGCGGGTGATCTTGCCTTCGCGGAAGCAGGGAATATCGCAGGCGCGACCGGTGTACTGCCCGTCCACTTCTTCGCATTCGGACGCCAGCATGATATCAATGCCATAACGGCGACCAATCGGTCCGGCGACAAAACGGTTGGTGGCGGTGATGATCATGGTGATATCGCCTGCCTGCTCATGGCGGGCGATCAACTCGAATGCCTTGGGCAGGATGAATGGCTCTATTTTCTCCTGCATGAACTGGGCATGCCACTCATCCAGTTGCTCGCGCGCATGCTGTCCCAGTGGCTCCAGGCAGAAATTCAGGTATTCGTTGACGTCCAGTTTGCCATCCAGGTAGTCATTGAAGAATTTGGTATTCAGCGTGCCATAGGTCTGGGCGTCGACAATATTGTGCGCAACGGCAAATTCTCCCCAGGCATTATCGCTATCGGTACCCAGCAGGGTGTTATCCAGATCGAAGATAGCCAGTGCCACAGATTGCTCCTGTTGTCGTGTTCGGCAGATGGGCAAGGATAATCCAGCTGTGAAATAAATGCTTGGCTGGCATGATTTGAGCAATTGCTGGCCTGCGCGTCTTTGTGGAACAATGCAGTGGAACTCAAACAAGGAAATGGCAGTGATCGACTCCGACGGCTTTCGCCCCAATGTAGGCATTATCCTGACCAATGGGTCGGGACAGGTGCTATGGGCCAGGCGTATCGGTCAAGATGCCTGGCAATTCCCACAGGGTGGCATACGGCACGATGAACAGCCGGAGCAGGCCCTGTACCGTGAACTGCATGAAGAAGTCGGTCTGCTACCCGAGGATGTCGAGATTCTGGCCTGTACCCGTGGCTGGCTGCGCTATCGCTTGCCACAGCGTCTGATCCGCAGTCACTCCCAACCGGTATGCGTGGGCCAGAAACAGAAATGGTTCCTGCTCCGTCTGATCTGTGACGATGAGCGGGTCTGCATGACCCGTACTGCCAAGCCGGAGTTCGATGGCTGGCGCTGGGTCAGCTACTGGTATCCGCTGGGCCAGGTGGTGGCCTTCAAGCGGGACGTCTATCGCCGGGCGATGAAGGAGCTGGCTCCTCGTCTGCCATTGGATGAGTTCAGCGAATGCTGAACATGCTCACTACGCTGCGGCGTATCGTCCAGGAAGTCAACGCAGCTAAAGATCTGTCGTCGGCACTGGATATCATTGTGCAGCGTGTGCGCGAGGCGATGGAAACCCACGTCTGCTCGGTGTACCTGCTCAATCCCGATACCGACCGCTACGAACTGATGGCCACCGAGGGCCTGAACAAGAGCGCCATTGGTGTGGTCAGCCTGGCCAGCAACGAAGGGCTGGTCGGTTATGTCGGTGTGCGTGAAGAACCGGTCAACCTCGAGGACGCCGCTTCCCACCCGCGATTCCGCTATTTTGCCGAAACCGGTGAAGAGCGCTATGCCTCCTTTCTGGGTGTGCCGATTATCCATCACCGGCAGGTGATGGGTGTGCTGGTGATACAGCAGAAGGAACGTCGCCAGTTCGACGAGGTGGAAGAATCTTTCCTGGTGACCATGAGTGCTCAGCTTGCCGGCGTGATTGCTCACGCCGAAGCGACCGGTGCCATACGCGGTCTGGGCTGGAGCGGTGAGGTCATCCAGGATACCCGCTTCGATGCGGTACCGGGCGCTCCGGGTGTTGCTGTGGGTCGTGCCGTGGTGATGTTGCCCCCGGCGGATCTGAACGCCGTACCGGATAAGAGCATCAAGAATGTGGATGCCGAAATTGCGCTGTATCGCAAGGCCGTCGAAGCGGTGCGCAGTGATATCAAACGCTTGGCGATCAAGCTGTCATCCCAGTTACGCCCGGAAGAACTGGCACTGTTTGACGTCTATCTGATGATGCTGGATGACTCATCATTGGGTAACGATGTCATCAAGGGAATTCGCGAAGGGCAATGGGCGCAAGGCGCGCTGCGGGATGTAATACATTCACACATTGCCCGTTTTGAAGTGATGGATGATCCCTATCTGCAGGAGCGCGCTGCGGATATCAAGGATCTGGGCCGTCGCTTGTTGGCCTGTCTGCAGGAAGCTGATCGCAGACAGCTGGTCTTTCCGAAGAAGACCATTCTGGTTGCCGAAGAGTTGACCCCATCCATGCTCGGTGAAGTGCCCGAAGGGCGACTGGTGGCATTGGTTTCGGTGCTTGGCTCGGGTAGTTCACACGTCGCGATTCTGGCCCGGGCCATGGGTGTGCCTACGGTCATGGGTGCGGTGGATCTGCCCTATTTGCGCATGGATGGCATGGATCTGATCGTCGATGGCAACGCCGGCGAAGTCTATTGCAACCCTTCCCAGGAGCTGCGTCGGCATTACCGTGAGCTGATCCGCGAAGAGCAGGAGCTATCCCACGGGCTGGAGAAGCTGCGCACATTGCCCTGTGTCACGCTGGACGGGCATCGTATTCCGTTGTGGGTGAACACCGGACTGTTTGCCGACATTGCCCGCTCGCTGGATCGTGGGGCCGAGGGCGTCGGTCTGTATCGTACTGAAGTGCCCTTCATGATCCAGGATCGCTTCCCCAGCGAGAAGGAACAGCAGCAGATCTATTGTGAGCAATTACAGGCTTTCCATCCGCAGCCGGTGACCATGCGCACACTGGATATCGGCGGGGACAAGGCACTGAGTTATTTTCCGATCAAGGAAGACAACCCCTTCCTCGGTTGGCGAGGGATCCGGGTGACCCTGGATCACCCGGAAATCTTCCTGGTACAGATTCGTGCCATGCTCAAGGCCAGTGAAGGGCTGGAGAACCTGCGCATCATGCTGCCGATGATCAGCAGCGTCTACGAGGTCGAGGAAGCACTGCATCTGATCCACCGCGCCTATGGTGAAGTGCTCGATGAAGGCTTCAATGTGCCGATGCCGCCGGTCGGGGTCATGATCGAGGTGCCTGCAGCGGTCTATCAGGCGGCCGAGCTGGCTGAGCTGGTGGACTTTCTCTCGGTAGGCACCAACGACCTGACTCAGTATCTGTTGGCGGTGGATCGGAATAACCCACGGGTTGCTGATCTGTACCATTCCTTGCATCCGGCAGTACTGCAGGCGCTGAAACTGATTGCCAAGGCCTGCCGCGAGGCAGGTAAGCCAATGAGCGTGTGTGGTGAGATGGCCGGTGATCCGGCTGCGGCGGTGCTGTTGGTGGCGCTGGGCTGCAATGTATTGTCGATGAGCGCATCCAACCTGCCGCGGGTCAAATGGCTGCTGCGGCAGATCAGTCTGGACGACGCCAGGGCGCTGCTGCGCGATGCGCTGCGTCAGGATAATGCCTATCTGGTGCAGAGCATGCTGCACCTGTCACTGCGCAATATGGGCCTGGGTAAAGTTCTACAGCCGCTGCGCTAACGCTTTCTGCCGTATCGAGCGCGCACTGGGCGCGCCCGAGCGCTGCTAGATAATCCAGCCCGATTCGCCCAATTCCTGCCCATTCTGGCCGAAATTCCGTTCGACGAAGGTGATGCTGCCATCGGCATCGATGGCCAGCAGGCTGCTGGCGCGGGTGCCGTAATCCTCGCCGAGGATGAAGGTGGCAGACAGGCGGCGCTCCCAGTCCAGATTGACGCCGCTGTCGGGCAGTTGATCGTCGGGGTATTCGCGACTGTCCTTGAGCAATTCCAACAGGGTATCGCTGTCACTGTCCATATCCAGCTGTTGTTCCACACCTTGGCAAAGCGTTTGCAGCTTTGGCCAAGGGCTATTCAGCGTGGCGTTGGACAAGCCATAGATACCCGGCGTCAGCTCCCGAGTCTGCCCCTCATCACTGTTCAGAAACCACAGCTGTTGCATTGTCCCGGCCAGCAGGTTGAAGCCTGCATATGCGTCCAGGCTCTCGCTCAGGCTGGCCATATAGGCTTCGGGGGACAGGCGTCCGGTCAGGTAATCCAGCACCAGCTTGCCCCGTGAGCGAGGAGCGCTACGGACTTGTGGTGAGCGGATATTAGTCAGCGCGGCGAAGCGCCCGCTGCGGGTGACACCCAGCCAGGTGCCACCGGCATCCAGATCCTTTCCCGCCAGCAGGTCGGGCTGACCTTCCTCATTCCAGAAACAGGCGGGGCGGGTCGGGCGGGCGTGGAACTCGTCCCGGTTGCCGAGCAGTAGTAATGGGCGTCCCGACATCTGCCAGGCAAAAGCAATCAGACACATGACCGTCTCCATCAGATTTGCCCCAGTGTACTGGCTTACGACAGGCTTTGCCTTGCTACCATCCAGAGCAGCGGGCCGGGTCAGTTTTCGCTACACTAGCCAGCCTGCGCACGGGCGCATTGAACGGGGATATTATGGAATTCGTTATTTATCTGGTACTGGGCGCTTGCGCCGGCGTCATGGCTGGCTTGTTCGGGGTGGGCGGCGGCATGATCATTGTCCCGGTGCTGGTCTACAGCTTTGCCCTGCAGGGTTTTGCGCCCGATGTGCTGACCCATATGGCGGTAGGCACTTCGCTGGCGACCATTGCCTTTACCTCAATCAACTCGGTGCGCGCCCATCACAAGCTCGGCGCGGTGCGTTGGCCGCTGTTTCGCTGGATGGCGCTGGGCATCCTTTTCGGTTGCGTACTCGGCGCCCTCACGGCATCGGTGCTTAGCGGCCCCATACTGCAGAAAATCATCGGTGTGTTTGCCATCTGTGTGGCCATCCAGCTGGCGTTCGAGCTGAAACCCAAGGCCGCACTGGGCGAGCCGGGCAAGCCTGCGCTGACGGTTGCCGGGGGCGTTATTGGCTGGGCGTCGGCTATTTTCGGTATTGGCGGGGGCTCGCTGACCGTGCCTTTTCTGGTCTGGCGCAGTGTGCCCATGCAGCAGGCGGTGGCCACCTCGGCAGCCTGCGGCATGCCGATAGCCTTGGCTGGGGCAATCAGTTTCATGGTCACCGGATGGGCGGCCCGGGACTTGCCTGACTGGAGTCTGGGCTACGTCTATCTGCCGGCGATGATCGGCATCGCAGCGACCAGCGTGTTCTTTGCCGGTTATGGCGCGCGGCTGGCGCACCGACTGTCCCAGCGCCTGCTCAAGCGGCTGTTTGCGCTGCTGCTGGTGGTGGTCGGAATCAACTTTCTCCTCTAGGACTCTGGCATGCTGACTTACCCGCAAATTGACCCGGTCGCCATTTCACTCGGCCCGCTGCAGATTCACTGGTATGGGTTGATGTATCTCATCGGTATTGGTGGCGCATGGTGGCTGGCCGGCCGTCGTTTACAGCGTTTCGAGCCGAGCTGGAGCCGCGAAACGCTCTCGGATCTGGTGTTCTGGGTGGCGCTGGGGGTCATTGCCGGTGGGCGGCTGGGCTATGTGCTGTTCTACGATCTGGGTTCCTATATCAATGACCCGTCATTGATATTCCAGATATGGAAGGGCGGGATGTCCTTCCATGGCGGTTTGGTCGGTGTACTGCTGACGACCTGGTGGTTTTCCCGCAGACAGCAGGTGGGCTTCTTCCGGTTGATGGACTTTATCGCACCGCTGGTGCCGATCGGGCTGGGGGCGGGGCGCATCGGCAACTTCATTAACGCCGAGCTCTGGGGCAGGGCCACCGATGTGCCCTGGGCCATGGTGTTTCCCACCGATCCGGCCCAGTTGGCCCGCCATCCATCGCAGCTCTACCAGTTCGCATTGGAAGGCGTAGCGCTGTTTGTCATACTCTGGTTTTACTCGCGCAAGCCGCGTCCGACCATGGCGGTGACCGGCCTGTTTGCGGTGTGCTACGGCGCCTTCCGTTTTATTGTCGAGTTTGTCCGCGAGCCGGATGCCCATATCGGCTATCTGGCCTTCGACTGGCTGACCATGGGGCAGCTGCTCTGTATACCAATGATTGTGCTCGGTGCCGCGTTCATGTGGTGGGGTTACCGCAAAGGGGATGTTCAGCGTGAAACAGTATCTTGATCTGATGCGCCGTGTGCGCGAATCCGGCACCTTCAAGAGCGACCGTACCGGCACCGGTACCTGGAGTGTATTCGGCCACCAGATGCGTTTTGATCTGGCCGAAGGCTTCCCCATGGTGACGACCAAGAAGTGTCACCTCAAGTCCATCGTGCATGAACTGCTGTGGTTCCTGCAGGGCGATACCAATATCCGTTATCTGAAAGAAAACGGCGTTTCCATCTGGGACGAATGGGCGGACGAGAACGGTGATCTGGGGCCGGTTTATGGCTACCAGTGGCGCAGCTGGCCGGCGCCCAATGGCGAGTCAATTGACCAGATCAGCAAGCTGATCGAAATGATCAAGACCAACCCGGACTCCCGCCGGCTGATTGTCTCGGCCTGGAACCCGGCACTGGTTGATCAAATGGCGCTGCCACCCTGCCACGCGCTGTTCCAGTTCTATGTGGCCGACGGCAAGCTCAGCTGCCAGCTATACCAGCGCTCGGCGGATATCTTCCTCGGCGTGCCGTTCAATATTGCCAGCTATGCGTTGCTGACGCTGATGGTGGCGCAGGTCTGTGATCTACAGCCCGGTGAGTTCATCTGGACTGGCGGTGATTGCCACCTGTATGCCAACCATATCGAGCAGACCGACCTGCAACTGAGCCGCGAACCCTATCCGCTGCCCCGTATGCAACTGAATCCCGAGGTGAAGGATCTGTTCGCCTTTACCTTTGACGATTTCACTCTGGAAGGCTATCAATCCCACCCGCACATCAAGGCACCGGTGGCAGTCTGACGGCAGGCGCAGGGCGTCTGTCATCATATTGAAACAGTATCGTCATATGCTTGGCCAGCTAATTACTGGCGGTGGGGTTTTACAATGCGCAGGGTCATATTCAATCAGAAAGGTGGTGTCGGTAAATCCAGCATCGCCTGTAATCTGGCGGCGGTGAGTGCGTCCCAGGGCTACCGCACACTGCTCATCGATCTGGATGCCCAGGCCAACTCCAGTCATTACCTGACGGGGTTGACCGGCTCCGACCTGCCGACCGGTATTGCCGAGTTCTTCCACCTGATACTGACCTCGGGTATTGCGGCGAAGAAGGCCAGACCGCAGATCGTCGAGTCCGGGTACGACAATCTGCACCTGATTACTGCCTCGGCCGAGCTGGCGGATCTGCAGCCCAAGCTGGAAGCCAAGCACAAGATCAACAAGCTCAACCGGCTGCTGGACAAGCTCGACGGTGATTACGAGCGCATCTATATCGACACCCCGCCAGCGCTGAACTTCTACAGCATCTCGGCGCTGATTGCCGCCGACCGTTGCCTGATTCCCTTCGATTGCGACGCTTTCTCCCGCCAGGCGCTGTACTCGCTGCTGGAGGAGATCGAGGATATCCGCGAAGACCATAATGAGCGTCTGCAGGTTGAAGGCATTGTCGTCAACCAGTTCCAGCCGCGCGCAGCGTTGCCGCAGCAGCTGATTACCGAGTTGCTGAATGAAGGGCTGCCGATCCTGCCGGTCTACCTGCCAAGCTCAGTGAAGATGCGTGAATCGCATCAGGCCTGTCGGCCGTTGATATACCTGGATCCGAAGCACAAGCTGACCCAGCAGTTCGTCGCCCTGCACGACCATCTGGAAGCAGCCGGCTGACATTGCCGGTCTGGGCGCGGAAGGGTATTCTGCGCCGATGAAAAAACATCTTCCTCTCTGTCTGATTGCCGCCTGCGCACATGATCGTGTGATCGGGCTGGACAACCGTATGCCCTGGCATCTGCCGGCGGATCTCAAACACTTCAAGCAGACCACCTTGGGCAAGCCCATCATCATGGGCCGCAAGACCTGGGACTCGCTGGGTCGGCCGCTGCCGGGCCGGCTCAATCTGGTGGTCAGCCGGCAGGCTGATCTGCAACTGGATGGCGCCGAGGTTTTCAGCAGCCTGGACGCCGCCATCGCCCGCGCCGATGCCTGGGCCCGGGAGCAGGGCGTGGATGAGATCATGCTGATCGGTGGCGGCCAGCTGTATGCCGAAGCGCTGCCGCGGGCTGAACGGATCTATCTGACGCGCATCGACCTGGCGGTGCAGGGCGATGCTCACTTCCCCGAGTTTACCGGTTGGCAGCGGATCGACAGCGAAGCGCATGCCGCTGTTGATGCCGCGCCGGCCTACACCTTTGAAACCTGGATTCCCGCAGCGGGCAGATCCGGCTGAAGCCATCCGCCACGGCGATAGAGGCTGGATCAGCAAGCGTGAGGGCAAGCTGGCCGAAGCCTTGGGGGAGTTGGGCGAAGCCAGGGCGGAGCAGCTTGAGCTACTCCGCCCTCGGATCAACTGAGCGGACTCAGTCTTCCAGCATCGCCTTGTTGCGCACTGCACCCTTGTCGGCGCTGGTGGCCAGCAGTGCGTAGGCTTTCAGCGCAGTGGAGACCTTGCGCGGACGTGCTTCGGCAGGCTTCCAGCCCTTCTTGTCCTGCTCGCTACGGCGCTGCGACAGTTCCTCGTCGCTCACCAGCAGGTTGATGGTGCGGTTGGGGATGTCGATGAGAATGCGGTCACCTTCCTGCACCAGACCGATAGCCCCGCCAGCGGCAGCTTCCGGAGAGGCGTGACCGATGGACAGGCCGGAAGTGCCACCGGAGAAGCGACCATCGGTCAGCAGCGCACAATCCGCACCCAGGCCTTTGGACTTCAGGTAGCTGGTCGGATAGAGCATTTCCTGCATGCCCGGGCCGCCTTTCGGACCTTCGTAACGAATGATCACCACATCACCCGGCTTGACCTCATCGGCCAGAATGCCGCGCACCGCCGTGTCCTGACTCTCGAAGATCTTGGCCGTGCCTTCGAATACCAGAATCGACTCGTCGACACCGGCGGTTTTCACTACGCAGCCGTCCAGCGCGATATTGCCATAGAGCACAGCAAGGCCACCTTCGGAAGAGTAGGCGTGGTCAACCGAGCGGATGCAGCCGTTTTCACGGTCGTCATCCAGGCTTGGCCACCGGGTGCTCTGGCTGAACGCGGTCTGGGTCGGGATGCCCGCCGGGCCGGCTTTGAAGAACTCATGCACGGCCGGGTCGCTGGTCTGGGTGATATCCCACTTGGCAATCGCATCAGCCATGCTGGGGCTGTGGATCGTCGGGATATCGGTATGCAGCAGTCCGCCGCGGGCCAGCGAGCCGAGAATCGAGAACACACCACCGGCGCGGTGCACGTCTTCCATATGGTACTTCTGGATATTCGGTGCGACCTTGCACAGCTGCGGCACCTTGCGGGACAGGGCGTCGATATCGCGCAGGTCGAAATCGATATCGCCTTCCTGAGCGGCGGCCAGCAGGTGAAGAATGGTATTGGTCGAGCCACCCATGGCGATATCCAGGGTCATGGCATTCTCGAATGCCTTGATATTGGCGACGTTGCGCGGCAGTACCGAGTCGTCGTTATCCTGGTAGTAGCGTTGGCACAGCTCGACAGCCAGACGGCCGGCGCGCAGGAACAACTGCTCGCGGTCGCTGTGAGTGGCCAGTGTCGAGCCGTTGCCGGGCAGGGACAGACCCAGTGCTTCGGTCAGGCAGTTCATCGAGTTGGCGGTGAACATGCCCGAGCAGCTGCCGCAGGTCGGACAGGCGCTGCGCTCGTACTCGGCAACGGTGTCGTCGGAGCAGGAGTCGTCGGCGGCGGCGACCATGGCATCGACCAGATCCAGGCCGTGGGCGGCCAGCCTGGTCTTGCCGGCTTCCATCGGGCCGCCGGAGACGAACACCACCGGGATGTTCAGGCGCAGTGCGGCCATCAACATGCCGGGGGTGATCTTGTCGCAGTTGGAGATGCAGACGATGGCGTCAGCGCAGTGCGCGTTGACCATGTATTCCACCGAATCGGCGATGATTTCGCGGCTGGGCAGCGAATACAGCATGCCATCGTGACCCATGGCGATACCGTCATCCACTGCGATGGTGTTGAATTCCTTGGCGACACCACCGGCTTTCTCGATCTCGCGGGCGACCAGCTGGCCCATGTCCTTCAGGTGCACGTGACCGGGCACGAACTGGGTGAAGGAGTTGGCGATGGCGATGATCGGCTTCTTGAAGTCTTCATCTTTCATACCGGTGGCACGCCAAAGGGCGCGGGCACCCGCCATGTTGCGACCGTGGGTAGACGTTTTTGAACGATAATCAGGCATGGGTGTGGTCTCGTTATGCGGTGATGCAGATGCCGCTAGCATATCAATTTGCCGCTGCCCCTGCAGCCCCGCCCGCTGGGCGGAACGCTGGAGCATCGTCGGCTGCTGCAATACAGTCGACAGGCAGGGTTACAGGCTTTTTTCGAACACCTTGGAGTTGCGCTGGTAGTTGTACAGCGACGCCCGTTTCTCTGGCAGACGCTCTACCGCGCTGGGTTCAAAGCCCCGTTCGAGGAACCAGTGCGCGGTGCGGGTGGTCAGCACGAACAGCGTCGTCAGCCCGCGCGTCCGGGCCTGGGTCTCGATGTGTTCCAGCAGTTCGTCGCCCCGTCCGCCGTGGCGATAGTCCGGATGAATGGCCACGCAGGCCAGCTCGGCACTGTGCTCATCCAGCGGATACAGCGCGGCGCAGCCGATGATCATGCCGTCGCGCTCGACCAGGGTGAACTGATTGATCTCGGTTTCCAGCACTTCCCGCGAGCGGCGCACCAGGATCCCGGCTTCCTCCAGCGGACGCAGCAGATCCAGTAGCCCGGCAACATCTTCGACGCCGGCGTTGCGAATGGTTTCGAAGGGTTCCTGGGTGACCAGGGTACCGCCGCCGTCACGGGTGAACAGCTCGGTGAGCATGGCGCCATCGGCAGCGTAGCTGATGATATGTGCGCGACGCAGCCCCTGGTTGCAGGCCTTGCAGGCGGCGCTCAGCAGCGATGCGGACAGCGGATTGTGCTGGCTGCCCAGCAGCGGCAGGGCACGGCTCGGCTTGAGTTCACGCACCAGTTGGCCGTCGGCATCGAAAATGCCGGTATCCGGGCCGAACAGGATCAGCTTGTCTGCTTCCAGTGCGCTGGCAGCGCTGATGGCCACATCCTCGCAGGCCAGGTTGAATACCTCGCCCGTCGGTGAATAGCCCAGGGATGACAGCAGGACGATGGACGAATCATCCAGATGCCGGCTGATGGCCTTGCGATCGATACGCCGCACTTCACCGGTATGGTGCAGGTCGACGCCGTCAATTACGCCTATCGGCTTGGCGGTGACGAAGTTGCCGCTGACCACCCGTAGCCGACTACCCTGACCGGCCAATGTGCACAGGCGCGCTTCGATGGCGATACGCAGGCTGCCCACCGCGTCCATCACGCAGCCGAGGGTGTCGCTGTCGGTAATGCGCAGATCATTGTGGTAACGGGACGCCAGCCCCCGGGCGGCCAGCCGCTCGCCGATCTGTGGCCGGGAACCATGCACCAGCACCAGTCGGACACCCAGGCTGTTGAGCAGCATGATGTCGTTGATGATGTTCTTGAAATTGGCATGCGCAATGGCCTCGCCCGGCAACAGCACCACAAAGGTCCGCTCGCGGTGGGTGTTGATGTAGGGCGTGGAATGGCGGAACCATTTGACGTAATCGGACATGCGACTGTTCCGTGAAAAACGCCAGTGTAGAGATAATCCGGCCCGGGCATCAAGCGCAGGTAATCCCGCTCGTGCCATGTGCTTGAAACACAGGCAAGATAGAAGAGAACAGAGGCTGCCCAGAAGAGAGAAGAATGTGAGTACGGGTACTGACAATTTCATCGCAGTGAACACGCCGGAAGAGGCGGTTGACCAGCTGTCCGTTCTGTATGAGCGGGCGGTGGGTGCTTTGAGCCAATCACTTAAACAGTATCTGCGCGACCGCACCCGACCGGACGAGGCGCAGCTAAAGCTGTTCCGCTACCCCGAACTGCGGCTGACCTGGAGTGGCAGCGATCCTGCATCCGCCAGCGTGCGAGCCTGGGCCAAGGTGCAGGTGCCGGGCACCTACAGTACGACGATCACCCACCCGCAGGCATTCCGTCATTATCTGCTGCAGCAACTGCGACCGCTGACCAGTGAATTCAATGTGCGGCTGGAAGTGGGCGTCAGTCAGCAAGCTATTCCGTATCCCTATGTGGTCGAGCAGGGCGATGAGCTGGCAGGCTCCGGCGTCACCGCAGGTGAAATGGCGCGGGTATTTCCCAGTACCGATCTGGCCGCCGCCACCGATGGTATTGCCGATGGCCTGGTTGACTGGGAAAGCTCCGATCCAATGCCGCTGGCGCTGTTCGATGCGGCCCGCACGGATTTCTCCTTGCGCCGGCTGGTGCATTACACCGGCAGCGACTGGCGACATGTGCAGCCATGGATTCTGTTGACCAACTATCACCGCTACGTCGATCAGTTCGTTCGCCACGGCCTGGATATGCTGCTGGCCGATTCGCGTTTCTGCCGCATGGTACTGCCGGGTAATGTGGTCATCGAGCGGGGTATGGCTGAAGGCGAGATGCAGGCGGTGCTGGATAGTGTTATCTGGCACAAGTTCCAGATGCCTGCCTACCATCTGCAGGCGGCCGATGGCGACGGCATCACTCTGGTCAATATCGGCGTTGGCCCATCCAATGCCAAGAACATCACCGACCACCTGGCGGTACTGCGACCGCATTGCTGGCTGATGATTGGTCATTGCGGTGGCTTGCGCCAGTCCCAGACCATTGGCGACTATGTGCTGGCGCACGCCTATATGCGCCGCGACGGCATTCTTGATCGTGTGCTGCCGCCGAACATACCGCTGCCGGCACTGGCTGAAGTGCAGCAGGCCTTGCAGGAGGCGGCGGCGCAGGTCACCGGAGACAAGGGCGAGGCACTGAAACGGCGTTTGCGTACCGGCACTGTGCTGACCTATGACGACCGCAACTGGGAGTTGCGCTGGGCTCAGGAGCGCCCGTTGATCAATCTGTCCCGTGCGGTGGCGGTGGATATGGAAAGCGGCACCATCGCCGCTCAGGGCTATCGTCTGCGGGTGCCCTACGGCACCTTGCTGTGCGTGTCGGACAAGCCGCTGCACTCCGAACTCAAGCTGCCCGGTGCTGCCGGTGCCTTCTACGAGCGGGCGGTGACCCAGCATCTGCATATCGGCATCGCTGCGCTGGATATGCTGCGTAGCCAGATGCACAGTCTGCATTCACGCAAGCTGCGCAGTTTTGATGAGCCGCTGTTCCGCTAGCTGGATGTCCCCTCTCCCTTAAGGGAAGAGGGGAGCCCGCCTACAGACAGAACCGCACAATCAACTCGCGTAACACCTTCACCATGGGGTCGATACGATCCATCGCCAGGTACTCGTCCGGCTGGTGCGCCTGGGCGATGTCACCCGGCCCGAGAATCACCGTCTGCAATCCCAGCTGGTTCAGATAGGGCCCTTCGGTAGCGAAAGCGAC
>Ga0265293_10000510_pt1 | contig 92494 bp, 72 predicted proteins | sample Munlanlewell138R_FD_192505 | JGI IMG/M metagenome (GOLD analysis project Ga0265293, IMG submission 192505) | Leachate microbial communities from a municipal landfill in Southern Ontario, Canada - Leachate well 138R | ecosystem: Engineered > Solid waste > Landfill > Unclassified | place: Canada... | reverse complement strand
AAGTGAGTTTTGAGATCAAAGGCTGTTTCTGGAGCTGATTCAGGGGTAGGTGTGGCGTTAATTTGGTCAAGTGGGTTGGCAGTGGGAGCAACTGTTGGCAGCACTTCGGCAGCAGTGGCGGTGGGGTTTAGGTTGGTATTGGTGTTGGCAGGTTCGATGAGCCGAGCACAGGAAGCCAAAAGGAAGGCGGTTGCGAGAAAAACAGGCTTAGCCAAAGCTCTAAACTTTGAGGCAAGTTTTGCTCTTACTTCAGCTTTGTCAGTAACTGATTGTAAGTTGAGATTTGCTGAATCAGCAGCTTCTCTCTCCCAAGCTTCTCCCTTGCGTTTCAGATAAGCTGCTTTGGCCTCTTCTCTTCTGATTGCCTTTATTAACTCATCTAATTGATCAAGTATTCTTGCTGGACTAGCTGCGCCAATGATCACTCCTTCTAGTCCTGGAGGAATAGTGTCTTCAATTGTCTTTGCTAGACCTACCAAAGCTCTTAAATCTATTTCTGGACCATCAGCAGTTATGATTTTTCCCCAGTCTTGCTGTTCTTGCCCATTAAAACTTGCTGCTATCTTTGCTCTCATAGCCGCAGCTACAGAATCAACATCTTTATTATTTAACTCAGGAATGTCGGAAGCATGAGTTTTACGAAGAAAATCAGGATTAGTCATAAATGTCCATTGAGTGCTAGGTACCAGCTTATTATATTTAATATCTTATAGTAATTCAAGCTGGCGTCTGATTGGTGGGAAAAGCCGGGCGGCGTGGCTCGCAAAAACTCAAAAGCTTAAAAAATGGAGCCGGCCCAAATGTAATCTGCAAAATTGGGTGAACGATACCGGCCAACAAGCCTGGAGTTGGCCAGCGCCGCGGCCGAAGACGCCTTTTTCAAGGAGGTCAAATTCACCCCAACCGGAGTTTCTTTAGCTTCAAATCCCCACTTACCATCCAAGACAAAATCTATTTCTTGCCCGCTCTTTAGAGTAAAATACTGTACCCGGCCAAGCCGGTCAAACTGATTAAACAAAGTGTTTTCAAACTGCGCTCCGCTCGAGAGCTCTGCCAAAGTATTGGCCAGGCCGGTGTCACCAAAATACAACTTCCTGGATTTGGCAATTTCTCTGTCGATGCTTTTGGTATAAACCCCAACTGTCTTGATCAAATAAGTTTTTTCAAAAAGCTGCACGTAGTTGGTGACCGTTGGCCGGGAAAGTCCAGTCAGCCTCGAAAGATTATTGTACTCCACCTTATTCCCCACCCTGGAAGCCAACAGCTTAGCCAAAGTGTAAAGATTTCTCTCATCCGAAAAATTAGCTAAAGAACGAATGTCGATATTGATGTAAGAAGACACGATATCCAGCAAAATATCTCTTTTCTGGGACTCTGATTTAGCCAAGGCCACCTGAGGAAAACCGCCAAAACGAACATACTCCTCATAATAACTGGCCAGCCGCTCGTATTCTAAGTGATTAAACTGGCTCTCTCGCCAATCGGCGGTGGCGGAGGCGGTGGTAGCATGGTCAACTTCCTTGAAAGTGAGAAATTCACCAAAATCCAGGGGAAACAGCTCGAATAATTTCTTTCTGCCAGCCAAAGACTCGGAAAACAAATTCTTCAGATAGTATGAGCTCGAGCCAGTGACGATAAACTTAATTTTGAAATGATCAGACAGGTACTTGATGACGCTCGGACTTTCCGGTGCCAACTGGATCTCATCTATGGCCACAATCATTTGTGTTTCTGTGGAAAGGCCGCGAGAAACAAACGCTTCCCTGATGGCATCGTAATTTTTCTGAGCAAAAAGCTCCCGATTATCGAGCCGCTGCAAATCTAGGTAGAGAGAGTTTTTGCTAGGCAAATCCTCGAGCAGCTGCTTGATGAGCGTGGTTTTACCGGTTCTTCTCATGCCGGTGAGAACGGTGACCAAGTCAGTTTGGGCATGGGAAAACAGTGCCGGATAGATTTTGCGTGGATACAGCATATGCAAATGTTATTTTACAAAAAGTCGGGATTTTTGTAAAGTCGCAACTGCAGGTTTGTGCAACTAGCAACCAGTAACTAAAGCATCCCACTCACCGCCTGAGTGTTGGCGGTCGGGTCAATGATCCTAGCGTAGCGGAAATGCCGGATTGGTCCGGTCAGGAACTTGCAGGTGTAAAGGATGAGGTCGGCGTCGTAGTCGGTGATTTCATCGCCCTCAGCGCCGGCGTAAATCTCATAAATCCACTTGCGCTGGCCGGAAATGATCTCGATTCTGTCGCCCGGCTCGGTGTTCGGCAAAAGATTAAAGGAGTGATACTTCCAGTAATCATCCCGCCACCACCACTTCCAGCCGTAGCGATGGCCTGCCAGGATCATCGGCAGCTCGTCGTAGCCAGGGCCGCCAAAATCTGGCACCCACCAGATGCCAGTGGCCAGCGCTTCTTCCGGTGTTTCGGTGGGCTGCATGGGAGTGCGCACGCCAATTCGGGGGATAATGAGCCAGTCCCCTTCCGGCAAAGTCGGGTCGATGGGCGGCTCGTATTGTTGCGCGATTGGCTCGGGGGTGGGTTCCACCGCGCGCGGAGCTCTGAACTCGCCGCCAAAAGCGGTGCCCGGCTCCGGCGGCTCGATTTCAATCACGTCGGCCGGGAAAAAACTGTAGTAAGCGGCCGGCACCACCATCACTAGGCCCAGTAATAGACTCAATGATATTACGATAGATAAAGCAATATTAACTGCCCTTTTGAAAGCTTTTGATTGAGTGAGGTTGGCGGGGCTCTGTGTTGGGAGCTGAGGTGAGCTGGCGGCTTGGTACGTTTCGTATATTTTGTACGTTTTGTCAGTTTCGTACGTTTTGTCAGCGCTGGAGTCCGTTTCCACCACAGGTTGATAAGAAGCTGCCGGCGGCACTGCTTCCCGCTCCGGCTGCCAATCACCCAGGAAAGCCGCTAAAGAACCGGAAAATGCCCTATTCTGCAGCTTCTCCAGATCAGCGGGTCCATCAAAAATCGTCACTTCCTGGCTGGAAGCCTGAAAATGATCAATCACATGCTCCTGGAAATACTCCGGCCCGTTCAGGCGCTCTCTCAGGCGCGGAAAACTCCGGCGCAAAAAATCCGGCTGGGTCGGCAGTGTTAATTTCATATTGTTTTATTTTCGCCTTGTTCAACGGAAAATTATACCATTAAGCTGGCCAATAATCAATTATATAGGCTGCATGTAAGAAAACGGTAATAAAATGATAACTTGAGGGAATTTCTAAAAAAGTGGTGAGTGAGAGCTCAGCTGCCTGCCCAACTGCCAAACTCTCACACAGTACTCTTCTAAATTATGATCAATTATACAGCTTTTAGCATACTTTGTGCTATTAAGATTTTGTTTACAAGCTGTCTTAGCCTTGATAATATTATCGTCACTGAATGTTTATACATTCGTGACTCAAAAGGCATTGTTGTTCGTGGTCTGTCCAGCGACAACAATGCTTTTTGCTTTTTATAGCGTTTCTGTCCAGCATTAGAGGGTTACAGCCCTCTTTTTTTGTAGCTAAAGCTAGTATAACTCCATTTTTGCTCACAGTCAACCTATAGTAAATTTACCAGCAAATTTAAGCAGTCCTATATTTTTATTTTTAGATCATTACTTGATGAAACACAACAAGTTTTCCACAGAGAAAATGAGATGAAAGCAGGCTGTGGAAAAGTCTTGAACCAAAAAAGGCAAAAACGGCTTTTTGCCGCCCTTGCCGACCCCAACTTCATTCCCAACCACTAAAATATTGCGGGGGAATGCTATATACTATGCCTATGGCCAAATCTCATTCGCTTCTCGAGTTGCGCACCGGCCGCGATGCTGAGCACACTCCGGAAGCAGCGGTGTAGCTTTTTGCCGCTCTGCCCACCATCAAAAACTCGTTTTTTCACCGGCTTCAGGGCAAGGCTGAGGTCTTGAGCTTTGAAATTGTGGCCCAAAACCAGACTATTTATTTTATGTGCTATCTCCCCACTCGCCTGGTGGAGTACTTAAAAGGCACTCTCACTGCCAGTTATCCGGAAATTCTCATTGCCGAACTTGACCAAGACCCGCTGGAAAGCTTTGATGCTGCCCGTGTGGCTGATGATAGCGCCAGCTACGTCGAGAGCCTGAGTTCTCATAGCGCGCTCGGGCTGGTTTCTCTTAAGAATCGCCAGTATTTGCCGCTGAAAACTTATCAAGAATTTGCCGACATTGATCCGCTCTCTCCCCTGCTCTCCACTTTGGCGAAACTGCACGAACACGACCGGGTGGTGATTCAGTTGTTGTTGGCGGATGACGGTGAGGGTTGGAAAGCTTCCGCTCCCACGGCCGCGCCGGAGCCGGTGGTGGAAGGCGGCGCGCTCTCTTCCCCCGCCCCCAGTGTTAGTTCGGCGCAAAAGCAGCTGATCCAAAGAAAACTCAACGCCAAATCGCTGCGCGCCGCCATCAAAATCGCCGTGGCCTCAGAAACCGAAGAGCGCAGCCGGCTGTTGCTGGACACTATTGGCAGCTCCTTCCAGACAGTGGCGCTGAGCGAAGGTAACGCCCTGGTTTTGCAGCGCCAGCGCTTTCGCCAAGCTCATTTCCTCAAGACCATGCAAGCCAGGTCTTTTGCCCGTAGTCCCAAAGAACACTTCTCTCTCGAGGAACTGGCCACCATCATGCATCTGCCCAACAAAAAGCTTTCCACCATTCCTAATATTGCCTGGGGCAAAACGCTGCTGGGAGAGCCACCGGAAGATCTGCCGGTCATCACCAAAGACACCCCGGCCGAAATCAAAGAAAACATCAATGTTTTTGCCCGGACTACCTATAAAAATCAAAATATGGTTTACGGCATCAAGCGAGAAGACCGCCGCCGCCACATGTACGTGATTGGTAAAACCGGCACCGGTAAATCGACGCTGCTGGCCAACATGGCCATCAACGATCTGAAAAACAACGAGGGCCTGTGCGTGATCGACCCGCACGGTGATCTGGTAGAAACAATCCTCGACTACATTCCTTCGCACCGGATTAATGATGTCATTTATTTCAACCCCAGTGATCCGGAGCGTACGGTCCAGATCAATCTTTTTGAGGGCGAAAATGTGGTCCATCGTGAGCTGATTGCTTCCGGCATTATTTCCGTTTTTTACAAATTGTACGGTTACTCTTGGGGGCCGCGGCTTGAGTACATTTTGCGCAACTCACTGCTGACACTGCTAAAAGTGGAAAATTCCCGACTTTCCGACGTGCTTGACTTGCTGACTGATGAAAAGTTCCGCGCTGAAATGGTAGCCAAGCTGGATGATCCGATTCTGAAAAATTTTTGGGTGAATGAGTACAACAAACTCAATGACCGGCAAAGGACGGATCAGATTGCCTCGATTTTGAATAAGGTGGGGCAGTTTACCTCTTCTCCTCTGGTTCGCAACGTGGTGAACGCTCGGACCAGTTCTTTTAGCATTGAGGAAGCGATGGATGAGGGCAAAATTTTGCTGGCTAATCTTTCGCAAGGCAAGTTGGGAGAAGATAATGCTACCCTGCTCGGCTCAATGTTGATTACTAAAATTCAGTTGGCGGCTATGGGCCGTGTAAACATTTCAGAATCAGAAAGAAAGGATTTTTACTGTTATGTTGATGAATTTCAGAACTTTGCTACTACTTCATTTACCAAAATTTTGTCTGAGGCCAGAAAGTACCGGCTGAACTTGGTTCTAGCCAATCAATACATCGCCCAAATTCCGGAAGAAGTGCAGAAAGCCATTTTTGGCAACTGCGGCAGCATGATTAGTTTTGTGATGGGTGCGGAGGACGCTAACGTTTTCCACCAGGAGTATGGCGGCCAATACACTCATGATGATTTGGTTTCGCTGGGCCGTTATCAAGTCGTGAACAAGTTGGCCATCGATAATATTATTTCCAAAGCTTTTCCTGCCGATACTTTGCCGCTGGCTAAAAGCAGTAATCAGAATCGGGATAAAGTGATTCGCGTTAGTCGTGAGCGTTACGCCAAAAAGAAATCTTAATTTTTAGATAATTTTTAGAGCAGTTGAAACTCTTTTAACACCGCCCTAACCGTGCTGTGAGTGCTTCTGGAAATTATTTGTTCAAAACCAAGTCTTTTGGCCTCTTTGATCCGTCTTTCCAACATTGGGACAGAACGAATTTCTCCAAGCAAACCCACCTCGCCAATGAAGCAAACGGCTTTGGGCAGCGGTTTGTTTTTGAGTGAGCTGGCGATAGCCACTGCCAGTCCGAGATCCACCGCCGGCTCTTTGACTTCATAACCACCGGCAATACTGAGAAAAATGTCGGCCGAGCCAAGCGGTAAGCGGGCATGCTTTTGCAACACCGCCGACAAAACTTGGATGCGGGAAAGCTGCACACCTCTGCCAACCCGCCTGGGCATGGCCAATTGTGAGTCCACCACTAGCGCCTGAACTTCCACCAAAAGCGGCCGCGTGCCTTCCAACACTGACACCGTGGCCGAACCCGGAACCGGTTTTTCCGCGTGTTCCAAAAAGATAGAACTGGGATTTTCCACCGACTCATACCCAAAACTGGTAACCCGAAAAACGCCCACTTCATCGGTGGCGCCAAAGCGGTTTTTCACTGCTCTTAATAATCTTAATTCGCCCGTTCTTTCGCCACTTAACTCTAAAACTGCATCCACAATGTGTTCAAGGACTTTGGGACCCGAAATCTTGCCTTCTTTGGTGACGTGGCCAACTAGAAAAGTGGGAATGTGCAGCGCTTTGGCCAATTGAGTTAGACGCTCGGTGGTTTCCCGCACTTGCCCAATGCTACCAGCCGCGCCGGTGAGTTCGTCGGTAGTGATGGTTTGAATACTGTCTACTACTACCAGTTGCGGTTTGGTTTTGGTAATGGCGGCGCTGATTTCTTCCACATCGGTGGAAGTGACAAACAGCAAGCGGCTTAAATCGGGGCGGTGTGATTTTTTATCGGCTCCACTCCCCTGTTCCAAAATCCGCTCCACCCGCAAAGAAATTTGGGCCGGACTCTCCTCGCCGGAAACATACATAATCGATTGCGGGCCGGTTTGCTCACGCAGCATGCCAACCACCATTTGCGTCAAAATCGTAGATTTACCAATGCCAGGCTCACCACCAATCAGCACCACTCCGCCGGGAACCATGCCAGCTCCGCCCGGCCCGCTGGCAACACCGCCCAACACCCGATCCATCTCACTAATGGTGGTGGAAACTCGTGATTTTGAGGCGCTCAGCGCGTCGACCTCTGGAAAGGAAACCATAAATTTGGTAGTATCAATGTTTTTGGCGTCCCTGCCGCTGCCCCGGCCGCTCCGGCTCTGCTTCTCCACCACTTGTTCCACCAGCGAATTCCACTCACCACACTGGGTGCACTGGCCTTGCCACTTTGGATAGCTGGCTTCACAGTTTTGACAAATAAAAACGGATTTGCTTTTTGCCATAATTTAAGACTTGACCACCTATCATACTTGACCCTGCTCAATTAGCAAAGTTGTGGAAATGCCGGGATTGTGTTGGTGAATAATTTCCACTCTACCACCAAATTCCTGCAAAATAGCTTGCTTTTTCTCCAAATGCTTGGTGTGCGAAGAAACCGCCAAAATGTTGGGGCGGATAGCAGCGATCAGTTGGCGATGATGCGCCGGTTGGGAAAAATCATCGGGAAGAATAAAAATAAAGTCGGCCAAGTTGAGTTGAGCCAGCTTTTCGTGCCGAATATTTTCCGGATTGATGGGCCGGTTTTTACCTTTCAGTTGCTTCACCCTGGCATCAGACTCCAAACCAACAATCAGCTTGTCACCGGTTTTTTTGGCTTTCCGCAAAAAATTCAGGTGCTCGTGGTGGAGCAAGTCAAAAACGCCCGTCACCAAAACAAGAGTTTGCTCTTCGTCGTGCCAGTTTTGCAGCAGTTGGGTGAGATGTTGAGGTAGTTGAGGTAACTGAGTTGGTGCAGCAAGTTTGAGGAGGTTGGCCGCCACTTGAAGATAAGTGTCACGGGGATGGAAAAAAGCAAAACCCAGGCCGACTTTTTCGGTGGTGCGGTGCGGCTGCATGTACCACAACTGCCCCCGGTAAGCCAAAAAATTGAGGAGGTTGAAAAACGGCCCAAACAAAATCGACAACCAAGCAGCCGCACTTTTACTCTCACCCAGTTCGTCCAAGTTCACCATGTGCGGAAAAATCCTGGCCGCCCAGCGGTTGCGGCGCAAAAATCGCTCCTTCACTCCTCTTTTGTTGATCACCCAGCGCGCCTGAAAAACTTCGTAAGCGGAGTAATAATTTCTGGTGTTCGGCGGCATGCTTAAGTTGTCTTCATCCAGCCACATATTAAAACACCAACTGTTGCTTTCCTCCCTGTGCCAAGAGCGCCTTTTGCCATTGAACCAGGCGTAGGCCGTCACCAGCGGTCGGGCCAGCCACAACCGGCGCGGCGGGGTGATAATCATAAAATCAATGTCATCATCCCTTTTGGCATTATCCATCGAAACCGAACCAGTCACCGCCGCGCCGCTCACCCAAGGCAACCAACGCAAAAAACCAAATAACTTTGCTGCTTCAAGCATTTTTGTCTGTGAATACTCACCGCGCCGCTCTCTTTGTTTTTTCAAAGCCACCACATTTCTACTAGCCAACGCCCAAAAGCCCTCGCTCTCTTTCACCAACCCCAAATTCTTCAGCTCAACCAAAGCCGCCTCAACCTGCTGCCTTGAAGCCATATTTCTGCTACCACTCAAAGGAAGTCTTTGCCAAATTTCCGTCGCAGTCAAAGGATAAGCAAACTGATCGGTATACTTAACAGCCAACAAAACCCGAGCTTTCATGGAGTGTAGTATAAACTACTGGGCGGCCGCGTTATACTGTCGCAAAACTTGGCGTGTGCCTTGATCAACCGTGGACAGCACATCACTGGCTCCCTTGCCGTCTTTGACAATGGCATTGATGGCGTCTTCATAATATTTGATCATTTGGTCATTGATGCCGTTGTCATGCGTATTTGAACTCAAATACCAAGATTGGGCGGTGGGCGCGTCTTGGAGATAGGCGGCAGCATATTGGTTGTCCACCAGTTCATTAGCCAAAGCCGGTTGAGGATAGAGTTCGCCAAAAGCCCGAGTTTCGCTGGCGGCTGAGTAGAATTTTCTCAGTGTGTCTGCCGCAGTCAGGTGAGCAAGCAGTTTGGCCGCTGCCTCTTTTTTGGTACTGCGGGCGCTCATACCCTCTGCCCAATAGCTGGCCCAACTGATTTTTTCATCGCCCAGCAGCGGCAACGGAGCCACCCCAATGTCCAAATCAGGATTCATCACCAAAATTTCGTGGATTCTCCAAGAGGGAGCAAAAATCATCACTACGTCGCCGCGGGCAAAAGCCACGGTGGAGTTGGGCAAAGTTTCATCCCAAACTCGATCTTGCTTAGCAAAATTAGTGTAAAAAAGCAGCGCGTCTCTGGTGTAGGCGGAGTTTGGCGCCGTGAGATCAGCGCCGTTTTGCAACATCAACACCGCCAGAATGTCGGAAAAATGGTCAACGTTGCTGGTGGTACCCAGCGCGATCCCGGCCCGCGTGAGAGTATTGCCCGATCTGACCGTGAGTTTATTGGCTAAAATCCTCAACTCCGCCCAAGTTTGCGGTGGCTGTTCATTGACTGAAGTCATCACTTCTTTGTTGTAAAGCAGCGCCAACCCATCATACATGGCCGGAATTCCCACAATCTGTCCGTTTCTTTGTAGTTGTTGGCTGGCGATGGGATAATATTTTTGTCTAAAATCTGCCGTGCTAATCACCGATGACGGAATCGGCGCTAAATCTTCCCCTAGCATCGGCACCCAAGTGGCGTGATAACGGAATAAATCCGGGCCATTGCCGGAAGCAATTGCTGTTTCCAGTCTTTGGCGATAATCTTTGTGAGATTGATTGACATAATTGACGGTAATGCCAGGATTGTTGTTTTCAAAATCAGCAATCACCTCCTGCATCACCGCGTCAGGCTCCCAAAGTCCCCAATACTCGATGGTGGTGCGTTGAGCCGGCGCACCGCCTGTGCCGTCCGGACTGCCAGCTGGGTTTTGAGTCACCGAACCGCCACTACTGCCGCCGCCCAAAAATCTCATGGCAGCAAAAATTGCTAGCGCTAAAACCAGAACGCCGCCAATCACGAATGGCAGATACTTCATCAGCGGGTTTTTGGTTTTGGCTAGTTTGGGCTGAGCTTTGCTGTTGGGATAGCCGGGCGGCGCGGCAGCATCTTTCTTTACTGCCGGAGCCGGTGGCGCACCAGGCGAATTAGGCAACCCTACCTGAGCTCTAATATCACCCTGGCGCGAGGAGGCTGGCGCCGCTGGTTGTTCAGGATTTTCGTTTCTGTCTTCAGGCAAATTGGTGCTGGTCATGGATGAAAGGGCGCTTAGTGAAGTTGGTGGTAACGGCGTTTTCAGCTGACTTTGCTGCCTCATGGCCGACGGTGGTGGGGTCTCGGTTTGGCCGGTAGTTTGACCGGCAGTTTGGCTGGCTGCCGCTGTTGGGGTTGGTGGTGGTGTCGCTGCCGCTGTTGGTGTTGGTGCCCCCGGCGGTACTGGTGGCGCGCCAATTGGTCGAGTTGGTGGTGCGGGTGGGGGCGGCACGGACCCAACTGCTGCTGGCGCACTCACCTGAGATGGTTGATTTTCTCGCAAAATACCCTGGTTGCCTTGAGCCGCTGGCGGCACGGTTGAACCAGAAGGGGTTGGCGGAGTTGGTTTGGGCAGTTGATTATCGTTCATGGGTACCAAGTTACCAATAATTCATGGACACTAACATCAGTATAGCAATTGTACTCAAGAGTCGTATAGATGACAAATGGATACAAACTTGCCACAATACAACAGAGCCGTACAATGGTTATAATAGCACAATGAAAAAGTCTGCTGTATTCGGAATTATTTTCGCCATTGCCCTGATTTTTGGTTTAATGGTGATTAAAGGTTATGAGTTTTATAACGCCAGAATTTTTCCCCGCACCTATATAAATAGTATCGCTGTGGGTGGCTTGAGCATTGAAGAAGCCACAGCCAAGCTTGCTGCCGCCAAATTTGAGGCTCCTACCGGAAAAGTGGTGGTGGTAGTTGATGACATTGAGGTTGCCTCAACCAGCGCTGAGTTGGGGCTAACCTATAAATACGAAGAAATTGCCAGAGCTGCTTATCTCAAAGGCAAAGATGGCAATATTTTCAATCGCTTAAAAAATATGTTTTTCTCGCTTTTTTCAGCCAAAAACCTCACCGCCTACCCCACTTTTGATGAAGAGAAACTCGAACAACTGCTCACCGATTTACAACTCAAAGTAGATATTATTGGCGAAGCTCCACACGCCACCCTCAGCACCAGCGGCAATGCCGCCACTCTGACCATCAACCCCGGCAGTCCGGGCAGAATTCTCGAGGTTGAGCCGACGGTGGCTGCCATTCAAGCCAACATCGCTCAGGGTGAGTTTGCTTCCAGCGGCCAAGTGGCTTCCACCAGCGCGGTCCTGAACGAAGAGCAAATTGAAGCCGCCAAAGAAAGGGCCGAAAAATTTGTGGGCTACCGCATTGAGTTCACTACCGACACCCGGACCTATGCTCTCCCCGACCGGGAGTTGGTGGCCGCGCTCACTTTCCCCAAAGGCTACGATCCTCAAGATTTGGAAAATATTTTTGACGAGTGGGCCGAAAACGTCAATCGCGAGCCGCAAAACGCGGTTTTCGACTACAATCCGGAAACACTCGAGGTCAATGAGTTTCTGCCTCACAAAAATGGCCTCAAACTAAACCTGGAGGAAGCGGTGGGACTGACCACTCACACCCTGCGCCTGATTGAGGATGGCGCTATTGAAGGTACCACTATTTCTCACCCCCTGCCGGTAGCCGAGGCGCTGCCGGAAATTACCCTGGCCGACACCAATGATTTGGGCATTGTCGAGCGGATTGGTTTTGGCGACAGTGAGTACGCTCACTCGATTCCCAACCGGGTTCATAACGTCAAAATTACCACCGACCGGATTTCCAATATCATCATTCCTCCAGAAGGAGAATTTTCTTTCAACAAAACACTAGGTGAAGTTTCCGCTCGTACCGGCTATCGCTCCGCTTACGTCATTAAAAACGGCCGGACTGAGCTTGGGGATGGCGGCGGAGTTTGCCAGGTAAGTACCACGGTTTTCCGCTCGGTGCTGAACGCCGGACTGCCGGTGACGCTGAGGCTGCCACACAGTTACCGCGTTAGTTATTATGAACTCGATAGCAAGCCCGGCATTGATGCCACTGTTTACAGCGGTAATGTCGATTTTCGTTTTAAAAACGACACCGGCCAACACTTGCTCCTCCATGGCCAGGCAGATAGTAATAATTTATATATGTATATCGAAATTTACGGCACCAGCGACGGCCGGACCAGCGAGATTGTCAATCATGAAGTTTGGGATTACCGGCCACCACCGGCGCCGGAATACTTTGAAGATCCGGAAAAGCCGGTTGGCTATCGGGAACAGGTTGATTGGTCGGCTGCCGGCATCAAGGCCAGGTTCACTAACGTGGTTCGCGACCAAGATGGCAATATTATTGAGGAAAAGGAGTATTATTCCAACTACCGGCCCTGGTCGGCCAAGTTTGTGGTTGGGCCGGGCGGGTAAATGGGTTTGCTTTTTTGGACAAGCTGATCGCTATTGAGGCCTGCCTGTAAAAAGGTGTCTCACTATGTTTGATATTTTTTGCCAAAAATCCTGGGGTTTCTCTGTGTCGGCTTTTTGAGTAACTGGGCCACGCCACTTTTCTGCTTCTGCATCAAAATTTTTGATGCGAGGCTTTCTATCTCTTGCAAAGTGTTCATTTCCGTACCTTTTTTCTGTCATATAAACCCCTCTTTCTACAAAGTTTGATTACAACCAAAAACACACCTTTGCCCTTTCAAGCAACATTCGCGGGCAAGCTCTGTGCCAAATACCCCAAGCACTCCTTTCGCTCTCAAGTATTTGGGCTTATAATCAGTATTGTAGCGTATCAGTCACAAGCAAAAAAGGCGCAAAATGAACAATCCAGAAACTACTATTGATAAGCGGCCAACCATTGGTTTTGGTCAAGAAGTTGATATGGAAAAACCAAGAAAAGGTGGTATCTTGGCGCGATTGTTTCGTAGACAAAAAGAAGGTTCTGAGCAAGTATCGGGTGATAGAATAGGTGCGTACCTCGCAGCCCATGGTAAGCCGCCAACACCAGAAAATGTAGAAGAAATAATGAAAAATCCTCCTAAAGCAATAGCTTTGGATGGTGGTGAATGTAGCGCATACCTGGACACATACCTTGTGGCCGCCCAAGAGAGAAAACTTGCCTGGAATGCAACAAGGGGAAAGTGGATTATCACTAGCGATAACAAAGAATCATAACAAACCGCGCAACTTTTCTTACACAATTACAACAATTTTTGAAAATAAAAGTATTATAGTTATTATCAACACTATTAATAACAACCAAAAGGAGCAATACATGACAACGCCACAAGGACCGGAACAGACACCCGGCAAGGGAGAGGAAGTAAGTGGCGAAGCCGCACGACTGCTAAGCTTGGCTCTTTTGGAGGCGTATAATGTGCCTGTTTCTCCGAGCGAAATTCAAAAAAGCATGACGCCGAAAGAAGTTGCTGAAAAATATGATGAGGCAACAGAAATCATTAAGAATAGAAAAGTCAACCGTTAGCGACCAACATTAGCCCCCACCTTCCCCTCAAGGTGCTATAATCTAAGGGTTATGGACAAGCGCTACGATTACCACGCCCACGAAGCAAATATCTACCAACTTTGGGAAAAGCGGCAGGCTTTTAATCCCGACCGCAGCGCCAACAAGCAAAACGGCCGGCCTTTTACTATCATCATGCCGCCGCCCAATGCCAATGATCCGCTCCATGTGGGTCACGCCATGTTTGTGTCGCTTGAGGATGCTCTGATCCGCTATCACCGGATGAAGGGCGACGACACTGCCTGGATTCCCGGCACCGATCACGCAGGCATCGAAACTCAGTTTGTTTTTGAAAAAAAGCTGCAAAAAGAGGGCAAGAGCCGCTTTAATTTTGACCGCCAAACGCTTTTCAACCAGATTTGGGAGTACGTGCAGGAAAATTCCGGCGTGGCAGTGGAGCAGATGAAAAAAATCGGCGCCAGCGCGGACTGGAGCCGCTACAAGTTTACCCTGGATGAGGACGTGGTGGATTTTGTGCTGAGTACTTTTGAAAAAATGCATCAGGATAATTTGGTTTATCGCGATCTGCAACTGGTGAATTACTGCACCAAATGCGGCACCAGCTACTCTGAACTAGAGGTGGTTTATCAGGATCAGCAAACGCCGCTTTATTATGTAAAATATCCTCTCAAAGACAAGCTGGATGAATTCGTGACGGTGGCGACGGTGCGGCCTGAGCCGATTTTTGCCGACACTCACTTGGCGGTCAATCCCCATGATCCAGAGCGGCAGCACTTAGTTGGCCAGCTGGTGCTCAATCCGCTTACCGGCGCCGAAATGCCAATTATTGCCGATGAGTACGTTGATCCGGATTTTGGCACCGGCATTGTCAAGCTGACGCCCGCCCACGATCCGCATGATTTTGAGGTGGCCAAACGCCACGGTTTGCCAATCAATCAAGCCATCAATACGCAAGGTAAAATTACTGAGGCGGGTGGGAAATATGCGGGTATGTCGGTGAAAAATGCCCGAGAAGCGGTAGTGGCAGACTTGCAAGCCCAAGGTTTGATCGAAAAAATTAATGAAAAGTATCAAAACCGCGTCGGCACTTGTTATCGCTGCGGCCGGGTGATTGAGCCACTGCCACTGGCGCAGTTTTTTATTAAAGTGAATGATGGCGCCAACAGCCTGACTAAAAAAGCGCTCAAAATGCTGGATTCGGGTGAAACCAAAGTTCACGGCGCTGGCCAAGAAAAAATTCTCAGGCATTGGCTAGGCAATCTTAAAGACTGGAATATCAGCCGCCAGATTGTTTGGGGCATTCCCATTCCGGTTTGGTACGAAATTGACGGCTATGAAGGGCAAATTCAAGTTAGTTTTATTGACAAAAACGGCCAGTACACTCAGGGAATTTTGGCGGCAGTGCTGGCCAAGCACTCGCTGGAAGAAATATTAAGCGGCCTCCAACAAACCAACGCTTTTGCCGGTGTGCCTTACTCTGTTTCGCGCACCCAGCCGGCAACCGGCAATTGGCTGCCGGAAACAGATACTTTCGATACTTGGTTTTCTTCTTCCCAGTGGCCAGTAGTGACTCTCAAAACCAACCAAGAGAGCGATTTCAGCCGCTTCTACCCCACCAGTGTCATGGAAACGGCCTACGACATCCTGATGTTTTGGGTGATGCGCATGATGATGATGGGCGCTTACCTGACAGATCAGGCTCCTTTCCGGCAGGTTTACCTGCACGGTTTGATTAGGGATGAAAAAGGCCAAAAAATGAGCAAAAGCAAGGGCAACACCATCAATCCGCTGGATGTTATTGCCGAGTTTGGCGCGGACGCATTGAGAATGGCGCTGATGATTCGTTCTACTCCCGGCCAAGACAAAAATGTGGGGGTGAGTGATATTAAAGCCATGCGCAACTTGACTAATAAAATTTGGAATGCTAGCCGGTTTGTGGGTTTGCAGAATGAGAATAATAAGGGTGAATTTGCCGATATATCAAGCAAAACTTCTGAAGATGATCAGGAATTCCAGAACAAACTACAAAGTGTAGTTGCTAAAGTTACGGAAAATATGGAGAAGCTGCAAATTGGTTTGGCGGCGGAAACCGTTTACAACGAATTTTGGCACTGGTATTGCGACGAGTGCATTGAAAGTGCTAAGGCGGGCAAGCTTTCCAATACTGCTCTACTTGAGGGGCTGACCGTGTTTCTCAAACTCCTGCACCCGTTTGTGCCGTTTGTCACAGAAGCTGTTTGGCAAGAGTTAAGGCAGCAAAATTTGCTGGCTGAAGACCTGCTGGTGACAGCAGCTTGGCCGGGGGTATAATGGCCTCATGCTGAGTTATCGCCTGTTCCAGCTGCGGCTGAGTTTTTCCTTGGTGCTGATGATTTTGGAAAACCAATTGGTGGTGGCTAAACGGCGCGCTGCTTTTATTTCCATTGCTTTGTTGTTCGCCATGACTATGGGGTTGCTGTTGAGTCAAATTACCTCTCCGGGGGCGGCGGTGATTCAGGTGGAAGAAACTATCGCGGCGCCACGGCCGGCTTTTGGAGCGGAGCTGCAGGAGGAAAAATTGAGCCTGGAAGAAATTGAGGCCCGGCTGGAGAAGGTGGAAGAGCTTTTGGGTCAGCAACCCACCCACTTCGATCTTTTGATTAACGCCGCCCTACTTCATCAGGCTTTAGATCATCAGGAAGTTGCTGATGAGTATTTTGCTCAGGCCCGGGCGGTCAACCCCAACCATCAGTTTTTTGATTAGGCCATTAAAAAGGCCCGCGCGGCACGCGCGGGCCCCAAACTCCCAAACCTTCAAACTCAAAACCAACCTTATTCCTCGCTCTTCTCTTCCTGAGCCTCTGGCGCGCCTTCTTCAGTTGCTTTTTCGCCCCCTTCGCCCCCTTCGCCCTCTTCACCCACCAGCTCAACATCATCCACGCTAACTTCTTCCGGCTCTTCCTCTTCCTTAACTTCTTGCAAGATCACCAGCGGCGATTCTTCGTCCATATCGCCAGTCATCACAATCTCGACTTTTTCTTTATCAATCACCAAATCTTTAATAGCAATAGAGTCGCCAATTTCCTTGAGGGCAGCAATATCAACCTCAAAGTTCTCCGGCAGTTCTGCGGGCAGAGCGCTCACTTCCAGCATGTCGCGGACCATCACCACTGTTGCCCCCGGCACGTCGTTTTCACCGACCAGCTCAACCGGCACTTCGGCAGTAATTTTTTCACTCAAGTTCACCCGGCGGAAAACCGCGTGTAAAACTTCACCCGTCACCGAGTGATAATCAACCTCATCAATTAAAACAGGAATTTGCTCTTTTTCCCCCTCAAGACTGAGATAAATCAGGCCGGTATCGCCCTCTTCTTCATAAAGTTTGCTAAAGGCTTTAGTTTCCACCATCACTGGCTGAGACGTTGCTCCCAAGCCATAAATATTGGCCGGCAGCATACCCTTGGCCCGTAATTGAGAAACTTTTTTGCCCACTACGTCACGATTTTTAATATGAAAAATAGTCTTTTCATTCTTGGCAGCGTTCATAAATTGTCCTTTCCTCTGGCAATAGAGCAGTGATTATACCAGGGTTTGCGGATTAATTCTAGCTGTTTTTGATTGGCCTGCCGACCCTTTAGCAAGCCGACGCAGCGGAATCCCTTGAGTTTTGTTAACTATTAACAATAACTAACAACAGTTAGTAAATGCTGTTAGTTATTAACAACGTCGAAGTGGTTGTGGTGGGGCAAATTGATTCGCTCATCAAATTACTGATAGGTCACACCCACAATCGAGTGCTTCTCCTGAATGTCATCAAAAATAATAGTGTTGTCCGACACCTCGGCCTGAGGGGCAATTAGCGCCGGCATCAGCCTGGATGGGGCAACAATCTTAATGGTGATAGGAGTTTCTGCCGTACCCGACTGTTTTTGATTAAAGAAAACATAGGAAAATGGCGTCTCACTCGACAGAGGAGAGGAGTAATTCAACTCAAGCCGAGCAGTGGAATCCACCGGTACCTCCAGCAAAAGTCCCACCACTTTTTTGCCGCTTTCCTGATACTGTTTAATTTTGTCCGCGGGCACATTTTTGCCGTCAAGATCAATACCGCTCAGCTCAGCCGCCTCCGGCAAGTAAAACCTCACATAAGACTTGTAACTGCCCTTGGGCCAAGAATTGGTTTTGGCAGTGTTTTGAAAAGTTACCACCCGCTGATGCTCGGCCGCCTCCGGCCCAAGTGAAATAGTGTGGTTCACCGATCTTTTCAAGTAAAAATTGGCTTTATTCACCCCAACATTGGCCTCTACCTGTGCAATGGTGTCCACGTGGCAATCAGCCACACTTAATTGAGCAGGGCATTGCGGTTCAATAATGGCGCCGGTCCAACCCAAAGTACTAAAAGTGTCTTGAATATTTTCGTCAAAAATAGTGATTGTGAGTTGTTGAGACTCGAGGTTTTGGCTGAGCGCGGCCAAAAATCCCGGTACTTTTTGGCCCTGCAAGTTTTTCATTTTTCCAATCATTTTTTCTAAAATAATCACCCCATAATCTTTTTTGCCGTTTTCCGGCACCAAAATCACCTCCGAGTGAAATTCCATTCTTTCCTGCAAGTTTCTGTGGGTGATCAACTCGTCATATTCCTCTACTTCCAGGGGTCCGAGAGACTCAATTAAGTCTTCCATTACCAACAAATTCATGCCCATCACTCCATCTATTTTGGTTTCTGTGGTTTTTTCAAGAAACCAAGCCGTTTGCCTGGCAGTATCCGGAAAGTGGGGATTCCAGTTGCTGTCACGGAAAAACCAGTTGTTTTCATTTAGATATTCAGTAATTTCCTCCGGAGGAGTGACTTCGCCGACAAAGCGGTCATCCAGCTCGTAGCTGCTAAACACCTGGTAGGAAACCAAAGAGCCGCGGTCGAAGCTCAATAGGGCCACCGCCTGAATAAAGCCGCCAGTTGGCCTCAACTCTTGGTTGTTTTGCAGCAGTAGGGCATAGGTTTTTTTGCCGTTTCTGCCGGTGAGCTCACTTAGGTGTGGATCAATCTGCTGGGCGGTAGCCAAACCTTGGCGCACTTCTTTTACTTGAGTTTCGTACTGCTTGAACAAGTCAGAAACGGCGATATCGTCCTTATCAATCTTCACCTGACTTAGTCCCGCCTGCAACAAAGAGAGGTTTTCGTAGGTTCTAACGGCCTGTGACTGCAGTTTTTGCGCTGTTTCAATACTATCTCCGCCCTCTATGCCCAAAACTTGCAAAACCAGCGCCTTGCTCATTTCACGGGTTTGGTCCACGGAATTGGCCATTTCTTCAATTTGCTCGGTTAGTTGGAGCAGTAAATTAGCCTGAGAAAACATGTTGGCAGAGAGAAGATTTGAGTAGGCGTTAGTTTGAAGCGCCATGGCTTTGTTGATTTTAACCAAGTTTTCCCAAGATTTCTTTTCTACCAATTCTGAGGCTTGAACTTGAGAAGCGTCGATTATTACCGCCAGGAGTGAACGCTTCATCAGGAGCTGGGTGGTAAAGAAAACTGCCGTCAGAATCAGCACAATTGAGGCAGTGACGATGCTCGCCATTCCTCCCCAAAACAAAGCGGTTCTTTGTTTCTTCTTCCGGCGCTGTTTTTTCTCCGTTTTTGCCTTGTTGTTGATGCGGCTCACCCGCTGAGTTGCTCTGGTGGTAGAAAATATTTTTTGCAACTCATCGCTCACATCGATATCCTTGTTCTTTTTGAGGGAAACGGCTTTTTTGGCGTTTTTTGCCGGTGGAGAGGGGATTGGTTGAAGCGTGGGTGTGGGCGCGGGCGTTGGTGGCGGCGCCACATTTGGTTCTACCTCTGGTTTGGCCACCGGATCAGCCATCAACCCAGCCCCTGGCTCAACCGGCTTGTTCAGCTCATTTTTCAAAACGCTCTCAACCCTCGGCAAATCAGCAAAAGCCGGAGTGGGGAGCGCTCTCACAAACTTGGTCAGATCATCGGTATTAATCCCGTTTCCCTCAACTTGTGTCGCTGAAAAGGGCAGGCTTTCATCCTCAACCTGAGGCTTGTCCTGAATCATAATCGCCACCGAATGATACTGCTCATACTTGTTTCTAATCTGATGGAGAAGTGCTGTACTTCCCTGCGGGGGAGAAGAAACTAGGTAGCTGCCAGCGTTTTGTGGCCTAAAAATCAGTTCCGCCGCGACCCTGGCAAAATCTTCCGCGCTTTGTAGGCGCCAATCAATATCCGGATCATAAATATAGCCAGACTGGAGCTTGGTCAGGGCGTAGTCGAGAGGAGATAGGGCTGGGTTGGCCGGATCCAAGATATCCTGACCAAAAATAAAAGACGCTCTTGGTAAGCGATAATTAATGTCCAAAATTAAATTTCGCAAGTTTTCGCTGTTTTCAGCCCACTCAAAGCCAAAATCGGCGCTGTTTCGAGGAGATTTCACCGCGGTTTTAAGAGGTTGTATCACAACACATTTGTTTTCAGCTCTGATTAGTTGGGAAATTGCAACCTGATAAAAATCGCTTTCTACATCCTGCTCTTCATTAACCCACACCACCTTGTAGGCGGCATCAAGCAAGCTCCGGCTGAGTTGCTCTGAAAACAGGTCCACCACCACGCTTTGAACGCCGCCGGCAGCAACAGCCTCGCCAATGCTTTTGGTTAGCCTCGAGGGAATACCGCAAACCACGATTAGAGGTTTGTCGGCAACAAATTCAGTAATGTACTGCTTCGACATAGGCAGGCTGTAAAATAAAATTGTACTAGTACTAAACGTATTCTAGAGGAAAATTTGGGGCAGATAAAGGGCGACTACGGCCCGGCTTGGGCATCAAGGGCTTGATTAGCCAGGGCATCGGCGTCGGCATTTCTAGATCGCAAAACATGGGTAATTTTGGTTGGTATGGTAATTGTCGCCAATAGCGCCCAGCATTTTTCTGCCAGGTTTCTCAGTCTTGCTTCTTTGATTTTCCATCTTTTATTCACCTGCTCAACTACCAACTTGGAATCCAATTTGAAAACAACCGGGCCGGCCGCTCTCTCCCCAAGTTTTTCCTGATTGGCCCGCAACCACTCCAGGGCCGCAATGAGGGCTTGATACTCGGCTTCGTTGTTGGTGGCAATGCCTATATAGGAAGACAGCTCATAAACGACCTCGCCGCCCTCAAAAACCACAACGCCGATGGCGGCTTTTCCGGGATTACCTCTCGACCCTCCGTCGGTGTGAATAACAATGCTCATATTACTGCTTTAACCATTAATTTTTGAATTATATTTGTATCCGAATAGTAAAAATTTACCAATACATCGGGCTTTTTTTCTTATGAATGTACTTATAAACTAGTGGGAACCAACCAAATCTTATTGTGTTTTCATCGTCTCAACTGTACGACTAGTTTGCGGTCCTTTCCTTCACCACTTGATACACTTTCCAGTTCGGTATAATCCGGATTATCAGAGATTGTGCTGTGGATCACATACCTTTCGTGAGGTGGAAGGTAATAATTGAAAACATGCCGTTCGCCAGTTTCCAAAACCTTTTTGGCGGCGCTATTAGCCATTTCCACCAGCTTTTCTTCCCTGCCTTCGCGATATTGGTTGATGTTGAGTTTAATGCGCTTGTCAATTTCCCGCTGAAAAGTTAGTCTTAGAATTCTTTGGATCGAGTTGAGGGTTTCGCCATGATAGCCAATAAAAAGCCCGGAGTCTACCTCGGGTAAATCCAGTTGCACCAAGAGGTTTTCTCCGTCTTCCTCCATGGAAACACTCGCTTCTTCCGCGCTTAAACCGCAGTGTTCAGTTAGTTGGAGCAAAAAGTCTGGAATCGTCATACCTACCCTTCAATGTTTTTAATTCTTAGACAATAAAGCTAACGTCCGGTTGGCGTAAATTTTCAGACCTCCTGGCCCGGAAATAAAAAACTGCTGAATAATACTAAAGACCGTGGTGCTTACCCAATAAAGGGCCAGGCCAGACGGAAAAGTGGCGGCAATAATACCGGTAAAAACCGGCATAATGTAAATCATCTGCTGCTGCATGGACTGGGCCATCTCGGCAAAATCCTCTTCTTTTTTGTTGGCTTCCTGGACCGCTTTTTTCTTTGAGGTGTTGGGGACAGCGTCCGCCTTTTCTGCTCCCGGAGAAATCATAATTGAAAGCACCAACTGGGTGGTTGCAGCCAAAACCGGCAGGATAAAAAGTTTGTCTGCTTGGGTTAGGTCAAGCCAAAGGAAGCTGGTGTTAATGCCGTTGCCATTCAGCTCCGGATTACCCAAGAAATTTATCAACACTCGATAGAGGAAAATCAGCACCACCAGTTGAACCACTTGCGGCAAGCATCCCGCCAGGGGATTGACGTTATATTTTTTGTAGAGCTCCATCTGGGCGGCCTGCAGACCCTGTTTGTCTTTGCCGAATTTTGCCTTGAGTTTCTTAATCTCCGGCTGCAGACTTTGCATTTTGCGACTGGCTTTAAGAGAGGGGACTGTCACTGGCAGCAAAGCCGTGCGAATGATAATCGTAAAAACAATAATAGAAAAGCCTAAATTGCCCGTTATATCGGTCAAAAACAGCAAAATATTAAGAAGGAATTCTGAGAAAACTTGCATGCTCTGGTTCTGTTCAATCGGTTCTAAGTATTTATTGTACCACGTGCCACTGGTGCCAAGTTATCAGCTAAATTACCAGCAGCGCAGAACACGCAGTATACCCTTAGCTCCTCCCAAGAGCAAGCCTTCTTTTTGGATTTTTCTCAGCAAATACGTACCACAAGCTGGCCGGTGCCGGCAGTGACTGACGTAGCCAAAGGCGCTGTAAAGAAAGTTGTATCTGGCGGTTCTGAAAAACTGATATCCTCTCAGGATGATTTTAAACTGGTTCCCGGTCGTTTTTTCATTTTTTTTCATGTTCTTCGATTATTTTCTCAATCATTTGTTTCATCTCTTCAAAAAGTTCGCTATCGTCCATTTTCCCGGCAGTAGCTTTTGCCACCAGGACCATGGAGTAGGGGACATCTGGGCTGGTTGCTACAACGCCACTCGCCACCGCGCTCATCAGCCTTTTGATCCTGTTTCTTTCTACAGCTTTTGCGGAAACTTTTTTAGGCACCACCACGGCTACCCGAGGGCCAGCAAGGCTCTTTTGATAAAAAACAGTGAAAGATTTTGAAAAACCGCGCTTGGCTTTTTTAAAAAAATCCGTCTCGTCGCGCAATTTCAACTTCAACTTTTTAGGAAGCATATTAAGTGTATTATCTCATTCTCTCGAAGAAGTTGAAATTACCGTTTCTTGGAGTGAGCTAACTTAGTGCGGCCCTTAGCGCGTCTGTTTTTTAACACACCCTTGGCTCTGTTGCGAAAACCAAATTTGCGCACTCGTTTTTTTTGTTTAGGATTCCAGGTTCTCTTTGGCATAGGGTCGACATTATAGCATAGCTTTTCAGGTGTGCTAGAACTATCTCCATTGTTAGCGGTTCACTTTGAACGGCATAACTACATACTGATAATTACTCAAATCGTCGGTGGTGAAAGTGGCCGGTTTCAAGCTGTCCGTCATGGAAAATTTAACCGTTTCAGACTTAACTGCCTGAAGAAAATCCAACAAATATCTGGCATTAAAAGCAATTTCCGCCCGATCGCCACTAACAACCGCCTGCTCCAGGTCTCCGACAAAAGATCCTAGGGTAGGAGATTCAGCCAAAACAGAGCAGTTTTTAGAAGAAAACTCGAACTTAACAATGTTTGAAGATTCTCTGGCAAAAATCATCGCCTGCTTAATATTATTCGTCAACTCCTGAGTATCGAACGAAACCTCGGTGGAAGAAGACGAGGGAATAATTTTTTCATAAGGAGGATAACTGCCTTCAATCAGCCGCACATACATCTCAACGCTGTTGATGGAAAAAAACACTTGTTTAAGCTCCTCAGACACTTTAAAACGGACCTCATCTACACCTAGCTGGCTGCTGATGCGAAATGCCTCACCAAGCGCTTTTGCAGGCACTAGTAGCTGACCGCCAGAGTCGTCTCGATTTTTTACTCCAGCGTCTGCTCCTAATTGCATCAGGCTTAGCCTGAAGCCGTCCGTGCTCACTACTCTCAGACCGCTTTCGTCAAAATCAAAGAGAATTGCCGTTAGTACCGGCCTTGCTTGGTCGCTAGAGGCGCTAAATAAAAGGTATTGCTCAATTTTTTTCAGATAATCACCTGAAAGAGCATATTCATCTCCTTCTACTGCAGGAAAGTCCGGATATTCTTCGCTGTTATAGCACTGCAGAGCAACTTTGGTTTTCTTTGACTTAATCCTTAGGGTTCCGTCTACATACTCAAGAGTAATTACTCCAGGAGGAAGAGAGGTAATAATTTCTCGAAACTCTTTTCCCGGAATTACTATCTCTCCCGTTTGATCTGCTTCTGCCTGCGCAGAAGACCTAACACCCAGATATAAATCGGTAGCAGAAAAAATGCATTCATTTTTCTTAACCTGGATATGAATGGACGAGAGAATCGGCAGCTGAGGTTTGTTAGGAATAGCCTTTTGCAGGTAGTTGAGCGACTGACTAAGGTTTTCTTGTAAAACTTTAATTTTCATAAGTTCTTCTAATAATTATTTTTAGTATATATATTAATCTAGTTGTGTTAGTAGTAGAGGAATTGGTAAACGTGGAAAAAGCCGGTTTTCACCTCTGGAAAAACTGGCGTGGACTGATTGTTGATATTCCTCTGGCGACAGTTGTGAACAATCACTTTGGATTGTTGTTGGTAATTTGGAGAACTTAGTCCCGCAATCCACATTGTAATCACTTTCTTCACAACTGTTCACATTACAATCCTCACGTTTTCAACAGACTTTTCCACATTTGTGGAAATCTTGGTGACCGGCTGCCCCTAGTTAGTGGCCGCCAAAGTCATTCTGAGGGCGGAAACATCCCTTTGCATCCTGATATCTCCCACAATTAAGTCTTCAATTTTGTTGACCGCGTGCAGCACGGTGGTGTGGTCGCGGTTGGAGAACCACTTACCGATCTCCACCAGCGGCAAGTCAAGTTCTTCTTTGAGCAAATACATGGCTACGTGCCTGGCTTGCACCAATGATTTTACCCGCCTTTTGCCCTTGATGGCCGTTTGCTTGAGGTGGTAGTGGTTGGCCACGGTTCTGATTACATCCTGGGGCGAGGCCTTGATGGGCGGCCGCTTGTCGGTAATCTCAACCTTGAGAATTTCCTCGATCAGCTCAGGAGTAATTTCTCTGTTTCTCAACTCCACCGCTGATCTAATACTAGTGATAATTCCTTCTATTTTCCTTGCACTTTCCACTTGCGAAGCAATGGTTTTGGCCAACTCGATGGGAATTTGTAGTTTGGCAGCCTTGGCTTTGACCAGCAAAATGGCGGTGCGCAGTTCAAAAGATGGCTGCTGAATGTCAATCATCAACCCCGCTTCAAAGCGCGAGCGCAGCCGGTCCTCAAGGAGGGTGATTTCGTAGGGCGGGCGGTCTGAGGTCAAAACAATTTGACTTTGTTGTTTGGTGAGGGCGTTGAAGGTATGGAAAAACTCCTCCTGAACCGCGTTTTTGCCGGCGATGAACTGGACGTCGTCAATTAATAGCACGTCGGCGTTGCGGTACTTTGATTTAAAGGTGTTGGCTTTTTTAGTCTGGATGGCGTGAACAATTTCGTTGGTGAACTCCTCGCCGGTGCAGTAGATAATCCGGGTGTTGGGGTTGTTGGAAAGGATGTTAAAACCGATGGCGTGCATCAAGTGAGTTTTGCCCACCCCCACCCCGCCGTAAAGAAAAAGTGGGTTGTACGACTGGCCGGGGCGGTTGGAAACGGCGGTAGCCGCCGCGTGGGCCATTTCGTTGGTGGTGGAAACAGCAAAGGTGGTGAAGGTATAATCCGCCCGCAGCCCCACTTTTCTGGCAATGGCCTGAGTGCGATCGAGGGCGGCCGACTTCATAATGTCTTCGGAAAAAAGATCCTCCACCCGCGGAGAAGCCGCTCCCGAAGCGCTGGCTGAGGAAAAAGGCGCTTGGTCTTGAGTTGAAAAACCAACTTGTTCCGCTCCCTCTACAAAACCCGCTGTTTCTGGGGCGTTTTGTTGAGGGGGATCGGGAAGAATGGTGGCCCTGATGGCCTGAAAACCTTGCTGATTTTTGGGCTCCGACGAAGACGCTGACGGATCACCCACTTTGTAAATGATGGTGGTATCTCGACCAATGATTCTGTCGAGGGCGTTTTTGAGATGAATGTGCAGGTTTTTTTTGAGATTGGTGGAGTGGAAGGCGGTGGGGCTGGTGATGATTATTTCAGCTGTATTTTCATCTTGATAAACAATGCTGGTAATGGGGTTGGAAATAATCCAGGTGCTGTACACCGCGGGAGAAAGCTGTAGTTGTAACTGTGAACAGGTTTGCTGCCAAATTTTTTTTGTTTCTGCGGCGGGTAGTGCGGTTTGTAACATTTTCCTTCTCTTGTTCGTTTTGTTTGTATTTTTTTTAGTCGAAGCCAAAACTTAGTCGAAGCTACAACCCGTGAGCTAATTCTCCAGGACATTGGTTAAAACTCAGGGGCAGGTTAGTCTAAAAAGACTTAATGAAATTCAACTCACTTTATACACAAAGTTTTCCACATTAAGCAAGTAGAGAAAAGGCTTGATTTATCAATCTTCACTTCGAGTTGTTGGCGCGGTGTAATCTTCGATGGTGTGAGAGCCAGCCTGGCGCGGAGATTGTCTGGAAGGCTCTGATTCGGGTGCAGGCCGATCGTTTTGAGCTGGCGATTGCTCCTGATTTCCTCCCATTAATCCGCCCTGAGCCGCCTGAAAAGGTGCCGGCCGAGAGTTTTGAGGCGGGTTGCCGCTGTCATTTAGCCCTTGAGCCGCCCGGGCCTGCTGCTCTTGCCGGCGCCTCAAAATTTCCTCGGGGTTGGTGGTGATTAAATCATGTTCTTCTTGACTGGCGACAACCCGCATGGCCACGTGGTTTTGACCGGAAAAGAAAATGCCCTCACCAATGTCTGAAGTGACCAATAGCTGCCTTTCACCCTGTGAGAGATAAAAGGTTTCGGCCAAAATCGGAATGGAGGCGGTAGACTGCTTCATCAAAAACTGAATAGAGGCGTTAGTGACGATGGCCCGGCCGTAGTCGTTGTGTAAAAAGTCTTCTACATCCTGAGTAATGGTGGTAATACCAAGATAGTATTTTCTGGCCCGCTTCACCATTGAGTGCAGAAAAGAAGCAGAATCTTGATGCTTCATGAAATACCAAGCCTCATCAACCACCAAAATGCGCCTTTTGAGATCTTTTTTAATTCTGGTCCAGATGAAGTCTAAAATAATATACATGGCTATCGGGCGGAGATCTTCTTCCATTTCCTTGACGGAAAAAACTGTTAGTTGGTTTCGAATGTCGAGATTGGACGGCTGGTCAAAGATGCCGCGAAACGAGCCGGTGATGAATTTTTCCAGGCGCACGGCGATGTCGTCGGCGTCCTTGTCCTCCATGCCAATCAGAGCCTTGTAAACATCTTCCATCAGCGGCGGCTCGTTGGTTTGGGTGGCTGGATCAGGAGTAATACCTTTGGCTTTGTAAGCAGCCACCAGCGCCCGGTCCAGCATGGCGTCTTGCTGCGGCGTCATGCTGCCCAACATCACTTTAAGCAGTCCGTGCAGCGAAATAATTTTCTGACCCAGTTCATTTTCTCCTTCTTCGTAAAGGTTGGAGAGGTCGAAGGGGTTGATCTTGGTGTTTGAATCAAAGGTGAAATTGATATACTCGCCGCCCACAGCCTTGGTCAGTTCTTCATACTCATGCTCTGGGTCCATCACCAGCACTTCGGCGCCAAACATCAGCTGGCGGAGAATTTCCAGTTTAACCGTGTAAGACTTACCCGCACCAGACTTGGCAAAAATCACCATGTTGGCGTTTTCCATTTTGAAACGGTCAAAAATAACCAGCGAATCGTTATGCTCGTTGATGCCGTACATGATGCCGGTTTCCATGGTTAGCTCAGAAGAAGTGAAAGGAAAAGTGGTGGCCAGCGAGGTGGTGTCCATGTTACGTGTGACCAGTAGCTTGTCGGTGCCCATAGGCAGGGTGGTTTTGAAGCCCTCATCCATCTGGAGGGTGGCTTTTTTTGAGACGATCAACAGCGAGCCCAGCGAAGACTGCACCGCTTTGGTAACTCTGTCGAGATCGTCTTTGTTTTGAGCCTGAAGAGTAACATAGAGGCCAAATTGGTAAAAGCGTTCACTGCCTTTGGCCAATTCCTCACGGATAAAGCGGGCGTCTTCAAGCTTGACCTCGGTGTTGATGTTGCTGATTTTGCCCGAGCGAAGATCTGATTGAATTTCCGCTTCCATTTCTGTGATTTTCCGCTTGAGGTTGTCGAGAATTTCGGCGGAATCAACCGGAAAAATAAACATGGAAACCGCCAGTTGCCAGGGGAAATTGATCAACGGCGAGAGCCAGTTGGCCGGAACCGCACGCGGATAGCCGGCCACAAACAAAGTTCTAGTGTAGGTGGAATTGATTTTTTGGTAGGTGAAATCCACCTCAATTGCTTCGGGGGCAATAATATCTTGAATGGTGACCAGGCCGCGAGAGAACTCTTTGAGCTTTTCTAGGTTGCGTTGCTCGTAATCGGTTTCGCTAGTCCCGTCCGCGTTGTTGGCGGACTTTTTCTTTCCGAAAGGTAGTGGTAGGTTGGACAGCAAATTCGACATCAATTGACATTGTACTTTAATTGCACGGACTGATAAAGACCGGCCTTAAAAGCCAAGTTTGCTTCTGCCCAAACCTGAGACCCGGACTTGGGGTCTACTGAATTTCCGCGATTGGCGGCGGGGTGTTGCCGCCGCCCTCTTCATTTTCTGAACTTGCTGAGCTTGCCTGGTCCTCGGATGGCTGCGGTTCTGTTTGAGGAGCGACTGGAGGAGCAGTTTGTTCCGGCGCGGCCACGTCAGCATCTAACGGGGCTTTTTGTAACTCAACATTATTTTCCACAGGAATGCCTGGCGTTGCTTGGTCTGATCCCAGATCGAGCAGGTTGCTGTTGGGCGGAACTACCGGCTCGGTGGGCAGAGTGGGAGCGGTTGGCAAAACTGGCTCGGTGGGCAGAGTGGGAGCGGTTGGAACAGCCGGCACGACGGGCGACTCAACAGGTGGTGGTGGTTCCATCATCAGCCCAGTTAGAATTGGCGGCGCTTCAATTGCGGGCTGAGGCTCCGCTGGCGGCGCGGTTGGCTCAGTAGGAGCAACAGGCTCAGTTGGAATCACGGGAGCTTCGGCCACTGGCTCTGGTGGCGGCTCCGGCGCCACCTCCGGCTCTTGCGGTAAAATCGGCTCTTGCGAAGTCGGCGGCATTTGAGGCGCCACCTCTGGTGTTCCCGGCTGTTGCAAATTAGTGTTGGTTGAATCGCTTTGCTGCATAGCAAATCCTTCAAAGCTAGCTTTTACTAGTGGAGTCGAATAACTGTTGCTGTCGGCAATTTCCTGACCTTCTGAAGCCTCAGGATTATAACTGGTATAAAAGTACTGAATGATTTCTTGAGTGGCGAGCTGTCTGGAAAACAAACCAATTCTGGCAAACTGAGAAATGAGATGATCGCGCTTTGGCTCCAGAATGTTTTTAGCTTTTTCCAACAAAACACTTCTTTCCACGCTGGTAACATCAAAAGTTTGTCTGCCTGGAATAACGCTATCGGCGGTAAGCAAACCCAGTTCCAGCGGCGAAGCGGGAATAACTACATAAAACTTTTTGTCCAAAACATTACGCTCATGAATAAGGTTGGCCACAAACTCGCGGTAGCGACGGATACGCTGGCGATTTTCCGGTGTGTTGGCTTGCATTTCCTGCTCTTCCAAAAGCCTGAGATAAGAAGTGACGTCTTTGGTTTGCGATTTCACCAGTACTTGAATGGGGTAGTTGAGCGAATTCAACAAGCCAGCATAAGCATAAATAATGCTGTCTTGCTCTTCTTCAGCCAGCAGCCCAAAGTTCATGGCATCAACGGTGAGCACCAACGAGGTGGTGCCATCCTTCATAATTACCAGATCGTTGGTAATATCATGAATGTCTAGAAATTCTTGTGTAGTTGATTGAGAGTTGTTATCAGCCATGCTCACTTTTCATCTTATCTGGTTTGTAGTCTGACTTCAAGAATACTATGTGCTCCTAAATTCCAGAGGAGCAACCGGCTCGCCTGATAATACAATTTTTTGCGGGACAAAAGTATAGCCGTCTTTTTCTACCGATACCACATAAGTTCCATTGTTAAGCGGAGTGGTGATGAAAAATTGACCAAGGGCATTGGTTTTAACCGCCCGAACAATTTGGCCGGACTCCGTCTGGATTTCTACGATAGCACTGGTGATAAGTTCGTTGTTGGGAGTTTGTACCATGCCCACAATTTTGTTTGGCTCTGTGGGAGGATCGGGAAAGGGCAGATCGAGGTTAAAGGCCGCGCCGCTGGTTTGCCTTTCTTCTTTTGGCGCCATTGCCTGGTTTTGTACATAGGCGTAGGCTGGCCGCGCTTCTTCCACGGCCTGTTCTTGAGGCTCGGCCTCTGGTGGTGATTCAATTTGCGGCTGAGAAACCCTGGGGATGTTACCAACCCTTTCCGGATAGTTGGTGCCCTCTGGTTTTTGTTCTGCCGGTGGCGTTTCCGGCGGTGAGGTTGGTTGCGAGGTTGGTTGCGGCGCTTCCAACGGCGGGGCTTGTTGAATAGTGGTGTTGGCGTAGATGGTGATTTCTTCGGCTTGATTGTCAGCGCTGTCTGGTTGATTTTCTTGATTGGTTTGGCCTGTTTGACTTACTTGGCTTGTTTGATTTGTCTGGCCGTCAGCTGAAACGGAGCCGCTTCTAAGGCTGCGAACTCTCACGGTGATGTTTGGTTTGACTTGCGGTATTTGTTTTTTAACTGTGGCCGGTGGTGTCGCGACCAGCTCGGTGCTAAAAATTTCCGTAATTTGCTGCATTCTGTTGGTTTCCCAGTCAGTCAGGTCGGTTTGGTATTCAGATGGAGTGTTAACGGAAGTGATGTATTCTTTAATTCGAGCTCGTTTTGCTGGGGTTAAATCAAGTTCCGGTTCGAGATTTTGCTGATCACTGCGCGGAACATAAGCAAAAGGCTCGGGAATGTGTGGTTCGCGTTTCCAAAAAAAGCGAGTGGGTTTGTAAAGCACTCTGAAAAAAGTAATAATCCAGTGATCAAGGGGCCTTTCTTCAATTGGCACAAAAGCCGCCGCCGCGCCCAGTCCCACCGAAATAGCAATCAGCGGCCATTTAATAACGTCAGGCAGGTTGGTGCTGTAAATTATAATCGCAGCAATTACACCCAAAAAAATCTCCGCAAATTGTTTGAGCGTCATGCTGCCGATAATATGAAAGCGGTAGTTGGTAATATCCTGAGGGATTGGGTGTTCTCTCATAAGCCGATTCTTGTGCCATCATGATATCAGGTAATTACCCTTCTTGAGTAGGGCTAGTTGAGGGTGGTGGGTTCGAGGGTGGGAATCGCAGGGAGAATAAGGGTGAGGTTGGTGGGCGGCGTTTGGGCGCTTTGATTGGCTGCGCTTCCCTCTGCTTCAAAACGGAAATAAGGAATAATAAGCTGATTTTCCGGGTTGAGACGATACTCAAGTTGAGTGTCGGTGATCCTCAGATTGTTAATTGTTTTGACGTCAAAAACCCCCGTGCTACTGCCGGCCGCGATGACAGTGGCCTGGCCAGCCGCGATTAATTGGCTGGCTTCATCTAAAGAAATGATAATTTTTTCTGAAACCACCTGGGTGTTGGGTGGCGGCGGATAAAAATCGGCCTTATTGATTTGATAATTTTTATTGATTTGAATGGTGACGTAAGCCTCTCTTTCTCCCGAAAAATAAACAGGATAATTGCTGAGGTTGAAGACAAAGGGAATGGAAATAACTTTAGCACCAACGCTGATTTCCAGCTCGCCCTCATCCCCTAGATAAGCAACACTGTGGCGCTGAGCGGTTAGACCGGAAAAATTCGACAATTTGCCAATAAATTCTTCCGCGATGCTGATGGCCTCGTCAACATTGAAGGGCTCATTTAAATTATTGGCGCCTTCTGTTTCGGGCAAAAACTCCTCCTCATCTGTTCCGGCCAGGTAAGTGATTTTGCCGCTTTGCGGATGGAGTAGAAGTTGTTCGCTGGTGGCAAAATTAGTCCAAATATTGTTGGAATAGGGCGAAGGGTCTTTGGGAATATCCATTTGACTGGAGAGATTGGCGATGACTTGCTCTGAGCTTTGCACTCTGGAGGTGGCTTGATGAATGGGCAGCTTATCGGGGAGGTTGGGGTTGGGATTCTGAAAGCTCACCCGCATACCGGTGGGCGAATCTGCTACTCCTGAGCTGATGGGATTGAGCGGAGTAGGGATTGCCTCTGGCAAGGTGGGGGTGAGAGCGGCAATGATGGCGGAAATTATCAGCGCCGCCGCCAGCAAAACCAGAAAAATTTTGAAGGCGTGCTGGCGGATGAAAGTGGCCGTAGCCTGGGCGCGCCTCTCGAACTTACCCGGCGGCTTTGGCGGCGGCGGCTCAGGGAAGCCTTGCTGGTATTCTGGGTTTTCGAAGTCCATTTTGATTTTACTATCTGCTAATTATTGTTGGCGTTAAGCACCCCTCTGCTTTTATTATTTTTATTATACTAGAATTCTAAATTGGTTGTGGCCCAGGGAAACCGCCGGGAGGAGGTTGAATACCTACGCCCTCTTCTTCTTCGTTCGAGCTGTAGGTTTCTACTTCGGCTTGAATCAAGCCCACGCTCACCGGCATGACTCTACTGCCGGTAATATTGAGATTTTCAGAGCAGAAAGAAGCGGAGCCGCCGCCATCCAGGAAGATGAACTCTTCAGCGCCACAAGCGGTCATCATTTTTGCTAAATCAGAATAAGAAGCGGCCCGCATGCCGCCAACAATAAAGGCTGGTCCGCTGTAATCAGTGCACTGGCCATTAACGCTCCCAAAACCAAGGGCCACCCGATTTCTAAATTGGTTATCATCGGGATGGGTGGAAAGTGTTCCGGTAATGGCTTTAGTCAAGCTGTCGATATTAAAAGGCTTGTTGGGATTGTTGTACCAAGCGGGAGGCACTGGTCCAAACTGCAAGGCGCCGCCGGTAGTCACCCCAAGATAGCGCATTGTCTCCGACATGTAGGCTGAAGATCTGTCATTGGCATTGGCTAGATATCTAACCGGATCACTGCCGGCAGGGCCAATTGGCTCAGACGAGCTATTGTAATAATTGGCATTAATTGCCACGGCCAAGTTTTGATTTTGATCAAACCAAGTGCAAGGATGAACCGGACTTTGGAACATGCTGGAAGGAGTTACCACTAAGTTGTCGGGATTCTGAGGGCCAATAGCGATGTAGCCAGAAATGCCTTCTTCTTCATCAACATTTGCACGGGAACACTCTTGTGAATTGACTCGCATGCCAAAAATTGTGTATTCATCTGCTTTAGCCTCAGCTTTTTCTGCGTCTGTTAGCGGAACCAGATCAATAATATCCACACCACCACCCACTACTTCATAGTGAAGATGATTGCCGGTGGAGTTGCCGGTGCTGTTCATCAGTCCTAGAAGATTGCCCGCCGTAATTTGAACGTTTTCCGTTTTTTGCGTCCAACTGATAGAGGTCATCTGATTGGTGCCAACAATGGGGTATTGAACGTTTGGGTCCGGAAAATGCAGTAGATGAGCAAAAATCAGAGCAAAATCACCCGTGTCTACCACCACGTAATTACCGTAGGGATATTTATGAGCGCAGCTGGCACAATACACTCCGGTCCCTTCAGGATAAAAAGTGGCCGTCCCCGAAAAAGGAGAGAAAACCGGCGGATTAGAGCCGCCCTCAGCCTCAGAATTGCCTCCGGCGCCAATGTCCAAGGCAATACCCGGACCCTCGTAGCCATGTAAGTACTTACCAGCACCCACAGTGGCATGGTTGCTACCACCACCACCGATCATGTAGGTGCGATATGAAGTTATTCTGCCGGTGGTGGGCCAACAGCCCTCAAAACCGCTCAAGTTGCTGGTGTAAGTTCTGCTACTAAGAGACGGCGGCAGGGTGATGAGGAAGGAGCCTTGGATGATGAGGATGACGATGAGGCTGGCTACTGCTGTCAGCGCTAGGCTTAAAATGGGAATTAAGACCGCAGTGGGGAAGCTAGCGACTGTAGTCCAACTGGCGGCGCCGGCGGCTGTAGCGGTAGTTGTGGTGATAGCGGCCGCCGCCGCGCCGCCAGTTGTGGCCTCCGCGCCACTTACAGCTTCTGCTGGCATAGCGGTGTAAGCGGCAGGCGGAACTCCGCCCGCTCCTCCAATCAAGCCACCGCCGCCAAGACCGGCCGCTCCTTCTGCGGTTCCAGCTCCGCTCAATAAACTATACCCGCCAGCGGCAGCTAAACCCGCACCAACACCAAGGATCACCGCTCCAACCGGCCCGGTTAAACCCAACAACAACAGCGCTCCCCCAGTAGCGCCGCCAGCTCCCAAGCCAATCAGCAAGGCTTTACCGCCCTGCAACATCGCGGCAAGGCCTTTTAAGGCCAACAACCCGGCTCCAGCCAGAGCGCCACCCACCCACTTTCTGTTTTTTCCTGTTAGCGCTTTGGCAAGCGCCGCGCCCACTGGGCCACCGATCAAACCACCTAGTTTTTGAGCCGCCGCACTGCCCAGTTTTCTAGCTCCGGTTTTTTTAATAGCACCAAGCAACTTTTGTTTTGGAGAAAAGCGGCCTTCTTTTGCAAACCGGTTTCTAAAACGATCGCCGATTCTTCCCAACCTGCCGAAACGCCCGCCCGCTGCTCCTGCCTCAGCTCGCTCTCCCGCACCTTCATGAGCGCGCACAACATTACTCAGACTTTCTTCATAGAGTTGCGCCTCATTCTCGTAGTCAAGTTCTTCAGCCATGGCAGCCAGCTCTGCTTCATCAACGGCGGCGAAGTACTCTCCTAAAATTTCCTGGCGCAGAAACTCCTGCCTAGCAGCAATTTCTTGTTCGTAGGCAAAGGCGTACAAAGCCTCACTCATCATCGCTTGTGAGGTTGCCTGGTATTTGAGCAGTTCTGCCTGTGAAACCGCGGTTTTTTCAGCTTCAGCTATCAGCGCTTGCAGTCTAAACAGCCCGATTTCAAAAGGGACTTCGTAATACTCTGCCCCAATTTCTTTGCCCAAAAATACCAGGATGAGCTCTTGTTCTTCCTTGGAAAGTGAGTGCCATTGAGCTTGCCGTTTGGCCTCAAGCTGTTTAATATTTTGGGTTAAAGCTCCATAAACGACTTCGCCGCCATTTCCCGAGTCTTCTTCTGCCTTGATTAATCCAGCCGTATCTTGATGAGGCGCTAGTAGTGCTCGCTTGGCAGTGACCGTGTCATTGGCGGCGATAGCATTAGCATCTGCCTCATTCAGCGGATTGATTCCCTCGGCAATCGCCAGATTTTCCGCGCGCTCAGCCAGATAAATCGCCCTCATTCTGGCGTAATTGATGACGATTTTTCTCAACCGCTCTACTGCTTCCGCGGAAAGACGGATATCGGGAGGAACACCGAGCATCAACAGCAAATGGTCATCGCTCATTTTTTGAATCAGCCAAATGGCGTTGTGGGGATTTTCGCTAGTCTTTTCGACGTTTCCATCAGAGCTAACTATCAGGAAATCAACACCCTGACCGATTAGGAGCGCATCAATATTAATCTGAATCGAGCCCATAATTTGGGTGAACTCCGATGAACCCACGCCAATCAAGGTGGGGCTGTCGGTGCCCAAAACTGCCGCGACTTGTTGGCGCAGTTGGTAATCGTTGGAAACCATTTTGCCTTGAATGGCCTGGGAAAGAACGTTTTCAGAGCGGGACAAGCTAGCCAGAAATTCCTGGCGAGCCTCCTCGGGTAGCGCTTGCGCGTAGGTGTCGTAAAAATTTTGCAAGCCAACGGCAAGTTGCGGCGATTGGGCCAGGTTGATGTAAAGCTCTCTGAGTATTTCCAACCTTCTGCCTGGGTTGGCGAAAAGAATCATCAGCTCGCGCTCGGAGCGGCTTTCCAGGATTTTGACAGTTTCGGAGAGAATTAGATCGCGCAACTCTGGGTGAGTTTCGAGATAGTCGTAATCAATGCCGTGAGTGATGAAAAAATCGTGCAGCGCCTGGTTGTAGATCCAGGTGGCTTCGTAGAGGATTTTTTTCTTGTGGGCTTCTTCTTGTTCCGGACTGGGAGGTTGAGGGCGTTGCTCATCCGGCTCTGCTGAGCCAGCTTGATCAGCCCCTCCGTCTGCCTCTGGCTTTCCCCCAACGACAGCCTGATCATCGCCTTTAGCCGGTTTCCCTGGAGCCGCTGCCGCCCCATCTTTTTCCGATGGCTCCGTAGCCAGGTCGCTAAACTCTTTTTTGGCAAAATACAAAACATAGTTGATCAGCTCCGGAATGTCACCTCTAAATTTCTGAATTTCTATTTCGGAAACAGCGCTTTCGCCACCAGCCTTAACCCCTCCCCACTGGGTTAAGATGGCGTTGGGATTTCTGTTTAGGTGGTCAAACCGGTCTCTTAAGTTCCCAATTTCTTCATGAGTGCCATTTTCCATGAGCCATCTCATCGAGTCGGAAATGAGCCGGACGATATCGGAATAATAAAGCGCTTCAGCACTGTGTTCTTCTGAAACCAAATCAGAATCGTCAGCGGCCTCAAGTTTTCTGCTGTTAAATTTTTCGTTGCCTGGTACAAAAACCTTCACCCCTTTTTGCAGTTCGCCACTGCCGGAAATGGCTTGAGGGAGGGTGGTGAGAAATTCCTTAAAATCCTCTGGAGAAACGTCGGTCTTGAAGTATTTTACATTCTCGAGTTTGGTTAAGGGTAGAGCAGGTGCGTCCGCATTAGCCATGAGGCAATTATACCGCAAACACGGTTGGCGCGGTTGGCATAAAAAGCTATTGCTTATGTGCGTAATTTCTCAAGTGGTGGTATAATTCTTTTTGATGTCCGAACAACCTCGTCCCGACCATCAGCCTGATATTCAGCCTGACAATGAACCTGTTGAATTTTCTAATCCTTCTGTCGAGTTTGATGCTTATGTGGAAGAGGTCAAACAGCTTATTAAAGATCAAAAAAAATCCGCCGCGCTTAAAGCAATAGCAGCAGCTGAAAAGTTTCTCAAAGACAATGCAAACTTTTTTGCTGTAACTGACTCAATAGACTTAGGAGATCTTCACGACGAAGCATCTGCTCTTGAAGATGAGCCTCAAACAGAACCAGAAACTGAAATTGGGGAAGAGCCACTCGGTGGGGCCGAGATGGAAGAAGACGATTCGGAAAAAGAACAGCAACCCATCAATGAAGAGGCTGAACCGAAGGCAGAAGAAGAAAACAGCACTCCTGAGCAAATAATTCGCTCTGTCCGAGAAAAAGTTGTAAATCTTCGTCACGAATATGACCTTGATTTATTGGGCGATAATCCTGAAGAGATAGCAATTGAAAGGCTACGCGAAATTGCTCAGGAGTACTATGTTGAAAAAAGAGATGTATTGCCCTCAAATTTCGCCAGCGCTTTAGTAAAAAAACTTCGTGAGCAACGACTTTTTTATCTAGGGCAGGCTGAGAAGAAAGCCCAAGGCGGTCAGGAGCAACCTCCGCAACAACCTCCCCCACCAGAACAACCACCCAAAGCCGAGGATGATAACGATTGGCCGCCAAAATATTTAACCGAGTTGTTGGAGCTCATGGCATTAGAAAATCCCAGAATAGCCGCATATGAAACTGAGCTGAGGGGACTGGATTACTCTGTGAGTCAGGCTAGAATTAATGCTATTGAGGCGGACTTAAATACTAATATTGACAAAATCGTTCATCTGCAAGAACTGGTAAATATTCATGTTGAGCATGCCAACGAAAGAATAAATTCAGAACAAGTAAATAGACTAGTTGCCTTAAGAAATGCTTCAAGACAGGCAGAAGATTTGTTGGAAAAAATGCGCTCCTTGCTGAAGGAGATTGACAAAAAGAAAGAAGAAGCTGAGGCTAAAAAAGAAACTGATCAGTGGAATGCGGATGTTAAACTCTTTGTGGATGAAATTGAGAAGGTTGAGGCAATAGACCTTAATAACATTGCGCCTCATAGCTCTGCTCCCGGGGCGCACGAAAAAGATGATTTAGAGGCTCTCAAAACTAACCTTGAAAATGCTTATAAAGCAATAGATGCTGCTGGCTATCTTGATCAAACCAATTACAGTCATAGTTCTACCACTGACGCAATCGAAAAACTTGTTGGTCCCACCAAGCTTGGAGGACGTTATGGTGAAGCAGTAAGGAGAATCAATGAAGCAATTGAAACTGCTAAAAGCGAAGTTTTGAAAACGGATCAAATAAAAAAGATGGATGAGCTTTGGCAGATGTTAGAAGACAACGACAAAATGCGTGGAACTAGGGGAGACAACAAAGTTACCGATGCTGTTGACGCAATGAAGCGCATTGCCAAGGAGCATTTTAATAATGAAGAAGAAAGAGAGCTTCTTGATATCTCCATTCTTCTTCGCGATGCCGTTGATGAGGCTGGAGGGAGTGACTGGCCAGCGCTGTTGGCGTGGGCAGATGTCACAAAAGCCAGAGAAGCGGCGGGATCATTTATTCTAATGGATCATCTCCGAAAGTTTCGGCACTTTGGTGATTTTGCTATAAAAGACAAATTGGGAGTTGAACACAAAATTAATATTAAAGAAGTTGTGGATTTTCTCAGAAATGAACTTTTCAATGGGCCTTTTACAAGAAGTAGGAAACACGACGCTGATGTTCAGGATGAGAAAGATAGACACTGGAATTACGCTGCAAAAGGTAATCCAACAGGTAATTTGGTCTATGATGAACACACCAACCCAAATGGAGTGTTTACTATTAATCAAGTTTTAGAGCGAGAGTTTCCGGAATTAGCCCATTTTCCAGACTTCATCAAGTTGGCTATGAGGCGTTTTGTAGTTGTGTCTGAAATGAGATCTGATGCATATATTCCTGAATACGCAATGTATCAAGGATCACCCGTTCCTGGTTTTGATGCAACCGCTTCGGCTGATGCTTCACCAATGGCAGCCATACTTTATAAGGCTCAATCAGGCGCCTCGCTTCCCAAATACAGAGTTTATTCAATGGTTACTCGGTTACCAGAAAAGGTTTCTTCTATTACTAGGTACAGTCTCCCTATTCCTTCAGGATTGCCGTCCGGGTTTAGAAGTTGGATGAACAAAACGTTTTCCCCGTTGAAGGAAAAGTTTAGTGCAACTGAGGTGGTGTATGAGCGCTCCATATATGCGGCTATGGAGCCACCAAACTCAACGGAGAGGGAGAAGAAAAGCAGTAATAAAAGCGTTAAGAATCTAGAAACGTTTGTTATGGTAAGAAATCGGATGATTGCAGACTTCTCTCCATATGGCATTGATTATGTTCAACTTCATGAAGATCTGAAATTTCAACCTACACTTTGGGACTGGATTAATGGCCAATGGCGTGGAGAAAAGATGAAAGATGTCCCCACATATTATCAGTTTAGGACCATGCAGGAAGAAATTCGAGAATTTGATAAATTTGTTGATGGTGATTTTGGTACCATTCATAGTGTTGATCAACTAGATACGGCAATGGGCCAGTTGGTTGATAGGATTAAAAATTTTAAGGGCATGTGGATATGTCTGCCTAAGGGAGAGAGAACCTTTGCAAACACCATTCAATTAATGAGTGTTGTCTATTTGAAAAAGATTTATAATAAATATTCGGCACTTTTAGGCGAGGGCGTTCCTGAAGGAGCTCCTCCCAGTGTTAGGTTTAGGAGAGAAAATTTAAAACCTAAAGCAAAGCGCTTTGCAGAAGTGGCCCAGAAAGTTTTGGGTTCTGCTGCCACTTTGCCACAAGAGGTATATTCTAAAGGAGACCATCCGTTACAGAAAGTAATTGAGCAATTAGATGGCTGGCATTCAATTGGAAGACCGTGGCGATTGTTCTTTGATGATGAGAGAGAGGTCAGATCACATGATTTGAGCAGGACTTTTGAAAATATGTGGGGTCCAGAATTTAAAACAATATATGACAATTGGCTTAGAGAGCCCACAATTGAGGAGCAAGATCCTAATAAGTAAAACTAAATAAAGAAGCGTTTTTACACTTCCCCGCGACTTCTTCTCCTGATCCAGCCCGTTCTATCCATTCTGTCTTCCCAACGCTGATTTTCTCTGATTTCAGCTCTTTGCTCTTCGGTTAAAGCGGCTCGATCATATAGATTTGTAACTGGACTTAGCCAATCCGGTTGGTTGGCTCCAGCAGAAGTTGCCACCCTATTAGTAGCTCTCGCTCCCAAATTTATTCCAGTTCTAAATCCTCTTATAACCCCGCCTCTACGTATTTCGCGCCCTTGAGCATCTCTTTGAGTGCTTCCGAAACTATCCCCCAAAAGTGCACCAGATCCAAAACCACCCAAAAATCTTGGAACAGTTGAAAGCAATGCAGAAGGTCTTGATTGACCACTCCAAACATTACGTATTACTTGAGCTGCCTGACTTCCCCCTCTAGAAAGACCAGCTGCGCCACCGCTTATGATTGCCCCTCCAGGACCCATCCATACGCCGGTGCCAAGTCTTCCACCCAGTGGCAATGCTTGTTTAGTTTTACCCATGGCTTCTTGGGCAATCATCTCCCCAAACCCTCCTCCAGCTCCCAGAGAATCTTTAACTTTTTTCACAATTTCGGGAATTGCCAGCAAGATAGCCAAGCCCATCAGAGCAGTGATGGAGTTTGCGGTGCCATTGCTGAGCAAGAATGGCGGCATAAATCCACCCGACTGGGTGCCCATAGCTCCGTCCACAAAAATTCTAAACATAATGAACCCCATGAGAACTACCGGGAATGCCGACAGATTGCCAACCAGGCTTTTTATCCAAGAGCTCACGGTATTTTTGCCGGGAATGGCGCCAATCATTAATTGAATGGGCGCGGTTACCACCATCAACACAATGGTAGCGTAGGATTTAAGCAGCTCAAAAAAGAGCTTGAAGGTGGCGATTAGCACCGCCACCGCGACAATCAAACCCACAGTTATGCCTGACACCCAACTAACAGCACTTTGGCCAACAAAATTGCCACTATTAAGTGCTGCCTGAATCATTTCAGGAACCATGTTATAAGCGGCGTCTTTCCCGCTGAAATAACCTTGGTTAATAAATTCCTTACCAAGTTGAAAGATGTTGTAACCAATTACCTCTGAGCCTATTTCGGTCACACTCTCAAAGATACCGACAATCAAAAACATGCTCAAATACATCAGGTCAATTAAAAATCCGGCAATGGCATAGGAAAAGGTCACAAAAATTAAGCTGACAATAATGCTGGGAATAGCTTGTTGAGCAGTGATGGCGTGTTGGCCCACCTTTTGCCTGAGCATGATCATAAAACCAATCACCACAAACATCAGCACATAAAAAATGTAAGCAACATTGCGAAAAGTTTTCCATAATTCAAGCACCGGATTGAGGGCTACAAAACCCAGGCCCTGAGCATAAGCGGGTGGCGCTACCGCCACTCCGGCGGAATTAAGTACATCTGCAACATACATGTCTGTGGTGGCAGGGGGATTGCCGTACATTTGGACAATTAAATAGCTGAGTCCCGGCACTACGCCTTTTCTGCCGGCAATAACTGGGCCGCGATATTCTGAATTTGGCAGTTGGTTAATTGGCGCGGCGCTATCATTTGGATCTTCCACACCCGCAATTGGCGCGATGCTGTTGGTGATTTCAATGGCGGTATAATTAACAACGTAATACACTAGACACTCCAGAGACGGAGAATCACACCTCTTAGTTGCTTCAGTGTACTGCTTGATGAGCGCGACATCAGTGGTAAAGCCCACGTCTTCAGTTATTGGTAAAGTTTCTTCACTTTCATCCTGTGCGGATACCACAACACTTCCCAGGGAAAACAGGGCAATAAAAACAACAGCTAGCAGAAGCATACGCTTTGCCATGGCGATATTATAACAACAATTGATTGATGATGACAGAGCGTAACTTGACAGGGCAGTTCAATGCAGGGTACAAAACTCAAACCTACAACTACCGATATATTGTGATATACTTTTCTTATGACAGACCGCGAACAACTCCCTCAAATTCAAGCCCTGCTGGAAAATGCCCGTACCATTTTAATCATGTACGCCGCCAATCCTAGCAAAGACGAGCTGGCCAGCGCTTTTGCTCTGCAGCAGGCTTTGAGGCAGGCCGGCAAAGACGCCACTCTTTACTCGCCCAGGCAGCCGCAGCTTCAGGAAATGACGCAGGTGGCTGAAATTACCAGAATAGAAGTGGGCAACCAAAATTTGGTGGTTAGTTTTGATTACTCTCCGGAAGCGGTGGATAAAGTCAGCTACCATATTGGAGAAGAAACCAACAAGTTTTATCTCACCATCAAACCTCAGCGCGGCCAGGAGCCACTGAGTACCGACAGCGTGGAATTTTCTTATACTGGCGCCGAGGCCGACCTAATTTTTCTCATTGGTATTTACAATTTGGAAAACCTCGAGCAACTTTATTTTGGTTATGAAGAGCTTTTCCGCAACACCCCGGCTGTTGCTTTGACCGCCATGCCGGCTACGGTGGGAAGTATTAATCTGAGTGCTAGCACTGGTGTCATTAGCGAGCTCACCGCCGGATTGATTAAAAATCTGCAGCTTGGTGTGGATCCAACCGCGGCCACCTTTTTGTTGGCTGGTATTGAAGAGGCCACCAACGGTCTGCAATCACCGGATGTAACCGCCGATACTTTTGAAACGGTGGCGTTTTTGATGAGAAGCGGGGCCGAAAGGCAAGCTCTGCCTCAAGAGCAGCCCCAACCGGCTCAACCAGCGGGTCAGCAACCAGCTCCGGTAAAAGAGTACCAAATTGCTGGTTGGCAAAAGGCAGATCAAACGGAAACAGAAATGAAAGTGATGCGCCAACCAAGCCGGCAAAAACAAGGGCAGCCGGTGGTACCAGAATCAAGACCAAACGGTCCGCAAAAGAAAAAGCAGGGCAGAAAGCCCAAAGGCGGTCTCAATCATTCCCCCGGCGAGATCAGCAAAAAATAGCGCACCGGCTACGGACAAGCGGCGGTTTCGCAAATCTGCGCATCCACCGGCCCTTTCATGTTCCATCTTTGCGCCGTACCCCAGTCTACATCTACTATCCAGTTGCGTTCCAATAAGCAAGCAATATCTTTTTCTGCTGCTACATCAATGACCAAGTACGGACCTTCAGCATTTTGGCCAGGTCTTTTGAGATAAACTTCCCGCCCGATATCGCCAGCCCGCAGGAGCGCCACACAGCCGCGGTACTTACTATCGCCACCTTCACAGTCAGAAACAGCGCCAGGAGGAATTTGCTTCCAGGCAATGCGGTTTTGCAGTACCCGGTTCATCACTCCGGCAGCGTAGTACATGGCGCGACCGACATCGGGTTCTGTTGGTACTTGGGTGCGATAAGCAGCGCTGCTGCGATTAAGAATGGTTTGCGAATGGTAATCCGGCACGATGTCATCGGCTTTGATGGGATAATCGCGGCCGCAAAGCGGGCTGACTATTTCCGAACCGCCCAAGTTTGAGCCTGGAGGCGAAGCCACTGCCCGGCCAGCACACCGGCCCAGCAAAAACTCCTCAGTGGTAGCGCAGGAAGCGATGTAAGCGGAAGCGTTGCTAAAATGACCGTTAAGAGTTTGTTGAATATTTCTCATCCAAAAACCCAGCCTGGCACCCAACACACTCAGCCCCCCAGCACCTTCTTCATTGACCGAAATATTGAAAGTTTGTTCACAGTTGAGGACTGTTATTACCTGAGGAGGGTTGATTGGCAGCCCTGTAAGAGGGTCTTCCTCAAGCAAGATAGTAGACTCCTGGCAGTTGCCGCTGGAAGGCAATTCATTAAAAGTGTGACTGAAAGTGGCACCGCTCAAGCCGGAAGCAAAGCCTTTGGCCTCAAAGCGCGAGCGGTTGGTACTTTCCTCGAGTTCAGCAATCTGGTGAACAGTAAAAAAAGTATTTTTCAGCACTTCAGTCACCGAGTCCAGCTCATAGCCCACCGGATAGACCAGGAAAAAATCCACCGCCGCTGTTTCGTTTTCCGCATTATCAAAAGCGCTGCCAACAATATTAAAAATTGAGGTAAAAGTGCTTTCATCACGCTGAGGAGTGAGATTTTGCGTAAAAATGTAGTTGAGCACGTCATTGCCAAAACCGTAGCCAGGATTAAAGAGGCGCGAGCCGTCGTTCAAATCTGGCGGAATAATGTTAGCTGCCTGCAGCACTTCTAAAACCGGCTCGGATTGCATGTTGTTGCAGCTGGGTGTATTGCCGTTGATTAGGTCCACCACGGCTTTACCCAGAATATCTTTACAAGCAGCTGATCCTTCCAAACCCTCCAGCTCCTCTGGCGTGTCGCCGCTACCACTCAAGCAGTAAATCGGACTATCAGGATTTTGCACCGAGGCATTGTGCGCATTGATGCCGGTACAAATTTTGCGATTAAGACTCTGCTGGTCAAAACCATATTTGGTAAAGTCGTTTCCTTGAATTTGGTCATGGCAGCTGTCAACTTCATCTTCATTAGGATCGGAAAAAGCCGTTCTAAATTGTTGTGGTACCAAGGCATCTCTGGTTAGAGTGGCAGAATCATTAAAAAATTGGTGTCCGGAGGCTTCACCGCCACCTTTGTTGGTGAGAATATCAGGGATTTTGAAAGCCACAATCAGCACTTCATGTTTTGGTTGAGCAGCTTCTGAAAAAGAAAAAAAGTTGAAAGCGCTGGTTTGTGGCCGCTGTTCAATTGAGGCCACCAAAAACGCCAGGCGGAAAGAACGGTCAATGTTGAGTGGCACGTTGGTGATGGCTTTTTTGAAAACTGGTAGCTCGGGATCTTCCATAGCAAACTCGGGGATTTGGTCTGAAAAGAGCATCCGGCACTGTTCGCCGATTTTGCCCGCTCTGTAGCCAGGAATGACTTTAGCTACATCGTCCAAAAGGGTGCTTACATTATAATTTGTCCCGGGAATTTGGTTTTCCAGGAGAGCGCAGTTAGCACGAGGATCCTCCAGCCGCTCACACATCAGTTGAATATTTCGGAGAATGTCCACTCCCTGGATACATTTTTGCTCTTGCGAAAGCAGAGTATTGATGGGGGCGGTATTGAGTTCCATGACCGAGTAGCCGTCGTCGGTGTAAACATCTTTGAAGCCAAAAAACTCTTCAATCGAGGTAGTAAGATATTTTTTTCCTGTTGTATCGCGAAAAAGTGGGAATTGCCCGCTGCTGGAGTCTAGCACGTAGGTTGAGTCTCTGGTTGCACTCACACCGGTGGGATTACTGGCTAAAAATCTATTGATAAGATCTCTGGTGTTGACGTCCAACTTGATGGTGGTTGGCTCAGCCGCGCAGTAAGCTTCATAGCCTTGGCTGGCCAGATCAGCTCGGGTTACAGACACCTTTCTGCCGTCAGGATCGGTGTCGGGGTGAATACCTCTAATTGGATGTAAATAATAATACGACTGATTATAGCCATAGTCGGGAAAATCACTCAAATCATAGCCCTCACCCACCCCGGCCCGGCCCTCACAATTCTCAGTCACATCAGTGCCCACAATGGTAAACAAGCGTCCGTTCACATACAACAGCCACTCGCCTTCGTTGTTACAAACGTTGCGCACCAGCGGAGTGATCAGGCTGGCGCCGGTGTCAGCCGCTTTTTCCTGGATAAACTGAGCGACTTTTTGCAAGTCGGTGTCTGGGGAGTTGGGCACCCGGCCTTCCGGAGAAAGAGAGAACTCGGTTAGAAAAATTTGCCCACTGTAAGCCTGGTAGCCTACTGCCATAGTATTGGCTTCCCAGGGAGACTCACACGCCATCGTGTTTTGATCGGAGGTGCCGACGCATTCATAGGCGTTGGCCGCATTGATGGTTGAGTTTTCATAGATTTCTCTGGCTCCGGGAGTGGAATTAAAAAAGACCTCTACGGTATAAGCAGGATTGCCCATGTAATAATCTAGAGCCGCGGGAGAAACGTTGGTTTTGTCGGCGATGCTGTTGTAATCAGCAACGTACTTGGTCCAGTTCGGACACTCTGCCTCGCGATTGTTGACTTCGTTGCCGTAAACAATCAACGCACTGGATCCAAAGGCATTTTTGGCGTTTTGCACCGCATTGCTGGGGGTGACGCCGCTTTCAAAAGCAGAACAGACGTGCGTTAGTCTGACAATGGGCAGAAACCCGGCGCTTTCCACGGCTGCTGCCAGATTGTGCATAGCCTGTTGATCCTGACCAGCCATATTAATATTCAACATCATCGTAACGGGAAAACCGCTGCCGGCGCCATTTTGCTGCAGAATTTGAATATTATTGATCTGGCCGCCAATATCACCCACGCCCAAGTGTGATCCCACCACCTGAGCCTTGGCAGCCGCCGGCAAAAACCCGGCGCTCACTACCGCAGCACAGATAAACAACCACAGGCTGGCAAGAAAAATTCTGTGTTTTGACACAAGCCAATTATATCAGGTATTGGTGGGGTGGAACCAACCCCTTACCTCATTCGTTCTCTATTTTTGACATACCGCTGCAGCGCCTCTTTACTGGAAAGCCAATTGCGACCCTCAAACTTCCCTTGTCTGGCCTTAATATGGTTTACATTGAAAATGACTGCATACCATATTAAGAGAAAATCAATAGTGTGTCTTTTTTATGCGCCGGTGTATTTGAACTCTATTGCTAATTTATAAATTAATTGGACCTGGGGATGAAAAATTTAGTAATCACTCCTACTCCGGTAAAGTCGGCAATTAGGTTCAGAATAATAAAAGCACTGAGGGCTACTACCAATCCCACCACCGCGTAAGTCATAGTGTTGCGGGCGGTTTCCACGCCTTTACTGCTGCCACCTGACAGCATCCAACGAAAAGAACCAATAATGAACATCACAAAGCCGGCAAAGCCAATCAGAGTGATAATCACGGCAAAAATGTTAGCAATCAAGCACTCTAGGCCCTGGATGGTAGCGACATCTCCTTCTTCTACGCAGACACCATCCCACACCTGCGATTGGGCGGCGGCTTGAGCCGGCACGCTTAGTAGCAACGCACTGGCAGTGAGAAATGTGAACAAAGTGAAAGCAAGGCGCTTAAACATATAGCTATAGTATAACACTACTGTCTTGACACGGCTTCATTGATGTTTTGGTTGAGCACGTCTTCCAAACCGGCGTAGCCCAGGAAATTCAACACGATAGTCAGCAGTGCCCAGGCGGCAGCCATAATAATCAAACCAATAATAGCAGAGGTAATTTTATTCCGAGCGCTCTCGGTTTTGCCTTTGTCACCGCCGGAAGTAATCCACTCTATCCCTCCCCAAAGCAGGTAAACAAAAACCAAAAGAGCGGCAACAATCATTAAGAGCCGGAGAAGGCCATTGATTAGTTCAGAAATGTTATCGAAGAAACCCCGTGGAATGATAATGTCAATCGGGTAAAAAAGTCCTCGTCTAGGCGTAGTAGTTGTAGGCACAGAGGTGGAATCGGCCCTTAAGGCAGAAGTGGTAGCATAGTAAATAGTTTCCGCGGAGGTGGTGCTCACCACTTCTCCGGTTTCTTGATCCACAATCGTGTACAGGCGGTTGCTGGCTAAATTTTCAGGACTATCAGCGTTAGCGTTGCCAGCTAAAAATACCACGGCTGCCGCCAGAATAAGTAGCAATAACATTTGTTTCATGGAGTTATTATAACCTATTTTAACCAAAAACCCCCTAGTAAAAGGGGGTTTTTGCGAAACTATTACTAGTTCTTCTTAATTCTGATTTCCGCTAGTAGCTTCTTCAATGTTTAAGTTGAACACTTGTTGGAGGTTGTCATAACCAAGGAAGTTGAGAATGATAGTCAGTAGCGCCCAGGCGGCGGCTAAGACGATCAACCCAATAATAGCAGAGGTGATCTTATTCCGAGCGCTCTCGGTTTTGCCTTTATCACCACCTGAGGTGATCCATTCAATTCCTCCCCACAGTAGGTAAATGAATACCAGGAGAGCGGCGATGATTATCACAAAGTTCAGCAGGCCGCTGATCAGGGTTCCCATGTTATCAAAAAATCCGGTAGGTGTTCTAATACTTATTTCATCTGCTGCAAAAACAGCTGTTGCTGAGGTTGCTAAGGCTCCGGCGCCAACAGCAATTCGTTTAAGGTTTTGTGTCATAATCTCCTTTTGTTAATTTTACAAGATACAGACGATACCAAAATTATACTAGTACTTGAAGTGCTTAGTCAAGCTCTGTCTGCGGACTAGAGTTAGTAAAAGTAATAAAGTCTAACTGTAAAAAATCCGTCAACAGCTGGAAGATGGCGACTACCGCTGCCAACACGATCAGACCAATAATGGAGCTGGTGATTTGTTTTTGTGCCTCAGACAATTTACCAGAATCACCGCCCGCGGTAATCCACTTGATGGCGCCCATAAGTAAATTGACCAAAACCAGCAGCGCAGCGACAATTAAAATAATAGACATGGCTCGACCAAGCCAATAACTAAACCCAGCAGTCTGGCTGCCTTCCTCGGAACTGGCGCTGCCAGGAAGTTCCTTTTCGATGGCTTCCTGACCCAGATTGAGCTGAATACTCTTGTTGCTTTCATCCTGGCTTCCACCACCAAAGCCAGCGCCAGCCTCGTCGGCCGCCAGCATTGGCTCCGGAGAGATCATTAGCGCTGAGATCGAAGTCAGTGTCAAAGCCAGAGCGGTAAAAATTATTAGCAATTTCTTTTTAAACATAATTTAGTCTCCCGAACCTACTGTTGGTAGGGTTAAGTTAAGAATATTAAATTCTCCATCAAAGAAGATGTAACTAATGTATTCAATAATAGCAAAAGACATTACCAGCAGAAAAAGACCTAAGGCTGCATGGGTAAGCCGCTTTTGGGCGCTCTGAATTTTACCGGAATCACCGCCCGCGGTAATCCACTCAATCGCTCCCCACAAAAACATGAAAATTACAATGATCGCGCCAACAGTAATGATGACGTTCCAGAGCTGAATAAAAATCCGCACGAACAAAGTGCCCGATTCGGCTTCTTCAGTGTCACTTAAGTTGCCGATGGCGGGATTGGTAATCTGAGCCAGAGCAGCTGAAGTACTAGCTAACATGGTGCTAAAGGAGAGGGTAATTTGGGCGGCGGTTTTCTTTAAGTTCATGATCCTCCTCCTGGAATTAAGCTTTCTTGAATGACTTGAGCAGGATTGAGTAGGCTGAGGCCGAGCACGGTGCTAATCAAACCAATAATGGCGTAAGCAGCTACCAAAATCACCAAGCCAAGTACTGCCTGAGTAATTCTTTGCTGGCCGCTTTGGACTTTGCCGGAATCGCCGCCGGCGGACAAAATTTGAAACGCGCCCATAATGAAATAGAAAATAAAGAAGACCCCAGCTAAAACAGTGATCACTCCCAAGGAATTGGAAATAATTAGCTCCAAGTTGCTCAAGGCTCCCTCGGTGGTGTCAGAGCCTTCACTAAAGCTATCAGTAGGAGGCTCAAATCTACCGAGTTCTGTTTGTGCGATCAGTGTCCAAAAAGGCATAGGCGCTTTCTTTTGTTTCATTTTACCTGATATTTCCTATTTTTATAAGTCAAGAGCTCCAGTAAAGGTTGGCCTCAAGATAAAAGTGGCGTCCCCAAAGAAAATCAGTCCGAATAAAGCAGCAATGGTGTAGGAGGCCACAATAATCAGCAGGCCAATGACGCTAAAGAGCAACTTGTCCCGCACTTCAACATTGGCGTTAGTATTGCCCATGGAAAACACGTATTTGGCCCCAGCAGCCACAAAATTCAACATGGTAAAGATGCCGGCGACAATGGTGATGAGGCGGATGATGATCGAGAGGAATGGCACCAAACCAACATGCGAAGTACTAATAATGTTAAATCGAGCAACCGCATCAGGGGCCCTAATAGGTCCAATTACCTGCAATCCTTTTTCTGAACCACAGTATTGTGCGGAGTCACGATAGCAATATGTTTGCGTTGATCCGTCGGACTCTTCAATTTCTCCACAAACACAAATGTATCCATTGACACAATCTCCTTCAGTAGCTGGTGAACATTGGGCATAGGCATAAGCTGGAACAGAAAACATAACTCCAGCGAGGATAATTAGACTTAAAGTTAGTTTTATCAGTATTTTTATCATTTAGTTTTTCTATTCTATATCGTCGGATTCAAAATATAAGTGGCGTCCCCAAAGAAAATCAGTCCCAGGATACCGCCAATAGTGTAGGAAGCAATTATTAAGAGCAGCCCTGCCACACTCATTGTTAATAAATTGCGTACTTTAGCGTGAGCTTCCGCGCTACCACTGCCAGAAATATAGTGAAAGGCGGCTATGGTAATATTAACAATTACCCACAGCCCGACAACGACGGTAATTAGCCTAATCATTCTTGAAAGAAAGAAGATTAGGGCTGGTTGGTCATGGGTGAGTCCAGCTTCTGCTTGATATTGATTGACTCCTGGTGGGGGGAAAATGTGACCTAAATTTTGAGAAAATGCCGGTGTTGCCATGGGCAATAAAAAGACAAAAACAGCAAGCAGTAGAAGTAGTTTGGTTGTAATTGATGCTCTCATGCCTTATATCCCTATCCCGCGGGTCCAACAGGAATATTTATCCCAGTAATAATTTCTACCAACACCACAATCCAGTAGGCGGTAAACATGATAATGAAGCCGATAATCGCTGTGGTAAGAATACTCTTGGCGTCTTCGGCACCCTTTTTGCCGCCGGCCACAAATTTAAATCCTGCTAACAAAAGCATAAAAAACAACACCACGCCGGCGATGGCGAAAATGTTCTGAGCTAGAAGGTTAATGAGGAAGGCGGGTTCGGAATACACCTCGGCAATAGTTCTGTCATCTCTCAAAACCAAACAATCACCCAAATTGACATTGCCTTTTCCTGGATCACATTGGGCATAGATCGGACGCACGAGCTTATTCAACATCACCAAAATATTATACTACAGCACAGTTGAGGTATACTAGTACCTATGGTTAGGAATATTGGCGCTACAGGCGCCACTACCAACAAAGCTACTAAAAAAGACAGTCAGCTGCTTGAACGTTTGCGAGCAGGTGAAAAACTGGCGGTGCAGGAGTGGTTCAATTCATATTATGACCGGCTGCTGGCGGTGGTTTTGGTGAAAGTTTCCAATCCTAAAGACGCTGAGGAAATAGTTCAGGAAACTTTTCTTAATTGCCTGAAACACTTGCCACTTTTCCGGGGTGACTCGAGTATTTGGACCTGGATGAACTCTATTGCCAGGCATGAAGTTGCCGATTACTACCGCAAAATTTACGCCAAGAAAACCTTGGAAACGTTACCGCTTCATGAGTGGTTGTTAAGTAGAGAGGTCCATGATTCGCATGAAATTTCCCAGCAAGTCAGGCTTGTGCTCAATAAAATGCGCCGCGGCTACAAAAATCTGCTGGTGATGAAGTATGTCGAAGGCAAAAAAGTAGCTGCTATTGCCCGGGAGCTGGACAGGACTAGTAAGGCTGTGGAGTCCGATTTATTTAGAGCCAGAGAAGAATTTCGGGTGCTGTGGCAAGCTGAGTATGGGACGGAGAGCTAAATCATGAAAAACACCAAGTTTATTACTAAATTGCAGCAAGAAGCCAAGTTACAAGCCAGGCTAAATGAAGAGCGCCTGTTACCCCGCCAACTTGATCCGCTTACTGCCGTTATTGGCAATTATGCTTGGCAAGTTTTGGCAGCTCTATCCTTTATTTCTGCTTTGGTTTTAGAAATTTTTAAGAGATTTGAAACATAAAATGCACGCAGGCCAGGCAATTACTTCCATAATTTATGCACTTGCCCAAATTTCGGGCGGTTTGCTGCTTCACCCTTACCAAACCATGCAGTCGTTGGTGCGTGACAAAGTTTTCGTCTGGATGACGCTGTTACCTTCTCTGATTTTGGCCTTGATTACTATTGGTTGGCGGTTTTTGCTGGTGCCGGTAGTGCAAATGTTTTTTACCTGCAGCACCAGCTCATTTAGTTGCGAGTGGCTGCCTTTTCTCTCTAACTGGATTACTTTTTTCTGCTTGTATTGGCAAGTGCTGCTTTTGTATTTGCTGATTCGTTTTGACCGCATTTATGGCTAGTTGCAAGGAGTTTTCAAAGCAATTTGCGTGATTTCTGCTGTTTTTTGCGACTAATGTATCGCCTCACAAAGGGGAGTTTTGTTATGCAGCAAGAATCTGAGGGAATTAGAATTAAAGATGGAGTTTTTGGCGTTTTTGGCCACAATGGCGATTTCTATGCCATGAAAACGAACATCCAGGATAATGGTGGCAAGTTTGAGTATCCAAAGAAAATTGTGTCTGGAGGAATTGATAAGGGAGTGGTGCTGGACGATTATTCTCCTGGCCATGCCAATTTGGAGTTTCCCGGCGGAGTAGTCGAAGAAGGAGAGTCCTTGACCGAAGCTTTTTTTCGTGAATTACATGAGGAATTGCGAGAACTTCTTGTCAGAACTGCAATCTATGATACGGAAACTTTTGCTCAAATTTTTGCGTTTTTTAATTTGGTGAGTGAAGAAGCTGATAAAATTGAAAATTTCCTGGTATATCAAATTAAAAAGAATAATGAAACTGGCGAGTATGAGCCGCGGGGAGTTTACAGATTGCATCAATTTGTGGTCGAGCTTTCTGACGAACAACATCGTTATTTAATGGATCATGATTTGATTTTTGAGATTAATCAAGCAGTTGAGCGCGGCATGACCTTTAGACCATATGTTCACGGCCTGATTTATCTGACAGATTTCCTAAACAAACTAAATTTAAGTGAAGGAGAATATGAACCAGCAACTTACCTTAATTAAACTCGGCGGTTCAGTCATCACCAATAAAGAAGTGCCGATGATGGTGCGGGAAGAAAATCTCAGTCGCTTGGTGCGGGAAATTGCTTTGGCGCAGGCTGAAACTGGCCAGAAATATCTGGTCGGCCACGGTCAAGGTAGTTTTGCCCACGCGCCAGCAATGCAGTATCAGACAAAGGAGGGTTTTATTCGTGAGGACAGCGTTTTTGGCATGGCGGTGACTCAAGACAGTGCTCTACAACTTAACCGAATTGTGGTGCGGGAGTTTTTGTCGGCGCACTTGCCGGCCATTAGCTATTGCTACAGCAATACTTTGGTGACCGAAAACCAACAGGCCGCCAGCTGGAACGCGGAAGTGCTGCGCCAGTATCTGCACAAAGGCTTGTTGCCGGTAACCGGTGGCGATGTAATCGTGGATACCAGCCGCGGCTGCACCATTTGGTCGACGGAAAAAGTGTTGGGGCATATTGCGGTTGAGTTGCCGAAGTTTTCAGATTTTAAGATTAGCAAAATTATTCATGTAACCGAAGTGCCTGGAGTGATGGACAAAAATGGCCGGGTGATCCGGGAAATTTCGGAAAACAATCTGGATGAGGTGCGCTCGGCGATTGCTGCTACCAGAGGCTTTGATGTGACCGGCGGCATGGGTCACAAGATTGAAGAGTCGCTGCTCCAGGCAAAAAACGGCATTGAGGTGATGATTATCTCTGGTTTACAGCCGAAAAATCTTTATAATTGCCTCGTTGGCCAGGAATTTGTGGGTACTTTGGTTAGTAGTATTGAGGGGGCGAGCAGTTTCGCTAGCTATAAATACAAGAAAGCTAATGGCTTAATTAGCTAAAAGGTTAAAATGAAAAAAACAAAAAAAGATAATTATCCCCAACATATAGCCATTATTTGCGATGGTAACCGCCGTTGGGCGCGCGGCAAAGGCTTGCCGGTTTTCAAAGGGCACGATTTCGCAGTTAAGGAAACTTTTGAAAAATTGGTTGATGCCGCCGTTGATCTCAATATTCCCTACATAACTTTTTGGATTTTCAGCACGGAAAACTGGGATCGCGACAAAGAAGAAATTGAGTGGCTGATGAATTTATTCAGATACATGTTTGATCACAAGATTAAAAAACTAGGCGAAAAAGATATTCGCGTGAGGGTGATTGGTAACCGCTCCGGTTTGGCTCCGGATATTCAGGAAAGAATTGCCAAAGGCGAAGAGGAAACCAAAAACAACAAAACTCTGACAGTGACGTTGGCCATGAATTATGGCGGTCATGACGAATTGGTGCGGGCCATGACTAAAATTGCGCAGAAGGTGTCTGCCGGAGAAGTGGGGGCGGACGAAATTAACCAGCAAGTGATTGAGCAGCATTTGGATACCGCCGGCCTGCCTCGTCCGGATATGATTATCAGAACCAGCGGCGAATTCAGACTTTCCGGTTTTATGTCCTGGCAAAGTGAGTACGCCGAGTATTTTTTTCCGGAATTTAGTTTTCCGGACTTTACGCCTGAAAGATTGGGAGAGTTGGTGGAAGAATTTCAGCACCGGAACCGCCGGTTTGGCGGCAACTAAACGATGGAAATTCCAAAAATAATTTCAAGAATTTGCATAATCCAGTAGGAAACGAACAGTAGGATGAAGCCAACAAAAGCGGCGGTAATTCTTTGCTTGCCGGCATCCAGGGATTTCTTGCCAGCCGAACCAACCAGGATCTCAAAACCTCCCCACAAGAGCATGACGAAGAGGATCATACCGGCTATTGGCAGGGCGTAACGCAAGACACGTGATACCACTGCCCCGGGAGTGGTGAGGGTGGCGCTTTCTTGGTTGCCATGAGTGTATAAAGGGTTGAGTGCGTTGAAAAATTCTGTTGTGGGGCCTTGATATGGACTAAGGCTGACAGGCATTGGGTCAGAACCTGCCGGACATTCACTGGCTTTTGTGCAACAGAGAGTCATGTCGGCATCACAGTAAAAATAACCGGAGCTTTTTGTTTGGCCGTTTTGAAGATCACACGCATCTCCTGTTGCTGTTGTAACACCATATCCACATTCAGCTAACACATCAGGAGATTTGAACAGCACAATTGCTGTCAGAACTGAAAATATGAAAAAATATTTGAAATAAGATTTCATAGGTTTCAACCTCCAAAACCAGGTATTTTTAGTACTGTAAAGCCTATAAATTCAAGCATCGCGATTGAAAAAATTATAAAAATCAAACCAATCACGGCGCTGGTTATTAGTTCTTTTGCTTGATCAACACGCTTGGGATCACCGGCAGAAGTGCTGAAGATAAAACCAGCTCCAAGAATCATTAAGAGTGCTATTCCACCACCTGTGGTCAGGCCGATACTTAGCAGTTCAGCTAGAATTGATTCCGGCTCTCTTTTAATACAGCCCACTGCAGTCCAGACACCCTCTTGACCCTCTTCTCCTTCAGCGCACTCAATACAGTTGTTGTATGCATCTGATCCTTCCGGTAATTGCCGGCAGAGTTGAAAAGCAACCTCATCTGGTCCTTCTCCCGGTATGGTAGGATCTGGGGCTTGTTCTTGGCAGACAGTACACTTGTCATTAATTACAAAGTCTTTTGTACAAAAATCTAACCCATTCAGAATACTGGCTTTTTCTACAACAACTCTGTAATGACCAGCCCTTAGCGATCCATATTCGATCACCTGCGTGCTACCAGAAGAATCAAGTGGAATATTATTTTTATTGCCTGGCGCACCAGTTCCATTTACTTGTATATCTACTCTATCTTGGTAGTAATCTATTCCATCTCTTACTCCCACTACTTGTATCTTTAATGCATCATCTTTTGCCAAACAGCCCTGAGTGCCCGCTCCACCATAGCACATTTGACCCCCTCTTTCGGTGTAGATAAGAATATTTTCACAGCTTCTTTCAGAAACAATTTTGTATGTTCCAAGCTTGCAGACAGCGTTTGCGTCTGCTGACCTTTTAAGAGTAACATGATACGTTGCAGTTTTGGTAAAAAGCCAATCCTGACCAACAGGATTAAATGCTCTTGGATCAGTAATTAAGAAAGATAATCTACCTGAGCTATCAGGAAGTTTTGTTTCTGTTTCAATCACTCTCCAATGTATACCTCTAAAAATATTAAGATAATATTCATTTGGCTCAGTAACATTTAGGGACACCTCCAAAGAATTTATTTGGTTCAGTTGATATACTCCCCCCAGACCCACCACGGCTGACACACCAAAGTCTTCACAGCTGTCTGCCGCATGCACACCAGGGGGTGTCACAATGCTGACAGCAAGTGCTATGATAAAGATAATTAGTAGCAAGGCGCGCCTCTGAAACATTGGTTTTATTGTAAACTAAATACTTGGGTTCGGCAAAGCTTGCAGGCGAAAGTCATTATAGCCCAGAACAAAATTTATGTATATCTTGAAAAAAAAGCAGCTCTTGATATTTCTCAGCCTTCTGCTGATGGTCTTTGCGGTTAGTGGCGCGCTTTTATTTTCTAGTGGTATTGCCCAAGCCGACCAAGTCAAGGAACTGCAAAAGCAAATTGACGATCTGGCCCACCTCAAGAGTTTGTCTGAGGCGGCCACTACCCCGCTGGAGCAGGAAGTAAAAACCCTGGAGCAGCGGATTGCCAACGCCCGGGCAGGCATTGCCAGTGCCAGGGCCGAGAGCGCCCAGTTGGCTGAGGAAATCACTCAGCGGGAAGCCGACATGACTTATCAATACCAGGTACTTTCCAAGCGAATCGCGGTGCAGTACAAGCGTTTGCGCATTTTTTCACCGCTGTTGCTGATTTTTTCCAGCGATGACGCCAAGGAGTTGACTAAAGACTTGGCCTACCGGAATTCCGCCAAAGCTCAAGACAACAAACTAATTCAGGCGCTTGGGGCCGACATTGCCCAACTGGAAGCCGACAAGGCCAGGCTGGAAGAGAATCAAATCACTCTGGCCAGTCTGGAAAAGCAACTTGATGAGCAGGCGGATTTTTTCAAGGGTGAGATAGCTAAAGCTCAAGATTATCAGCAGGTGCTTTCCGGCCAGATTGCTGAACTTTCCGCCAGACAGCAGGAGATTATTAATGCCAGGAGTGGTGGGTTTACTGCCTCGATTGGTAACAGTGAACTGGCCGATGACTATTACGCCTCGATCAAGGGCTTTCGTGAGTCGGCGCCGGGAGGTCACTTTGCAGTCTTTTCTTTTGGCGGTTACACTCACCGTAAGGGCATGAGTCAGTATGGCGCTCGCGGTCGGGCCAAGAGTGGCCAGGATTACAAGCAAATTCTTAAGGCTTATTACGGCAAAGAGCCGGTAGAAAAGGATACGGGCGGCAGCATTAAGGTGGCAGGTCACGGCAGCATGGATTTTGAAACCGATTATCTTTATGGCATTGCCGAAATGCCTTCGAGTTGGGACAAAGAAGCGCTCAAAGCCCAGGCAGTGGCTGCTCGCACCTATGCTTACCGTTATAAAAAAGACGGCAAGGAAATTTGCACTACCGAAGCTTGCCAGGTGTTTAACAAGTCCAAATCAGACAATCCGCCGGAAGCCTGGAAGCAGGCGGTTAAAGATACTAAGGGCAAAATACTTGAAGATGTGGTTACTTACTATGCTTCCACGCACGGTGGTTATGCTTCGCCAATTGGTTGGGATACTACTGATGGCAGTGGCGGCAGTAATTTTATCGACAAAGCCTATGACAAAATCGGTGGCTCACCGTGGCTGTATAAAGCCTGGTGGCGTGAGGGCTACAGCAGTAGCGGCAGCACTTGCGGCCGCTCTAACCCCTGGCTCAGTCCCGAAGAAATGGCTGATATTGTCAATGCTCACTTGGTACTCAAGAAAGGCTCATCGAATGAAGCTAAGCGGATTTCACCAGTGACGACTTCTTGCTGGGGTGGCGATCCCTACAGCCACAGCGAACTTCGTGAAGTGGCCAAAAAACATGGTGGGATTTCTTCAGCCACTAGCGTTTCAGTCAAGCAGAGCAATGGTTCAACTAGCACAGTCACGATCAACGGCATTAGCATGAGCGGAGCGGAATTTAAGAAAGCTTTTAATTTAAGGGCACCCGGCAACCTTCGCATTCCCCAGAGCAGCTTTGCTTTTTTCAACATCGAAAAGAAGTAAGTTTTTGCTGGCCAGAACTGATTTGGTTATTTTCACCTGGTGGCATACAATACTCACAGCATGAAAATTAATGGTGTTTCGCTGCAGAATATTCGCAAAATTGCTTCTTTGACGCTGAAGCTGCCACAACAAACTACGGTTATTTTGGGTCCGAACGCCAGCGGTAAGACCACGATTGTGGAGGCGCTGGCGCTGATTGCTACAGGCGAAAGTTTTCGGGCCGGCAAGATTGAGGAGATCATTAGTTTTGATGAGGAGTTGGGGAGAATTAAAGTGGTGGTGGCCGATTTGGCTGATAGTGAGTCAGGTACTGATGAAATTGAAGCGGTCTTGACGCATGGCGAAGTGCAGGGCAAAAAAACGGCTAAGCGGCTGTTTTCGGTTAATAATATTCGGCGACGGCAAAAGGACGTCGTGGGCAAGTTTTATTCCGTGGTCTTTCGGCCGGAGGATATGCGGCTGGTGGAGGGTTCTCCGGGGAGGCGCCGCAGCTTTTTGGACACGCCGCTGGCTGCTTTACATCAGGAGTACTCAAGAGCCGCCGGCGAGTATGAAAAAGTGCTGCGGCGCCGCAACAAACTCCTCGCTCAAATTCGCGACGGCGAACAGCCCAAAACCACTCTGGAATACTGGAATCTTTCCCTGCTCAAACACGGCCAAGTGATGCAGCAACACCGGCGCGATCTACTGCAAGAGTTCCGCCAGGTGAAATTTCCGGTCAACTTTCTCATCGAGTATCAACCTTCGGTAATTTCCTCGGAACGCTTGGTCCAGTACGCCAACCGCGAAATTGCCGCTGGCCACACCCTCATCGGCCCGCACAAAGATGACTTCTACATTACCATTTCGATGGAAGGTGAGTATCGCGATATTGCTACCTACGGCTCGCGCGGCCAGCAGCGCCTGGCGGTGTTGTGGCTGAAGTTCTGCGAACTCCAATACGCCGCCGCTGTTTTGAACGACAAACCGCTGCTGCTACTCGACGACATTCTTTCCGAACTAGATAAAGATAGCAAAAAGCTGGCTCTGGCCGCGGTCCAAGATTATCAGTCACTGGTGACTACCATTGATGAAAAAGTGGCGTTGGAGATTGCTGCCCAAACCACGGATAGCAAAATTTTCCGTTTTGTTGGCTCTGTTCTGGAGGAATTTAAATAAACTTGCCCTATTTTTTCCCACCTGCCCCGCTGACAAACTGTTGTAACTGCAAATATCCCTCCACCGCCTCCTCATAAATGCCCCAATACTGCCGCGGCATGGTAGCCAAACCAATAATCACCGGCACCTCTGCGTGACCCACCCCCAACTCAGCCGCAAGCTGCTCAAGCCGCGGATAAGTGATGGGCGGGCAGTACTGAATAGTCAAATGATGGCGCAAATCCGGAATTCTGCCCTTACCGGCCACTTCATAAGCGCCATGAACCGCGAAAGGCACCACCAGCGTATTTTCATCCCGCCATTTACCCCTAATAATCGCCATCGTTTCTTCGTAAGCTTTCTGCGTGGTGGCCTGACCAATATTACGAGTAGTTTGAGGAAAAAAACCCACCGCTTGCCCGGGATTTTTGAGAGCAGTAATAATTTGCCGATAAGTTTGCATGTTTCTGTCACTGGCCTCTTTTTCGGTAAAATTTTTGTCTCCGGGTTGAATCACCGGTAAGGGGGAAATAGCAAATAAATTAAGTAAAGCGCCCAAAGTACCCAGACGAGCATCATAAAACTTGGAAGAAGTGGGCACGTAGAAGTTAATGACTTCCTGCTGTTCCGGGTTAACCGCCCGTAACTGTTCCAACGCCAGCTCAAACGCCATAATGTCTACCACGCTCCAGTGGGGTCCGAGGAAAAACAATTTGCCGCCGTTTTGCAAATGCTCCGCCAATGCCGGAAAATGCTCCAAACCCGCCAGGGCGATTTTCTTTTCCTTGAGAGATTCATAAATCGACCGCACCGCCGCTTCCTCTTGAATCAACACCTGCCGCAACTCCGGCAGGGTTTGAAAAGGCCGGTGCAGTTTGGGCGGCAACTTTTGTTCTGCCAGCAGTCGGGGTAGAGCCATCAAAGCCCGTGCGAATAAAGCCGCGTATTCAAACTTGCCCACTGGCGCAGTTTCGACTTCAACTTTTGATCTTGACATGAAATTAAAGCGTCTTTTTCTGACTTTTCTTGGGTTTGGCAGTTTCGCCCACCACTTCGTTGAGCCGTTCGAGCTTTCTCTGCACGCCGGTAAGTTGCATAGTAATCAAAACCGCCACCAAGGTCATCACTACCGCATAAATGAGCAGAGAAACCGTGCCGCCCTCTTTACCCAAGTAGGGGTTGATGTAGGTGTCGACAAAGTTTCTAATAAACTCATTCCAGGCTAAAGCCACCACCAAACCAAAACCGCTGGTGGCCAAAGTGATCATATTTTTAACTACGGAAAGCGGCAATTCGCCGATTCTTTCTGGTGTTTGAATTTTTGACATAAACTTAACTTCAGGCTCAAATTGCCCGCACTTTCTTTAATAATCCTCCCGGACTTATAATATCAAATTCTTTCACCAAACTCGCTAAGGCAAGCACTAATCCTTATCAGTGTAAGAGCGAACGGAATAGGGCAAAATGCTGACAGGTTCAATAATGGCTTTGCCCTTTTTAGTAATGATCTGGACATATGCTTGCTCAACAATGCCAAGCTCTTGGCGGATATTTTTTGGCAGAGTAATTAAGCCTTTGTTCTGGACTTTAATGATGGTTTGATTTTCCATAATTCTAACTTTCCAACTTTCGTAGTATATTCCAAAAACTGCCTGCTGTCAAATTATTAATTATCCCTGCAAATTTTGCAAGAATAGCGTTATACTTAGTATTAGTATGTATCAGCCGCAATACTCAATTACCAACAATCTACTCACCTACATTACCAAAATTGAGTCGGCTAAGGCGCTGATTGAGAACGCGCCGCTGGTGCCTGCTTGGGAAGCCAAGTTCCGGGATGATGCTATCAACAGAACGGTTCACTTTGGCACCAAAATTGAAGGCAACGACTTGACTGAAGCTCAAGCCATGCAGGTGGTGCGGATGACTGACACCACCGATACTCACGAGGTGGTTAAGCGTACCGGTATTATGGCTCGTGAGCGCGACATTCAGGAGGTGATCAATTATCGCAGCGTCATTAATTGGATTGACGCGCAAAGAAATCCGGACTTTGGTAAGGTTTTCACGGAAGACACGCTCAAAACCGTTCACAAACTGACGGTGCAGGGCTTGGTTGACCCGGAGTATCAGGGCAGTTACCGTGAGAAGCAGGTGATTGTCCGCAGCGCTACTGGCGGCGGGGTGGTTTTTCGGCCGCCGGTTTCGGTGGAGATTCCTTACTTGATTACTGATTTTTTTGCTTGGGCGCATGGCGATGAAGTTAAGTTGGCCCACCCGGTGTTGCGGGCGGCCATTGCCCACTACCAGTTGGTCTATATCCACCCGTTTATTGAGGGCAATGGCCGCACCGCCCGGGCCATGGCTACGCTCCTTCTCTACACGCTTGGCTACGATTTCAAGCGCTTTTTTTCCATCGAACAGTACTTCGACAGCGATGTTGACGCCTACTACCAAGCGCTGCTTTCCGCCCAGCAAACCGCCGAGCAAGACCTCACCTACTGGCTGGAGTATTTTTGCTATGGTCTGGCTATTGAGATCGACAAAGTCAAACAGCAGGTGCTCAAACTTTCCCAAGACCTCAAGCTCAAAAAGCAGCTGGGAGAGCAGGTGGCCCTGTCTGAACGGCAGATTCTTTTGTTGGAGTTGTTTCAACAACAACAGTCGGCTACCTCCGATGACATGCAGCGGGTACTGCCCAACATTTCGGTGGACACAATCTTGCGGGATGTCAAAGACTTGATTCAAAAAGGGGTGATTAAGAAACGCGGAGTGACTAAGGGTGTTACGTATTCACTGCTTGAATAGTGATACACTAGCAGCATGCAATTCCTTACTTTTGCCCAGTATTTAGAAGATTTAGAGCAGGTCAGTTCTCGGTTGATCATGACCGAAAAATTGGCCGAACTGTACTCAAAACTTCCCACCGCGGAAATAGAAATTGCTACTTACTTAATGCAAGGCAGCTTGGTGCCGTCATATCAGTCGCTGGAGTTTCAGCTTTCCAACAAGATGGTGATTAGAGCTTTAGCGCGTTTGTGGCCGCAAGAATTAGATTTGGCAAAAGTGGAAAACAACAATCAGGGTTTGTTTGGCGACGACGCAGGAAATTTGGAAACAATAGAAACAGTAGAAGCAGCCACCAGCGCCGTAGAAAAAGTAACAGAATTGTTCAAAAAAGAAGGAGATTTGGGAATTACTGCTTATAATGTGATTGCTCAAACGAAACCAATTACCGATAATTTGTCCCTCCAAAAAGTTTATGATGAGTTGACGGTTATTGCTAAATATGCCGGCGCCGGCTCACAAGAACAAAAAGTGGCTAAGTTGGTGGGGTTACTAAGCCAATTGGAGCCGGTAGCCGCTAAATACGTAGTGAGAATTATTTTAGGCAAGTTGAGATTGGGGTTTTCCACGATGACAATTTTGGATTCGTTGTCGTGGGCTGTGACTGGTGGCAAAAATCACCGGAATTTATTGGAAGCTGCCTACCAAAAACGCGCTGATGCCGGAGGATTGGCAAAATTTTACCTGGCTCATAAAGATGAACTGCAAACCGAAGCCGACGCCAAAAAATTGCTGGAACAATACACGGTTGAAGTCGGAGTGCCGGTAGTGCCGGCGCTGACTCAGCGGCTTAATTCCGCTCAAGAAATCATCGACAAAATGGGTCAAGTCATAGTTGAGCCTAAATATGACGGTTTGAGGGTGCAAGTACATTTTATTCGTGGCCGAGGCAGCCAAGATGCCGACAATCAAACCACCCTTCCCGACCAAATTACAGCCTTTACCAGAAATCTGGAAAATGTTTCTCACATGTTTCCGGAACTGGAAAGCATTGGTCAATACCTCAACTGCGACCGCTGCATTCTTGACGGCGAAGCGATTGGTTATGATCCCAAAAGCGGTAAACTATTGCCATTCCAACAAACTATCACCAGAAAAAGAAAACATAATATCGATACGGCTATGGAAACTGTGCCGATTAGATTTTACGTTTTTGATGTGCTGAAAATAGACAGCACTCCGCTGATTGATGAGGAGATGCAACAGCGCCGAAAAAGGCTGGAAAAGCTGATTGAAAAAAACGAGATTTTGCAGCCAACTCCGGCGGTAATAACTGATGATCCGGTAGAAGTACGCCGGCTTCACCAGCAATTTTTGAGCGAAGGACTGGAAGGAGCGGTGGTAAAAAAAGTCGCAGGCAATTACCAAAGTGGTCGCAAGGGCTGGCGCTGGATTAAAATTAAAGAATCCGAGGGTACATCAGGCATGCTGTCCGATACGCTGGATTTGGTAGTGATGGGTTACTATTTTGGCAGAGGGAAAAGATCGGCCTTTGGAATTGGCGCGTTTTTAGTTGGCACTCTGGATGATGAGAATGAAATCAAAACCATTGCCAAAATTGGCACCGGTCTCACCGATGAGCAGTTCCGGGAAATGAAAAACCGCGCGGATAATTTGGCAACCACCAAGAAGCCCTTTCAATACCAAGTTCCCAAAGAGTTGCGACCGGACGTTTGGGTATCGCCTGAACAAGTGGTGGAAATAGCCGCTGATGAAATCACTAAATCTCCTTTGCATACAGCCGGCGTGGCGCTGCGTTTTCCCAGGCTAATTAAGTTCAGAGATGACAAAAAATGGGATCAGGCTACTTCTTTAAAAGAGATTGGGCTGATGATACACCAATAAATGATAGACCAATAGTCATTTTCAGTCGTTTTCTAGCTCGGACTTAATGTAATTCCAAACTTTTCTGGCTTGCCAAAGTTGTTTTTTGGAAGTATTTTTGATAAATTTCTGAAAATTTTGCAGCTGAGAGCTACTTTCCTCAGCGTAATAACCACCTCCTTGCATCACGTAGCCGTGATTGATAGAGGAAAAATCTTTTCCTTGCAGGTAGCGCAGGTTCATCAGCGCAATCATTAAAATCATTTTCAACTTGCCTTCTTTTTCCATTCTTCTCAATGAAGTGCTGTATCTGGGTTCATGGAAAATATCGTAGTTATACCCATGTTTGATTGTCTGCTGAATGAAAAGAGTGTCTTCATAAACTTTTTGCCGCTCGTCAAACTGAAACCGGTTAAAAATATCTCTGCGGGCGCCAATCATCGCTCCCATCGCCACATCTTTACCCAAAACTTTGTAAAGCTCGAAACTGTAGTTAATAGTACGCTCTATAGCCTTGTTGAGTTGGCCGCCATTATCAAGCTCAAGCCAAGTGGTGAAAGTGTCAACGTTTGCACGTTTAGCCAGCTGATACTTGAGGCCGTCAAGAAAATATCGGGGCAGATTGTTATCAGCATCTACAAATACCAACCACTTTCCTTTGGCCTTGCTGGCGCCATAATTTCTCTGGAAAGCAACATTTCTTTTTTTGACCACAAAGCTTTGAAGAGCAATTTTGTTGGCGAATTTTTTAGCCTCTGAAACGGTCTTGTCTTCGGAACTGCCATCAACGTGAATCACTTCAAAAGAGTCGCTAGTTTGTTTTGCCAAATCTGCCAATAATTTGGGTAAGTATTTTTCTTCATTGAGGGTAGGAATGATAATGCTAAAATAGGGCTGGCGCGCTTGATTTTTGGTGATGCTTTTTGACATATCTTGACCATTATACCGCAAGCGGCTATGAATGTTACAATGAAGGCATGAAAGTCATTGTTGGTCTAGGCAACCCGGAAGAATCATTTAAGGGAACCAGGCATAATGCCGGTTTTGTGGTCTTGGATAAGCTTGCCAGCAAGTTTGTTTGCGATAACTTCACCAATCAACCCAAGGTTTCCGCCCAGATTTGCAAAAAACAGACTTTGCTTTTTGCCAAACCCACCACCTACATGAACCTCTCAGGCCAGCCGGTGAGGGCAATTTTGGATTACTACCAGGCGGAAACCAAAGACCTGTATGTAATTCACGATGATCTGGATTTGGAACTTGGCCAGTACAAGATCCAGTTTGGCACTGGTCCGCAGAGCCACAACGGTCTGCTTTCTGTCTATCAGCACTTGGGCACCAAAAATTTTTGGCATGTGCGCGTGGGCGTAGACACCAGGGATGGCAGTCGCTTGCTGGACTCAAGTGATTATGTTTTAGAGCGCTTTTCCACCAATGAAAAAGCAAAATTTGAACGCGCCACCAACGAATTAACACAAGAATTATTTGCCCACATTCAGATGAAACATTAAGTTTATTATGCCCAGAAGCAGAGGTCGCTACCTCCCTCTACCCAGATTTCACATCAATCACACTCGCAACCTCAAAATTTTGTATGGCTTGAGAGTTTGCCGCGACTTAATGAGCAAGTTTGCCCTGTTTTTTCTGCCGATTTTTCTTTATCAAGTCGGTAGCCAGACGGCAATTTTTGAGTTTTTGGCAGTATCCAATTTGCAGCGGGGTATGTTGGCTATCGGTGTTTATTATATTATTAGCGCCAGTCTCAGCGCCCTTTTTAGCATTTGGGCGGGTAAGCTTGCTGTCAAAATCGGCTATCAAAAAACTTTTGTCTTTTCCTACCTTCTTTATCTGGTGCAGTTTATTTTGTTGTTTTATTTGAGCAGTGCTCCCAATTTGCGTTTGTACTTGCTGGTAGCGGTGGTCAATGGTCTGCAAACTCCGGTTTTTTGGGCCAGTTACCTCACTATTTTGAGCAAAAATACTAAGCGCGCCAGCATGGGTCAGGATATGGGTATGCTGCAGCTGCTTTTGCAGGTGGTGGGGGTGGTGGCACCGGCCGTCAGCGGTCTAATTGCTTATCTTATCGGTATGGAAGTACTTTTCTTACTGGGCATGGTGATGACTTTGATTTCGGTGAGTTTGGTTTTGCTGATGGATGAGAAAGAGTCGCGCTTCCAAGTGAGTTGGCAAGAGTTTTTTGCTTGGTTGCAGGAAAGACAGTATGGCCGGCTGGCCGCCTCAATGATGGGGAAGTACATTTATGATGCCGCGGTTTTTTTGTGGCCACTTTATGTATTTTTGCTGCTGGGCACCATCGACAAAGTCGGGTATCTCTACACCATTTCGCTTTTCTTGGCGATGTTGGTGACTTTCTTTACCGGTGTTTATATTGACAGAACTCGCAACAAAAAACCTTTTTATCTGTCTGGCGGTTTGCTTTCAGTTATTTGGCTTTTGCGGACTCAAGTTTTTACGGTTTGGGGCATAATTTTGTCGGATACTTTTGACCGGTTGGCAGCTAATGTTCACGCACTTTTCTTTGATACAGCCGTGATTAAGCGAGGCAAGGGTAGCCGGGCCTTTTCTTACTTTATTTACCGCGAGGTGATTGTTAATACGGCGGCGGTATTTTTCTGGTTGGCGTTTGTGATCTTCTTCTTGTTGAATGGCGGTTGGACCGGAATTTTTGTTTTTGCCAGTGTTGGTGTCATGTTTAGCTTGTTGGTGCGCGAAAACAAAGAGTTGGAGCCGCCGATTTAGTGAGTGCTATATAATGGCGCTATGGCCAGGGGTTCTTCTCACCAGTCAAATACTCAAGATAAAAAACTTAAGCAAAAAGAGGAAAAATTTGCTTCACTGGATTCTTTGATCAAGGGGTACCAATTTAAACAATCTAAAGGTTACATCACTCAGGAATTTCAAGATTTTGGTTACCGTTTGGCGGTTGAACTTGATGATTTGGAACATAAAGCTCTTTACATTCGGATGGCCAAAGTGGAAGACCGGGGGATTTTGGAGCGGGCGCTGTCTTTTGTGAGCGACGCTGACACTGCCAAGAGTAAAGCTAGGCTGTTTATGTGGAAAGTGTCTCAGTTAAAAAAAGAGCTGGACGAAAAGAAGAAGTCACAGCAGTCACAAGAGCTTGAGGAAGAACAGCAAGAGCTTTTCTAGTACAATACACCTATGCCTCAACATCGAAGGACTCGCTTATTTATTTTCTTATTGTTTATCCTGATGCTGATGCTTGGCTACAATTATTTTGCTAAGCCTTTTGCGAACCGGAATCAACGTGCAGGTGAAACTGTGGTGGTGGCAGAGCCGGAGCCGGAAATTCCGGCCACTGCAGCGGCTTATAATAGCCTAACTCCCAGGGAAAAAGTAACTCAAATGTTGGCCGTGCCATTGGTAGCAACGGAGTCGGCGCCGGTCAGTACGGAGTGGCTTGAGCGCGAAAATCCCGGATTTTTGTTAGTTTTTGGTGATGAGCTTCGCAAGTCTCAAATTACTGAAGTGATTGCCGCGCTTCGGTCGTTGCCTCAATCCAGGGGGAAGTTGTTGCTGCCGGCGGTTGCCGTCGATCATGAGGGTGGCGAGGTACAGCGCTTGAACGGTATTGGTTATACCGAGTTGCCAAGCTGGCGGGAACTCTGCGCAGCCGAAGAATCGGAGCGGCAAGAACTGTTGGAACAATCAAGCCGGGAATTGGCTGAAACAGGAGTAAATTTTGTTTTGGCACCGGTGTTGGATCTGGCGGTTAATAATCATATTTTGGGTAACCGGGTTTGTGGAGCTGATTCGGAACTGGTGGCTTCAAGCTCGGCCGAGTTTTCAGAGGCATTTATTAGCAAAAATATTTTGCCGGTGTATAAGCATTTTCCTGGTATTGGCAGCGCTACTCGCGACTTGCATTTTAACTTTGCTCAAGTGACGGTTGATGACGAAACCAGCCTGCTTTACAACAACTTGCTGAACCGCTTTCCGCAAGCGGGGGTGATGATTACTCATGCGGGAGTGAGTAATAGTAGTGATCCAAACACGCCCTGTTCGCTCAGTCCGGAATGTGTGGGCGCGCTGCACCGCTACTTTCCCTTGGTGCTGACTTTTACCGATAGCTTGACCATGGAAGCGGTTTTTTACTCTCAGGCAGGAGAAGCTAGGAAAACTTTGGCTGAAGTAAGCGCACAGGCGGTGAGAGCGGGCAACGATGTGCTTTTGTATGATCAGGCTGTGTCGGATGAGGATTTGGCAGAAATTGTGGCAATTTTGGTGGAAAATTATGAAACTGATGCAGTTTTTGCCAGACATGTGGATGATAGTGTGCAGAAAATCATTTTGTATAAAGAGTTTTTAGATTTAATTGCGGCCGAATAGGGAAGAATGAAAAAAAATCTCCGCCTGCTCCTAATTCAAATTATTATTCCTCTGGTGTATGGAGGTTTTTTTTATTTACTGAAGAGTGGGGCCGAGGTTGAGCCGCTTTTAGCCACGGTGATGCTGGCGGCTGGCATGTATGCCGGAGCGCTGATTTTATGGATGGATGAAAACTGGCTTTACGAGTATTACCGTGAACAAGAGGGCCAGCCGCCAACACCGGAGCTGTCAGAAGCGCCGGAAGCTCCAGCAGCGCCGGCTAAAAAACTCATCACCAGGTCGCTGCTTTTCATTCTGTCCCTCTTGCCTCTCGGCGTTTTTATGATGACGTCCACCGGCAGCACGCTAGGCGTGGGGATGTTGTTAGGTTTGGCGGTATTTTTATTGGTCGAATTTTTGTTGGCTAAAAAAGACCTTGAGTATTTTAAACAGCGCTACTTGTACCAGCTCAATCGCCCGGCTACTGCCGTGGATGTGGAGTGGTACATACGGGGACTGGGCATTTTTGCGGTGATTTTTAGTATTTTAGTAATTATTTTTTAATATGAGCTTTGCATTTTTAGGCGTTACTTGGCATCTGTATGGTTTAATTCTTGGTGTGGCGGTGTTGGCGGCTTTTTGGTTAATTGAAAAGAAAGCGGTGCGAGAGCAGTTTCCTCAGGCTGGTGTTTGGCAAGCGGGTGCGCTGGCTTTAATTTTTGGTCTCTTTGGTGCCCGGCTTTGGCATGTTTTGACAGATTGGCCTTTGTATCAAGGTAATTTGGTTGTAGTTGGGCAAATCTGGCAAGGCGGTTTAAGTATTTTTGGCGCGGTTGTTGGTGGAGCTTTGGGCTTGCAATTAGCAGCCAGATTGTTGCCGGCGTGCCGAGGGCGAAGCTTTCTTGAGTTGGCTGACTTGGCGGTTTTTGGTTTTCCGCTGGCGCAAATTATTGGCAGGGTTGCCAACTGGATTAACGGTGAACTGTATGGTTTGCCCACTAACTTACCTTGGAAAATTTTTATTCCTCCCGAAAATAGGCTGGCAAAGTTCAGTGCTGAAGCCTATTATCATCCGCTCTTCGCTTACGAAATGATCCTCATGACCGGCTTTTTGGCTTGGATATGGGAGAAAGGCAACGCTAAAAATTCGCCTCCAGTTGGCAGCGGCTTTTATTTTTGGGCTTTCTTGACGTATTATTCTCTGGTTAGATTTTGGCTGGATTTTTTGCGGCCAGATAAAGCAGTTTTGGCAGATGTGAGCTTGGGTGTCAATCAAGTGGTGATGGCGGCCGCGACGGTTGTCTTACTGGCTGTTGGCAGACACTTGCAGTATTTTCGCGCTCGAAAACACCAAGTCCTCGCGGCCGCCACAATCCTAACCGTGTTGGTTGTTGTAGCTGCATCATTTATTCCGCCTGCTACACCTCAACTAAACACAACTAAACTAATCATCAATAATCACGAACTCCAAGTTGAAACAGTGACTACGCCGGAAAAAATGGCGCTTGGCTTGAGCGGCAGAGATGAGCTTGGCAGCGACGGCATGCTGTTTATTTTCTCCGAGAAACAACCGCTTTCTTTTTGGATGAAAGAGATGAAATTTTCCATAGACATAATTTGGATTGCCGAAAATCAGGTAATTGAAATCACCCCCAGCGCCCCCATTCCCGAAAAAAACGTGTCATTAAGCCAGCTCCCCCGATATTCTCCTCAAGCAGCAGCCGATATGGTCTTGGAAATTCCTGCCGGCAAATCCCACGAACTGGGAATTGCCATCGGCAGCACCGTATTCTTGGTTAAATAACCTGGAGATGATATCATTGTCTTTAGTTCATGAACAACGCTGCCCAAGTTCCATCATCAGTGACGGCTAGTCCCGCCAGCCCCAACCCCATCCCCGGTGCCGGGAATTTGTCTGATACCCAAAAACTGGCGCTTTTTTCTCAAGTACTCGACTCACTCGATCAAGCCGATGTTCAACTCAATCCACCTGCACCAACCTCTACTGGCGCCAAAGAAGCTGCTGAAGCCAACACCAGCCCGGATCTCAGCCCGTTTGACGTTGGCGCCATTCAATACGTCGAGCAGGAAAAATCCCCCGAAATACCGGTAGAAGTAGAAGGCTACTTGCAAAAAGTTGAAGATATTGCCGACCAAAAACCGCCGGAAATTTTCATCGCCGACGGCACCCAAGAAAGTGATACCGCCACCTATCCTAGCCGGCCGGTCATCGTTTTGCCCATCACCGAAGAAATCGAAGATGCCGGTCTGAAAAAGAACCACACCTTTAGTATTCGCTGGTTGGTAGAATGGAGTCAGAAAATCATTAAAATGTTTGCTGGCAAAGTTATTTACCGGCAAGAAAAAGTCTAGAAAAAGTATAATCTAAGTATGTTTGACACGCTCGCTACTACTAATTTTAGTCAAATGCTGTTGCAGCTCTTTTTGTCTTTATTGATGTTGTTGTTGGCTGCTGCTATTTTGGCCGTTTTTGGCTACATGCTTTTTCAGTGGTACAAACATCGTAATCGCGAAAAGTATGCCCTCAATTTTGTGACTCTGCTGGTGAAACTGCCGCGCGACAACGAGATCAAAATTGATGCCGCCGAGCAGATGTTCGCCGGTCTTTACTCACTCAAAAAAGGCGGTTTTTGGTCATTTATCAAAGCTGAAGATATTTTTGCCTTCGAAATTGTGGCTCTCAAAGAAGACATTGCTTTTTATGTCAGTTGTTCCAGAAAAATTCAAGATTTGGTGGAAAAACAAATCTACGGAGCTTATCCCAACGCCAGTATTAAGGAAGTAGATGAAGTCAATATTTTTAATGAAAAAGGCCGAGTTGAGTTTGCTTCTCTTAAGTTGGCCAAGCACAATTTTTATCCGATCAAAACCTACAAAGACTTACCGACCGATGGACTGTCACTGCTCACTTCCGCTTTTTCCAAAATGAGTGACGGCGAGGGCGCGATCTTACAAATTTTGCTTCAACCGGAAGGAAACAGGTGGCAAAAGAAGGGCCGAAAATATACTGCCAATGAGAAAAAGCGCGAGGCCGACCCCGAAAAAGCCACCTACTCTCACGATCCCAAAGAAATGGAAAGTATCGGCAACAAGCTAGACAAACCCGGTTTTAGAGTTTCTTTGCGCCTGGTAGTTTCCGCTCCGGAAAAATTCCAGGCAGACACTCATTTAGATAATCTCAAAGGCGCTTTTGCTCAGTTTACTTCTGCTTATAATTCTTTCAAAAGCGGCCGGATTTTTCTCAAACATTTATTCATGATTGACTTTATTTACCGCTACATGCCGCTTTTTGGTCGCAACACTTTTATTCTCAACACCGAGGAGTTGGCGACAATGATGCACTTTCCCAACAAAACGGTAGAAACTCATCATATTCGGTGGCTCAATGCCAAAAACGCGCCGGCACCGCACGAAATCCCCACAGCAGGTCTTTACCTTGGTACTTCAAAGTATCGCGGTGAAGAGCGGAAAATTTACATCGGCGATGATGACCGCCGCCGGCACATGTACATTGTTGGTAAAACTGGTACTGGTAAGTCGGAGTTTCTTAAAGAGATGATTTTGCAGGACATTGAAGCAGGCAAGGGTGTTTGTGCCATTGATCCGCACGGCGAGTTTGTCGAGGACATTCTGCAACTAATGCCGCCCGAGCGCGCTGATGACGTCATTTATTTCAACCCCTCAGACTTGGTCCGGCCGATGGGACTCAACATGATGGAAGCTGAAACCGAAGAGCAGCGGCATTTTGTGGTTAGCTCGGTCATTGGTCTGATGTACAAGCTCTATGATCCGCATCGCACCGGCATTATTGGTCCGCGGTTTGAGCACGCTATTCGCAACGCCATGCTCACGATCATGTACAAAAAGGGCAGCACTTTTATTGAACTAGTACGTATTCTCACTGACAGCAAGTACGTGGATGAATTGCTGCCCTACGTCAAAGATCCGGTGGTGCGCCGTTACTGGACAGACCAAATTGCCCAGACTTCTGATTTCCACAAGTCCGAAGTTTTGGACTACATTGTGTCGAAGTTTGGCCGGTTTGTGACCAACAAAACCATGCGCAATATCATTGGCCAGCCGCAGAGCTCTTTTAGTTTTCGCCAGGCTATGGATGAGCAAAAAATTGTCCTCTGCAATCTTTCCAAAGGTATTTTGGGCGAAGAAGATGCCAAGTTTTTGGGGCTCATTTTGGTGCCGAAAGTGCTCACCGCCGCTATGAGCCGCCAGGATATGCCGATGGCGGAGCGCAAGGACTTTTATCTCTATGTCGACGAGTTCCAGAACTACGCCACTGAGGATTTTGCGGTGATTTTGTCTGAGGCTCGCAAATACCGGCTGAATTTGATTGTGGCCAACCAGTTTGTTTCTCAAATTGATGAGGAAGTGAAGAACGCGGTTTTCGGCAACGTCGGCACCATGGTGGCTTTCCGAGTGGGTGTGCCGGATGCCAACTTCCTCCAGCATGAGTTTGCACCCACTTTCAACGAGTCCGACTTGACCAACATCGAGAAGTATCACGTTTATGTCAATACCATCGTCAACAACGAGCCGGTGCCGCCGTTCAGTATGTCGCTGTATAAGGATATGGATATTGTGAAAGCACGAATGAACCCCAAGCAGGCTGAGATGATCAGGCAGCTCTCCAGGCTGAAATACGGTCAGGACAAAGATGTGGTTGAGGCGGAGATTACTAGTCGGAGTAATTTGTAGGAGATTTTACTATTTTGCCTCGTACTCTTTTACCACCTCCTGGCAGTAGAGGTAGCGGCCGTACTCGAGGGCGCGCTCGTGAATAGGCGGGGCGCTGTCGCTTACTTTCACCGATGAACCAAGCACATTCTGCACGTGTTCACCCACAACTTGGCCACGTTCAGTGATAGTTTTGAGCTCTTCCGGAGCGTTTTCAGATAATTGGTTGATTTTAGTAGTATCGATTTGCAGGGTTTTCTCGAGGAAGGGAATTTTCAGCACAAAACTGCTTTCCGCCTGTCTGGCTAGGAGAAATAGGCCCAGTCCTGCCAAGATAATAGCGACAATAATGATGCGCAGTAGTTTCATGGTTTCAGTATAACATCTCTTGCTGTGATCTCGGGTTATTTGCTTCGCGGCAATCACTTCGACTTTGTTAATGATTAACAACATTTACTCACTGTTGTTAATTCTTGTTAATAGTTAATAAACTTCAAGTGATTGAAATAGATTTATACCTTAATGGTGGTAAAATACCTTCATATGTCAGAAAAACAAGAAAATCTTGCCGCAATATTATCAAAAGTTTCCAGCTTTGATGATTTGCAAACGGCGTTGCCACCCTCGCTTACCTCTAAATTGGGCGAAGGGGAAGTGGGCGTAAAACGAGCGATGGGCATGCTTATAGGTCTTGTAGTGTTTGCTCCAGGTGGGACTTTTGATCGTGCAGCTTTTGATAATATTATTGCTGTTGATTATGATACAGATAAACTCTTGCCGCCAGAAGAGGCTCAAAAAATGTTCGGTGTCTGTTTGGAAACTGGAATAATCAATCAGGTTGAAAGCAGAATTGGTACTCGATACCAATTTAATCCTCAACTACATGCAGCCATGATCCGCTTGATGGAATAGTCTAAGTGGCTATTGCTTGTGCCGCGCAGCAAAACCTTATTCATAGCGCAGCGCCTCAATGGGTGAGAGCTGGGCAGCTTTACGAGCAGGCGCTGCGCCAAACACCAACCCGACCACGGTAGAAACGCCAAAAGCCAAAATTACCGCCTGGGTGGTAATAGTAGCCGGGAAGTAAGCTTGCAACACCTGGACACCGCCAAAAGCGATCAACAACCCAATCAAGCCGCCAATCACCGACAACAAAGCCGCTTCGATCAAAAACTGCAACAGAATCATTTTAGGCGTGGCGCCCAGCGCTTTTCTCAAACCAATTTCCCGAGTTCTTTCAGTCACAGAAACCAGCATGATGTTCATAATGCCAATACCGCCTACCACCAGCGAGATAGCCGCGATGCCGCCCAGTCCGGCAGTAAGCGCGCCCAGGATTTGGTTGATGGTATCCAGTAATTGGGTTTGGTCAAAAACTGAAAACTCATCTTCTTCGAGTTCTTGGATCAAAGTGTTTTCAATCGCGGCGGTAGCAGCGATCAAATCATCTTGAGAGCGAACTGAAAAAATAAAGGAATCAATAAAAGTGGCGTCAAAATGTTGGAAAGCGGTTTCCAGCGGCACGTAAATGTAATTATCAAAACTTGGGCCGCCAAAACCGCCACCTTTAGCTTCCAAAACACCCAAAACAACATAATTTTGGCCGTTGAGTTTCAGATTCTTGTTGACCGGGTCAACCTTGCCAAACAATTCCTCAGCAATAGTCGGTCCAAGCAAAACCACCCGACTGGCGCTAGCTTCTTCGTTTCTAGTGAACCACCGACCAACTTCCACTTTGGCGTTCTGAACTTGTTCATACTCAGGCATCACGCCGTAAAGTGTGGTTTTTTTGGTTGTATCGCTAAATTTAGCTTCGGCTATTGCCACCGTAGTTGCCGTACCATGGGAAAATAAATCTCGGTGATTGCGCATAATTCTGTCAAACTGCTGCCTTTTGAGGGTGGCGTTAGTGGTTTCGATCAGAGTTTGTTCCTGATTGCCAAACCCGCCTCCTTCTCCAAAAGGATCGCCGGGCACGACATATAAAGTATTGGTGCCGAGATTGACAAACTGCTCCGAAACATAAGCCTGCAGGCCGGTGCCGATACCAGTCAGCATCACTACCGAGGCCACACCGATAATCACCCCCAGCATGGTCAAAAATGACCGGACTTTGTTGAGCATGATTGATTTGATGGCTAGAGCAAAAATGGCTGCTGTCATGATTTTTTCTGCCTTTTTCTCTTGGTTTTCTTTGTTCTTTGAGTGTCGCTAACAATTTTGCCGTCTTTAAAAACAATCTGCCTATCGGCGATGGCAGCCACTTCGTCCTCATGGGTGACGACGATAATAGTTTTGCCTTCCTGATGCAGTTTTACCAGTAATTTTTGAATTTCTTGGCCGCTTTTGGAGTCGAGGTTGCCGGTGGGTTCATCGGCGAAAATAATTGACGGATTATTAACCAAAGCCCGCGCTATCGCTACCCGCTGTTGCTGACCGCCAGAGAGCTGCGACGGAGCATTGCCCAGCCTGTCACCCAACCCTACCTTTTCTAACATTTCCTTGGCCAACTGTGCTTGAGTCGTGTGGTTTTTTCTGGCATAAACCAGAGGCAGAGCCACATTATCCAGGGCGGAAGTGCGCGGTAGCAAATTGAACTGTTGAAAAACAAAGCCAATCTCTTGATTTCTCAAGCTTGCCCGCTCGACTTCATCGTAATGAGTGACATCTTTATTTTTCAGAAAAATATGGCCGTTGGTAGGTTCGGCTAAAATACTGGCTACCTGGAGGAAAGTCGATTTGCCCGATCCGGAAGGACCCATCACCGACAAAAACTCCCCTTCCTCAACTTCGAGAGAAATATGGTCGAGCGCCTTGATGGTCGAGTCTCCCAGCTGGTAGTGCTTGGAAACATCTTTAAGTTTTAAGAGCATACAAATTTAATCCGGAATGAGCACCCAGTCATCCTCAGTGAGGCCGCCAACGACCTCAACCAACTCATCTGTCTCCAGGCCAAGAACAATTTCTCGCTCTTCGTACTGATTTTCTCCGGTCCGGACATCGACAAAAACCTTGTTGTCACGCTCCCTGGTGGCGTTGAGCGGAATGGTAAGAGCATTATCTTTTTTGGCTAACTCAATCCTAACATCGCCATTCATACCGATGCGCAGTTGGTTGATGTCCGGACTGTCAAAAGGCAGCTCAATCAGGAAAACGGTACCGGTAGTAGTGCTGCTGCTGGTGAAGGACACATAGGACACTTCGGATTCAAACTCTGTGCCGCGATAGGCATCCAGTTCAATTTTGGCGGTTTGGCCTGGGGCAATAGCAGCGATATCTGTTTCATCCACTGCGGCCCGGAAAATCAGGCTGCTTGGATTGACGATTTCAAAATAATCGGTAGGCGCCAGCTGCGCTCCGGCCACTGTGGTAGGCGCCACCGTCAAAATACCCGCAAACGGAGCAGACAAGTAGCTTTCACTAATAGCAATCTGTTGAATTTCCACATCCAGAACCGAATTATTCAGCCGGAATTGCTCTTGTTCCACTGCCCGGCGTTCGTTGTCGGTTAAATCTTCGTCTTTGGTGTCGTCGAGTGTGCTTTCCCAATTCCATCTTTCAATCAAGTAGTTGTTGAGAATTTTATCTTGTTGCTTGACTTGAGTGCGGGCATCAACTCTGGCGATAGTTTGGTGATGTTGAACCCAGTCACCAATTTGAGCGCCCACATAGACGATTTTCCCGCCGGTCAGGAAGCGCAACTGAGCTTTTTCTTTGGCATCAACAACACCGGAAACATCGAGGGTCTTGGTGAGAGTTTGTCGGCGGGGCTGCTCAAAAACCAGCTGTTCTTCTTCTGGTGTTCTCGATTGCAATAGCCAAGAGCCGCCAAGCAGCAGCGCAACCAGCACTACTATCACTAATTTCCAGCGCCGTTTGACAAAAGCAGGTAATTGCAGTTTGGCAGCAGCCAGCCTAAGATTTTTCATAATTCTTTATTTTAACAGATTAGCAGAACTTAAGAGTCTGGAATACTTAGTTTAGTATATAATACTTTTGCTGAACTTTGCCTAGAGCCGATAGCTCAGTTGGTAGAGCGGGAAGCTTATACCTTCCTGGTCGGGGGTTCGAGTCCCTCTCGGCTCACAATCTATACTAAAAATAGCTTTGTTTTTTGGCAAAATACCAAAAATTCCTCTACCTTTCCCATTTTATGACCGATATCACACAAATTTGTTAAGATTTGCACGCCACCAGGCTAGAATTTTGAAAAAAAACTCTTTACATCTCATTATTATTCCTTTATCATGAATAAAGTGAGAAAAATTTTCACCTGATTTTCTTGCATTTGGCTGCAGGAGAGATGAGAAAACAAATGATTGGCTTACATTCACGCTTGATAAAACGGGAACAGATTTCTGTTGCAAAAATCTTGTCATGCCTCCTAATTGGTTTGTTTGCTTGGATTGGGTTAATGTATACAGCCAGTCAAGTACTTGCTCTGACTGCAGACGATCTACCCACAACCGTTACTAGTTCGCAACAGGTGCGGGCAGCAGGATTAGCGACAAATAAACGCTTGGTGTCAACATCAGATGGCACTTTGCATGCTTTCATTCATGTAGGATCCGTGTCGATCAATTGCGACACCGGAACAACCAATAACCTAGTTTGGTTGTATTCACTTGACGACGGAGAAACATGGAGCTGTGGTACACAAATTGCATCCAATGGCAATGACGTAGTGTCTGCAGTTGTTGACTCCTCTGATAATATTCACCTTGTGGTCTCTAGGGTAAGTCCTGGAGCGGGAAACCAGACAGATGTCACCTACAAAAAGTTGGCCAAGGGTGTCGGATCAAGTTGGACGCTTGGATCATCGCACATAGTCTTAGATGGGCAAAATACCGTATCTGGTTATGGTTGGTCGGATATTGAAATCGAGGGAAATAACAGAATTTGGATTGTTGCAAGATATTTTGAAAATTCGACGTCCTCATATCGAGTTGTAGCTTATTATTCAAACGGACTTACGCCTACATCAACTGCCAACTGGACGCAATCAGGCAGCGGACTTTCCGGAACTGGCAGCTCTGATGCCTATTTCATACCCAGCATAGTTAGGTTCGGCAGTAGCCTGGGTGTTGTGTATACAAGTCAGGATAACGGCGGACAATTGCTCTGGAGAGACAGGAGTGATTCAGATGATTTAGGTGAGTGGAATGAAGAAACAGTAATCGTATCATCCGGTGTCAACACAGTAGCATATACAGCTGTTGGTGATAACAATGGGATAGTTCATCTTGCCTATTTTCCTACCAGTCCTAGCAGCAATCCACCAGACAATGCTTTTTATGCTCACTATGATGGCGAGTCATGGAGTACACCATTCCAAATTAGCGAGAGCAAAGGAATCTCTCTGGCCATTGCAACAGACGGAACAAATGTTTACGTTTTATACGAAGATAGCCCGTCTGGAGGCAACAATCTAGGTGGGACACTATATTACAAAAAAGGAGTTGCTCCATTTGCGAGTGAAAATTTTGATTCCCAAGGGACAAAATTATCTAATACTCAGGGGACATTGGACACGATATGGCTTTATGACAACGATGCTTACTCCAGCAAATTAGCAGAACTATCCGAGATTACCGGAAACGTCACCGTTGGAGCTGATGAGGGTGATGCCTTTTATTTTGGAAAAAATATTGCCTTTAATACCGCTTCTTGGATTATGAACTCCGCAGGTTCTGGCGGAGTGATTTCATGGGAATATTGGGACGGAAGTGTCTGGAGTGACCTAGAAATTGATGTTGTACAGGGGCCAAATTTTTCCTCATCAGGGTTCATTGCTTTTGAAGCGCCGGAAGACTGGGAAGCAACCTCTGTCGCTGGAGAAGTGGGAGAGTATTTTTATATTAGGGCTCGGACCGCAACGGCATACACATCTGCCCCGTCGCTTTCTATAGCGTTAGGAAATGCACCAAAATATACTTTGGCCGCTTTAAAGAATATTTCAAATCGCCTTGATTTTCTTTGGACAGAAAATATGACCAATCCTCTGCGGGTGAAATTTGCTAGTGCCGAGTTGATCGAGCCTGGGTTCCAGGTTTTATCCATAAACCCAAATGCGGAAACCAATGATCAGGCGGTGGTGCCATTTTCGATCTCAGGCACAGCTTTTGAGGATGGTGCCACAGTGGATCTGGTACCGGAGACTGGACCCACCATCTCTGCTACAGGCGTGGTAGTTGTCAACTCTACTACAATCACTGGTAACTTTGATCTGGATGGTGTGGCAACAGGAATCTACGATGTAGTGGTTACAAATCCCGACACATTTACTGCAACTCTGGAAGCAGGATTTACTGTCAACCTAGCTGATCCGGAGCCAACTCCAACGCCCACACCTTCTGATGAACCCACACCCACGCCTACACCTTCTCCAACTGACGAACCTACGCCCACACCCTCTCCTACACCGACGCCCGGAGTGTGCTATTTCTTATCTGTCAGTGAACCACTCACCGATCTAGGGTCGGCTGAGTACATGAGGCTTGTAAGTCATGATCCTCCGCAGTATGAAGGTACGGGTTTTACAGGTGGTTTGTATCCTGACGGTTCCAATTCCAGACCCACCGAGCATGAAGCTGCAGGTGTGGCCTTGGCTAGTGAGATACAACCTCTAGATTCCGATGGTAATCCTTCGCCAACAGGAAAAATTGGCATGACATCTATAGGAATGTCCAATACGAGCTCTGAGTTTGGTACCTTTATGAGCGCGGCTAATTCAGATACTGATGTTAATGACAGCTTAGTATTGGTTAACGGTGCTGCTGGTGGCGGCACAATCGATCGTTGGGCTGATCCTGAGCACCCTCAATACGCGACGTATTGGGGTCAGTTGGATGACAAGTTGACATCTGCCAATCTGACCGATGATCAAGTGCAAGTGGTGTGGGTAAAAATCACCCAGGCAAACTATCAACCTAACTTCCCAGATGACATGTACGCTTTCCAGGCGCAACTAGAAGATTTAATGGTGTTGCTTAAGGATAAATTTCCCAATCTAAAAATTACATATCTGTCCAGTCGAACACGGTCAATGTTGTATCACCAAGGGCTAAGCCCTGAGCCAACAGCCTTCGAAAATGGCCTGGCGGTGAAATGGATGATTGAGAAGCAAATTAGTGGCGATCCTTCTCTGAACTATGACCCAGGTGAAGGTGCAACACCGGTTTCTTATTTCTCTTGGGGACCGTATCTGTGGATAGATGGTGAAAATGAACGCTCAGACGGCAGAACCTGGCCATTAGAAAATGTCTCTTCAGGAGATTGTACTCATCCCACGTCAGAAGGTAATCAAGCTGTTTCAGAGATGCTTATGGACTTCTTCAAAAATGACACAACCACTACTTCTTGGTTTCTAAATGAATCTGAGCCGACACCAACCCCAACCCCAACACCCTCTCCGACGCCGACACCCTCTCCATCCCCGGTGGCAACCAATATCGTGCCCAATTCAGCCGATAATGACGAGTCGGTGGTCCCCTTTACCGTAACCGGAGAAAATTTTGAGGATGGTGCCACAGTGGATCTGGTACCGGAGACTGGACCCACCATCTCTGCTACAGGCGTGGTAGTTGTCAACTCTACTACAATCACTGGTAACTTTGATCTGGATGGTGTGGCAACAGGAATCTACGATGTAGTGGTTACAAATCCCGACACATTTACTGCAACTCTGGAAGCAGGATTTACTGTCAACCTAGCTGATCCGGAGCCAACTCCAACGCCCACACCTACTCCTTCACCCAGTCCTACACCAACTCCAACGCCCAATCCACCAGGCAGCGCCTATGTGATTGATAGCGCACATATTCCACTCTTTGAACAAATTCCGCCGGAGTATCTGACAGCAGCAAGAGAAATGAAACAATTGTGGATAGATCGATCCGTAGGATCAAATATTAGTGATGGGCTAACATGTTTGGGGAGTGCAAATACCTTTGGTGGCACACCTGCCCACTGCCGAAGACACTGGGAAAATCCGGAGCAGTCTTCTTGGAAAACGTTTACACAAACTGATTACAACAATGATTTGGTACCTGATGTAATTCGCTTTTTGCCAAATTCCACAACTTATGATCGATCTAATTGGATTTATGAATTCTGGGGCGACTATCCCGAGCATGGCGAGATTGGTCAATGGTACGAAAAGGTTGACTATTTCCTTAGCAGGGGTGAGGCAGCAATTTCAGATGATCCAGATTTGGATGTGATTTCTTTCCAGTTCAGCTATTTGGAAGTAAGCGGAAATTCAGATATTGCAAATCCTACAACCGGATTTTTCAGCAATCATGTATCTCGGGCAACAATAGAAGATGTGGAAGCATTTCAGTCAGCTCATCCTGACAAAACTATTTTTCATTGGACAACTAGTTTGGCAAGAAGGGTCGGAACACCAGAATCTGAACAGTTAAACGAGCAGTTTCGCGACTATGCAGAGAACAACGGCGTTTATTTGCTCGATGCAGCAGAAATTCTATCATACACTCCGGCAGGAGAACCCTGCTATGGCAATACTCCTGAAACCGAAGACTACTTGGCAATATGCTCTGATTACACAACAGAGACAGCAGGCGGACACTTAGGATCTGTTTCTGGGGGAAAGATACGTATAGCCAAAGCATACTGGGTGTTAATGGCATGTATTGCTGGATGGGATGGTTGTGCAGAGGGTGTCGGTGAACCTACGCCAACACCAACTCCAACCGAAACGCCAACTCCCTCTCCAACTCCAACCCCGTTGCCATCCCCAACGATCAGTAGTATTGTCCCCAATTCTGCTGCCAACGATGAAAATCTGGTGCCGTTTACAATAACCGGTGAAAATTTTGTTGATGGAATAAGTGTAGAATTATTCGATCCACTCACCGATACATTTCTAGGCGCTACAGATACAACTGTCGAAGACAGTCAGACTATCTCCGGCAGCTTCTTTGTACTGGAACTACCCGCCGCTGTTTACGATGTGATTGTCACCAATGTTGATGATCAAAGCGATACTCTGGATGCCGGTTTTACTGTTACCGAGGGAGAACCTGAACCAACACCTACTCCAACGCCAACTCCAACTGAGACACCAACTCCGACTCCCTCGCCTTCTCCAACACCAACCCCATCTCCAACCCCAACCCCTTCCCCGACTCCTGAGCCGGGCGAGCACCCCTTCTTACTGGTGACTGAAGATCAGTTCTCAGGACTTGCAAGTCTAGCTTCTCAGGATCCTTGGATGAGCATGAAGGCAGAAGCGCTAAACCATTGTACGAATTTGCAGTTCACCGGCATGGACAACGAAACCGCCTGCCCGGGTACGGCTTATGCCGGCACTGCCAGTCATTGTATGAGAAACATTATGAGTGCTTGCGCTCTTGCTTACATCACCGATCCGGCTAACAAGCAAACCTACCTCGACAAGGTCGTAGAAGTATTCCCGAAGTGGGAAGATATTTTGATAGTTCAGAGTGGTGCCCAAACCGGCACCCGGAACACCTCTAATAATTTTTATAACATTGCCGGAGCTGCCTACTTTAACACGCTTTTAGCTGTAGATATTATGTACGATGATTTGGCAAATATGAGCTGGGAGAGTGAACTAGATTATCCTGATGAATACGCCTCACAGCTGGATTATTTCCATTTTGTTCTGGAACAGGAGTTCAATCATTTTTATGGAATCAGCAAGGGTGTTTATGATTTCTATAATCGCAATGGCAACTATCTGACCTATCATATGCCTTCCCGCCATCCTCCTGCTAAGGAGGCAATTCTGGCAATCTGGAAAATTTATAACCGTACTCTTACAGCTGATGATCCAGATTCCCAGGTGCTAATGAATGGCGGACAGATTAATCCGGCGGATGGTCCGAACACAGTGGGTGGATTTATACCTGAAACGAGTTCAAGGGTTAATTCGTCAGGCGTTTATTCCGAGGGTGCGGGTTATGCGCTTGCTGGATGGGGCAGCAATCGGGATGAGCGCTCTCATCTGATAGATGTGCTGGAATTCACAGGGTTGGACAATGAATTTGGTATTGATTTTTATACAGATCCTCGCTGGCAAAATTTCTTTCAATGGCTTTATGGCTACGCTTCTTCTTCTTTTGGGATGAATGCTACCTTTGGCGACACTTATGCGTACAGGGGCATGGAAGAAGAAGCTGGATTTGGGGCAGTATTTGGCAAAAGTTCTCGTATCGCATCGGCCGGTAAATTTGGGTCAGCGGCAGGCTCTTATGCCTTATGGAAATCCCGTGGCCAAATTCCCGACGGACGGCTGCTCAATTACATACTTCTCAACCCCAGCGACGAGCCGGCCACACCTCCCAGTAGAATATTCGAAAATGGTGGTGCCTTCTTTTTGGAATACCCAGCTGATGACTATTCCTTATACGGAGCATTATGGAATGTCCGAGAGCACGAAGAAGAAACAGGTGAAGTTTTCCATGTCAGAAAAGACGTCAATGCTCTCCATATAGCCGGATATGGTGCCCCACTGCTCATGAATGCAGGATTTTGTGGTTCAAATACCCCTGCTGGCCCGGATCCTTGCAGCAGCCTAGATGAAAATGGCATTAGATATAGATTTTCCGGCAACTATCTTGGTCACAGGGCGGTGGCCAACAATGTCGGTATGGTTGACTACGATCTGAATCATGAAAATAACTTTATTTTAGAATTCCGCAATGATGGGTTACCAGCTAATCAGTACGGAGAAGGCGCCTGTACTTTCACGATGGAATCTAGGATGGATGCCATGTGTTCAGATTTCCAGGCTCAAATAAGTGATGGCACAATATCTGGTTCTGCAGTTGGTGAAGAAGCAGTTGCTTGGAGGGTGATAGATCTTAGTGACGAATCTGTTCTAGACTCGGGAGCCGGAACGACAGCATCGTTTAGTTTCGCAGGTGAGCGTGGCGCCGACTATCAAGTTCAATTCCAGAACGCAGATAGCTCATGGTGGGAGTATGGTTGCAAATTTAATTTTAAGACCGCGGCTTCAGGACCGCTATGCACAGAAGTATCTTCAGATCACGACCTTGTTCCAATTGGGCAATCATTAAATCATGTATTGATCGGCGGTGGTACCTCAGACACCGGTACGCAGTGGCGGCTGCGGATGGACTCACCGGACACCGGATTAACTAACCTACAAAATGGTACAGCCACCACTGCAGAATATGAGTACCCTTACTCCTACGAACCTGCTCCTGATAATCATCAAGTCAAATTCGGTAGTGGTATTCTTGAAGGATTTACCGGCCATGGTATTGACTATGCTGCTGGATCTACAGTCAGAGACAACGGTGAGGATTCATATAGCGTCTTCCCGCAGGGAGAGCATCAGAGAAGCATGTTAATGATACATCCAGCAGACGATGTCAATGGTTATTTTGTTTCGTTTGACGAATTTTCAGGTGTAGGTGAAGGACCCGTGCATTTGGTATGGCACCCTAGTGCCTCATCCAGAACTGAGGTTTCTCCCTTGGAGGAATATGACACCGGGGCATTCCGCCAAGTGTTAGGCACCGGGGTTGGTTTATCGTTCTTTTTTGGAACACCACCAGATGACATTAAGTTTGAGAGAGGAATTATCGCTTCTGCAAGCACAATTGCCGGTACAGTTCCGGAGTTTTTCTTTAACACCTACTCAGTAACCGGTGGCAATAAACGGATAGCAACTGTGCTCTTCCCAACCGACGCCACTCATCAAAAAGGTGAAATGAACAGAGTCAGCGGCACTGGTTACTCAGGAGCTGAGGTTGTTCAAGATGACGTTGTAGATACGGTATTGGTAGCTGATGGCTCGGGCCCGGTGGCGCATAACAGCGTCAGTTTTCAGGGTTTAGCGAGTTTTTACCGAAAAGTAGATGGAGCTACTTCTAGCTTCTTTGTAAGAAAAGGAACTTCCTTTGATGATGCCGGAACGATCCGCGTAGGTTTTGAGAGCGATGATCCCATATCTATTCGCCTAAATGGAACCGCAGGGTCGGTTGTTTCTCCGGGTACAGAGGCCACTCTCTACTACCCGGGTATAGAGGGCTATACCCTAAATGGAAGTCCGGGTGAGCCTGTTTCTGCAGATGAGAACGAACTTACGATTAACTTTCCCGCGGGTACCCACGAAATTACACTATTTACTGATGGTGAGCCGACTCCAACCCCAACCCCTACCCCAACCCCCTCACCCACGCCATCTCCTTTGCCTGCCCCAACGGTGGTTGGAATTAATCCAAGTTCAGAGAGCAATGACCAGGAGGTAGTGCCGTTTGTAGTAACCGGCACGAATTTTGTAGACGGGGCAACAGTGGCTCTTACAGCCGATGGAGAAGTCACCATAAACGCCACTGGGGTTTTGGTGAATAGTGAAACTGAAATTGCCGGCAATTTTGATTTATCAGATGCGTCTCCTGGTTTATATGATGTGGTTGTTACTAATCCTGACGACCAGTCGGCTTCACTGACAACCGGATTCCTGATAACAGCGGCAGAAGAGGAAAGCCTCGAAGTTGCAAATCTGACTGTTGTCAGTGATACAACTATTGGTGAATACGAAAAATTTGAACTGGCTTTTTCAATAGAAGGCAGTCAGGCTACAGCTCCACAATTTCCATATGATCCCGATCCGCCCGAAGGGGTAGATGACAGTGAGGGTATTACGGTTAATGTAATTTTCACACCAAATGACTGGCAGACGGAATACACACAGCCGGCATTTTACTATCAGGAATTTGAGGACCCCGGCGTCAATGATAATTTCTACCCGACCAATAATTTTCATTGGCGGGTTAGGTTTGCACCGAATCAAACGGGAGAATGGAAATACAAAATTGTTGCCGAGGAAGCTGTTGGCAGTTTGGAACACACCTCCGAATCCTTTGTCTTTAATGTGGTGGAATCTGACAGCAAGGGTTACCTGCGTGTGAGCGAAGACGATGGGAGATATTTCGTGTTTGAAAATGGAGACTTCTTTCCCAACCTGGGTTATAACCTCACTTTCAACCAAGTAGATTGGATTAATCCTCGTTCAAACGCGCAACAGAACAAGTTTTCAGCGATGGCAGACAATGGAATTCAATATGCCCGTATTTGGTTAACTCAATGGTCGATCTTTGGTTCCTCCTGGAATCCATGGAAGCATCATAATGATGCTGCAGCCACCGGATTGTCAACCTTTCCCGATGATGTTTATTCACCGGAGAGCGAAGCATCTTTGATCATCAATCACAACTGGAATCGTTGCGCCTTGTGGGGATGGAATACATATAAAGTGCCTTTTAAATTGGATACAGAATATCGGGTGCGCGTCCGCTACAAAGAAGATCCAGATGTTCCTCTGACCGGACCAAATGATGCCCTTAATCCATACGGCTTAGTGGTCAAAACGGGGGGTTGGCTTTGGGGGACCGCCGACAGCAACTGTTACGATTCAAATTCAGGTACTCTGATGGCCGCTACTTATGACGACACTGTTACCGATGATTTAGTTGACTCAAGTTGGAAAATTTTGGAGTCCACCTTTACGCCAACATCAGGAAACTATAACAGCAATAATAATCTATATTTAGCCCTAGAGAATGTTACCGATGGCAGGGTCATGATTGATCACATCTGGATTGAGGAGGTTTTGGGAGGTGATCAGTATGGTCCAAATATCGTGACAAAACCGGATATGGATCATCACATGTATTTTGATCAGAGAAATTCTTACGCATTTGATAAGACTCTGGAGTTGGTAGAAGAAAACGGCATCTATATCCGCCCCGTTCTGAACATTGCTGACTTCATTTTTAGCAGAATGGAAGCTGATGGCACTGTTGGGACGGATTATGACCCGATTAATTTCTATGGAACAGGTCGTTCTGTCACCAGAGTCCGGTGGCTGCAACAAGCCTGGTGGCGCTATGCACAGGCACGCTGGGGGTATTCTACCAACATTCATTCCTGGGAAATGATGAATGAAGGCGATCCCAATGACTCCCGCCATTACGTAATGGCTGATGAGTTCGGCAAGTATATGAAGTGCTCAGTTTTCGATATAGCTGCAAATCCTTCCACACATGCCTGTGAAGCAGAATTCCCAGATGCACACATGGTTTCTACCTCCAATTTCACGCCTGGAGGGGTAACTTTCCCTCAGATTGATTTCTGGGGCAGCAGTGACTATCCGAACATTGATTTTGCTGACATTCACCGCTACGTACCCCGGCTTCAGGATTTCAGTGTGGGTGTAAATGGTGCCTCGTTGCCCATTGGCAACAAAGATGATTTCTTTGATCCGGCTGCAGGTACTGTTAAATTAAGCATGGCTATTGGTGCAAAGCAGCAATATGGGACTGGAAAACCCGTGATTCGCGGAGAATCAGGCTTTACCGAAACAGGAACAAGCCCATACTCTACGGTATTACTGGATGACGAAGAAGGGCTCTGGCTACACCACTTCGTATGGGGACAAATTAACTCCGGAGGAATGTATGACGCATCTAACTGGTACACAGAACAGGTAATATACAATGGTCAAATAGATCACCGGGACAAATTCAAACCTTTTTACAACTTCATTTCTCAAATTCCCTTGGCAAATGGCCACTATGAGGACGTTGATGCCTCTAGTACAAATGAAAATTTCCGGATATTAGGTCAAAAGGATTTAGTTAATGAGAGAGCCCATGTTTGGGTGCAGCACCAGGATCATAATTGGGGAAATCGGACGGGATTGGGTCCAAATGGTGAGGTGATTGCTGAGTCGGAGGTGGGTCTAATAGTAATTCCCGGCTTTACTCCAGAAGCTAATTACCAGATTTCTTGGTGGGATCCCTACCAACCAAATGAGCAAGATCAAATCCTAGACGTGGAAGTAGTTCAGGCCAATGAGTCTGGAGTCTTAGAAGTAGGTATCGGCGATGTCTTATCACCCGTGCAAGATGACTTTACCGGACTGACTCATGATATAGCCTTTATGGTTGATTCTACCGATGAGCAGCCTCCAAGCCCCACGCCGACCCCAACACCATCCCCTGATCCCACCGAGGAGCCAACTCCCACACCTACTCCCACCCCGGATCCGACACCAACACCGACCCCGACGCCGACTCCCACCCCGACACCAACACCGACCCCGACGCCGACTCCCACGCCTACACCTATCCCGTCACCTACCCCGGAACCAACACCAACTCCAACGCCGCCGCTGAATATCAGCGCGGTCTCAATCGAGCGTCAGCCAAATACAGCCACTATCAGCTGGAATACAAATGTGCTCGCTTCAAGTCAGGTTACTTATGGTCTGCTTTCAACAAGTGAGGTACAAACAGCTGAATCAGATATTTCGCCGCGGGTACTGTCGCATTCCATGCAACTCACAAACCTGGTTCCCTGTACAAAATATGTAGCGAGAGTGAGATCAGAGGACGCAGAAGAACAAGTTCAGATCAGCAATGAGTTTAGCTTTGTGACGACTGGATGTGATGCCGACGCGAGTGTCCATGAGACAAACACAGAGTTGCTGCTGACGGATCAGGACAGCACCACCGAGTTAGTAATGTCCTCCTCAAGAAAAGTTACGATTGATCAGCCGGCAGGAGCAACTGGTAGCTTTGGTCAGTTGATATATCAAATTAAACGTTTAAATCAAGCTAATATTCTTTCGCAGTTGCCTCTGCCTACGGTTAACTCAGGCGCAGTGGGAGGATTGATAGTGGAGATCAAAGCCTTGGTTGACACCCAGGAAGAAGTAAACACCTTTGATTTGCCGATTACCATTACTATGCAGTATGGTGCCAATCACATCGCAAACTTTGAGGAAAGTACTTTAGCAATCTTTACATGGTCAGGCACAGAGTGGCAGATGTTAAGTGATTGTCAAAGAAACTTCACAGCGAGGACAGTATCTTGTACCACTACACACTTCTCGACATTTGCTTTGTTTGGCGAGTTGCAGGCACTTGCCGCCACAGACAATCACTCTGCTGGCTCAAGCAGTAGTTCAGGACGGTGTTCGCTGGAACCGCCGGCTTCAACACCAAAGATTGCGCTAATCGAGACAAAGACAAATTCTGCCACACTGTATATTGAGCCTGCATCCGGCCAGGTAACAGGATATACGGTTGGTTATGGATTCAGTCCTGAGGAGGAGCGCTTTGCTGTTGCGTTCGAACAGGGTTACTCGTCAGGCATGGTCAAATACAAAATTTCTGATCTCGACTCAAATACTCAATATTACTTCAGAGTCAAAGCCAATAATCAGTGTGCCTATACCGGTTACAGTTCATCTTATTTAGTCAAGACACCAAGGTTCTTCTGGCAGAAGACTGAATATCATAGTGATGATATGGCGCAAAGTAGAACCTCACAGCCATTTATCGAAGTTGTTCCTCAGGAGTCAGAAAATATGCAAGATGTGTTAGTTGAGCAAGATCAAAATGTTGTTGACACTTTTGACCAAATAGCTGATATAATACCTCGCTCAGGAAATGAATCCGATCAAAAGTCGCAGGAAGAAAGTCGGCCGTCACTTCAACCATCCGTACAAAATAATGAGTCAGCGGCAACGCAAACTGAAAAAGTGAATCTACTTACCAGGATATGGAACTCAATAATTGCATTATTTAAATCAATATTCTAGGCGATTGGGTCTGACAGAAATGCACAGAGAAAATAAATCTAATAACAGAACTTTCATTCTTCTTAGTGTGTTGATAGTGGCTATCGTCATGATTGCAGCGGGTACATTTTATTATTTTTCCAAATCCCGCCTCACTCCGGGAGAGAAAGCACTGAGGGATTATAAGAATTCCGTTTCGGAATTAAAATCAAAACTTGAGAAAAACCCTGATGATATTTTACTCAACAAGGATTATGCATACGCTCTTTATGTTACCCAGCATCCGGATGCAATAGCGGCCCTGAATCGTTTATTGGAACTCAACAACAAGGATGACCGTGCCTATAATCATCTAGGTAATCTTTATCGGAAAGAAAAAGAATACCAAAAGGCGATAGATGCCTACTCATCAGCGATTGCCAACAATCCTGAAAATCTAAATGCCTATATCAACAAGGCTCATGCATATCTTTATGATTTGCAGGATTCAGAAGCGGGTTTGCAGGTCTTTAAAGAAGCGATCGAACAAAATCCTGAAGAAGAGAATTTATACATTCTTCTTGCAAAGCATTATCGGCGTTTGAACAGAGAATCGGAAGCAGTTGAAGTACTAAATGATTTATTGGAATTTGCTCCGGGTAACGCCACAGCATTGAAAATGCTAGAAGAGGTTTGAGATAAAGACTAATATTTATATAAACTTTCATCATTCACTTACATATTAATTATCAGCTTATTACCATAGGTACCTATAATAATTTTCTAGCACTATCAGCAAGGGTTAATCTATTTTCTTGTGCTATCTAGTCAGATTTCGTTTCTGAGATTGAATTATTTATGTCAAAAAAATATCAGCATGCCGTGAGAAAAGTTCTTTTCAGGTTATCAGTGGCAGCATTTTTCATGTTTATCGTCTTTGGAGGAGCAGATTTTGTCAGTAGTGTTACTGCAGATCGGCCGGAGGTTACAGTTAACAATGATTATTATAACAATGTAATGGCGTATGATCGGGCGGTGGCACTGACCTTTGATGATGGTCCTCATCCGGAAAAAACTTTGCAGATTCTAGAAATTCTTAAACGTCAGCAGGTGCCTGCGACATTCTTTTTTGTCGGTTCTCAGGCTCTGAAACATCCTGATATTGTTCAGACTGTAGCTGATAGTGGCTATGAAATTGGCAACCATTCCTATTCCCACTCACGCAACGTGCATTCCTCAGCTGACAGGGTCAAGTATGAGCTAGATGTCACTAATAAAATCATCGCCAATATAACCGGTGAACAGACACTTCTGTATCGCCCGCCTTTCTTGTTGGACATAGGTTCGGATCCGGTTCCACATTCTCAGTATTTTCATCTTCAACAATCTTGTGCGCTGCCAAATGAGCTAACGACTTATGCTCCTCTAAAAACTGGACTGCATCCTCTCGGGTTGCATTTTCGTCCACGTTTGTTTTGAGGTAACGCAATGTTGCCTCTATGTCTTTTTCGGTTATTTCGAAACCTTTGTCTTTGCTCATACCACCTCCTATTCTATACCAGAGGCAGTTTTAAATAAACTGCCCAAGGTTTAAAAATTTAAACATCTTCTGCGCATGATCTTCTCCCTCAATCCTTCGCATAATCTCCCTGCTATTTGTTTGTGACCGAATATTTAGACTTCCCTCCCAAAGCACTTTTCTGTCTAAAAATAGCAATTTTTCTGTGATGATTATTGGCTGTTGATAATACTTGTATTTCCATAATCTCAAACTACTGGATAACTTCAGCAGACTGATTGGATAATGGCTCATCCAAAATACTTGGGTCTTTAGTGATTACAAAAAACTTCACTTCATGCTTCAAAATTGTTTCAAATATCGGACAAAGCTTCTGCATGCGCGCCGTTGTGATAAACAGGCTTTCAATAATTACTTCCTGCGAGCAATCCAATAGATCTCTAATAAAAGAAGCGTAAAACGACATCTCATCAAAAAGATGAGAAGTAAATGTAATTGCATTACTACCCATCGGATTCCTCCATGTCAATAACAGTAACTTTACCCTGGTAATATGTAAAGCCAAGCTTTTTTAGTTTTTCGTAAGTCCGGAGTATACTATCGAAAAGGTGTTCCAACTGAGAGACGTTGGGCTCACTCAAGAATAGATTGCTAAATCATTTCACTCTGCATCAAATTGGGAGAGATCTGTAAGCCAAGTCTCGCAGAATGCTTTATCATTCATGATGGCAGGATTGAACTGTTCCAGCTTAGTTATATGTATATAGGTATTCAAGTTATAATCACTGCATACACGATCATTGAAGACCTCATATACTTCTCCGCTATCTTTGACTGCTGCAAACGTAATGCTATCTTTCAGAACTGCGGATTGTGTGGAAGCAAGCGCATCTTTTGATTTAGACTCACCATCTACACAAATATATGCATCGCTGTCTAGAATAGAAACGGTGTTTTTTTCCTGTAGTGTGTTCATATCAAAACAGTCATCGGTTACTGTCAGGTTGTTTATAGAGTACTCTTGGTTTGCAAATGCAGCTTGGATATCAGGCGCAGTTTCTTTGGTGAATAAATTTGAGTAGTAGACATGTGTTTTAAATGTAAATTCTGGTTCTTTTGTGTACACAACTACTATTTGTTCACGAGGAACACGGTTCACATAACTACTCACTATTTTATCTGTAAAGAATATGCGCTCTGCGGCTACTACGGGATAACGCACAAAATACAGAAAAGCAAAAAAGCCGATACTGGTCGTATAAGCTAGCAGCACTGCTCCGGTAAGCAGTTTGGAGTTTTGTTCTATACAATACGAAACTCCGATACCTACTAGTAGCAACAGTACTGGGATAACCATTGCTGATCTAAATGTGAGAGAAATATCTTCTGACAGTACTGCGGGGAGAGGCGCGACTATTACAGCAGCAAAGATAATAAGTAGAGTGCTGTACTTTTTTTGTTTGACAAGTGCTATCAGACCAATGCCAACAAAGGCTGCTTCTACAAGATACAAGTTTCCATGAAACCACACAGCAAAAGATGCCGAGCCGGCATCACTTTCCAGGAATAGTGTAACGGGAGAAAAAACAAGACCATAGCGCTCAATGACTTCCTCAGCAAGAACGGTGTAAGAATTCACAAGCAGCGTGTTGATGGGAGTTGCCAAACTTAATCTTCGTTTTTTATTGACTGACCTGCTCCCCTTATAGTTGACACAGATTCTAAGTAGAATTAGTCAACTAGAAAGGAGGAAATATGGCAGGGATAACCAGAGAGGTTAAAACTGAGATATTGGCAAAAGTGAAGGCCGGGGAA
>Ga0265293_10000509_pt1 | contig 92564 bp, 78 predicted proteins | sample Munlanlewell138R_FD_192505 | JGI IMG/M metagenome (GOLD analysis project Ga0265293, IMG submission 192505) | Leachate microbial communities from a municipal landfill in Southern Ontario, Canada - Leachate well 138R | ecosystem: Engineered > Solid waste > Landfill > Unclassified | place: Canada... | reverse complement strand
CGGATTTAATAGCAAAAGATCTATTGCCGCTACCTGCAGAAAAACTAATCCACTTATCTGTTGATATTTGTTGGGGGGTATTGGATGTAGGAACGTTTCCAAGACCTCGACCAGGCCCCCCCCCCCATGACCAAAGAGTACTGTCGGTCTTCTGCGCGAGTATATGCGCCCCTCCAACACTCATAGTTTGCCAATCGGTATCTGTTCCTATTTGGGTGGGTATGGCAACTGACGTAGTACTCGAACCTGAAACAATAATTGAAGAAGGATTGAAACCCCATCCCCAAATGGTACCATCTGACTTAATAGCAAAAGAAGTACTGCTGGTTCCTGCAGAAATCTCAACCCAATCTGTATCTGTACCCACTTGAAGAGGAGATAATTCTGCGGTCGTTGCTGGAGCATTTCCCAATTGATAATAGTCATTCTGACCCCAAGCCCAGATTGTTCCATCAGATTTTAAGGCTAAGGCAAAAAAATGAGATGCAGATACTTTCACCCAATCATTAGCTGTTGTGATTTGTTGGAAAGTAGTGATAATTGTATTAGTTGAATTTATACCTAATGCTCCATATTGATTATTTCCGCCCCCCAAAAGCGTACCATCATTCTTAATCACAAATGTATTTTGGTTACCTGTTTCAATAAAACTCCAATCTGTGGCTGTCCCAATTTGTATAGGAAGTGGCTCTACATTACTAGTTGTCACTAACTGACCAGCACCTGCTTGTCCCCAACCCCACAAAGATCCATCTGGCTTTTGAGCAATGGTATGCAAGCCTCCAAAAGTTAAGGATTCATAACACTGTGAGAAAACACCTTGGGTGAAAAACAATAAAGATGTAATTAGTAGTACTTTTTTCATGTTTGTATATTTTGTTTTTTTGCTGATTCGTAAATTTGTGAAGATGTTGGAGTGCTTTGAAAAGAAACGATTCGAGACTTTTCGACTTCACAAATTCACAAATTTACGAATCAACGATCCGAAAAATATCGGATTTATATTAGTTTATTTATTCGATCACTAGTTTTTGTTGCATGGTGTAGCCATTGCTTTGTCTCACCACTACAATATAAACTCCTGCTTGGTATGTGCTTGTATGCAGCGTAATTTCACCTTTTGATAACGATAAGCCTTGCTGGGCAATGCTTCTACCAAATAAATCGTAAACTTTTAGCTCTCCTTTAGAGGACGAAAGTGAATAATGAACGGTTGTTTTATTTTTAGATGGATTGGGAAATACCTTAAGTGCATTTTCTATATCTGTTGTAGCGCTTGTACTGTCTCCAATGTCTATCTTTTTTGAGTAATAGCCATTTTCACATTTTGGGATATCCACTTTAAATGTGTAGGTACATTTTACATACTCCCCGTCAATCAACATGTATCCTTCTATGGTCCAAGAAGTTGTTCCACTTGTAAATGGATTTTGTGGTATCACTGTAAACTGCAGTACATTAGTTCCTGGGGTGAGGGTAAATGTTGAAGGAATGATCAATACATTATTGAAGTCATCAGAAAGTGTTACCGTAAAAGTTGAGTTAGTGGGGTTATTGATCACAACATTATATGTAAAAGAACAATACGGTGTTCCATTTTCATATACCTCTTCTATTTCAATATCAATATCACATTTATCACACTCCTTTATTGTGTAATCTAAAGATTCTGATTCTTTTTCACAAGGTCCTGTGTTTATCGTAGAGGAGTACTCACTCGCTCCCATTAAATATAGAGGGTCCTGAAACGAATTGGTTCCTGAGTAAAACGGATTTCCATATTCATTCCAACTCCAAGAAGGTAAAGACAAAGTTGGCCCGATTAAATAGCTGTATTGTTCATCTGCATCAGCATAACAAGCCGTGTAACATCCCGAAGGATAAATCCATAGATAGCTGTCGGGGTGCCTGGGAATGTCTATTTCTTTTGAGATGCTGCAGCCGCCTAGAGAAGCGGTTACGCGGTATGGACCACCATCTGGCACTACTATCGTTTGAGACGATTCTCCATTGCTCCAGTTGTAGGTAATGTTTGGATTACTAGGAGTAGGAACGGCTTCAATAATTACTTCATAAGGTGTACAATTGTAGGAAACATTAAATGATATATTTTGTATAGATTCTTCAACAGTAATATTCATACTTGCCGTATTGGTACATCCATTCGTTGAAGTCACCTCAACAGAAATTGTATAGTTGCCCGATGAAAGTAATCCAGAAAAATCAGCTGCTTCCATATCATTAAACTGACTGTACAAAGTATTATCAATAGACCACCTTATTGTCGAAGCATTGGTTAAAACCTTGTATTTAATATCCGCATCTGCACACACAGTACTCTCTCCAAGAAGTTTTACGTTGGGCAGGGTTTTAAACACAGGCTTGATTTGTGTAGGAGAAGAGTATTCGCAGTTATCTGCACTAACCACTTTCACCCAATAAAACCCTGTAGAACTTACAGTTAAAGTTGCACCATGTGGTGCTCCAGGAACAGGTGTATTTCCATCCATCCATATATATTCATCAACAGGACAATTATCTCCATTTGGAACATAGGTAATATCAACTGTTTCATTTTGACACACTTCTGCTGGACTCGGTGAGGAAGTAATGTCTCCAAAGAAACACTCTTCCGGAATTGTAACGGGTGTTGAAAAATCAGCTGTACAACCCAGTTCATTGGTTACTGTAGCGGTAACATCGTAGGTCGCATCTGGAATGCTAAATACCCTTGCTGTAGAAGGCATGGTATTTTCAGCTCCGTTATCGTCAAAATCCCATAAAATTGAAGAATTGAAAGGATTCGGAGCTAACTCAAATTTAACTGGTGTGTCATGACAATTAATTTGAAAGCCTTCATTAACCTCAATACTAATATTCGGATTCACCCCTTGTAAACTGACAGTATCTAGCATCGCACAAGTATCTTGATACATAGGATTCATACTACTAAAGACTTGCTGTCTAAATACATAAGTTCCTGCTAGTAAATTTGACATTTCAAAATTACCTAAAATTGGGTCATAACTAACCATAGTAAAAGCACCTGGTCCAATTGGTTTATAAGAAAAAAGGAAATTTTGTGGTGTAACAGGGGCATAAAAAATACTATTGTCAATAAAATCAATGTTAAATGTATTGTTCGCTGTACATTCTACAACGTAAGAGAAGTCGGGTTCGTAAGGAATGACTACATTCTTTATATCTGTAATAATTCCTTCTCCTGTTCCTTGTTGACAATTATATTTTACATTATAAGCTATCGTGTAGCTGCCGGGTTTACCTGTTAAGATATTGCCATTAATTGAATAATTATTAGACGAAGGACCTAAAACGGTGTAAAATTCTCCATTTGAAGAACCTGTATGTGTTCCTGAAAATGTTATTTCTCCACACGCAGTTAAAGACGATGTATTCGTTACAGTTTCTGTTATAGTACAACTGCCTGTTCCTCCACAAGGATTAACAAAAATTTGAATCGGATTGGATATAGAAACACATCCATTCGAATTTGTTGCTTGAAAAGTATAAATACCCGGTCCCATAGATGGAGTTACATTTAATGAAGTACTTGTTTGATTAGGAATAGCTCCATTGGCATCAAACCACTGGAAGTTGTTTTGGCCGGTTGTGTTTGAGGATATTGTTATTGTGGTATTAATACTCGCTACATCACAAAACACATTATCTCCACTTGAAATAGTTGCTATTGCTGGAGGATTGGGCAGTACAGTAACCGTTGCAGTAGCTGTTACAGATTGCCCACAACTTGGATTGGTAACTGTTGCTGTAACAATTTGTCCTACATTAACAGATGAATTACTAATCATTGTAAATGGGTGAGAAGTTTGACCTGCTGTACCTGTAAAAGAATTACTGCCATAGTCCCAAGTGATTATTTCATTTCCTGATAGTGGCATATTATTAGAAGGCTGAACTGTAAAAACAACATTATCACCTGAACAAACTGGATCTGGACTAGCTATAAGCTCTATCTCTGTTTGTGGATTAATTGTAATTTGTTGTACAAATTTTGGTGTTGGACTAATATTACATTTACTTACTTCCAAAACTAAATCAACAGTTGTAGCTACAGGCACATTATTCCAAGTTATATCAACCATATTTGTTCCTTGTCCATTTGTCACACTTCCTAAAGAAGAAGCAGGAATTCCACCTGGAGAGGCATTTTCAAAACTCCAAGTATAATCATCTCCGTCAGTGTAAAGATTTGTTGTTCCTAATTCAAAAGCGGAATACGCTTCTTCTGAACTGGCACAAACCGTAATTGCATCATCTGAAATTTCAACATCAATTGATATTTGATTTACATTAAACACCAAAGGGTCTGATAAACATTCAATGGGCATGAGTGATTCTCGATAAACCTTTACTTCTGCTGGAAGTGTTCCATCAAAAGTAATATTTACTTGATCTCCTTCATTTGAACTTAAAGTATTTCCATTATCAACTTCCCAAATATAATTACTGGATGGATCTGGATTCAGCACAGTATAACTGTATGGTGTACTTGGACAAACAAATAAATCTCCATCTACTCCCGTCGGTGCGTTTGGTGTTTCAATAACTGTAATTATCTTCTGCTCTCCTTCACAATAACCTAATTTGTTAGCGGCTAGTAAAAACGTACCTGCTTGATTAAAAGTATATGTAAAGTCTGTGGAGTTTTGTGTTGTTACTACCGTACCAGTATTAGTGGTTAGCTTCCAATCGACTGGATTTCCCGAGGAGTTGGTATAAGTAACAGTACTATTCTTACATAGTAAACTATCTCCGGTAACAGTTAATGGCTCTTCTACTTTAAATGTAAATTCAGCTTCTCCGCTACATTTTAAAAGAGTATTGGTATAAGTTGCCCTCAACACAAATACTCCAGTAGCGTAAGGTTCAACAATTACTTCATTACGTTGATCGGTTTGAATTATTTGTCCTAAATTATTATTGTTATTGCCCACAATTTCCCAATTAATATCTGTGGTAGGCCATTGCGGTAATTTATACCTGCCTTGCCCACCTATACAAATACTCGAAATGCCTTGTATTGTTCCATTGGTTTGAACTACGGGAACTTTAACTGTTGTGGGTTCAAGACATTCTATATTGCAAGTAATGGGATTAAAAGTAACATATCCAAAACCGTATTGATCTATATTATCCCACAATATCTCTACTTGTGGTTCGTTAGCCTGTGATATGATTTGACCACCAATAACAGACCATACATAATCATGACATGCATTATTCATATCATCTGGCAAAAAATAAATTTCAGATCGTCCTTCACAAGTAACTGTTGGGCATAGAATTTCTACTCCTTTTCCATCTTTTACCTCAATCTCCATGTAATATGTATCGGTACAATTACATTCATTTTTAACAGTTAAAATGACCTCATAACTACCTGGATTTAGATAAGTATGCGAAGGTTCAAATGCGGTGGAAGTATTGCCATCTCCAAAGTCCCATACATAACTTACTAAACTGGTTCCATTATTTGTTGTAGATAAATTAGTAAAGTCAATTTGTTGATCTATACAAGTAGTAATTATTCCAGATTCTGTAGATGGAATTACATCAAAAAGTGCTTTGGGTTTTACCACCTTTTCGATACAAATTGTTTTGTTAATCACCGTGTTTCCACTCGTAATTGTAAAAGATAAAGATCCATTTCCAGCTGCTCCCCAATTGACTGAGCAAGTGGTTGCATTAGAGTTGTTTATATTTCCTCCAGTAACACTCCATGTCGTAGTTGCTCCTGAAGGTAGATTCGCTAAAGTGTAGGTTACTAAACTGTATTCACATACACGGAGGCATTTTGTGGGTTCAATATCCGCTATAAATAGGTTTTTGTCTGTATCCTCATCATAGGTTTGGCACCCGACTTCTTTATCCCATTGGAGGGTGATCCCAGAGAGGGTTTGCGCCTGAACGCTAAATGAACTACCGATAAGAAGAAAAACAATTAGCTTAAAAACTAGAATTGGTTTTAGCGATTTTAAAAAAGTAAGCTTCATAATTCATAGTATTAAATAACTAAAGTATGTTAATATTATGCTAACTTATGGCAAGGAAATTGATTTTCCAAAAAAATTAACAGAAAAAGTTTTTGAATTGATTATATTGTTTAGTTCGCATTATTAAATCCGTTGAACTCTCAAGTTTGGTTCAGGAATTTAATTTTAAATGATATCACAATCGAGCGATTCTCACTCACGATAAAGAAATTGTTAGCATATCATCTCATCCATTCGGTCAAATTTAGCAATTTCTAATTCGGAGTTAACCCCTAAGTAAAGCGCTTTATCATTTTGTTCAAGTCGCTCAACTTGGGTGTAATTTGTATTTAGTGTTTGGTCGGAAACACAACAAATTTAAAATTAATTCTTTTGAGCCTATTTCACTTTTTTATTGTCGGCTGATACTGGGGCATTTCGACAGGTTTAATGTGCCAATCTCCTAAAGAAAGAAAAGCGAAATATTTCTCAAAATTTATATAATTTGTAAAAAATCGTCTGTTTCCGACTAACCACTATTTACAGCAATTTTCCCTACCTTTATTTATGGAATTAAAAACAAACCTGCATCTCAATTATAAAGAACCATGAGATTAATAATACTTTTATTACTTTTCACGACATTCGAAGCTTATGCCCAGGAAGTTAACTTGCAGTTTAGTTTTAAAGATGCAATGACCAACGCCGAAGTCGATTCCGTTGAATTATCTTTATCTACAACACAGGAAAAAGTTATATTGGAAAAATGGACTTTTAATAATGAAATGATTGAAATTGATTTACCAACTGATCAATCGCTTAAAATAAATGTTCAAAAAGAAGGTTATTTCCCTTTTGATACTCTAGTCAATTTAGGCTTGCATCAACGCGAAATAAAAAGAGGAAAAACGATTATTATACCGCTTACTTTACACTACGATGGTCAACTTGCAGGAGAATATAATATTTCAGCGACATATAAACCGGCAATAGCATTTTCTTCTGAGCTTATTAGTGTGAGTGATTTTGTTGTGGTAGATGAGAATACGATGGTTTTATTGGCTTATCCTAAAAGATTAAATGCAGGAAGCGAATTGATTTGGTACGTGAATGACAGCATAATTTCAAGAAGAGAAGTTCCTGAAAAGGCAATTCGTTTGGATACTGATTATAGAAATAGAATTTATTTGCGTTGTGAGTACAATGATTTCCAACTTAAGAATGAGGAATTATTGAGCTTGATAAAAGTTCCCCGTAAACAATTAGACAATTATGTTCGACCAATTTTGGATACGCTAGAAAATGAACAACTTTTCTTTACAACGCATAAATCTCATTACCCGGCTTTCGACTTTTTTAAAGTACAAATGAAAGACACAAGTCATGCTTTGTTGCACCACATTGAAGACACAGAAATGATGGAGTTCTATCGTGCTGAATATAAATGGGCAGATGTGAGAACTAAACTTTGGGCCTGGGATATGGAAGCAGAAACAGGAATTGACCGTGAAATTTGGGTTGGTGCGAATGTTTTTACAAACTCCATCTACTATGAGGCTCCATACAGTGAGTTTTTCTTGGTGAATGATGAGGTTTTTGTATTTGACTTCTATAGAGATTTTCTTTATAAATATAATGCGAATTCAGGAGAGAAAGTAGATAGTTCAGCTATTGATTTTCATAAAAATGCTAGAAAAACAGGGTGGGAGAAGAGCATGGTTCAGGATCCAGTTACTAAAAAGATTTACACAACGTTTGACAATGCTGGTTATATTGATGTTTATGAAATCAATTTAAAAGATGGAACAAGAGAGGATAAGTTTACCTTGTTTTACCGTTATGTAGAAAATGTTCAAGTAAATAATAGTGAGGTATATTACATTTATCGCCCATATGAAAGTTTACAAAAGAAATATCTCTATAAAGAAGAGTTGGACACAATTAACAATTGACATTATTTATTATTCAAACATTTCTATAAAGACTTCTCCGTTTGGTTTGGCGTAAGCTCTAAACATTCCACTCGTATTAAATGGCATTGCAATATTTCCTTTATTGTCTAGAGCAATTATTCCTCCATCTCCATTTATTGTAGCCAAGTGATCAATACTCGCTTGAGCTGCTTCTTTTAATGTTTGATTTTTGTATTTCATTCTTGCGGCAACATCGTAAGCGACAACATTTCGGATGAAAAATTCACCATGACCTGTTGCAGAAACAGCACATGTAGCATTGTCAGCAAAGGTTCCAGCTCCAATAACTGGAGAGTCACCAATTCTACCATGCTTTTTGTTGGCCATTCCTCCAGTGGATGTCCCTGCTGCTAAGTTGCCATGTTTGTCAAGAGCTACAGCGCCAACAGTTCCCATTTTCAGTCCTTTTATATTTGAATCGTAATATGAACTTTGCATACTTTCTTCTTCTTTCTCTTCTTGCAGAATTTTGTTTATTTGATTGAGTCTCTCTTGAGTAATAAAATAAGAGGGATTTACCATTTCTAAATTGTTTGATTGCGCAAAAAGCTCTGCACCTTTTCCAGAAAGCATCACGTGTTTAGATTTTAGCATAATGGTATAAGCCAACTCAATTGGACTTTTCACTGTGCTAATTCCAGCAACTGCACCGGCTTGACTTGTTGCGCCATCCATAAAAGAGGCATCTAGTGAAACCGTTTTTTCGTGGGTGAGTACAGCTCCTATTCCAGCATTAAAGAGTGAGTCTTTTTCTAAAATTTGAATGGCTTTTATTACGGCTTCTGAACTTGTTCCTCCATTTTCTAAAATAGAATAAGCGCTATTTAAAGCAGTTCTTAACCCGTTTTTATAGGCCTCGATTTGTTCATCTGTGAAATTCTCTCGAATCATATATCCTGCACCTCCGTGAATAATAAGTACAGGGCTAATGGCTTCTGAGTTTTCTATTTTATTAGTGGAATCTACAGGGTTGTTACTTGTCTTTTGAGTCGCTTGATCATTAGTGCAAGCAAATAAAAGAAGAAAAAAAAGGTTTAATGTTAAGCTGAGAAGATGGATTGGTTTCATGGTTTAGATTTATTTAGATTTACATTCTTTTGAAATTTCTAGGAGGGTTTGTACATCGATATCGTGATCTCCATCAAATGTTCTGATTTTCGTATTAAAGTCTTGCTTAGCAAAAAAGGATTTAACTTCGTCCATTCTTCCTTGAAAATATTGGTCAGATTCCCCAACAACAAAGTAATTATTTGAATTGAGCATTCCTGATTTTCCTTCTTCAATTGAAATATCATCTGGAAAAACACTGGCCCACAAAATAAAGTGATTGGCATTAAAATTACCATTGTTATGCCATCTTGATGCTGTAGCGCCACCTTGTGAGAATCCTAATAGGAAGCGCTGCTTAAAGTTATTGTTTTCAAGCAAAAGATCTGCAAGTTGATTCAAATAATTGTGGTTGTCTTCAATATCATCCAAACGCGCTTCTTTTGTCATCCAAGATGCACCAACTCGACCACTTGTACCTTTTTTATAAAAACGATGAAATCCTTCTGGCGCTACGACAAAGTTTTTGTCGGGATTTAATTGTTGAAATTTTCGAATGAAAAACTCAGGTAATTGAGAATAACCATGAAGCACTATCCAGATGTTATCAGCTGTTTCTGCATTTCCATGGGTAAAGTAACGAACTGTCTTTGTTATTGTGATTTTGTTTTCCAAAACTATAATATGATTAAAAATAAACGAGGAATATTTCCAGAAATTGTACGCAAAATATCACTAGAATTGGTCGACTTTCCTTTGAATAAATTGGTGCTGTCTATAGTGAAAAGAATATTACTGGAATTTGTTCCTTTTCCTTTATAAATATGTGCTGCCATAAGAATTAGATTTTGTTAAAGATAAGAACAATATCATTCCAGATTGGAATTATGTAAAGCCCTTAAATTGTTATCATTAACTCATGGATACTATTTAATCTTTAAGTTCAACAATTTTTCTTCTCCAATATATCCTTCTAAAAGATCTCCAATTGCTACTGGTCCAACACCTTCTGGCGTTCCTGTGAAAATCAAATCACCTATTTTGAGTGTCATAAATTGCGAGACATAGGCAATGATTTGATCCACCGTAAAAATCATGTCTTTACTGTTTCCTTTTTGAACGAGTTGACCATTTTTTTCTAAACGAAAGTCTAACTCTTGAATCTTTTTTCCATCCAATGGAAGAAATAAATCTCCAATAGGTGCACTGTTTTCAAAGGCTTTAGCAATTTCCCAAGGGTGACCTTTTTCTTTGCAGATTTGTTGTAAATCTCGAGCTGTAAAATCAATTCCTATTCCCACATGATCATAGTATTCATGTGCGTATTTTTCTGAAATATTCTTTCCCAGTTTATTTATTTTCACCACTAATTCACATTCATAGTGCAAATCTTCGGTGAAGTTTGGATAATAAAATGGATTCTTCTTTGGCAAGAGTGCTGTATCTGGTTTCATGAAGAACATTGGAACCTCAGGCAATGGAGAATTCATTTCTTTGGCATGGTTCGCGTAGTTTCTTCCGATGCAAATAATTTTCATTTTTAACTATTTTCCAAATTTACTTTTCAACGCTTTGATTTTATCTTCTAGGCGTTTTTCTTCCTTTTCTTTCATGATTTTCTTATTCTCCTGCTTTTTAGATTTAATTTTGTCTAACTCCTTTTTAAGCACCGCTTTCGTATAGCGAGGAAAATTACTATTCATCATCCAGCCGTAGTAACCTGGCTCGTTTTTATCAACTTCTTCAATTGTTTTCCCTTTGTGCTTACCGAAATTGTAAACAGGCTTTCCAGCTTCATTTTCCGCTAATCTTCCAGCAAAATCAATGATCTTGAATTTATTATGGGTTGAAAATTCCGCTAAGAATTCTATATCGTTTTCAAGTTCTTCATATCTCTCAACTTGTGCTTTTAAAACTTCATAAGTTGCTATAACATCAGCTTCTGCACTATGGGCGTTTACTAAATCTTTTTCACAGTAGAATTTGTATGCCGCAACAAGGGTGCGTTGTTCCATTTTGTGGAAGATGTTTTGTACATCGATAAATTTACGTGCACGCATGTCAAAATCATAGTCTACACGCAGAAACTCTTCTGCCAACATTGGAATATCGAAATTATTTGAGTTGAAACCCGCTAAATCTGCGTTTCCAATAAATGTTGCGATTTGATCAGCTACTTCCTTAAAAGTTGGCTCATCTTTAATATCTTCTTGGGTAATTCCATGGATCTCTGAGCTTTCTTCAGAAATCTCCATTTCAGGGTTAATACGCATTGTTAAGTGCGTCTCTTTTCCCTTAGGATCAATCTTCAATATTGAAATTTCTACAATTCTGTCTAACGAAACATCTAATCCTGTAGATTCGATATCGAAAACGCAAAGGTCATTCTTTAAATTCAAGCTCATATATCTAAAATAAAAAAGTGGGCTTCTATAACCCACCTTATAGTTACTGTTTGACAAATATCAATTCTTTATATTTAAAATCCAAGTAGTTTGGATAATTATGAATTATGAGTTAATTATCAGCTGATAGAAATCGAATGATGAAATATGAATTATGATTAGAATAGGATGCTGAATGAGGTCTGGTTAAAATCAACCTTCTCCAATATAAAGGAATCTTCTTGTTAAAATTTATTCTTTTCTATTTTGTTTTCCTACGCCACTCAACCTCTCCAAAACTTAATTATATTTATCCATCATCAATAAGTCCGATAGCTATGAAAACAAAGGCTATTTACCGAATAAATTAAAACCATGAACACCGTAAAAATATATCAGGAAGTCAATGCTCAAGAGGTAAGTGCTAGTTTTGGGATATCTAGAATGGAAGATATTTATACGAGACGAAATGGCAGGGTTGACGAGGCACATAGACATAATTATTATACGGTTTTGATAATATGTGAAGGAGAAGGGCAGCATATCATTGATTTTAATTCCTATGAATTAGCTAATCAACAAGTTTTTTTTGTTGCTCCAGGACAGGTGCATCAAGTGATAGAGTCAAAGAAATCTAAAGGATTTGCAATGACTTTCTCGAATCAGTTTTTGATTGAGAATAGTATTCCTTTGTCATTTATTGAAAGTTTGAATCTCTTTCAGAATTATGGGCAAAGTCCGCCATTATTACCAGCTCCAAAGCAGTTTGATGTCATAGAGGGGTTTACAAAAAACATCTTTGATTTGTTCAATAGTGAGTCTAATATGAAAAGTTTATCTATCGGTTCGTTTTTAAAACTTTTACTAATTGAGTGCAATAATATTTGTTCAATTAATCCAATTGAATCCGATATTGATACTACGGGTGATAATTTGATTAGGGCTTTTAGAATTGCGGTTGATAAAAACTATAAAAAGGAACATTCTACAACTTTTTATGCGAATGGTCTTTTTATAACGCCAGATCATTTGAACAGAACATTTAAAGCGAAGACAGGAAAAACAGCAAAAGATTACATTCAAGCTCGGATAATTACCGAAGCCAAGAGGTTACTTTATTTTACTGATTTAACAAATAAGGAAATTGCTTATGAGTTAGGATTTAATGAACCAGCAAATTTCAGTGCATTTTTTAAGAAGAATACTGAAGTGTCTCCTTCCCAGTTTAAAAAGAATACAGTGGAGGTTTAATGCACTTTTTAGAGGGTTTTACTTCACTAAAATACAGTTAAGGGTTTAAGAATTTCAAGAATAAGACATCATTTTTGTGAAAATATCGTATTTTCATAAGCTTACATCTTATTTTCATATTCCACAGTTTTCTAAACTGTCTCATCTTTGCACTATACTTTTAAAGCAAATAAAATGAACCGTAAGAAATTTTTGAAAAACACACTTTTAGCAGGAGTTGTTGGCGCAATTGCTCCACAAGTATTAACAGCATCAAATAGAGAAGCAATAAAATCCACTTACGATACATTGATGCAACAAGTAGGATTTAATCATTTACCAAATAAAAACATAAAAACCATGAACACAGTAATACATAAAGCAGAAACAAGAGGACACGCAAATCACGGATGGTTGAACTCTCACCATACATTTAGTTTTGCCAATTATCACAATCCAGAAAGAATGCACTTTGGTGTACTTCGTGTCTTAAATGACGATACAGTTCAAGCAGGAATGGGTTTTGGAACTCATCCTCACGACAATATGGAAATTGTGTCTATACCTTTGGAAGGAGATTTAGAACACAAAGACAGCATGGGGAACACAACTGTAATTAGAGAAGGTGATGTTCAAGTAATGAGTGCTGGAACTGGTGTTACACATTCCGAATACAACAAGAACAAAGACAGAGAAGTTAAATTTCTTCAGATTTGGATTTTCCCTAAAGAGAAAAACGTAACTCCACGTTATGATCAGATTTCGATTAGAGATATTGCAAAAGACAATGAGTTTTATCAAGTGCTTTCTCCTAATAAAGGTGAGAAAGGAGTTTGGATCAATCAAGACGCTTGGTTCCATTTAGGGAAATTCTCAAAAGGGAATTCAGATGAATACAAAATCAAAAAAGAAGGAAACGGCGTTTATGCTTTTATTCTTGAAGGAGAAGTAGAAATCAATGGCGAAAATCTTTCGAGAAGAGATGGAATGGGAATTTGGAATACAGATTCAATAAATGTAAAAGCAACTGAAAATGCGCGTGTACTTCTAATGGAAGTTCCAATGTCTATTTAAAAATAGCGGTTTTAATAAGTGTAAAATCAATAAGAATCATTTAAAAATGGAAATAACAATTAAAGAAGAAGGAGCTAAAGGCGCTGCAATTGCGACAGAAAATAATGTACAAGCAGGTGAAATGACTTATTCGGTTGCTTCCACAGATTTTATAATTATTGACCATACAGAAGTTGATCCAGCCTTTAAAGGTAAGTCAGTCGGCAAACAATTGCTTTACAAAGTTGTGGAAATGGCACGTGAGAAAAATATCAAAATCTTGCCTTTATGCCCCTTTGCAAATACAATGTTTAAGAAGCTTGATGACATTCAAGACGTGTTAAAAAAGCAACAACTAAAATAATTTCAAAAGAAAGAATGCAATTAATAGAAAACCTTAAATGGCGTTATGCGACTAAAAAATTTGATACAACAAAGAAAGTATCACAACAAAATATAGATTACATAAAAGAAGCAGTTCAACTTTCTGCTACTTCTTATGGGCTACAACCCTTTAAAGTTTAAGAAATTAAAAGTCCTGAATTAAGAGAAAAGCTTAGACCTATTTCTTGGAATCAAGCACAAGTTACAGAGGCTTCTCATTTTTTTGTATTCTGTAATGACATTGCAGTAAAAGACGAAGATGTGGATGCTTTAATAAAGATGAGAGCTGATGTAAATGAAATTGCGATTGATAAATTAGCAAGTTACGGTGAATTTGTAAAAGGAAAACTCAAAGAGAAATCAGCAAATGAAATGCTTCATTGGACAGCTAAGCAGGCTTATTTAGGAGTAGCTCATGCAATTAATGCTTGTGCTGAATTGAAAATTGATTGCTCTACAATGGAAGGTTTCGAACCAGAAGCTTATAATGAGGAATTGTGATTAACAGAAAAAGGACTCAATGCTTGTCTACTGTTTGCAGTTGGTTACAGGCATTCAGACGATGCAGCTCAAAATACTTTGAAAGTTAGGAAATCGATTGATGCGATTTTTTAAGAAATATAAAGTACTTTCAAAAAGTTTAAAACAGAAAAAACCCGTTTAATGATTCATTAAACGGGTTTTTTATTTTAAATATTATTAGATCTGAGTCTTACAACTGTGTATTAACATCAAAACTCTCTAGGTAATCTGCAACTCTTCTTACAAACATTCCTCCTAAAGAACCATCTACAACTCTGTGGTCGTAAGCGTGCGATAAGAACATTTTGTAACGGATTCCAATAAAGTCTCCATCTGGAGTTTCAATAACAGCAGGCACTTTTCTAATTGCACCAATAGCCATAATTGCTACTTGTGGTTGATTGATAATTGGAGTTCCCATAACGTTTCCAAATGTTCCAACATTCGTTACTGTATAAGTTCCACCTTGGATATCATCAGCACTCAATTTGTTATCACGAGCGTTATTTGCTAACTCATTTACTTTTTTCGCTAAACCATAAAGATTCAATCTGTCTGCATTTTTAATTACTGGAACAATTAAGTTACCAGAAGGAAGTGCTGCAGCCATTCCAATATTTATATTTTTCTTTTTGATAATTCTATCTCCATCAACAGTAATATTGATCAATGGGAAATCTTTTATCGCTTTTGCAATAGCTTCTATGAAAATTGGTGTGAAAGTAAAGTTTTCTCCTTCTTTCGCTTTGAATCCATCTTTAATTTTATTTCTCCAGTTCCAAATATTTGTAACGTCAGCTTCAACATAAGAAGTTACGTGAGGAGAAGTTTGTTTTGAACGAACCATGTGTTCTGCAATCATTTTACGCATACGGTCCATTTCAATAATCTCATCACCTTCCATAAGTGGAATACTTGACGCTTTTGGAGCTGTTTTAGCAGCCGCTTGTGGTGCAGAAGCCTGTACAGCTGGTGCAGCTTGTTGAGCTGGAGCTTGCTGAGTTCCTCTGTTTTCAATGTAATCGAAAATATCTTTCTTGGTCACACGTCCATTTTGACCTGTTCCAGCAATACTTTCTAATTCGTTCATTGCAATACCTTCTTTTGCAGCGATACTTCTCACCAATGGAGAATAGAATTTCCCGCTTGGTCCAGTCTTATCTAAGTCAGTAGTACCGCTAACAGTTGCAATTGCTTCATTTACGCTATTGTCAACTTCTTGTGCAGCTGCTGTAACTTCTTTTTTATCTTCTGTTGTTGATACCTCACCATTTGTTGAGATCAATGCGATAACATCACCTACCTGCGCAACTTCATCTACTTCAAAGAATATTTTTGCAACAGTTCCAGAAACTTCTGAAGGTAATTCATTGTCAACTTTGTCAGTTGCCACTTCTACAAGTGGTTCGTCCATTTCAATTGTGTCCCCTACATTTTTTAACCAGTTAGTAATGGTTGCTTCGGTAACACTTTCTCCCATTTTTGGAAGGCGAATTTCTACTTGTGACATATTTTAGTTTATAGAATTATAATCAATTTTAAGAAGCACAAAAGTAATCGAAATTTCCGTTAAAACAAACGAAAGCGCTTCATTTATCGGTCTAGTCTTCTCCAGTACTTTCTTATAATGAGGATGTCTGTGAAGATAGAATAGTCTCGTGCATAGATTAAATTCAACTTTGAACGCAAAGAACTGTTTTCATTATCCTTTCGTTCTTCGGCTGGTGTAAGAATTCCATTTTTGATGCGGGGCAAGTTTCTTTGAGATGGAGTTTCATCGTAGGAGTAACCTACCCACGACTTTTTTCCTATTAAAACAGCCCAGCAATTCTTAATGAATTTCACTTTGTTTTTGAAAAACCATATTGAAATTGGCAAAAAGAGCAGAAGTAATAACGCTAATATAAAATCAAATGTGCGTTTGTTTCTTTTGCTTGATGTGGTAGAAATGTTATCAATTTCCATGATGTACAAATCGCCAGCGGTATCAATTGAATTGCTTCCTATTAGATACATGCTGTTGGGTTGTGCAATTTTGAATTCAACTTTATTCACTGCTGTTCGCGACATCCAATTAATAATGGCTTCTGCAGTTGTGTTTTTTGCACAAAAGATCACTTCGTCAATCTCATAAATGTCAATAATTTGATCTAATTGATTCAATACACCGCTGTCGTCTTTTGCCTTTTTATCTGTAGGAGAAACGCTGTGTATCGTGCTGACTTTATGAGCAGTGTTTTTAAGAATTTGCTTAACGCGTTCTACTTCATCAGGTTCACCAATAATGGCAAAGTTTTTATTTCTAACTCCTCGTAAGTCGAATTTCTTCCCAAAAACGAGGTGTAAAGCTATTCGAGAGAGTAAATAATATGCCAAAACCATTACTGCACCAAGTAGTATGAACAACCTTGAGAATTGAACATCTTTTGGAAGTAGGGCGTAGGCCATTAAGATAAGAGCTGTTCCTATAATTGTTCCTGAAACATACGATTTTAGTTTAATCGGTGTGTCATAGGAACCAGTATATAAGTTGGTGACCAACCAAGTAAGGGCATAACCTGGTAAAGAATATTTCAACACATGAGTTGGGAAGTCTATACTTTCAAGCGACCATAATTTTGTGAGTCCGTACAATCCAAAAATAATGATTGTCAAATCCACCGCTGGCAAAATAATTCTTTTCAGAAATCTATTCAATAATGCGAGTCCAGCTCTGAAGTAAATTGCCAAATTGATAAAGAAGGAAAATAGTTTTGCATTCTTCTGTGAGAAGTGTTTTTCAGCAAATATTACCATTGCACGGTAAAAAACAAAAACATAGTTGATGCTGCTTTTCTTTGTGCTTTCTCCTTTGTAGTGTATGATTTGGGTTTCAGGGAAATAGAAATTTTTATAACCTCCTTTAATTATTCTGTAAGACAAATCAATGTCTTCTCCGTACATGAAGAAAGCTTCATCCAATAATCCAACTTTGTCTAATGCTTCTTTTCGCATGAGCATAAAGGCTCCACTAAGAATTTCAACTTCATTGGTTTCAAATTCATCTAAATATCCCAAGTGGTATTTACCAAATGTTTTACTTTTTGGAAACAATCTAGAGAATCCAAATATCTTATAAAAAGCAACAGTTGGAGTAGGAAGTCCTCTTTTACTCTCAGGTAAAAATTGTCCTTTTCCATCAATCATTCTTACACCTAGTCCGCCACCCTCAGGATTTTTATCCATAAAGTCAACACACTTTTGGAATGTATCTTCTTCTACAACAGTATCGGGATTTAAAAGCAGAACATAATCTCCTTTAGAGATACGCATGGCTTGATTGTTTGCAACAGAGAATCCAACGTTGTTTTTATTGGCAATAAGATGAACTTGAGGAAATTGTTGGCGAACCATTTCAACTGAACCGTCGATGGAATTGTTATCTACAACAAATACTTCTCCTCGAACGTTTTTTAAAGCGTCATATACAGAGTTGAGGCACTGCTCTAGGAAGTATTCAACATTATAGTTAACAATGATTACAGATATTCTGATTGCTTCTTTTTCCAAGGTTATTCTATCGTAATGTGTGTTTTAGAACAAGATTAACGTATTGCAATACAAGATATTTCAACAGGAACGTCTAAAGGTAATTTTGAAACTGCAACTGTTTCTCTTGCTGGAGGGTCAATTTTGAAATACGAACCATAAACCTCATTCACTGCTGCAAAATCATCCATAGATTTTAAAAAGATTGAGCATTTTACAACATCTGACATTTTAAATCCTGCTGCTTCAACTAAAGCTTTTACATTTTCCATTACTTGTTTGGCAGATTGCTGAATGGTTTCCAATTGTAATTCTCCAGTTTTTGGATCCAAAGGAATTTGACCACTTACATATAAAGTGTCGTTCTTCTGAATCGCTGGGCTATAAGGTCCAATCGGAGCAGGAGAATTGGGAATACTAATGACTTTCTTCATTTGTTTTTTGATTTGCACAAGTTTAATGATTTTGGTTTAATATTCTGACTTGTTCGGGGAATATTCGTTGAATAGAAGTAGAGAATTGTAGATGTCGACCTTGATTTATATGTTTTGCGCTGAAATAAAGTATTTTTTATCTTGTGGCGATTTCGTTTAAATCTATTTGTCTTTGTTGTGAAAAAGATTGATTATAAGAGATCCTTCCCTTAGAAAAATTAAAATTTTTCCAAGGGAAGGATGACAGTTTCATAGGGGGGGCAATCAAAAATCAGGGTTTGGAAGTGATGGCGCAGCGTGGCATCACTTCCAAACCCTGATTTTTGCCTCCTAACACTATTATGCTTGTCATCCTGATTATCGATACAAAACCATGAAGTTGGAAGTGAAGTAAATTTGCTGTTACAATCTGCGACTTAAAGGGGTAGCCCAATAATAAGTATTGATTATATCCAAAATCGAAGGCTTTCTTTCTCTAGATCCTCTCCCTCTCCCTCTTTCCGCCTGTGGCGTTTTTTTTACACAGAGAACAAGGAGGGCTTTCACAGAGGGTTCGCCTGTGGCGAAGGGAGAAAACAGAGTTGTAGAACGAAGACTAAAATTCAAAAACTTGAAATTTAAAAGTTCAAAAAAAATGCGATTCAATTAAGAATCGCATTTTAAAACTATTGTAAAGTTGAGCTTACTCTACTTCGAACATTTTATCATCAATTTTACCATTGATTTCAACATTTTTAATTGTTGCAGTCATTCCAACTGATTCAATCATTTGAGATGTTTTCTTAGGGAATAAGAATCCCTTATAATCAGTAAATTGACTATAAATAGACGTAATACTTTGCGGGCCTTCTTCAGTAACTTCTAATGTTTCAGAATACTCTTTTAAAGAAGTCGCTTTGTTATAGTATGTAGTTGTCGTTGTTTTACCGATTGTATATTTAATTACATACATATCGATTCCGTCTTTGCTTTCAATACCTAACAATTCGAAATCATTTTGGTAGTTTAACAAGCTATATTCTGGGAAAATAGCAGCTGTTTTAACTTTGTCAGCAGCCTCCTCTTCAGTTAATTCAACTGTATCAAATCCACCTTGTTGATTCATCATTTTTGTAACACCTTTTGATCCGTTGAATTTTTCTTCTTGAAGAACCATTCCGTTAAATTGCATTGAAGATGCAGTTTTGTTTGGCGCCATAAAATAGGAAGACATTTGCAATTCCATCGGAGCTTGATTAGGAACTACAACAGCGTCTCTTTTCATTGTTTTAACCTTGCTGATTTTTTTGTTTGCTTTCTTCATGTTGGAAGTTTGAGTAACTGCCATTAAGTAGTTTTCAAACACTTCTTTTTTAGAAATATCAGCAGGTTTCAATGTGTTTTCAATTTTAGGATCTCCAAAAGCATCGAATATTTCGATATTTCCGTCAGCATCAAATTGCTTTAAACTTTCCAACACATCTTTATTTCCAACAACAATAATGTTTAAATTGTTTGGAGTTATATAAGTAGTTGCCATTTCCAAGATGTCTTCTTTAGATACTTTACTTAACTTTTTAAGGTAAGTTTGGTAATAATCACTTGGTAAATTATTTCTGTAAGTATTTAGAGCAAAGTTTGCGATAGTACGTGGAGATTCCAATGTACGCGCAAAACTACCTGCCATAGAAGCTTTATTCAACGATAACTCTTCTTCTGTTACTAAATCTTGAGTAATTCTGTTGAATTCATATAAGAATTGCGTAATTGCAGAATCAGTAACTTCATTTCTAAAACTTCCTTGTGCAGAAATGAAACTTCCTTTTCTATCTACATCTAAACTAGAATATGCACCATAAGTATAAGCTTTGTCTTCGCGTAAGTTTTGCATTAAACGTGTTCCAAAACCACCACCACCAAACAATTTGTTTAATGTAGATAATTTGATTTGGTTTTCATGACCTGGAGTCATGTCTATAGGAAATGCGATACTAATTACCGATTGTACAGCACCTGGTTTTTCAACAAAAATCACTCGGTTCCCCTTTGGAGAAATCCCTTTGATGTAATCTTTTTCGTAAGGAACACCACCGTCCCAATTTCCAAAACGCTCATTTGCAATTTTCTTTGCTTGGGCTTCGTTAATATCTCCTACAATAACAAGGTAGCTTCCTGCTGGAGTATATTGTTTTTTGAAAAAATCAATAATGTCCTTACGCTTAATGTTGTTTAAAGTACCTTCTGTCATTACTTCACCGTAAGGGTGAGCGTTCGTGAAAATAGCTTTATACATTGCATTTGACACCATAGAATTTGGATCTGTTTTTACAGCGTATAGTCCTGATTCGTATTGTTTCTTGATGCGTTCAAACTCGCTTTCTGGGAAGTTTGCGTTTTTCATAACATCTGTCATCAAATCCAAACCTTTGTCCATGTGCTTTGTCAACACGCTCAAGTACATTCCCGAGCTATTTGCTGATAAAAACGCACCAATGAAATCTTTTTCATTGTCAATATCATCTTTTGATCTATTGCTTGTTCCAGACAATATTAAATCTCCAGCCATATCCGAAAGACCAGCTTTCTTGCCTTCAATTCTTGGGTCAGAACCCATCACTAGATTAAAAGAAACCTTTGGGATTTTATTATTTGTTGAAAGAATTACTTTCATTCCATTGTCTAAATCAAAGACAACAGGTTCTGGTATATTTATCTCTGGAGCAGGACCTGGAATCGGGGCTTTTGTACGGTCTACTTGTCCAAATGCAAATACAGATGTAAGAGCAAGTGCTGTTCCTAATATTATATTTTTCATTTTCATATTATTTTGAATATTATTAATCTTCTTAATCTGTTATTTCTTAGGTAAGTAGTACAATACCAAACGTGCATCTTTGGTGAAGTATTTTTTTGCTACCTCCATCAAGTCCTCACGTGTTATGTTATCATAAACACTTAACTGCTCATTAATCATGTTTGTATTTTTGAAATACACATAATTATCAGCTAAAGATTCAGCTTTCCCAGCCACAGAGCTATTTGAAGAATAAAAGTTGTTTTCAAATTGGTTTTTCACTTTTTGGAATTCAGTTTCAGAAACCAGTTGCGTTTTTGCTCTGTCGATTTCTACATCTAAGGCATCTTTTAGATCACTAATTTCAATGTCTTTAGCTGCAATTCCTGCGAATAATGCAATTCCTGGATCTTCTAAAGGGAATGCGAAAGAGAAAGCTGTTACGGCTAATTCTTGTTCTTCAACAATGTTTTTGTTCAATCTAGCACTTGTTCCACCAGAAATAATTGCATTTAACATTTCTAAAGCATAAGCTTCTTTGGTGTTTTGTTTTGGGGAATGGTAACCAATAAAAACAGCTGGTAATTGAATATTATCATAAACAGTATCTACGATTTCTCTTTCCATTTTAGGCTCAACAATCTTTGGACGAGGAATAACTGTTTCTTTTTTCTTGTATTCAGCAATCATGGCTAGTCCTTCTTTAGATGTTGTTTTGAAGAAATCGTCTTTATTAAAGATGTCTTTTCCTTTTCCGTATTTAGCTGTAAAAGCATCGTTGTCTAATGCTAAATAATCGCGGTATAAGTTAATCGCTTGCCCTTTTGGAATAGAAGCGAAATATTTATCGATCAAAACTTTTGCTTCTTTGATGTTGATATCTCCAGCAATTGAAAGTGTTGCGTTTGCTGGTACGTAGAATGTTTTATAGAAGTTAATATAATCTTCTTCTTGCGCTGCATCAAGGTGTTCCATGTATCCAATTGGCGTCCATTTGTATGGGTGCTCTTGGTATAAACGGTCAAATGCTTCTGCCATAAAAGATCCATAAGGTTGATTGTCGACACGTTGTCTTTTTTCTTCCTTTACAACTTCACGTTGTGTTTCGATCCCTTTGTTGTCCACTTTTGCATGCAATAATCTTTCAGATTCTAACCAAAGACCTAATTCTAAGTTGTTAGAAGAAAATATTTCATAATAATATGTTCTGTCTTGAGATGTATTGGCGTTTAATGTCCCTCCGTTACTCTCAATATATTTATCAAAATTACCTCTCTCGATGTTTTTAGTTCCTTCAAACATTAGATGCTCGAAAAAGTGTGCGAAACCTGTACGGTCTGGGCTTTCATTTTTAGACCCAACGTGGTAAAGTATTGAGACAGCCACAATAGGCGTGGAGTTATCTTCATGAAGAATAACATGCATCCCATTGTCGAGATCATATTCAACGAAGTCTACTTTACTTTTTTGAGCATGCAAACCAAAAATGAATGTAGTAGCTAATACTGCAGAAAATATTCTTTTCATTATTTATTTTTTAGAGATTATGCTCAAAGAAACGTAAATTTTCTCATTTCAAAAATTTCTTAATGATGAAATACTGAATTAAGAAGATGAATGGTGTATATACCTTATATTTCGTTGTGTTTTTTTAGCTTTGTAAATATTTTAGTTATTCAATTTGATTCATTCTATGCATTTTACATTTGTTTTAGAGCTTCTAATAAGACTTCTTTTGAATTTTAGACTGCAAATTCATAACTAAAGTTTCGGAGTTAAATTCAGTTCTGAGATTTCTAAGTGCCTAATTTTAAGAAGTATCACTAAAACTATTAAATAGGATTAAAGATAAAATTAAGAAATTACACTTGAAGTGTCCATCCCATTGTCCCCCTTCCCGATTTTCATCGGGAGGAAGTCCTCATTAACAGTTTTTTACATTTTACAAAACAGTTTACATCCTCTTAAAGTTAACTCCGAAACTTCAGCGCACAACATAAAAAAGAGGCGTTAATCAATTAACGCCTCTTACCATTTTATTTTCTTAATTTAATTTTAGTGATTTTGTAATTTTCCAAGTAATGAGGTTAAACTACTGATCATTTTTTTTGTTGCTCCACTGATTGCTTGTTCAATCGTATCGTCTTGACTTGATACTGCAACTGGTTTTAAACCTTGAGGACGTACTTCTAAAACACATTTTTTATCTTTAGCTCCTCCTTTGTCTCCATTTTCATCAGATAGATGTACTTCAACTCGTGTTACTCTGTCGTCGAATCGACTTAAATCCTCTTTAATCTTATTCGTAAAGTATGCCTCAATTCGCTCTTTACTTTCGATGTTGTTGTCTGTGTTAAAAAATACTTCCATGTTATTTAATTTATGAATGTTGTTGACATTCGGTTAGTAATAAAAAGTAATAAAATCATCTTCGATTTGATAACACAATATAAGGTTTATATATTTACTAATAACGAAATTCCTGAAAAAAGTGTAAAAGATTATGCCTTTAAAAAAGTTGTGTTTTATACATATATTTCTTATTATACGAGAGATTTTAAAGGTGATTTTAGTAGTCAATTAGATAGGCTGCTCAAGGTTAGTTAATCTTCACTCCATCAAAGTTGAAAAGGTATGTTGTCAGGTTTTTTTCTTTTGTTATTGTGAAAGATCCATCAACTTGTTCTGTAAATATTTCAATCATCGAGGTTCCAAAATTATCGCTTTCCTCGTTTTCAACCCATGTTCCATTATCCGTATATTTCATTCTTAATTTATTGGTAGAAATATCGGTTGTAAAATCTATTGTTATTTCAGGGGTTTCCTGCGAATGAAAAGCATATTTTATACTGTTTGTGATCAATTCATTCAATATTAAAGCTAAAGGAATGATTGAAGCCATTGTGCTATTGATATTGTCGACAGCGCTAATTTTTAATTTTATATGTTTAGGACTTTGGTATTGAAGTAAAATGTCATTAAAAAGTGATTCTGCATAATTCTTTATATCAATAATATCATTGCTTGGAGATTGATACATTTTTTTGTGAACCAATGCAATTGAAGCAACTCTGTCCATGGCTTCTTTTAAAACCTGTCGCGTTTTTTCATCATTGGTTGTATTTGCTTGCAGATTTAGCATACTTGAAACAATCTGTAAATTGTTTTTGACTCTGTGATGAATTTCTTGTAATAGTATCTTTTTTTCCTCGTCACTCTTTTTGACTTCAATGAGTAGTGTCTTCAGTTGATATTCTGCTGCTTTTTTAGCTTTTAATTTTCTTTTTAATGATCGATTCCAATAATAAGCAAAAATCAATAGTACTAAAACGCTTAAGGTTATTGAGATTGACCAAATAAAAAAAGTAGGCGAATAAATTTTCCTTCCTTTTCCTGCTATCCATTTTTGCCTGATTTCATGTTTTTGCTCTGGAGTAATATGAGCTATCACTTTATTGACAATGCCCGTGAAAGTCTTCCATTCTGGATTAATACCGAAGCACACACCATCGTCTTGAAAGGGGGTTGTTCCAACGATTTTTATATTATCAAATCCATAGTGGTTGATATAATAGGTGATCACATTCAGCTTTCCTACAAAAGCATCAGACTTGCCGTTTATTAGGGATTTAAAGCAGTCTTCAATAGATTCAAATTCGATAATATTGATTTCAGGGTATTTTGATTTTATCAACTCATTGGCGTAATATCCTTTTGTAAGTGAAACAGATTTTCCTTTCAAATCACCTAAAGTGGAAAAGTAGGGAGCGTGTTTTGGAGCAACAATTACTATTGGATCTTGAATGTAGGGATCCGAAAGGTCAAATAATTCTTTTCTTTCGGGAGTTGAAACACAACTGGGAACAACCATTATACTTCCTTCGATGAGACCTTTAAGAGATTTGTCCCACGTCATGTCAGGAATTGGATTCATTTCAATACCTGTTTTCTTCTCAATAATTTTGATGTATTCACTTATAATTCCTCCATATTGACCATGAGTATAGACTTCATAAGGTTCCCATCTAGGATCATATCCAAACTCTATAACCGGATGTTCGGCAATCCACTTCTTTTCTTGATCTGTAAATTGAATTTCTTGAGAGAAACCAATAGTATGGATAAAAACAAAGAAGAAGCTTACGATATATTTAATATAAGATTCCAAGCGTTTATTAATTAGAAACTTAAAATTAGCTATAAAATTCTAAGATTTTAGACTTAAATTAGAGTTTATTTTATTTAAAAGTTGATTCGAAAGGCAACCTTTGAAGAATAGAGCGACCTAGGGTTAATTCATCTGCATAATGCAATTCTGAACCAACAGAAACTCCTCTAGATAGAGTGGTAACTATAATTTTGGCAGGTGAAATCTTCTTGTAAATATAAAAGTTGGTTGTATCGCCCTCCATTGTTGAGCTTAAAGCAAAAATAATTTCATCTACCTTTTCCTCTTGAACCTTTTTGATCAAAGAAGGAATATTCAAATCTTCTGGACCTTGTCCGTCCATTGGGGAAATTACTCCGCCTAGAACGTGGTAAATTCCTTTAAAACTTCGCGTAGCTTCAATGGCCATAATGTCACGAATGTCCTCCACTACACAGATAATTCTGTGTTCTCGTGCAGGATTCGCACAAATCACGCAAATTTTATTGTCTGAAATGTTTCCACAATTCTCACAATAGACAATGTTTTCTTTAATTGCTTTTACAGCATTTGTAAAACGATCAATTTCTTCTGGAGAACGCTTTAAAAGGTCAAGTACCAAACGCAAAGCACTTCTTTTACCAATGCTTGGTAATGAAGCAAACTGTTCAACAGCTTCGTTTAAATATTTTGAAGGTAAATCCACGCCGCAAAGGTAACTAGCTTTTATTGAATTGGAAGGGAATTTTGTGAAAAATGAGATGGTTTTGATGAATAAACAATGATTTGTCTCACAGAATAGGAATTGATTCAGTTTTTAAAATTGAATTGCTTATTTTTGCGCTCTTATAATGGAATATGGAGAATTTGTGTGACATTCCGGTTGAAAAACTACCTTTCGAATTGTTTGGATTATGCCTACAAGAGCCTATGGCTATGATAACAAATATGCTAATTGCAATCACTTGCTTTATCATCTATTCAAAAATGAAAATCGTTGAAAACAACTTTGAAAAACATTGGAAGATGTTTTACTTGATTTTTGGATTGAGTACTTTTTTTAGTGGATTTGGTCATATGTTTTTCAATTATACTGGAGTATATGGAAAGTTTCCAACTTGGACGCTGGGATTAGTTTCAGCATTTCACGCCGGAAAAGCGATGATTAGCTTAAATGTAATTAATCCAAATCTTAACAAAAATCTTATCCGTTTTCTCTATGTTAAATTCATCGTTTTTACGGTGCTTGCCTTGTCACTTCAATCATTCATCTTTGTAATGGCAGACGCTGTGATTACCTATTTGTTCTTCTGTATGGGCTTTGGAATCTATTATTGGAGAAAAGGATTAAAGTCATTCAAATACACTATTTATGCTGTTTTGATTCTAATTCCTTCAATATTTATATTCACAATGCAACTCAACCCGCATCTTTGGTTTAATAAGGAAGATTTAAGCCATGTTTTGATGACAACTACGATTATTTTCTTTTACTTTGGGGTAATTCGATTAAATCAGGTTGATTTAGATCAACTTATTTCAACAAGGGAATTAAAATATGTCAACAAATAAAAATCGCATAAATATAGTTAACAAACGTGCTCGTTTTGAATATCAATTACTTGATAAGTATATTGCTGGAATTCAATTAGGAGGAACGGAGATAAAAAGTATTCGTCTAGGAAAGGCAAGTATTCTTGAAGCATATTGTGTCATTGAAAACAATGAAGTTTATCTTCGTAATATGCACATTGCTGAATATGGAAATGCTTCATTTTATCAACACAAAGCCAAAGCAGATAGGAAATTATTATTGAATCGTAAAGAGATCAATAAGTTGGATAAAAAGATGAAAACCAAAGGTTTTACTATTGTTCCGCTGCGACTTTTCATCAATGAAAATGGTTATGCTAAAGTGGAAATCGCTTTGGCTCAAGGTAAAAAGCTCCACGATAAGCGACAAGATTTAAAAGAGAAGGACGACCAAAGAACAATGGACAGAATTAAGAAAGCTTACTAACACTTTTTTAAATGCAAGTATTCCTAGATTATTTATTGCCAGTTGCAATCGCTGTAATAATGTTTGGGATTGGTCTTGGATTAACAGTTGCTGATTTTAAGCGTGTATTTATAGCTCCAAAAGCAGTTCTTTTTGGTTTGTTTGGACAATTGTTCCTTATGCCTTTAATTGGTTTTGGAATTGCTTTTGCCTTTGATTTAGATCCTATTTACCAGCTGGGAATTGTTTTAATTGCTGCTTGTCCTGGAGGAACTTCCTCCAATATTGTAACCTATATGTTGAACGGTAGGGTAGCGCTCTCCGTTTCTATTACTGCGTTTAATAGTATTCTAATTGTACTCACGATTCCATTTATTCTTGACTTAGCATTCTCCTTATTTTGGACATCAAGTAAAGAGGTTGAACTTTCTATGTATAATACTTTTAAGGAGGTTGGTTTAACTGTATTTATTCCAGTAACAGGTGGATTAATAACAAGGCATTATATCCCGGAGTTGGTCGAGAAAATCAGAAAATCACTTCGCTATATTTTACCTGGAATTTTGTTTCTAGTATTCTTATTGGTGTTGATTAACGAAAAAGGTAATGGCGATAAATCAATGGTTGAATATTGGGATTTATTGTTGCCAGCCCTCTGTTTGAATGTCGTTGTAATGTTTGTTGGCTTCTTCGCTTCTGGAGCGGCAGGTATTAATCACGAAGGAAAATATACCATTGCCATAGAAATGGGACTTCAAAATTCAGCCTTGGCAATATACTTAGCGAATAATGTTATTCAAATTGAAGGACTTTCATTAATAGCTGTGTTGTATGGAAGTTTCTCCTTCTTTTCTACCTTGATTATCGCTTGGATAATGAAGAGGTTTATGAAGAAGAAAGAAGTGGTAGTTAATTAAATAAATGCTTATCGGGATGTTTACCAGTAAAGCGATGAAAGGAAGAGATCCTACTATTAATAAAATCTTTGATTTTATTAATAGTAGGATGACAGTTGTGTGGTTGGGCAATCAAAAAGGAGGAGGAGAAAACAAGTACACTCAAGCGTACTTGTTTTCTCCTCCTCCTTTTTGAACCATCACTATTAGCCCTGTCATCCCTTGCAAATGGTACTTTAACAATTTATTGTGAAGTACTGTTTGTGAGGGGTCTCACGTTTTAGTCAGTCGGTATTAATGTTTTTTTAATCTATTGGTAAAATACCCGATACATTATTAAATATTTATTTTATGCTCATCTAATAGTAACCTTAATAGCAGTTCTAATAACTCTTCTTAAACTTCTTCTCTACCGAAAAATTAATCAAATTCATAAAGTTTTCGTGAACGCCCAAGGTGATTTCTAGTTTCAATTGTTCAATCAATTTTAAGATTAAATCTGGCTTAAACTGTAAATCTGGAACTGAAATGTATTTTTCGAATAATCCGCCAAGGGTTTTGTAATACAATTGTTCAAAGGCGTTTTGATTTTCTGGTTTCTCCTCAACGTATTTGTAAGAATGAATATCAAAAGACTCGAGTACATTCCCAACGTAATCTTTGTGCAGAATTTGCTTTGGATTAACGATGTTGAGTTCCTTAATTTCTGGATTCAAAAAAGCATATAAAATGGCTTTTGAAACAAAGTCTACTGGAACGATATTTAAACCGCTCTTTTTGTCGATCCAAATTCTGAATTTATCGATTGGCTTATTTGCGTATTTATCTAAGAATATCGGCCAAGAATAGAAAACATCATATTTAGGCGTTTCAAATAATGGCTTGTCTATCAATCGACCACAAATTATACTTGGTCTTAGAATTTGAGAATTTATGTTCTTCTGCAAGCAGATTTCCTTTACATAGCGCTCACTTTCATATTTTGATTGCTCATAAGGATTTCTAAACTCGTTTACATCATAGTTTTCAATGGCATCGTTGACTTTATTGTCTTGAATTCCAAAAGAATAAGCAGTACTGATATAAAGAAAACGATTAACTGATTTCGGCAATTGTTCCAATAAATTCTTCGTCACCAAATAGTTCTGATTGTGAACTTTAGATTTAGATTCAGAGGTGTTTAATAAACTCGTTGAACCAGCACAATGAATCACTGTGTCAAAGTCATGTTGAGATAAAGTTTCATCAGAAATAGTTGATAAATCATCAGAAATTACCGTAATTTTCTCTAAACATTCTTCTAAAGTAAATTGATCCAAAAAAGCAGGACGAGAAGTGTCTTGTAAAATATCGATTAATCGTTGCTCTGCAGATTTTTCATTTTCTCTGATCACCACAAAAAGATGATTTACTGATTTCTCAACGATGGATTTGTGCAACCATTCAAATATAATGTGACTTCCAACAATTCCCGATCCACCAGTTAACAGACAATTCATATACTTAGTAAAAGTTTTTGCAAGTATACGGTATTTTTAAAGTTAACATAAGATATCATCTCCTTATATCTTTGAATTTAGCAAACCTTATCAATCTTTAACTTGCGAATTGGCTTCTTCTTTTGTGATTCCAAAAGGAAATCCATTTGATGTGTATCCTACAATAAAATCTAATTCACTTTCGAAGTTATCAAAGTGGAATTGATCAATTTTAGAACTTTCTTTCTTTAACTCTCTTTGATTTATTTTGTCTTCGTGTGACTTGCGAACTTGTTTCTCGTATTCTAAACTGATCTCGACACCAGTTAATCTCAATTCAGTTATGGCGCACAATAAATCAACTCCAAACCAATTGGAATAGCCTTTAACAATGTTTTTTCCATTATAAGTTTCTAACCAGCTTTTTGCCATGGAAATCCTTTGAGACTTATTTGATCTTTTTCTTTTAGGTGTACTATTATTCTTCTTTTTCATTTCAAAAACACACTCTTCTTATCTCAATAAATTAACATTTCCTACTATTGTAGCATGTTCATCGTTTCTTAATTTCTTGAAGTTAATTTTCCAAATATAAGTTCCTTCTGGTGCAAAGTTTATTTGACTAGCCCCATAAGTTCCGTCCCATCCATAAGCTGAATCATTGCTTTCAAAAATCAATTCTCCCCAACGGTTGAAAATCTGCAATTTATAATCTAAAGGATCAAATCCAGAAGTGAAAATCGGCTTAAAAGTTTCATTGTATTTATTTCCATCAGGCGTAAATGTATTTGGAATATAATAAACCAATTCCTCGAAGAAGGGAAGGTCTAAATTGAAAGTGTCTTTACAACCTAAATCACTTGTTGCAATTAATTCTACATCAAAAATGTATGTTGTATTTATTGAATTCACTGAATATTCATGACTTGGATTTATTGCGTTGCTGTAGTCTCCATCTCCAAAATCCCATTCATAAGATGTAGCTCCTGTTGATTCATTTGTGAAATCAGCAATGTTGTAAATGTTTGTCAATTCTTCAGGGTTCACCGTGAAATCAGCAATTGGATAATCATCAATACAGATATAATTGTCAACTGTTAAATCATCGACACAACCGTTTGATAACTCAACTTGTAAATTGATATCATAACATCCCGCTTCGGTGAAGATGTGATTTACGTTACATCCTTGAGCTTGCTGTACACCATTTATAGTGTAAACACATTGATTCCCAATTCCTGGAGAAGTGCTAAATAAATTGATTTCTTCTGGAGCACAACCAAATGTACTACTGGCTGAAAATGAAACTTTAGGAGAAATCAAAACTTCAACATCAACTTGGTCTGTAGCAGTACATCCAAATATTGAAGTTCCGGTAACTGTATAAGTGATGAGTCCTAATGATGGAGTAAAAGCCACACCATCACTTACTCCATTGTTCCAAGTGTATGTGTTTGCACCACTTCCAGTTAAAGTAACTTGTTCTCCATCACAAACTTCTCTGTCTGGACCTGCTGAAACAAGAGGCGTAGGATGAATTATAACTTGAACATCATCAGTAGAAAAACAGTTAGCCCTTTCTGCGGTAACAGTGTAAATTGTTGTTCCAACTGGCGGAATAAATCCAACTCCATCTGTAACTCCATTGTTCCAAGAAATGTTTGCTGCATCTGGATTGCTGGCTGTTAGTACGATGGTTTCATTTTCGCATTCTTCAATATCGGTTCCTGCATTAACTGTTGGTGGAAGTGGATCTGTTAAAGTCATGGTCACATTTTCTGTTGTGCTGCAAGTTAAACATGTCGCCTCTGTGATAGTAAAATCTGTATATGTTCCTTCAACTAATCCTGTAATTGTGTACTCGCCATTTGCATCAGTGGTGATTGAAATAGGTAGCCCTCCGGCATAACTTAATTCATAATTAGCCGATGGAATTAATCCTGAAATAGTAATTGTTCCTTCGTTCCCTAAGCATGTTGTAGGATCTGTACTTGAAACGGTGAAAACAGGATCGAATAACTCAATCACTATTGTTTGGCTTACGTTAATACTGTTTCCACAATCGTCTGTAACACTGTAAATACGAGTAATTTCTTCGCCATTACAAGTGTTTCCATTAGAACTTTCAGAAACAAAAGCAACTGTTGGATTAACAATACAATTATCTGCTTCATCTGTCACCACCAAAGGATCTGGAAGAGGAACATCTGCCAAACAAGCTACAAAAATTGTATCTGGATTACTTGCTGTTGGGAGAATATCATCATTAATGGTAATGGTTTGAACGACATCAATGTTATTTCCGCATTTATCCGCAATATTGTAAGTTCTTGTGATTATTTCTGGACAAGTATTTCCATCTGAAACATCACTCACATAAGTAACTGTAGGAATGGCAGAACAATTATCAGCTGCATCAGTAATTAAAGCTGCATTAGGTATTGAAAGGTCTCCAATACACTGAACGCTTGTGTCTGCAGGCGCAGTTCCAGTTGGAAGAATAATTTCACTGATTACAATGTTTTGTGTACAGGTTAAAGTCACCCCACAAGTATCAGAAATTTGATATGTTCTTGTGATGGTTTCAGGACAAATAATTCCATCTGAAACTTCGCTAAACAAAGAGAAAGAATTAAAGACAATAACACCACCGACAGGAATTGTTGCTGAACCTCCAGCAGCAATAAACTCATTAAAATTGGCATAAGCAGCTTGTTCTGAAATATCACATGAAGCAGTTAAATCTGCTGGACAAGAAATATCAGTAATAGCTGGAGAAACTGTAATCATTATTTGATCTGAAGAAAAACAGTTTACACGCACAGAAGTAACGGTATAATAGCTTATTCCAATAGGTGGAATAAATCCAATTCCATCTGTAACTCCATTATTCCAAGAGATACTAGCGCTTTCAGGATTAAAGGCATTTAAAACAACGGTTGTTCCTTCACAATATTCTGCATCTGGTCCTGCGCTAATGACAGCCGCCGTTGGGTCATTGATATTTATTGAAACACTTTCTGTTGTAGAACACGCTGGACAATCCACATCTGAAACGGTATAATTGGTATAAGATCCAGCTGAAAGTCCTGTAATCACGTATTCTCCGGATGCATTTGTGGTAATGGTGTTTGTTGTTCCTCCATCATAACTCATTTGATAATCTGTATTTGGTTCTAATCCCGAAAGTGTTATTGTTCCATCATTTCCATCACAGGAATTTGTTCCTAAACCTGAAACAGTAAATGATGGGGTATAAGAATCTACAAAAATTGTATGAGTTACATTTATACTGTTTCCACAATCGTCTGTAACGCTATAAATTCTTGTAATGATTTCTCCATTACAAGTATTTCCATCGGTACTTTCCGATACAAATAGAACTGTTGGATTTACAGTGCAATTATCAGCCGCATCTGAAACTACAGAAATATCTATTACAGGAACATCAGATAAACACTGCACCGTGGTAGTTATATTACTTGCTGTTGGAATAATATCATCATTGATGGTAAATGTTTGAATAAGGTCTATGTTGTTTCCACAATCATCAGCGATATTATATGTTCTAGTTATAATTACAGGACAAGTGTTTCCGTCTGAAACATCGCCAACATGTGTAACAATAGGATTTACTGTACAATTATCAACAGCATCAGCAATGGAATTAATGTCGGCAACTGGAATATCAGAAAAGCACTGTAAAACCATGTCTGCTGGAGCTGTTCCTGTTGGATTAATATCATCATTGATGGTGATTGTTTGAATTAAATCTGTGAAATTTCCACAATCATCTGTAATTCTATAAGTTCTAGTAATGACTTCTGGACAAGTACTTCCACTTGAAACATCTCCGACATGAGTAACTAATGGATTTACAGTACAGTTATCAGCTGCATCAGTAATCAAATTTATATCAGCTGGCGGAACATCTTCAATGCACTGAAGTGTTAAATCTACAGGAGTTGTTCCTGTTGGATTTATAGTGTCATTTATAGTAATTGTATGAACAACGTTAATGTTATTTCCACAATCATCGGCAATATTGTATGTTCTTGTGATTACTTGAGGACAAGTATTTCCATCTGAAGATTCACTAACAAAAGTAACCAAAGGATTAGTTGTACAATTGTCAGCCGCATCTGTAATGTAATTAACGTTTACTGCTGGCACATCTTCAATACATTGGACAGTTAAATTTTGCGCAGTTCCAGTTGGAAGAATGTCATCATTAATTGTAATTCTATGAATTAAATCAATACTATTATTACAACCATCAGTTATTCTGTATTTTCTTTTGATGACTGCTGGATAGGTAAATCCGTCCGAATTGGTAGAGATATAAGTCACCGTTGGATTTGCAGTACAATTGTCTAATACGTTAGTGATTACGTTAATGTTTTCTACTGGAACATCTTCAATACATTGATAAGTAGAATCCGTTACGCTTCCTGTTGGAAGAATAGTGTCATTTATTGTGAAAATTTGAGTAAGGTTAATATTATTTCCACAGTTGTCGGCAATGTTGTATGTTCTTGTGATAATTTCTGGACAAGTATTTCCATTTGAAACATCTCCTAGGTGTGTAACTATTGGGTTTGCCGTACAATTGTCAGTTGCATCGGTGATTAAATTGATGTTGGGTGCTGGAAGATCATCTGAACATTGAAGTATTGAATCTGCTGGAGCTGTTCCAGTTGGTTTGATAGTATCGTTAATGGTAATTGTTTGAATTAGATTGATGTTGTTTCCATTGTCATCAGTGATAGTATATGTTCGTGTAATTACTTCTGGACAAGTGCCTCCATTTGTTGAATCTCCTATATGGGTAACAGTAGGATTTGCTGTACAGTTATCAACTACATTTGTAATTAATGTTATATCAGCTGCTGGAAAGTCTGAAAAACATAGAATTGTTGTGTCTGCTGGAGCTGTTCCCGTTGGAGCGGTATCATCAACTACGGTGATGGTGAATTTGATAGTGTCTGAGCAGAAAGCATTGTTCACAATAAGTGTTACTTGTGTAGTGCTGTTTGCGATAAAAGTAGGATTTGGACAAGTTGAACATGAAAAAGCTGAGGCGGGTAACCATTCATAATTGTTAAGTGTATCGAGGTCGTATTGCAGTGTTGCTCCTGGACATATTGTGGTATCAGATAGAATAGGCAAAGAAAAAGGACAAAGGCAAAATTCCTGTTCAACAAAATTCGTAATGATAGTAGAAGCTAAGTTTGAGTTTGATGAAGTAGAAGAACTGTCAACACTAAAGACGACGGGGACTACTGATGGGGTGTGAAATGCTTCGGGAATTATGGTGTCATTGCAGAAGACGCTAGGGTTTCCGTCTATAGCCATAAAGAACATGTTTGTTTTATTGCTTGAATTTGAGTAGTTATTCGTAAGGAAAGTCTTGTTTTGAACTTGTGAATAGACCAATCCTTGAGAACCGTATTGATTGATTTGCTGGTCATATTGATCTCCAATAGATTTTGTATAGAGCGTAGTTCCTGAACTGTTGACTCCAACAATACTCATTTGTTTATTATTTGGATTGGTTAAGTTGGAATTCATGTACATAACAAAGTGATTGTTATCTACCATTTCAACAGTAGAACCATGGTCAAAGCCACTTCCTCCATAGGTTTTGAACCAAATAAGATTCAAGTTGAAGTCAAATTTTGCAATGAAAGCATCTCGGTTTCCCTGACCATAAGATTCTGTACCTCCAGAAACGATATAACCAAATGAAGGCACGTAAACCATGTCGGTCATGATTTCAAGGTTTGTTCCACCAAATGCGACTTGACTCAATAGGTTTCCTTGCGAATCCAATTTCACAAACACTGCATCTCTAGCTCCAGGGCCTAATTGTTCACTATTCATGTTTACCATGACCTCTCCATTTGGAAGTGGAATAAGTCCCCAAACATGATCATTCGAACTCACCCCAATTGTTTTCGACCATAATATGTTACCAATAGAGTTGAGTTTAACTACCATTCCATCTGAAGAGCCGTGAGTTGAATTATTGGTTCCTATCCCTACATATATACTGCCATCACTTTGTTCAATAACTCCACGTGTACCTTCAAGGTTTCCATTGGGTTGACCGATTTTCTTCTGCCAAATGATAGTTCCTGTAGAAGACAATCTCATTACTATTCCTGAACGCACTTGGTTTATAGAAAATGTTCGAAATGCCAACAAAATATCACCATTATTGGCTTCAAATATACTCACAGGATTTCCCCCTTCATCAGCTGAAAGTCCGTAGGTTCTGCTCCAAATAATTTGTCCAGTTGGAGTGAGTCGTGTAAGGATTATATCATCACTTCCAGAACCAAATGAGGAGGTTGTTCCAGCAAGTAAGACATCATTATTCGCACAAACAATAATAGCCTCTCCTTTATCGTTTTGTGATCCACCAAAAATTTTGGTCACATTTTGAGAAAATATTAAGCTGTAAAAACCAAGAAATGTAATAAGTAAGATGAGTTTCATGGTGTAAAAATAATGTTTTTATACTTAAATACAGCATTTGTTTTGTGTGGAAAGTCAATGTGTTGAAGGTGAGTAGGTGAGGGGGAGGAGGTGTTATATTTTTTTCACAACATGGTTACACTCAGGAATAATACCTATTCAAAGTCTGTCGTCCGTCAGCCGACAGACCTTTTTCATTCTACCCACACAGAATCATGTAGGACCGTAATTTCCATTAATCTCACCCACACAAAACCATATACTACTTTTCTTTTTTTCCTAAAACCAAATTCAAACAACGGTTTAGAACTATTTGCGTAATTCGTCGGTTGATTTCTTTACTGATTTCAATATAGGTTTGATATTCTTCTAAAGAAAAATGCCCGATAACCATTCCAATTACTTCTCTTTTGAAAGCTTGATCTTTTATGAAAAGTCCCGTTAATACGGCTTCTTGTTTTGCAGAAGACAATTGGTTTAACTCGATCTTGGAAGTGATGAGTTTCTGTTTTAAATGGGCGACCAATAAATCACTTTGCATCTTGATAATCGGTCGCGCTATTTTGTTTTGAAACTCTTCAGCTGTTGATGAAATTCCATCGCGTATTTCTTCGGGTAACTCCGGTCGGGATTTTTGTTTATTCTCCATAAAGTGAGCCTAGTATTTCGTCAAAAAACGTCATTCCTGTAGTGCGTTTGTTTTTTGCTAATTGTTTGTATTCAACCAAGCCCCAAAGCATTAATTCCTTTAAGAAAACTCTTTCCTTTTCATCTGAATTGGTGATGAATTTATTCAAAGCATCTTCTAATGGAGTGATTTTGTTTAATTCTTTGACGTGATTCTCATCTGTAGAATCATTCGTTAATTCGAAATCATTTTCATCCATAAACCATTGAACAATTGAATCGAATTCATCAGTTACTCCCAGTTTCTTAAGTTTTAAAATCGGGCGGAATAACTCATCAAATGTTGTTTTTATAGCCGCTCCAATGAGGAGGTTTGCCACTTTTTCTACGCCCAATTGTTCTCCTTCATAAACCAATTCAACTTTACCTGTAATTGCTGGAGTAATGGCTTCGAAATCTGACATTCTAATCGTGGTTTTACTTTCCCCATTTCTGAGCATGCGTAACTCGGCAGCTGAAACTAAATTTTCATACATAGAAATACTCATTCGGGCAGAAACACCGCTGTTGGCATCAATGTATGGAGATAATCTTGCTTCAAATACAATCTGTTCTAAAAGCGATTTTGCTGTTTCAGGAACGTGAATGTTTTCGTTTTTCACTTCCGCAATAACTTCTTGTTGGGTTATCTTTTTGGCAACTTCAATAGATTTTGGATAATGTGTTAGAATTTGAGATCCAATTCTGTCTTTTAACGGTGTAACAATACTTCCTCGGTTGGTATAATCTTCTGGATTTGCTGTAAAAACAAAGTTTATATCTAAAGGCAAACGTATTTTAAATCCTCGAATTTGAATATCTCCTTCTTGTAAAATATTGAACAAAGCCACTTGAATTCGCGCTTGTAAATCTGGAATTTCGTTAATTACAAAAATACTGCGGTTCGCTCTTGGAATCATACCATAATGGATTACTCTTTCGTCTGCATAACTCAATTTTAATGTCGCTGCTTTAATAGGGTCAATATCTCCAATTAAATCAGCTACTGTAACATCTGGAGTGGCTAGTTTTTCATAAAAACGATCATTTCTGTGAAGCCATTGAATTGGCATGTCTGTTCCTTTTTCTGCTTTGATTGATTTTCCAAAATGGGAAATAGGGTGGAAGGGGTCATCGTTTATTTCTGAACCTGCAATTATTGGAATATATTCATCGAGTAATTCGACCATGGATCTTGCGATTCTTGTTTTGGCCTGACCTCTCAGTCCCAATAGATTGATGTCGTGTTTTGAAAGTACAGCAGAAATTATTTGTGGAATAACAGTGTCTTCATATCCTATAATTCCTTCGAAAAATGGAGTTTTGTTTTTGATTTTCTCGATGAGGTTTTTACGTAATTCATCTTTAATTGTGCGTGATGTATAACCTGATTGCTCAAGTTCACCAAATGTTTTAATCGTGTTCTGATTCATTTTATCTAATATTTCGTTTTTTGTTTTTTTCGTAATCTTCAAATATCATTTGTCCCAGTCCTTTCAATCCTGTATAGAAAGCTTTTCCTTGATTTGCTTTAGTAAAGTCTTCCACAAATGACATTAAATAAGGATCTCGTGCAATCATAAATGTTGTAATTGGAATGCCCAACTTCCGTGCTTCCTTGGCTTTATTCATGCATTTATCTGTGATGTGCGGGTCTAAACCGAAACTGTTTTTATAATACTGACCGTTTGGTAGTCTTAAGCAGCTTGGTTTCCCATCGGTTATCATAAATATTTGTCGATTGGATTGCTTCTTTTTACGCAAGATGTCTAATGCTAAATTTAATCCAGCTACTGTATTTGTATGATAGGGCCCAACTTGTAAATAAGGTAAATCTTTCACTTCGATTGGCCAAGCATCATTTCCGAAAACAATAATGTCGAGACTGTCCTTAGGATATCGTGTTTTGATGAGTTCTACCAAAGCCATCGCTACTTTTTTGGCTGGAGTAATTCTGTCCTCACCGTACAAAATCATACTGTGACTGATGTCGATCATTAAAACGGTACTCATTTGAGCAGAATGGTGTGTGTCGTAAACGACTAAATCTTGCTCTGTCAAACGAAAATCATCTATTCCATTATTCGTAAAAGCATTTTTCACACTTTCGGTAATTACAATTTGATCAATGCTGTCTCCGAAAGTATAATTGCGCATGTCTCCGGTTTTGTCCTGACCAACGCCAGAATGCTTGGTTTTGTGATTTCCTTTCCCTGACTTTTTTAATTCTCCAAAAATTTGATCCAATGCTCGCTTTCGAATCACTTGTTCGGTTTTCGCAGTAATGATTAAACCTTCGCCATTTGGTTCGTCTTCATCGTCTTTAATGTAACCGTGTTTCTTTAAATCGGCTATGAAATCTTCTTTAGTGTATTCGTCGGAATAAAGGTTGTAATCCTGATTTAATTGATCCATCCAATCCAAAGTTTCATCAATATCTCCGGAAGTATGTACGATTAATTCATGAAATATTTCAAGTAAACGCTCGAAAGGTGATTTCTCTTCCTCCTTGTATTTCGTAAAAGTAAAACCCGATTTTTTCCGTAAATTTTTATTGTATTCAGTCATTTGATATATCTTTTGAATAGCTCTTTTTGTTACAAGAACGCCTTATAGTTTAACAATTATAGAGTGATATAGTTTAAAGAAAATTGCTTTCTCCTTCTCCTCTTTGATTTTATTAATTGTAGGACTTCTTCTTTCCATCGTTTTGCTGGTAAACATCTCGATAAACATTTAAAGCTATTTATTATCAAGAGTGGGTAAGATAATAGACAGATTAGGGAAATTCTATTCTAAAAATATTTCTTTACTTTTAGGATGTGATAAATTACTTTTGCTCATGAAATATCTATTCTTCCTATCGCTACTTTTTATTCAATTCACAGCGTTTTCCCAAGAAGTTGAAACCACAGAAGAACCTAGAAAACAACGCTACGGAATTGGTTTGTTGCCAAGTTCTGCAGAAAACATTTATGGACTTGCGATTGGTATTATCGGTTCAGAAGCTATTTGTAATAGGTATTACACCAAAAAATCTCATGGAATAAATATTCAGCTTCTTAGTCAAGGTTTTTTTAGTGTTTTTCATGTTTTTAAAGATGATTTTAATTTTAGTAAAACAAATATTGATTCTATTTCTTATGGCGACAGTACAGCGATAAAAAGAGTTATTCATAATGGTTTTCTTCTCTCCACTTTTGGAACTTTTTCTGAAGATATAAATGGAATCTCAATTTCGCCTTGGATGAGTATCAATCATAAAGTAAATGGAGTTTCTATGAATGTTTTGGTGAATAGTATCCATAGTTTAAATGGCGTTACAATAGGTTTATACAACGCAACTCATAAGACAAAAGGACTTCAAATTGGTTTGGTAAATCAGACAAATAAACTGAAAGGATTCCAAGTGGGATTATGGAATGTAAACAACAAAAGAAAGCTTCCTATTGTTAATTGGGCATATTAAAATTAGAATTGGATTTGGTTAAAAACGGTTAAAGGCAGTGTTTTTTAATATGCTTTTAGTAAATTGGACTGTCGAATTAAATCTCGTTTAATTAATATTAAGGTTAAGATTAAAAATACTTGTTTGAACTAAATTTAATTAAAAGAACACAAGGTTTTGTAGTTTGAAAATCGCTAAGGTTTATGTATAAGTTTAAGAATTAATACTAAAATATACTTTATGGAATTCAAAGTTTACCCCAATAAAAAATCTCCGAAACTATTTAGAAATAAGTTTATAGAAGCATTGACAAAATCAAATATTGTTGTTATAGATTCCATGTATCTTGTACTTGGTTTAATTCTAATATCATCTTATTATATACATGTTAATTCTAGTATGTCAGTTATTTTAGCTTGGTTTTTTACAGGCTTTTTTTCATGGACAATAACCGAATACCTTATGCATCGTTTTTTGTATCATAATATCAAGGATTCTTCTTATGACAAAGGCATCCAGTATTTATTTCATGGTATCCATCATAAATACCCTCGTGATGATGATCGTTTAGTTTTGCCTGTAGTTCCAAGTCTTTTAATAGCCTCTGTCTTTTTGGGCTTGTTTTATTTAATTTTTCAAGCAGAAGCGTTAGTATTCGGTGCTGGGTTTTTAATTGGATATCTTATTTATATTACAATTCATTGGACAGTACATAAGGTAAAGCCACCAAAAAATAAGTTTTTTGGATGGTGGTGGAAACATCATAATATTCACCACTTCCAACAGCATGATAAAGCTTTTGGAGTTTCTTCTCCATTATGGGATATAGTCTTTAGAACTATGCCTGAAAAGAATAGACGAACTGTAACAATTCTTGTGGACAAAAATGAAGAGTAGAGCCTTCTGGTTTTATAGGTTTTAGAAAAATCATCATTTGATTCAAGAAACACAAACGCACTTATTTTATATCCTTGGTCTAGTCTTGAGTGTGTTACTTTTAAATTTTATTGGGTTCTTCTATGCAATCATGCAAGAATATTGAGTAGGGATAATTGAGTAGGGATAGGTATGGGATAATGATTTTAGGCAAGTTTCTTTAAACTTATAAACTCTATTAAAGCGTAAGAGGGAACTGGACGAGCGTCCGTGTTCCCTCTTACTAATCAACCTAACCTAACCACCTAAATCGTTACAAAGATAGTAAAACTTTATTGATAAAATACATGTTGTTTGAAATATATTTTTAAAAACGTTTTAAATAGTTCTTAAGAATCTGTTTGTGAGTCGTTTGTGTTTGAAATAATTGTTTTTGTTTATTATCAAATTCTTATCTAAACTAATCTTTTAAACCCAAATATCAATTAAAAATTTCAGCGAGCATACATCTAGCACTTCCTCCACCCAATGTTTCAATTGTTCTTAAATCTGAACTTAAAATAGCGCAATGTTTTTCAATCTGTTCAATTTGTTCAGCAGTTAGGCTTTCATAAGCTTGCAGACTCATTACCAAATATTTTTTACCTTTCTCTCCTTCAACTTGCAACATGTTTCCAGCGAAAGAATGCATTTGTTCTTCCGTAATTTCTATTATTTCTTTATTGTCAGCTTTTAAATTTTCTATAACATTTTCAGCTTCTTTAATGTTGTCAATCGAATCTAAACAAATCACCGCAAAAGTCTCTCCTATGGCCATCATAACATTCGTATGATAAATTGCTTTTCGTTTATTTTTCACCGTTTGGTTTGCTATAAATAGAACAGGAGAGTAATTTAAGTCTTTACAAAAAAGTTCTACTAAGCTTTTATCCGCACGTTCAGAAAGTGCACAATACGCCTTTTTATTTACACGGTCCAAAACCAAGCTTCCGGTTCCTTCAAGAAAAATTCCGGTATTTTCTACTTTGGTATAGTCAATGGTTGAATCTACCTCTATAATGGGAGTATTTATTAATTCCCCACCGTATTGTAGTTCTTTAATTATCTCTAAACGGCGTTCTTTTCTTCTGTTTTTAGCAAACATGGGATATAAAACAACTGTTTTATCGGCATGAAAAGAAACCCAATTATTCGGGAAAATAGAATCTGGTGTTTTGTTTTTTGCTATATCGTCCACTACGATTACTTGTACACCAACCTCTCTCAAACGGCGCACAAGTTCATCAAATTCTGTTTGTGCAGCTTTCGTAATTTCAGCTGGAGATTTATCCATCTCTTTTTGAAAATAATTATTCACCGCTGTTTCCTTATTCATTCGGAAATCAACAGGGCGAATCATTAAAATTTGGTTGGTAATCTGACGCATAGAGTTTTGTTTTAAAATGCTTTAAAATGTCTTAGAATACAAGGATAATAAAATGCTTTGAGATTTTTACTTGGAAAAATTAAAATTATACGTCAAATGCCGTATTACATAAACACTGTAGCCGCTTTAAATTTGCCTAAAACTAATTTATGAAACGACTTTCACTTTTAACCGCACTTTTATTTATCGTTTTAGCCAGTTTAACTGCTTGTAAAAAGATTCCTTCAAGATCTCATATTGAAATAAATTTGGTTTCAATAAATAATAATGAGGCGATTGTTAGTCAAGGGATAGAATTGGATTATAACCAAATTCATACTTTTAAATATTACTATAAATCGGAAGATGAATTGGATATCATTCACATTCAATTGGTGAAGAATTCAAATACTAAAATTGATGGAGTTGATGAAAAGAGAATTACCCAAATGCCTACTAATAAAAGTAAAAGCGGACATTTTATATATACACTAAACGCAAAAGAACAATGTGATCCGCCTTCAACTGGTCCTTTGTCAAAGTTTGAATTTATCAAAGTGGTATTCATAAATAAACTGGGTGTTGTGGCAGAACATACTGTTCAATTCAAAATAATCTAAGTATGAAAAAGTTAATCGTATTTCTCATTTTAATGCCCTTTATTTCGATTGCACAAATTTCGGATTGGTACAAAGTTGATTTAAGTCGGTTGGGCTACAAACACAATTTTTATAATTTCGAATTAATTCCAGCATCAAAAAACAATGCCAATGAATTCAATTCCAGAAGTTTTGAATCGATGAAAGTCAAAGGAGGAAGCTTTGAATTATCAGCTGATATTTTTACGAAATATGTGTATTTTAATATTGAAGCAAGTACACTTTTAGATGTTGGTGTAACATTATTTCAATTTAAAAAGAAGGAAAGATGGTGGAATAACAATGAATACACAGTTGTGTTTTCTGATATCTTACCTGTCAAACTTGCCTTCGGAAGAAATATTACAGAGTATTTTGGAGTTTATATTGGCGGACAATATGCGCTAACTAACATAGGGATTGACTTTAAAGGAACTGAATTTAAAGGCAGGAACCTTCTGATGGGCGGAAATGCCTACGGAATAGGCGGACATATAATTGGAGCTTATTCCTTATTTAATGTTAGGTATAGTTATACTTACGATTGGACATCTCAAGGGGGGTACTTCAAAGGAAACCGAATAAATAATGAAATTGTTCTTTCCTTTGGTTTCGATAAAGTTGGGATGTTTGCTAAATTCAAACACAGCTTTAATATGTCAAAAGCTGGCTATCTTCCTGTGGACCGCTCGAAATTGTTCAAAAGCAAATATGAAAATGCAGATTTCGAATGGCAATCAGCACAATATGCCACCAAATCCGAATTTAGCATTGGAATTTATGCAACAGGTCTTTTTAGCGGAATTAGTAAGCTTGGAGCAAAAGCAATAGGCGAAACAGAAAAAGGATTAATGAAAAAACGCCAAGAAGACAAAAAAAGAAAAGTGATTTACAAAGAGTAACTACAAAATAATGATATTGTTGAAGAATAATTAGTGTAGATGTAGTGTTATATGCTAGGAGACCTAGTTCGATTCGTTGAACTAGGTTTTTTCTTAGAATGTTCAGTCAGCGGGTCTCTCCTTCGGTGATTGTGCTTGTCGAAAAGGGATTCCAGAAACTAACTGCACTGCTCTCGACAATTCTACGAAATACACTGCTAAAACTAGTTTACTCATAAAACTGATGGTCATTTCTGTTAAAGATAAAAGTAACAAGTTCTCTGTCCTTACGGTTGATTTTATATATTAAAGAAACATGTTTAAATAAAAACCATTAAGAAGTGAAGAAAAGCTAAGAACTTAATGACCCTTAATGCCTTCATGTTTAAATAAAAACCATTAAGAAATAGCAAATGCAAATTTGTAAATTGAGACCCAAATCTATAGAAACAATCAACTCATATCTCATCATTCATCTTCCGATCCTACCGGATCATCATTCTTTTCCTATCGAATCATATTTCATAATTCTCTTCTTTGCTTAAAATATTTTCGTATATTTGATTAATATATAAACAATTAATAATGGCGTCATGGAAATTTATCTTTCATCAAATTTAAAAATACTTAGAAAGAACCGTAAGAAATCTCAAGAGGATGTTGCTCAAGATCTGGGTTTAACGCGTTCTTCGTATTCTGGGTATGAGAATGGAGTAGCGGAGCCAGGAATAGAAAACTTAGTGAAGATGAGTAAGTATTATCGTATTCCAATGGATGATTTATTGCAGAAAAACTTGGAAGAACTTTCGGAAAGTGATTGGGAGGCCATTGAAAAAGGAGTTTTTGCAGATGTAAAAGGTCGGAAGTTACGGGTTTTAACCTCCATGGTTTCAGAAAGTAACGATGAGGTAATTGAAATGATTCCGCAAAGCGCTAGTGCAGGTTATACTTCGGGCTATGCTGATCCAGAGTATCTTAGGGTCTTGCCAACTTTCCAATTGCCATTCTTAAAGAAAGATAAGAAATACCGTTCTTTTCCAATTTCAGGGGACAGTATGCCGCCAGTTTCTTCTGGTTCTTATGTTGTGGCAGAATACATCCAAAACTGGGAAACGATAAAAAACAATCAGCCCTATATTATCATTACTAAAGAGGAGGGAATTGTTTTTAAAATCGTTAATAAAATTGCTGGGAGAGAAAATGTGATACAACTTTCGTCGACCAATCCTTTGTATGAACCTTATTTGTTAGATATCAACGAGGTGATAGAAATATGGAAATTTGTCAACTATATCTCCCATGATCTACCAGAGGTAACTATCTCAGAAAATGACTTGTTGAAATCTGTGAAAGGAATTCAAAAGCAAGTGAATGAGATTAAGTCTTTTATGCAAAAGGATTTTTAGATAATTTAATTAGAATTTTGAGATTAATTAAACAAAACTGCGATGGAAATAAAGTTCGCAAGTGCTGTTTTGCTTTTATTTTTCTTTAAATTAAAATCCTTTCTTCACCCTATTGATACTCGCCTTTTCGTGAGGGTTTGTCAGCTTTATAACAGGAAAACTTGTTGTGCTATAAATACACCCTTGTTTTTAATTTCTCCATTACTGATTTAAATCATTTTATTTTCTCGTGTAAATCATTCTTCTAGACTAATAATTTGTTGAGTTTTGCCAGAGTGGAAGCAAATTTATTATACATACAAGAAGAAGAATTGAAACCGGAGTTTCAAAAACGATTGTGCGCATTTAGCAGAACGACTGATCCTTTATTTATTGTTATCCAATTGAAAGTGTCGCCATTAGGTTCTGAACCAATGATTAATGACTTAAAGGATATCAGAAAAGATAAAGCGATTAAAAAAATTAATAATTGGATAAACATCTGTTTTGCCAAACATCAAAAGTTGAGTGTTAAGGTAATCGACGGGCTTCCTAAACCATCAAACCCCTACTTAGATTTTTCAGGAATTTCTAAACTTTCCGTTTATCGCTCCCAAAAGGATGGCGACCAAATCATTCCTTTAATTAAAGCTCATTTTGCAACAGAAGATTTGAATTTGCAGTTTTTTAACTAAAATGTAGATAAATATTAAAATGTGTGGATAACTTTCTACATTGTCTTTAATCTTATACATCTGGTCTTTATTTTATGTTAAATTTGAACTAAGCAAGAGTTGCATTGTTTCTTATTCAAAGGATTAATTTATTTGTAATGAAACGCCCAATTTTATTAATTATTGATGACGAGGAGGATATTAAGGCATTGTATAAATCGATTGTGAATCGACACTTTGATTTTGATATTGTTGAAGCTAATTCTATAAAGGCTCTACAAAGTGTGTTGGTTGATCACATTCCAGACTATGTCTTATTGGATTTGAATTTACAAGATGGCTACGGCTTTGATGTAGTTCCTGCATTGAAAAAAGTCAATCCAAAAGTTCAATTTCTTGTGGTAACCGCCTTTAATCATTGTAAAGAAAAGAAAAAAGCTGCGGAACTTGGAGCTGTTGGCCTACTCGCAAAACCTTTTGAAATAGAATTACTTGTGCAACACATTAAACAGATGCATAATTCTAGATAAATGACGAAATATAGGATTCTTATTATTGACGACGATGTAGACATTTGCATGTTGCTCAAGCGTTTTTTTGAGCGAAATAATTATGATGTTAAGATTGCCTTCAAAGGAATGGAAGGAATTGATATCGTTAAAAATGAAAAAATCGACCTCGTACTAACAGATTTTAGATTACCTGATAAAGATGGTTTTCAAATGATTGAAGCCATAAAGAACATCAATGAAACGCTGCCTATTATTGTAATTACTGGGTATTCCGATGTCAATCAAGCAGTAAAAGTTATTCGTTTAGGAGCTTATGAATATGTAACCAAGCCCATTTATCCTGAAGAGATTCTTCTGCTTGTTCAAGACGCTTTGAGAAAACTGGAAGAACAAAAGATTGAATTAGAATCAGAAGTCATTGAAGAACTAAAAACTAAAATTCCAACTCAATCAACAAGTGAAAATGAGAGTTTTTTAATTCCCAATAGTCCGTCTTCTAAAAAAGTGCAAGACCTTATAAAGCTGGTAGCACCAACGAATATGACAGTTGTTATTTTAGGAGAAAGCGGAACAGGAAAAGAGGTAGTCGCAAGAATGATTCACGAAGCATCAAATAGAAAAGGACAGCCTTTTATACCAGTAGATTGTGGTGCTTTAACTCAAGAATTGGCATCGAGTGAACTCTTCGGGCATTTAAAAGGTGCGTTTACTGGCGCAACTTCCGACAAGAAAGGAAGTTTTGAATTGGCAGATAATGGAACTTTGTTTTTAGATGAAATCGGGAACTTGTCTTATGAAAATCAAATAAAGTTATTGCGTGTACTGCAAGAAAGGGTCATTCGAAAAGTAGGAGGCGAAAAGGATATACCTATAGATGTGCGCATTATTGTAGCTACAAACGAAGACCTTAAAATTGCTATGCACAAAGGAACCTTTAGGGAAGATATTTATTACCGAATCAATGAATTTAAAATTGAATTGAAACCTTTGAGAGAGAGTAAGGAAGAATTAGTAGATTATGTTGAGTTTTTCCTTGAGAAATCTAATAATGAACTTTCTAAAACAGTTAAAGGATTGAACGACGAAGCATGGGATGTGATGAATTCTTATCCATGGCCTGGTAATATTCGAGAATTGAAGAATGCAATTAAACTTTCTGTCTTAATGTCAAAAAAGGACATCATTTCAAAAAGTGATTTGCCTTATGATATTTTACATTCTCCAAAAGAAAATTGGAACAATAATGGCAACATAGGTGTTAATGATACTAAGAAGAAATCTTTAATTTTAAGGGACGTTACAGCAGAAGCTGAAATAGAAGCCATCTTAAAAGCTTTGTCAATTGCCAATAACAATAAAACGAAAGCGGCTGACATCTTAGGTATAGATAGGAAAACACTTTACAATAAGTTGAATAATTACGGTTTGATAGAAGAATGATAAAGGACAAGAAATTAGGATATTACAATTATTTTTTGATGTTGTCGCTGGCACTAATTGCTGGCTATTTCATTACTTCTTTGTTTTTTCTAAGCAGGGCTTCTAAATCTGGGAAACAAGCCGAACAATACGGATTGACTGTTGAAAAAACCAACGCAATTATTCAATATACATCACAATTAGAAAGTGCTGCTTATAGCTACATGATTACCAATTCTAAGGAAAGTGAAGCGATTTATAAACATAAAAACGAAAAGTTATTACAAATTGTAAAACGATTAGACGACCATTGTTCTGCCTATCATTTTGCAGGAGATGAAACATCTACTTTAAACCGATTGATTTCTCAGAGAATTGAAATGTTGGACAAGATGATTTTGGATAAAGATTCCAATTCTATTGAAAAACAAATGGAGCAAATGTCAATTGGGAATGAAACAACAGTTAACATTCTAAGTACCTTACAGAAAATTCGTGCTGCAAACTCAGAGATGAGAGAAAGTAATCAAAAGGATGCTGAATATGCGAATAGAAATGCAATGATATTGTTGACTCTTTTTGGAGCAGTGATGTTGTCTATTGTTTTTATTAGCTTTTTTAAAATGAGAAAGGAAATTTTAAGAAGTGAGCGTTACTTAAGAGAAATCAACCAAATCAATTTGGAATTGAGTTCTATGAACGAAAATTTAGAAAACTTCGCCTATATTGCCTCTCATGATCTTAGTGAACCACTCAGGAAAATAAAAACTTTTGGTGATTTGATAGAAATAGAATTGTTAAATGATAAAATAGACCACTCTACTATAGTTTCTTATGTAAACCGAATGCAGGCAGCCTCTTCTAGAATGCAAGAATTAATAGAAGATTTACTTTCCTATTCAAGAATTTCGCGTCAGTTTGATATTCGTAATGAAATCAATTTAAAGGAAGTGGTGGATACCGTTGTGAGTGATTTAGAAATTAGAATTAAGGAAAATAATGCAATTGTAAATATTCACGATTTACCAACATCTATTTGTGCTGATCAAATTCAAATGCGTCAATTATTTCAAAATATAATCAGTAACGCAATTAAGTTTAAAAAAGCGGATGTAGCACCAATAATTGACATTCATAGTGAGATTGTTGGCATCGACCAGATGGATATTGAAGAGTTGAAAAATAGTGAACATTCTAGATTTTGGAAAATCTCAGTTTCTGATAATGGAATTGGATTCGAAGAGAAATACTTAGATAAAATATTTGCTATTTTCCAACGCCTTCATGGACGTTCAGCCTACGAAGGAACAGGAATTGGACTTTCTATTTGTAAGAAAATAACTGAAAATCACAAAGGAAGTATTACTGCATTTTCCACAGAAGGAGAAGGCGCAACATTTGTTGTTTATTTACCAATAAAATAGAGAAATGAGTATCAAAGTGCTGATAATCGATGATGATGAAGATGATTTTATAATCATGAGTCACTATTTGTCTAAAATTCAGACCGAAGAATATGACGTTTATTGGTGTAATGATTACGATTTCGCAGAACAAGAAATCCTGAAAGGTGAACACGATATTTATCTCGTTGACCATTTTCTTGGAAAAGGGGAAGGAATAGAAATAATTGAAAGAATCCGTGCTAGAAATATCTTGAAACCCATGATATTATTAACGGGGTCAAACGATTATTCTGTGGATGAAAAAGCCATGGCCAAAGGTGCATCTGACTTCCTAGTGAAGAAAGAAGTACGAGTGGATACTATTGAACGTGCCATGCGTTATGCCCTTGAAAGATACCATCAGCAAAGCTACATTAGGGCCCAAGAAAAGAAGTACAGGAGCTTATTTGAACTTAGTCAAGAGCCTTTTTTAGTTTTAGATGCGGAAATGAATGTCTCCGAATACAACGCCGCTTTTTTAGATGTTTTTCATGACCAAAATTCATCTTTAAATCATTTGAAAGGAAAGTCATTCAGTGAGTTTTTTAAATACGAATTTGATTTTAATGCCTTAATTCAACAATTGGAAAAAGATGGATATGTAAAAGGATTTAAAACTACTCTTTTAGATCAAAAGAAAGATGTTGTTGCCATTATTTCAATAGCAAATTTACCAAAAGGAATTAATATTGAACAAAATGCTTATCATGTAGCCATAAGTGATTTAACTAAAATTATGGAGCAAGAGGCAGAGCTAAAAAAAGCTGAAAAAATGAGCATGTCTGGGCGTATGGCGAGAATGATTGCTCATGAAGTTAGAAATCCTTTAACGAATATTCGTTTGGCAGTAGGGGAATTGTCAGCTCTTTCCGACTTAAAAGAAGAGAATAGCGATGCAAGACTTTTGGAGCAAATGATTGAAAGAAATACCATCAGAATTTCAGATTTGATAGATGATTTACTTAAATCTGCCCGACCACCAGAGTTAGAGAAAGTTCCTTCCGATTTAAAAACCATTATAAATGCAGCAATTGACTTTTGTCAGGACCGTGTAGAATTACTCAATGTTAATTTAGAAATAGCATTTTGTAAACATGAAATAGAAGGAGAATGGGATCCAGAAAAACTGAAAATTGCTTTAGTTAATATTATCATTAATTCAATTGAAGCGATGGGAGAAACAGAACACCCTGAATTGTTGATAACCTTGACAGAGGAAGAAGAAAGTCCTGTGATTTATATTCGAGATAATGGAAAAGGAATGGATGAGGAAACACAAATCAATATGTTTGACCCCTTCTTTACAAATCGTAAAAATGGACTGGGTTTAGGTATGACAGCAACCTTAAACATCATCAATATGCACAAAGGGAGAATTGTGGTTAATTCAACTGAAGGTAAAGGGACGGAATTTAAAATCACACTTTAGTTATCGTTTGATTGCTAGTTGGTTTATATGCTGAAACTATTAAAAGATCATTTTATTACTGCTTAAACCATTTTTCCCTTAGCTTTTCATAGTCAAGCTTTATTGCTATTATCACAACTATCGCAACATGTGCTGGAATAATATACCTAACAATTGCTCCTGAAACTGGAGTTGTCCAACCTACAATCATCGCTATAAAAGCAGCGAATAGGTTTAGAGAAATTGCAATTCGTTTTTCTTTTTGAGTTAGCGTTTTTGGGAATAAAAAGAAAGTTAATACCGCTGCAAAAACAAAAAGCAAGTTTTCAAAAAATGCAGGGTATTGCAACCACGTACTTTTCTTATTTGGAATGGGTTGCAAAAAAGAGTTGAAGATTGCCTCAGGAATATTCAAAAGCATTTGCCAAAAGTTATCTTTAATAAGCGTGACTTTTACCTTACTTCCTGATTCATTTAGGGTTAAATAAACAGGATAAGTGGTTCCAACCTCCCTTAATATCATTGGAAATCTATCGTGGTTTTCATTCTTTTTCATGTAATAAGCACCTACAGGTTCTAGCAGCGTTGCATTACCATTTTCTATTTTAAAATGATTTCTGTTGGCATAATAGATATAATAGTAATGCTCTTCGTCCCCATGTAAATAAAGTCCTCCATCTCTAAGGTTGATAAAATCCTCTTGTTGATTTGCAACGATATAGGCTAATCTATTAGAATATCCAGTAATAGTTAAAACACCAATTCCGAAAATTCCAAAGGTCACTAATGCCAACCATTGTTTTCGGAAGAGTTTACTAAACACGAAATAGTAAATCAGGGCAACAATTAAAGAAATAAAAACATAAGGTTTAAAAGCTATCGTAAGTATTCCACCGATGATAATTCTCCAGGTTTTTCTAGAAATAGAAATATCATCAAAAACCCCACGAATAAAGAGACTTAAACCAAGAATCATTAATGGTTCCTTGATAATACTACTGCTCCAAAACGCCAAGCTAGGAGCCAGTGTTAAAAGTATTAAAAGCAATAAAGGAGGAAGATTTGATTTCTTTTTGAGCCATTGATAAAGATCAAATCCACCCATGAAAGACGCGAAACTAAAAAAGATAAAATGGATGATAACTTCGCCATTAGAAATGAACATTAGTAGCGCATTAATACGCATAACATGTCGTGAATCGTTGGGTAAAAAACGGTCGCCACCATTCCAGTGAGTTGTGGATTCTAAATATTGATTGATGAAATCAGTGTCGTTATTTAAACCAAATAGAAACTGAAAAAAAGCACTTGGAGACTCGTAAAAAACATCGCTTAATATTTTACTTTCCCTGAAAAACATCCCTGCATCCGCGGTAAGTTCACCGCCACCATAGTGGTAGGTATAAACAAAAAGGAAGAAAATAGCATAAGCAATTTTAACCAAAAACAATAGCGTAAGTGTATAACTTGGAAGTACTTTAATGTACTTTTTATTGATCCAATAACACAACAATAGAAAGGCGATAGTGTATAAAGTAATAAGTAAAATTCCCAAGAACACAGTTTTCGCCAAAAATAGAAAACAAAATGAAATAACTCTGTATAAACTTGCCTTGCTTTTGCATCCTTTTCATCCTTTTTCGATGCTGTGTTTTTATGACACACAGTTAACGTTAAATTCCTACCGCTATCCAATAATCATCTGATTCCTATTAGATCATATTTAACCAACATTCTTCTACCGAAAAGAATTCCCCCTCTTTCAATCAAATGTTAATTGTTTCAGTATTTTTGTTCCGATGATTGACAGTTATAGACATAAAGGGCTGAGACGCCAGCTTATCGATGAATTGCGTGAAAAGGGGATTACCAATCAAGCGGTTTTAGAAGCATTTGATAAAGTGCCAAGACACTTTTTTTTGGATTCCTCATTTATGAATCAAGCCTATACGAATATGGCTTTTCAAATTGGTGCTGGACAAACAATTAGCCATCCATTTACTGTGGCTTTCCAAACTACTTTGTTGGAGTTAGAGCGCGGACACCGTGTTTTGGAAATTGGAACAGGAAGTGGATTTCAAACCGCAATTCTTTGTGCCATTGGTGTTAGAGTGGTTTCAATTGAGAGACAAAAAGAGCTTTATATAAAAGCCAAACCAATTATTTCGCACTTGGGCTACTCCCCCAATTTATTTTATGGAGATGGCTATAAAGGAAAAGCTTCGTATGCACCTTATGACTCTATTTTGGTAACTTGTGGAGCGCCATTTATTCCTCAAGAATTGAAAGATCAACTCAAAGTGGGAGGGAGATTGGTAATTCCAATAGGTGAAGGGAAAAAACAGATCATGACCCGACTCACAAAATTAGAGAATGGCGAGTTTGAAACGGAAACTTATGGCGATTTCAGTTTTGTTCCAATGTTGACCAAAACAGCTAAGTAATGAGGGAGTTAAGGCCTTTAACGATATCAAATAGTATAAAATCAGCACCTTCTGTTTTATTAACTCCAGAAATGGAGAAGTTCTCATTTATAAAACCTTTAAACCAAGATTTTATTCTTGCACAAACGATTTATACTTTGGTTCATAAGCATTTTAAGGTAGAACTGTTAGAAGCAGGAATGTTTAAACTAAAGGAGGTGAAATATTTATTAGCTGAAGAGCCTGAAGGAGTTCTAAATGTTGATGAATGGTTAGATTGTTTGTGGACTTCTAAACGTAAATTCAATCATTTACTCAATACGAATGCCTTGTTTAGGATGTACCTGATTAATCTCTTTTTCCCTATTTTTTCAACTACAAGAAAGTTGATGTTACCGGGAAAAAAAGATAGATTTGTTATGGACGCTTATCCTAACTTATCTAAAAATGAAGGCATCCGATTTCAGCCTGTAAATCTAAATGAACTGGGAATAACAAAAGTCGAATTCAAAAAATTATTCGCTTATTTACGAAAAGATTTACCTCAAATTATAGATCATTTTTTAGTTTTACACCATGATAATTTATACAAAGATTTAAAATATCAAGTGAGTTTATATCCATCGATTAGAAATAAATATTGGAATGAGCTGAAAAAATGTTTTGAACCCGAATTTAAAACTTATGCCATAGCAGAAGCAGAATATTACCTTTTGAAACTTTAAATATGGAGTCTTTCTATTCGATTATATATTATAAAACAAACGCACTTACTGATGAAATGGTAAGTGTTGGACTCTTGGCTGGAGGAGGGGAAGGTCCATTTTTATATGTTTCCAATGCACGAATGGATTTGTTGAAAAAAGTGCTCCACCCCAATACATTTCTTTCTGCGAGAAGACATCTCAAGTTTTTATCAGAAAAAGTCGGAAAACACAGAAATGAAGCGGCTGGACTTTTATTATTTGATCCTGTTTTTTCTGTCGAACAAATGGAAACACTTTCTCAAAGATCTAAAAATGCTATTGTTTATAGTCAACCAGTTACCATTAATGAATGGCTAGATGTGAAGTTTTTTGCTGAATTAACCCAATCGTTTTTCGGAGAAATTATCAATGTAGAACCAAAGAAAAGACCCGTTTTTCATTTAAAATGGAAGGCTTTTTATCATTCTACAAGGTTTAAATCTTGGGAAAGAGATCTTCAAATATCTTCAATTTTGCCTTCGTCTCTCTTGAGTTTAACTATTGATTTAGTAAATAAAAAAGATGAAAAAATCATCAAAGGAATTGATTTTGACTTGAGTGAAGCAAGATTGAATAGTAAATTATTTGAGGTGGAGTTGATAATTAATGCCTTGCCTCAATTTCAAGTGACAATCATCCATCCAACTCCCAAAAAGAAAAAAGGAAAGTCTGTTTTTGATGCAACACGCGAAAAATATTCGAAATTAGTCTTTCAAGAATTTAGTGAATTTAAAAAATTGAACTAAATTCACAAGGTGAGAAATTGGTACAAGAAGTATTCACCCTATTTTGTTGATGTTTGGCAATATCTAATTATTATCCTCTTCTTTATTCTAGCGCTCATATTTTTTCTGTAATCCTATTCAAACTGCGCAATGAAGTATATTTTTATTTTCATATTTCTAATTTCAATTACTGCTTGGACTCAAAATTATAATTTGGATTCTCTATCACATATTGATTATAACCAACTTCATAACACAAAACTAAATGATGTTTGGGGGTATACCGATGAATTTGGAAACGAATATGCCATTGTTGGCGCTGAAAAAGGAGTGAGTATTGTTGATATCACAAATCCCCAAAATCCTATTGAAATCTATTGGCATGTTGGTTTAACAAGTGTTTGGAGAGATATTAAAACCCATGGCGATTATGCATATATTACAACAGAAGCCGACGATGGTTTGCTGATTATCGATTTATCACCTTTGCCAAATAACCCAATTGTAAATGCAACGAATTACTTTAATACCTCAGATTACTGGTCTTCAGCGCATAATTTATATATCGACGAAAATGGATACGGATATATTTTTGGGAGTAACCGAGGAAATGGTGGTGCAATAATTCTAGATTTATTTACAAATCCAATGCAGCCAATTGAGGTGGGTGTTTTTGATAATTGGTACATTCATGATGGCTATGTAGTAAACGATATTTTATACGCAGCCCATATTAATAATGGCTTTTTTACAATTGTAGATGTTTCAGATAAATCAAACCCTGTTGTTTTAGGAAGTCATTCAACCCCTTCAAGTTTCGCTCATAATATTTGGCCATCGGATGATCAAAATTTTGTTTTTACAACAGACGAAGTGACAAGAGCATTTTTAGCAGCTTATGATGTTTCAGATCCGAGTAATATTTTCGAAGTAGATCGAGTGCAATCTAGTCCAGGAAGTGGAGTAGTGCCGCACAATGTTCATGTAAAAGGAAACTTTTTATATACTTCTTATTATGCTGATGGAATTGTAATTCATGATATTTCTGATCCAAGCAACATGATAGAAGTCGCCCGTTATGATACTTATCCAGGAACTGCGAATTACACGATTGGGAATTGGGGCGCTTTTCCATATTTCGCATCTGGAACCATCATAGCCTCAGATATCGAGAATGGACTTTTTATTTTAGGTTCTCAATTTGATCTTGCTTCTAAAGTTGAAGGAACAGTAACAAATTCGAATAGCGGAAACCCAATTCAAGGGGTAGAAGTGACCATTTTGGGAGATGTTCAAAAAGAAATTTCTAAAGTAAATGGGACATATAAAACAGGAATTGGTGTAGCGGGAAATTATATTATTCGCTATGAAAAATATGGATTTGTTCCACAAGAAATTAGTTTAAATTTGCTTACAAACAACGTTTATATACAAAATATTCAACTTGAACCTCTTCCTCAATACAATGTGAGTGTGAAAATTATGGATGAAAATGCTCAACCTATTTTAGGTGCAGGTGTTACAATTATTCATCAAGGTTCTGTTTTTGAATTGCAAACGAATGGACTTGGGGAAGTCAATCAAAATGTAAGTTACTCCGATACTTTCTTTGTTGCTGCAGGAAAATGGGGGAAAATTACTGAATGCGAAAACATGGCTTTTTCACCTAGCAATAATCAACTTACGCTAGTTTTAGAGAATGGGTATATGGACGATTTTACTTTTGATTTTGGTTGGTCGCATACCTCTTCTGCCGAAACAGGTGACTGGGAAAGGGGCGTGCCCTTTTATAATGCAGATCCAACGCTAAGATCAAGTCCAGACAATGACAGTCCAAATGATTGTGGAGAATCTTGTTTTATCACAGGGAATCAAGAAGGTGTGAGTGTAATGAAAGGGGAAGTCACCCTAATTTCTCCAGTTTTTGATTTAACTTCTTATACAGAACCGTATTTGAATTTCGAGCGCTGGTTCTTTAATTTTCATGGCTACGAGCCTTTTAACGACACTTTGAGAATTGCAATATCAAATGGAACCAAACTCGTTGAAGTCGATAAACAAGGGTTTGATTTTTCTCTTTTTGGTGTTTGGGTTCCTATTTCTAGGAAGATTTCCGATTATATCACCCCAACTTCTTCAATGCAGGTTTTTGTTCAAACATCAAATTATGAACTCACAAATAACATTACGAATGCTGCTTTTGATAATTTTTACATTACAGACGGAGGTCCATTGTTGAATGCTTTTGATGAAATTGAAAAACAAATCGTAAAAGTTTATCCCAATCCATTTAAAGAACAAATTATAATTGAAGGAGTCAATGAGAAATCATTAATTCAATTGTATTCGATAGAAGGGAAGAAGATAAAAATCCATGTGGATTTTAATGGAAATTCAGCAACAATTAACAGTGGTTTTCTCTCTTCTGGAGTTTACTTATTACATGTTAATAACGATGTTTATACAATTGTAAAATAATAAAAATATAATGCTTAGAATTTTTGTTCTTATATTTTTCATCAACACCTTAAGCGTTAACGCTCAAACAGATTGTGATTGCTATGAAAGACTTGAAAATCTAGCTGAATTAAGATTCCATGAGGAAAATTATTCTGAAGCACTTAAAACTTATAAAAGAGCCTTATCTTTTTTACCTGATTCTGCAAGAAACTATCAACATGATTTTAAATTAGCTTTATTTCACCTAGAAAATTCATTTTTAGATTCTGCCAGCCATTTTCTCATTAATGCAATTGAAGGTGGATTTCAAAAGTCATACTTAACCTACGATTCTAGATTCGACACCTTGCAAAAAACGATTTATGGCCAAGAAATAACTAATGCATATAGAAAAACAGATCTCAATTTTAATTGGAATTTATACAATGAAATTCAAAGAATTGGGGCCTTAGACCAATCGCTAAGATCAAAAAACGGAATTGGCTCTCTCGCAACTGATTCCTTGTCACAAGTTAAATTGTATTCAACCATCGACAGTATTGTGTTTGAAAAGGTGATTCAATTAATAAACGTTTACGGTTATCCAACTCAGATAGCGGATGGATTTAAAGAAAACTATTTTTTGTATTTTCTTCATTCTTCAATGTATTCAGAAGAGAAATTTGAATTGATTTTAAAACACCTTACCAAGCAAAATGAATTGTGTTTGTGCTCAAAAGGTAATATAGCGCTGTTAAATGACAGAAGGTTAGATTGGTATTATTCTGAAAAACAAATTGCGGGAACTTGGAATTATCCTGGCGAATTTCTTCCTATCCAAAACACAGCTGAAGTAGATTCGATTCGATTTAAATACAATTTATTGAACCTATATGATTACGGACAAATTGCGGGGAAATTGGTGCCCAATGACTACAGAATAATCCCATATCCAAAAAACTATTTCTGTGAGGATAGATGAGTAAGATGAAATCTCTTTAACTTTAAAAACTCACCTCTTTTCAGCTGGTTTTTTAAAAAACACTTTCCATTCTATCAATAACCACAAAATAATAAAAACGAACTGAATGGTTTGAAGTTCAATGCGCATGTTTTTATGAAATAAAAAGAAAAAGATCAGGTACAAAAGCACTGGATATACAATTCGTACGATGAATTTAACACCCAAAGGCATTTTACTTATTTTAACTCTTAATTTTTCTAAAATATCCATCTAAAATTGTTCTATTCTTGTGATTCAATAAACTGAAACGTCAATACACATGCCTCATGAAGCTTGTTTGGCATTTCTTCTTTATCATAAGGTTGATAAGTGTTGAAAGTGTGATTAGCTCTATTGATAATGATTAGTTTTCCTCCTGTCCAATGCCCTAAAGCTTCTGATTCTGTCAAAGAAACTGAATCATCCGCATCTCCATGAATATGTAAAGTTGGGACATCAATATTTCTTGCTTTAAACTCGATATCTAATGCTTCTTTGTTTTCTAACCAATCTTCATACAACACAAATTGATGTGGCATATCTTGCTCTGTACGTGAATTTCTAACAGTATAAAAGCCTTTTTCTTTCCATTTTTCTAGGGTTTCGCCTTCTGGAAAACGACTGCCTATATTTGAAATACTTGCCCAAGTTGAAACAGAAGAAACACGTGGGTCGCTTGCTGCTAAAATTGCAATTCCTCCACCACGGCTATGACCAATTAAATGTACTCTCTTGTTTTTGAGATCAACTTTTCCTTCTATCCAATCCAAAACATGCTTAACATCTTCCAATTCGTAGCTGTATCTGTTAAGAGAAAAAGCTTCTAAATCTGGAAAATCAATTCCATCATCGACTGTTCCACCGTTGTGACTCATATTGAACTTGCAAAAGCCCATTCCGTGATCAACGAAATATTTCTGCACTAAATTCCATGCACCCCAATCTTTATAGCCTTTGTACCCATGAATAAATACTACGATGTCAGTATATTCAAAGCTGTCTGGCGCCTGAAAGTCAATCTGTGACTCTCGACCATTCGCCCCTTTATAAAACATATTTGTAAACTTCATTTGACTTTCCTTGTTTTCCCGTAAATCTAATGGATATTTATGTGAATTGAATCTCTTTTTGAAGAAATTCCCATCGCATCCAACATTCATCATCCGATCTCTATCGGATCACCCAACGTTCATCATTAATCACGCTATTGCAAACGTCAACCATGACGCTAAATATGCAATTCCAGTAAATACTATGAACTGAATTCCAGCAACACTCCATCTTCCTGTTTCTTGTTTTACAATAGCGATGGTACTCATACATTGTAAGGCGAAAACATAGAAAATCAACAATGAAAATGCTGTAGCGTAGGAGAATTTGATGGCTCTTAGGCCTTTTTCGTTTTCTTCTCCTCCTTCAACACTGTAGATTGTTGACATTGTTCCAACAAATACTTCACGTGCGGCAAATGAAGCTACAATTGCAATTCCAATTTTCCAATCAAAACCTAAAGGCTGTATAACTGGTTCTATGGTTTTTCCCATTATTCCTAAGTAAGAATTTTCGAGTTTTTCACTACTCATTTTGGTGTATAAAGAGTCAGCAAAAACTTCATTTTCTGTAATTAAAGTCGTGTATTTGTCTTCAATTTGTTCAAAACGGTCGCCCGGACCAAAGTAAGAAAGTACCCACAAAACAATAGAAGCAATAAGAATTACTTTTCCCGCTTGAACTACGAAGATTTTCCCTTTATTGATTGCTGCATTAACAGCATTTCTCAAACTCGGCATTTTATAGTTTGGCAATTCTAGTATAAAACTACTGTCACTTTCTCTTTTAGAGAAAATATTGATCACCATTGCAACTATTAATGCAACGACAAATCCGAGAAGATAGAGTCCCATCATGTACAATCCTTGAACGCTGATAATTCCCCAAATAAACTCATTAGGAGCAATAAAGGAAACCAAGAATACATAAACAGGTAAACGTGCAGAACATGCCATTAAAGGAATGATGAAAATGGTGATAAATCGTTCTCTTTTATTTTCAATTGAGCGTGCAGCCATAATTGCAGGTATGGAGCAAGCAAATCCTCCAACGAGTGGAATAACGGATTTACCATTCATTCCAAAGCGTTTTAATAGTCCATCTGTCATGAAACTTACGCGAGATAGGTATCCAGTATCTTCTAGAATGGCAATCAACCCAAAGAGAATCATAATTTGCGGAACGAAAACCAAGACTCCAGCCAATCCAGCAAAGATTCCATCTGCAATAAAATCGGCAAACCATGAGTCGGGGAGGAGATTTCCTACCCAAATTCCTAAATCTACAATTCCATCATTGATGAAATCCATAGGGTATTCTGCGAAAGTGAAAATGGCTTGGAAAAGCACGAAGAAGACTGATAGAAAGATAATGAAGCCCCAAAAAGGATGCGTAACATATTTATCAATTTTGTCAGTTATTGTTCTCTGTTTTTCTTTTGATTTTTTAATATAAAATGAAGTACTGGCTTTGTTTACTGTGGAAACACGGTCGCTTATTTCAAGAATTTCTTCCTTCAGTGGCTCAAAGTTGTTCTTCTTAATAATTTCATCTAATTCATTTAATCCATTTTCATTGAGTAAGGATTTCGCATTGTTGATTTGCTTAAACAACATATATGGCGTAGTCGATTCAAATAAATGTTTTGAATCTGCCAATAAACTTTCGTATTTTTCTTTTTTGAAAAGTGTTCTAGTGGAAGGTTTAATGTCTGTTGTTACTAATTCTAATAACTCTTTAATTCCTTTGTTTTTTCTAGCTGAAATGGCTGTTGTTGGAACATCAAAATAATCAGAAATATCTCTGATTTTTAATTGATCTCCAGATTTCTCAACAATATCCACCATGTTGACTGCCATAACTGTTGGAATTCCTAATTCCACAACTTGAGAAGCTAAGAACAGGTTTCGTGCTAAATTGGTTCCGTCAATTACAATTATAATTAAATCCGGGAAAGCTGTAGATTTTGGATTGAGTAGAATATCCTGAACGACTTTTTCATCATCATTTTTTGATGACAAACTGTAAGTTCCCGGTAAGTCAATTAATTCACAAACTTCTTGATTTGGCAACTTTATAGTTCCCGAACGCTTGTCAACAGTAACGCCTGGATAGTTTCCTACTTTCTGATTTAATCCTGTTAATTGATTAAACAACGATGTTTTTCCCGAATTCGGGTTCCCCACCAATGCAATTTTCTTCTTATTCCCCATTGTGGTGCAAAAATGCCAAAAATATATTGGTTTTCAGATACCGAGTTTAGGGTAATTAGAATGAATTGTATACTGTTTCTGAAAATTATTTAATGCTTATCGGGACCTCACGTTTTAATCAGTCGATATTCATGTTTTTTTAATCTATTGGTAAAGTACCCGATTGGCATTTATTATTTATTTCACCTCTATTGAAAGTGCTTTCATAGGGTAAGATGAATTTTTACAATTTTCGGGATTAAATCTGAAAGTAAATTGTTTAATTATAACATTCCCCACAAAATTCTTATTTTCGCTCGACAAATAATAATCATGAAGAAAATCATCACAATCATCGGTGCACGTCCGCAAATAATTAAATCTGCAGCATTGTCAAGAGCAATTAAAACGAAATATGCTGAACAGCTAAAAGAAGTTTTGGTTCATACAGGGCAACATTATGATGAGCAAATGTCAGAGGTGTTTTTCACTGAATTGGGATTGTCAAAACCTGATTATAATTTGAATATCGGTTCAGGTTCTCACGGCGCTCAAACCGCTGAAATGATTACTGGTTTGGAAGATTTGTTTGCCAAGGAGAAACCCAATGCTATTGTTGTTTATGGTGATACCAATTCAACTTTGGCAGGAGCAATAGCTGCTTCGAAAATGGGGATTCCAATTGTGCATATAGAAGCTGGATTAAGAAGTTTCAATAAATCAATGCCCGAGGAAATTAATCGAATTATGTGCGATCATGTTTCGACGTTACTTTTCTCTCCTACAAAAACAGGGGTGCAGCATTTGAAAAATGAAGGATTCAAATTGGGTAATGTTGCTCCGTTTAATGCGGATAATCCAAAAGTCTATCACAGTGGAGATATCATGTACGACAACAGTTTGTACTTTTCAGAAAAAGCGGAAGAAAACTTAACAACTCATCAGGAATTAGATTTACATCACAAACCTTATTTTTTAGCTACAGTGCACAGAGGAGCAAATACCGATGATCCAAATAAGTTAAAAGCAATTTTTGAAGCATTTTTGGAAATTGCAGAAGTTTATCCTGACCATTTGATTGTTTTGCCTTTGCATCCGCGTACACATAAATGCATGGAAACTCATTTTACAGAAGAATTCCATCAAAAAATCAAAGAATGTAAACAATTCAAAATTATTCCACCTGTTTCATTTTTGACGATTATAGCGCTAGAAAAGAATTGTCAATTGATAATAACAGATAGTGGAGGACTGCAAAAAGAAGCTTATTTCTTTAAAAAACCTTGTGTTATTTTACGACCAGAAACTGAATGGGTCGAAATCGTGGAACAAGGGGTGGCAGTGATTACTGATGCTGATAAAGACAGAATTATAGAAGGAGTCAAAAAAATGTTAGCACAAAAAGATGCAGAGTTTCCAACTTTATATGGAGATGGAAAAGCAGCTGAGTTTATAGCTGGCGAAATTTTAAAGCATTGTTAGTTGGGGTTTGTTTAGAATAAGTCATTCCTCTAAAACACAAATCGATAACTGAAATTCGGTATAATAGGAAAAACGGTTACTTGATGCAATGTGTTTTTTCCTGCTTCATTCTTTTTGTAGAAATAGAAAAAAGCATTTTTTTGGTTATAGGCATTGTAAAGTGAGAAAGACCAAATTCGCATACCTTTCTCTTTTTGTTTTTTAAGATTGACTCCTAAATCTAATCTGTGATATGCTGGTAAACGTACGCTGTTTTTTCCATTGTAAATATGTATTGAATTACCTGTTGGGTCGTTACCATAATAGACGTTCGGATTAAGATAGGTGAGGTATTCATATTTTCCTTGTGCCAAAGTAAAGGCTTCTCCGCTCATGTAAACCCATGTGGCAGAAATATCAATTTTCTCATTTATTTCATAATTTAATACCAATGAAATTTCATGCGTTCTGTCGTATCTGAAAGGATACCAGTCTCCATTATTGGCTTGGTCAAACTTTCTTTGATTATTAGAATAAGTATAAGAAGCCCAGCCATTTATTTTACCCATATTTCTTTGGATTAGAAATTCAACTCCATAGACTTTTCCTTCCCCATTTGTTTCAACTTTTGAGGATAGACTTTCAGGTGAAAGTAGAGTAGAACCTTCCTTGTACTCAATCAAATTGTTGAGCGTTTTATAATAACCTTCTATGGTGATATCCACTGGGAAATCTTTAAATACGTTCGGAAAAACAATTCCAGCACTATATTGACTTGATTCTTCTGGTATCATTTCCGAAGTTGCTGGAATCCAAATATCGTTTGGAATTCCTCCTCCGTTATTGCTCAAAAGGTGCATAAATTGATTAATTCTAGTATATCCAGCTTGAATGCTGAAGGTTTTATTTGGGAAGTACTGCAATAAAGCACGGGGTTCTGGAGATACAAAAGTTCTTTCTTGACTTGTAAATGTTGAAAAATTGAATCCTATATTTGCCTTTAGTTTCTCAGTAAACTTCAAGTGATTTTCAACGTAGAAAATATTTTCCCAAGCACGAATTTTTTCATCTCCAATTATAGTATCTTTTGCAACACCAGATGATGTCATTCTACCGGGTAAATAGGTGTGAGCTATTGTATTCCATCCACTTTTAATTGTCCATTTCGGGTTAATTTTATAAGTCAAACTTTGTTTCAGCATTAAATCTGTAATGTTAGATTTAAACCCAATTCCAGTTTCTCTAACACTTCCATCAGGCAAGGTTTCTTTCAAATTGGTCTTATTAGAAAAGAAAAAATATGTCGAAGCAAGATTCGCATCATAATATAGCTTTTTATTAATGGCTTTATTGTATTGTGCATATCCTAAATAGTTCCCCCATTTTATTTTAGATGTGAATCGAGTAGGACTATCAAAGAGCGTTTCTCCTGCATTGGCATAAATTTTATCCCTACCGCCATAATAACCAAAGCTTAAAGTCGAATTATCTTTGAAACGCTTTACTAACTTGAAGTTCGAATCGAAAAAAGTGTATCCGAAATTCTCACCTTTCTCTATCATTAAAAAGTAAAGACTCGTGAAAATATCTAAATTAAATCTTCTTATTGAAGCAAGATAAGTCCAGGAACTGTCTTTACCAATTGGACCTTCAAATTGTAGCTTTGTTGAAAGCAGTCCTATTTGAACTTCTCGGACTTTTTTCTTTTGATTCCCATTTTTCATTCGTATGTCTAAAACCGAAGACAATCGACCAGAATATTGTGCAGGGAAATTTCCCTTGTAAACTTTTACGCTGTTTATTGCATTGGCATCAATAGTTGATAAAAAACCACCGATGTGATTGATATTATAAACGGGAACATCGTCCAATAAAAATAGATTTTGGTCGGGAGTTCCACCACGCACAATCAAACCGCTTGTTCCTTCTTTTCCGCCTTGAATTCCTGGTTGAAGTTGTAATGCCTTTATGATATCTGGTTCGCCTCCAAGCATGGGGATTTGCTTTAACCTCTCAATTGGCAAAGAAATGACTCCTATTTCAATTTGCTTTCTTGCAGTTACTGTAACTTCTTCAAATTTCTGGACATTGTCCTTTTTAAGAAAAAATACAGTATCGAAAGTTTTACAATTTGCTATTATAACTAAAGGCTCGTATGCAAATGCAGTAATTTTCAGCTTGACATTGTTTCGATTTTCTTTAAGGGGAAAAGAAAAATAACCTTGATTATTGGTGAATTGATAATTTGAAGTTCCTTCTTCAACAATAATCACATCTGTAATGGGTTCATTGGATGAATCATCTTTTATGAAACCTGCGAAGTAGCATACTTGAGAGAAAGCAGCTCCTTTAAAGCAAAGTAATATTAGAAATAGCCACTTATTCATGCGCGCCGATTTCTAATTCTTTAAAGTGATAACCTGCAAAAACACCGTATCCTCCTTTAATGTTTGTGTACATTGCAGTCGGTTCGCCGACAAATAGTAGGGTCAAAGGATCATTTATATCTGAATCATTACTCTGATTAAAATAATGTTGAGTCCAACTTTTCACACCTAAATAATATTCTTCGCTGACCGGACCAAAATCTCGTTTATAATCTTTTTGATAGTAGATGTAATCATCTCCAAATGGGCTTTGACTAATACTCCCACCGCCCATTACAGTTAAAGTTTTATTTTCTCCATTAAAAAGGGCATCTGAAAAGTAGAGGAATAGAGGATTGTAATTTAAGTCACCGTCAGTTAATATTGACGGATCAATTTCTTGAGGTTGGTCGTTATAGTAATAAACTCTTTTTGTTTGATAATAGTTTAGTTGGTTTGGATCATCTTGAAATACGATTGTTGTTTTTGCATGAATAAATCCAGCATCATCTGGTGGAGAGTTTAATTTTTCATAGAAAGCTTCAATAACATCAGGAAATTTCGGAATACTTGTTTCAGCAGAAACTATGTCAAAACCAGGAACTATGACTTCAATTCTATATTTAGTTTCTTCAGTTGGATATGTTCCTTGATACCATCCATCACCAATTGCAGCAAGGGTAGTGGAATAAATTCCATCTTTATAAACTTTAATTATTGCATTGTCTATGAGTTCTTTTTCTGCATCCATATTTGAAGACAGCGAAACACGAACTTTAAATAAAGAGTCAGGACATATTAATCCATTGACAACCAGTTTTTGAGGCAACTGCCCTAAGCTTAAGTCTACTTCTTTTATACAGGAAGATAATAATAAGCAAAATATTATTGTAGCAAATATGATTTTCAAAATAAATATAGATTGATTTTAACTTCTAACTAACGTAATATTCGTTTCCATATTGCAAATGACTTTGATCCAAAAATAATCAACTCATTAATCCCACATATTTCAAAAAATAAGTAGATTAGCATTATTATGCTCACAATTTACGCTGATAAAATATCAAAACGTTTGGCCTACACCTTGTCGGTGATTTTCGATGATAGAAAAATCGAATACCGATTGGTGAATGATGTCCAAAATTTTAAAGATGCACCTTTTCCAAAACTAGCTTATTCTGAGGATAGGGTTTTTGAAGAGGATGCAACGATTTATCCTTCGACTTTACTTTTCGAGGAAGAAATTTTAAGACCAATTGTCTTGAAATCAGAGTGGAATTCTCAAGAAGTTCTGAGTTTTGACGGTGTTCCAGATATTTTGGGAAGTATTTTCTATGTTATTTCATTATACGACGATTATTTGCAGGAAGAAACGGATGAGCATGATAGGAATATCGGTTCCAATTCTCTGTTGTTTAAGTTTAAATGGTTAGATAAATTGATCGTTGAACGTTGGTCGGAGGGGTTTATAGCTTTTGTAGAATCGCAGAATAATTGTTCTTTTAATGCCGAAAAAATCCCCTTTAATATTATCCCAACCTTTGATATTGATCATGTTTATGCTTATCGATTGAAGAAAGGCTGGAGGAAATATATGAGTATTGCAAAAGATTTTCTTAAGAATGATAGCAAACGTCTAAGGGAACGAAAACAAGTTTTGGCTGGGCGTAAAAAAGATCCCTACGATACTTATGAAGAAATTAAAGAAATTGCCAATAAAGGATTTGATGTAAAAGTGTTTTGGTTACTTGGTGAATATGGGACTTACGATCGAAATGTGGATTATAATAACATAAATCACCGCAGATTAATTTATGAGGTGGATGAATACGCAAATGTTGGATTGCATCCGAGTTATCGCTCTAATCAATCGAAAACGAGTCTTAGAGAAGAGAAATTGCGTATTGAAGAAATCCTGCTTCGTGAAGTGACGCATACACGTCAGCACTTTTTGAAAGTTAAATTACCAATAACCTACATGGATTTAGAGAAAGTTGGATTTACAGATGATTATTCCTTGGGTTATGCCGATCAAATTGGGTTTAGAGCTGGAGTAGCCCGCCCATTTATGTGGTTTAATCTGAAAGAAAATCAAGTGTCGAAATTGAAACTTCATCCTATTTCATATATGGACGGGACTTTGAATGAATATATGGAATTGACAATCGACGAAGCAATAAATACGGTCAAAAAGCTTAAAGCTGAAGTTCGAAATTATGGAGGAAACTTTGTTGCTCTTTGGCATAATGCAACTATTGGTGATTACGATAAATGGAAGGGTTGGAGTAAAGTTTTGGAGGAAACACTAAATAAAAATCATTAAATAATGTTCAAAACGAAAGTTGACATTCCCCAGCAGCAAATTATTGAATATTCTTCTAATTATTTATTCTTAGGAAGCTGTTTTTCTGAACATTTATCTCAAAAAATGATACAATCAGGATTTGATGTTCAAACGAATCCTTTTGGAGTTGTTTTTAATCCTATTTCATTGGCGGAAATGCTTTTAGAAAGTGATGAAATGCTCATGAATTCAGTGTTTGAAAGGGATGGAGTAGCTCTTTCTTGGTTAGCCAACAGTACTTGCTTTTCTTATAACCAAGAGGAACTCAAGACAAAACTTGTTGAATTGAGAAAAGAGTACATCTATGCATTGTCAACAGCAAAAGTGTTATTCGTTACTCTCGGAACAGCATGGGTTTATCATAAAAAATCCATAGACCATATTGTTGGTAATTGTCACAAAGCAGCCAAAAATGATTTCGAAAAAAGATTGCTTTCAATTGAGGAGATTACTTCTATATGGAATAAGATTATTGAGGAATTACAAAAAGAGAGTGATGTGAAAATCATTTTTACTGTGAGTCCAGTTCGGCACACAAAAGATGGAGTTGTAGAAAATTCTAGAAGTAAAGCTGTTTTATTATCAGCAGTTCATGAATTGAAGGATATATATCATAATGTAGATTATTTTCCAGCTTATGAATTGTTGATTGATGAAATGCGAGATTATGCATTTTATACCAAAGACGGAGTTCATCCGAATGACATTGCAGTTGATGAGATTTGGGTTCGTTTTAGGGAAACTTATTTTACAGAAGAAACGATGAAGGTTTGTCAGGAATATGATAAATTAAGAATGTTGTTTCAACATCGATCTTTGCATCCAGAATCAAAAGCAGCTAAGCAATTTGAAGTTGATAGAGTGAAAAAGTTAGAGGATTTTAAAAGACGCTTTCCAAGTTTTAACCGCAGAGTTTTTTAAGGAATAGCTTTCACTTTCATAAGGTCCTCTCCCTTAATCCCTCTCCAAAGAGGGAGACATGTATTACCTTCGAATAAAATCTTTCCTTTTAATAACTGATTTCTCTTCTCTTTTTCTCTGTGAAACTCTGTGAAAACCTCCTTTTTCTCTGTGAAAAAACTACCACAAAAAGAACACAGTTCGTTTTCAAAACCCAACAAACCTTATGGCTTATAGCTTACTGCTTATAGCCATCTTTCTCACAAACTCCCAAAGCACCACCCCAGCACAAACACTAACATTCAAACTGTGTTTCGTTCCAAATTGTGGAATCTCCAACACCACATCAGCGATATCAATAATTTCTTGCTGAACACCATCTACTTCATTTCCAAATACCAAAACATGTTTTTCTTCGGTTTTGATGTCCAATTCATGTAACAATTTCGTTTTCTCTGCTTGCTCTACGGCGTAAACTTTATATCCATCTGCTTGATAGTTTTTCAATAAATCAACCAAGTTTTCATGGTGTTCCCAATCAATAGATTCTGTTGCTCCTAGAGCTGTTTTTTGAATTTCTCGGTGAGGTGGTTTTGCAGTTATTCCGCCTAGAATAATTTTCGACACGTTGAATGCATCTGCGGTACGGAAAAATGTACCGACATTCGCCAAACTTCTAATATTATCGAGAACCACAACGAGTGGAAACTTCTCTTTTTCTTTAAACTCCTCTACTGTTGGGCGATTTAACTCCCAAAGTTTTAATTTTCTGTTCATAAGTATTGATAACTGGAACGGTGTAAGCATTGGACTTTCCAACGAATCTTGTATGTTTACAGATTGCAAATTAACACAAACATTTTCATTTTGGCGAAAACAAGTACAGAAAATAAACCGGCAGAAACACCATTGATGAAACAATACAATCAGATCAAGTCGAAACATCCGACGGCCATGTTGTTATTTCGTGTGGGAGATTTTTACGAAACCTTTGGAGAAGACGCAATTAAGGCTTCACGAATTTTAGGAATTGTTTTAACGAAAAGAAAAAATGGAGTTGCCGCACATATTGAGTTGGCAGGATTTCCACATCATTCTTTACAAACTTATTTACCAAAATTAGTTCGCGCAGGAGAACGGGTTGCTATTTGTGATCAGTTGGAGGATCCTAAAATGACAAAAACTATCGTTAAACGAGGAGTTACAGAAGTGGTGACACCTGGTGTTTCTTTAAATGATCAAGTTTTAGAACATAACAAAAATAAATTTTTAGCATCCGTTTACATTGGAAAGAAAGATCACGGTGTTGCTTTTCTAGATATTTCAACGGGTGAATTTTTAATCGCACAAGGGAACTTAGAATACGTAGATAAGTTGATGCAAGGTTTTGAGCCCAGTGAAGTGCTTTATTCGCGTCAACAAGACCAAAAGTTTAAAGAATTATTTGGCGATCGTTTTTATACATTTCGTCAAGAAGATTGGGTTTTTTCAGAAGACTTTGGTCGTGAATCATTAAATAAACATTTTCAAACCAAAAACCTAAAAGGATTTGGAGTAGAAGAACTAACAGAAGGAATTATCGCTGCGGGTTCGATTCTACAATATATTTCAGAAGCGCAACACAAGCAGTTAGGGCATATTTCTAAAATCAGCAGGATTGAGGAAGATAAATATGTTTGGTTAGACCGTTTTACGACAAGAAATCTTGAATTAATCAATTCTCCTCATGAAAATGGAGCAACCTTGTTGTCTGTTTTAGATAAAACGATTACTCCAATGGGGGGACGAATGATGAAAAGATGGATCGTTCTACCATTGAAAGATTTAAAAGCAATTGAAGCACGATTGGATGCTGTTGACGCTTTGCTTACTAATGATGAGGTGGCTTTTGAGCTGAGTCAGCGCTTGAGTAATATTTACGATTTAGAACGTTTGGCTTCTAAAATTGCAGTCGGAAAAGTGAATCCAAAGGAAGTAAATCAATTGAAGAATACTTTATTGGAAATTGCGCCGATTCAAAATATTTTAAAAAGCACTGATTCTAAAGCTTTGTTAAGCATAGCAGACCGCATGAATCCATGTGAACAGTTAATTACTTTAATAACAGAACAACTCGACGAAGATGCAGCCATTCAAATTGGAAAAGGGAAAGTAATTGCTGACGGTTTTAACGCTGAATTAGATGAATTACGTAAGCTGTCCAACTCTGGTCGATCTTTCTTGGAAGATTTGCAAAAAAGAGAGGCAGAAAGAACTGGAATTCCAAGTTTGAAAGTGGCGTTCAATAACGTTTTTGGATATTATTTAGAGGTTAGAAATACGCACAAAGATAAAGTGCCAGAAGAGTGGATTCGCAAGCAAACTTTAGTGAATGCAGAGCGCTATATCACTGAAGAATTAAAGATTTATGAAGAGAAAATTCTCGGAGCTGAAGACAAGATAGATTTTATCGAAAGAAAGATTTTCACTGAGCTTATTTTAACCATGGCAGATTATATCACGCCAATTCAATTCAATGCTTTTTTAATTGGGCAACTGGATTGCTTTTCTTCTTTTGCAAAAGTTTCAGAATCGAACAATTATAATCGCCCAGAACTAAATGAAGGTTTCGCAATTGACATTAAAGATGGTCGACACCCAGTGATTGAAAAGCAAATGGGAGTAGGGGAAAATTATATTCCTAACGATGTTTATCTAGACAATGAAACTCAGCAAATTATCATGATTACTGGGCCAAACATGTCAGGTAAAAGTGCAATTCTTCGCCAAACAGCTTTGATTTCTTTAATGGCACAAATGGGTTGTTTTGTTCCAGCGAAAACTGCTAAACTTGGTCTCGTAGATAAGGTATTTACAAGGGTAGGAGCATCGGATAACATTTCTTCAGGTGAATCTACATTCATGGTTGAAATGAACGAAACAGCAAGTATATTGAATAACCTTTCTCCAAGAAGCTTGGTTTTATTGGATGAAATAGGTAGAGGAACAAGTACTTATGATGGAATTTCCATCGCTTGGGCAATTGCTGAGTATATTCACCAATATCCACAAGCACAATGTAAAACACTCTTTGCGACGCATTACCACGAGTTGAATGAGATGACCAATAAGTTTCCTCGAATCAAGAATTACACGGTTTCTGTAAAGGAAGTGGGGACGAAAATATTATTCTTGCGTAAATTAATCGAAGGAGGAAGTGAACATAGTTTTGGAATTCACGTAGCAAAACTTGCAGGAATGCCTAATGCTGTGATAGAAAGAGCTACAAAAATGCTGAAAGAACTCGAAGCATCAAATCGAGGGGCAGACAGAGAAAAAGTAAAAGAAGCTGGAAATTCTGCGGACATGCAATTGAGTTTTTTCCAATTAGATGATCCAATTTTAGTAAGTATTCGAGATGAGGTAGCAGATATGGATATTGATACTTTAACACCTGTTGAAGCGCTTTTTAAATTGAATGAGATCAAGAAGAAGGTGGGGAAAGGGTAGTTGATGATTTATAATTGACAATTGATAATTTGTGGGATGTTTTTTTGGTTCGTATTGGGGAAGATAATTGATAATTAACAATGGACAATTTTTAATGTTTGATTTGAAGTAGGGACGAATTGCATTCGTCCCTAACAAAGCATTCGTCCTTGACAATCATTCGTCCGTGACATGGCATCCCTTGTTAACCACATTCATAATTAAAAATATACCATTAATAATTGTTTTTCTGTAGTTTTATATGAAATTCAACACTTTATGAAATACTTAATTTTAGTTTCCGTTTTTTGCTGTTCATTTTTCTCTCTTTATGCTCAAGAAGAGCCTTTGCCACGTTGGTTAACGGAAGAGGAGAAAGCAGTAATGTCGACTTATCAATTCAGTGATTATAATCCAGAACGAGCTTCAACAACACCGCCAACTGGAAACTTACGAACAATGGCGGAATGGGAAGAGATTGAGTATTTAACGATTACTTGGGTTCCAGATTATACAAATACCTTGCTCGGAATTTTAGAGGCTGCAGTTCAAGAATGTAAAGTTTTAATCATCACTCCAAGTGTTTCTTATGTGCAGATGATTATCAATTCTGAAGGTATTCCAATGGACAGTATCGTCTTTTTAGACCGTGATTATAATTCGATTTGGATAAGAGATTATGCTGCAAACACTGTGTATAAAGATTGGAATGATTCATTGATTTTAGTCGATTGGATTTATAACAGACCAAGACCAAAAGATAACGGTGCACCATTAGCTTATGCTAATTTCTTAAATATTCCAATTTATCAAATGACAAGCTCACCGACAGATGTAATAGCTACAGGAGGGAATTATATGTCAGATGGATTTGGCACAAGTGTTTCATCTAGATTAATTACAGATGAGAACGCAACTGGGAATAGTTTTGGCGTAACTCCAAAAACAGAACAAGACCTCAATGCCATTTTTAATTCATTCATGGGAATAGACAATTACATGAAAGTAGAACGATTGCCTTATGATGCAATTGATCACATTGATATGCAGATAAAATTCTTGGATGAAGAAACGCTTTTAGTGACTGAATATCCTACAGGAGTAGCTGATGGACCTCAAATTGAAGCAAACCTTCAATATTTATTGTCTAATTTTACTTCAGTTTATGGAACACCTTATCGGGTGATTAGAATTCCAGCTCCACCTTCAACAAGTGGTTCGTATCCTGATAATAATGGATATTATAGAACCTATGCTAATCAAGTTTTCGTTAATAACACTGTAATTGTTCCTTTTTACAGAGAAGAATATGACACAATTGCACAACGTATATTGGAAGAAGCAATGCCAGGATATAAGATCGTTGGGGTAAATGTGGATGGTGACAATGGAGAAACTTTAATTGCTTCTGGAGGAGCGATTCACTGTATTACGCATTCTATTGGAGTTCAAGATCCATTAATGATTTCTCATCAACGTTTGAGAGATACTTATGATAATATCAATCCGTATGAAGTTACCGCATACATTTCTCATTGTTCTGGAATTCAATCTGCAACACTTTATTATAAAATTGGTGCAGCAGGAAATTATCAAGCAGTTTCAATGACTGATATAGGAAATGAAGATTGGCAAGCGTTCATTCCAGCTCAAATAGGTGAGTTGGATGTCTACTATTACATTGAAGCAGAAGCCAATTCTGGAAAAACTGTTACTCGACCGATGCCTGCACCTGCTGGAAATTGGAAGTTTACTGTTTTTGATGCTGCAGATGTTGGTCTTGAAAACGAAGAAATAGAATTTTTAGAAATTTATCCAAATCCAGCAACGGCTATTACGGTAATTCCTGTTAAAGCAAATGCAAACGAAATAGGTCTGATAGAACTGGTGGATGCCATGGGAAGAAGGGTGGAGTTGATTTATGAAGGAAAATTCTCACAAGGAGAGAAAAATCATTTTATAGATGCTAATAAATATTCAAAAGGAACCTACTCAGTTCGCATTGTTTCAAATAAGAGAATAGAGACACATTCTTTGGTAATATTATAGCTTGTTTATTTACTATTCTAATATTGAATATTCGCTGTAGATGCCGTTAATGCTATATTTCTATACTTAGCCAAATGTAGGTGACAAGCATGGGTTTTGGCTTGGTATAGAAATTTTAATTCGCGTTAAATAATTAAGTATTATAGAGGTATGTTTATTTTCCTAAAACAATTTTATGCATATCAAATTCTCTATCGGAAGTAACGATTTTTAGAAAGTAAACTGCTGGTGCAAGTGCTGATAAATCTAAAATCATTTTATTTGTACCTTTTATTTGCATAATTTCACGCTCTAGAACAAGTTTTCCTAACTCATCATACACTGAAAAATTACAAGCATCTTCTGATAAAGAGTATTTATCAATAGTGATAATTGAACTTGTAGGATTAGGATAAATATTGATTTCTGATAAGTTAATATAAAAGTCACGTTCTAAGATAGAATAACATCCACTTGGACTATAAAATATTGCTTTGTATTTTCCTGTTCCCATCACAGGCATATTAATTGAATTAGCTCCTTGAACGAGTTTCCCGTTGAAATACCACTCAATATCTGTAGAACCTTCTGGAAGCTCTATTTCCCCATTGTTTTCAATGAAATCGATATTGGTATTGTTAAATCTCAAATTATCAATAAATAATACGCTGTTTTGATGATTATTTGCTGGAGTAAAATAAGGCCTAAATGCTATTTTTTCATAAGTTGCCATTGTTGGACTTAAGGTTATGTCAAATGTTTCCCAATTGAAATTCTCGAGCGGATTTGATTCCCATAGTATTTCAGTTTCACTTGGATTTTTACAATCACCATTAAATCCGATAACTTGAAGGATGCAAGGGCTATTGAAATAATAAATATCACCGAAATCGTCAAAATGATATTCATTAGAAAGTGATAGATCAAGATTTATATTATAGCATTTATCTTTCTTTAAAATAGGTAAGAAGAAGGCCCAAACGGTTTCTACAGTTCCTGGTTGTCCATCTTTTCGTGTAACTAAAGAAATATAGGTTTCCCCTTGCGATGGCTCCCTTTGATTGTTGTAGGCGCCAGGTTGAATGTCTACCGTGGAAAGGCCATCATTGCAGTTGTACCAATGTATAGGAAGAACCCCACTATATTTCTTGCCTTCAAATCCGTCATTGAATGTAACAGCTTGAGCATTCCCAAATTTGCAAAATACTAATGCAATAAGCAAAGTGCTTAATAGTTTTAAAACTTTTAAAATCATGTGCCTGAATTTGTTTTCATTCATAGTAGAAGAATATTAATTCTTGGAATTAAACTTCCAAATACTACCCGAATTTACAAATTTAATTATCGTTTACCAAGTCAGGATAATATGGAAATTGATTATAATATAAATGCCTATTCGCTTGTTCATCCCAAAACTTTTCAGAAGCCCTCAATAAGAACAATTTTACATATTTTTAAACATTCTCTTTAAATCAAAAAAGCCCCAACATTTCTGTTGAGGCTTTTAGTACTCGGGACGGGACTTGAACCCGTACAAACCAAAGTTCATTGGATTTTAAGTCCAACGTGTCTACCAATTCCACCACCCGAGCAGGAAGGTGTTGAATATTATCAAAACGATCTACTAAAGTAGAATCGAGCGGGAGACGGGATTCGAACCCGCGACCCCAACCTTGGCAAGGTTGTGCTCTACCAACTGAGCTACTCTCGCTTATACTGAGGTAACTTTCTAATCTAAATCAGAAAAGTTAGCATCGTTTGTATTCCTGTAATTTTGTCAATGTTCTTCAAAGAATCGATATCCTTTTGCGGGGACAAATGTAAGTGTTTTTTATTTTAAAACAACATCAAAGTGAGAATTAATTTTAAAAACTTTTAAATTGCTTTGTAAGATATCCTCAACTTATAGATAGCGAATGAATTGAGAGTTTCGCTGAGTAATTGTTATTTTTCAGATATAGCTTGAATATGGATTATTGAGGCTTGAACCTTCAAATCAAAGTTTGATTTTAAAATTAAGATTATTCAAATTAAAGTTTAATTACTCAAAAGCTAATTTATATTTGAATTGATAATACATTAAATTATGGTAATACAATATTGTTCAGACTTACATATAGAATTTCCTGAAAATAAACGATTTTTGAAGGATAATCCAATTCGTCCAGAGGGTGATATTTTGATTTTAGCAGGAGATATTGTGCCGTTTAAAACTATGGATAAACACAAGGATTTCTTTAAGTTTTGTTCAGATAACTTTAAAGAAACCTACTGGATTCCTGGAAACCATGAGTATTATGGTTATGATATTACCCAAAAAAGTGGAGCTTTTCAAGAAGAAATTCACCGCAATGTTCATTTACTAAATAATACAGCAGTAAAAGTAGAGGATACTTGGTTGATTTTCTCAACACTTTGGTCTAAAATAAATCCTGCACATCAATGGGAAATTGAAAAAGGAATGAATGATTTTTATGTGATTAAATATGGGAAATATCGTTTTTCTCTAGAGAGATTTAATGAATTACATGAAGAGAGTTTGCAATTTTTAACCCAAACATTAAACGAAAATAAGTCGAAATATTCAGTTGTAGTAACGCATCATGTTCCCACTTTGCAGCATTATCCAGCACAATACATAGGGAGTGTACTAAATGAGGCATTTGCTGTGGAGTTGATCGATTTTATTGAAAAGCATAAGCCTAATTACTGGATCTACGGACATCACCATCAAAATACCTTAGATTTTAAAATTCAAGAAACAACTATGCTGACTAATCAATTGGGATATGTTCAGTTAAGAGAAAATAGAGGCTATAATCCGCAAAAGACGATAGAATTGTGAGTTAGATAGGAGTTTTTTAGATTTAGTTTTTTTAAGTTTAACAGATTGTTGAAAGTTTTTATGATTATAACCTTTTAAAGATTGTCTTTTTCTAAACAGCCATTAAATATAGATTCGAGTCACTTATAAATTAGAAAACAAGTAAACTAATCATTTTGAAGTTTTCATAGAATGGCGAACTAGGGGTTAATATTCTAAATTAAATTCGTAAAAGGCTAAAACAGTTCTTAATATGATACAATTATTTCACCTTAATTAAAAAGTGGAAGCCTAAACCTCCTCTTTTTAATTATCTTAATCTATATTAATCAAGTAGTCATTCCGTTTTCTAAAACAAAATTAACTTTCCTTTTTCAATATTTCCATCTTTTTGAATCACTTCATAAAAGTAAATTCCTTGAACTAAAGATTTGAATTTGACATTTTCTCCAGAGTAAACTTGTTGGGCTAAAATTTTTGCTCCTGAAGCATTGTATAGAATAAACTGTGCAGCTGCTTCAGAATCAAATTTTATTGTTGCATAATCATTCGCTGGATTTGGATAAATTTCAAATGAATTTTGGTTTTCTTCAGTCGCTAATCCAACACCATTTAGATTCCCAACAGTACATTGAAAAGCCATTATATCATCGTTGTAGCCATTTCCAATTTGTGACATAAAATTAGCTCCTGTTGCGCAAATCACTTCTTTATTCGAGTTTCTTAATAGGAATGTGTGGTGACCATAAACAGCACCTCCGCTGGCAGCACCTTCACTTGTATAAACCATGTCAACATCATCTGTAATGTAGGTAAATGTTGATTTGTTGGAACCAGATCCATCGCCCAAAGTGCCTAGTTGATTGAATCCTGTTGCATAAAGTTCACTTAAAGAGTTGATTGCAAAGTTGGATGAAGCTCCACTTCTAATTGTTGTCCAATTGTTATCTGTTCCCACTTGTGTTGGTTCATCAGCCTGCGAAATTGTTCCTAAACCTAGTTGTGTGTTTCCGTTAAATCCCCAAGACCATAATGTACCATCTGTTTGAATTCCTGAAGTAAATTCATAACCGCAAGAGACATCTTTCCAGGTGCTGGTTCCCAATTGTGTTGGCTCATCTGTGTCTGTAGCGTTGATTAATCCCAACTGACCATTTCCATTAAATCCCCAAACCCATAATGTTCCGTCGGTTTTCAAACCTACTGAATGTGCTGCTCCAGAAGATGCAAAACTCCAATTTGTATCTGACCCAATTTGAACAGGTATGGTTACGTCCGTAGTTGTATTGTTTCCAACTTGTCCATACATGTTCCAACCCCAACTCCATAGCGTTCCGTCTGTTTTAATTGCAAAATTGTGCCCATATCCTGCATTAATAAACTTCCAATCACTATCCGTTCCGACCTGGATTGGCGAATTTTGATCAATTGTATTACCCAATCCAAGTTGATTTGCTCCGTTGAATCCCCATGCCCAAAGTGTACCGTCTGTTTTGATGGCAATGGCATGAAAAGAACCACATGAAATGGTTTTCCAATCATTATCTTGACCTAATTGAGTAGGAGTCGAACGTTCAGTGTTGTCACCTAATCCCAATTGACCATTCATATTTGAACCCCAAGTCCAAAGTGTACCATCAGATTGTATTCCAGCAGAAAACTCAGTTCCAGCGCTTAGTTCAACCCAAGTTTTTTGGGCAAATAAACTAATTCCAATAAATGTAAAAGCAATAAGTAGAAGTCTTTTCATAATATGTTTTCTTTATAATTAGTAGGACAAATATAGAGAGAAAATATTTGGTAATAAGAGATTTAGAATCTGAAATTTGGAAGGTGAATTTATGATAAACAGTTTATTTTAGGTGTTTTATAAAATTAATGGGTTACCCATTTAAATCGCAATAAGCAATTTCGTTTAAATCTATTTATCTTTGTTGTGAAAAAGATTGATAATAAATAGATTATAAGAGATCCTTCCCTTAGAAAAATTAAGCTTGTCATCCTTCGGAAAATAAAAAAATATCCGTTTTTTATTTTCCGAAGGATCTGTTTTGATTTATTCCAATTGATAACAAGGATGTAATATTCTGATTATCGGTACAAAATCATGAAATTGGGAGTGAAGTAAATTTGCTGTTACAATCTGCGACTTAAAGGGGTAGCCCAATAAAATTAAAAGAGGAGATTCTGTCTTCCTCTTTTAAATAGTGTCTGCAATAAAACTAATCATTTTGAATTCATTTTCCAAGAATAAAATCCACTGCTAATTCCACATGTAATCCTGTAGTATCAATTAATTGGAAGTCTGTTTCTTCTTGTTTTATCAATAACGGTAATTCTGTACAGCCCATTATCATGGCATCCGCACCTTTCTTTTGTAATTCTTTCATCTGATCTAAAAAGAATGTTTTAGCTTCTGCTGAAAATATTCCTTGTGTCAATTCCTTAGAAATGTAATGGTGAATTTTATCTATATTTTCTTCATTAGGTAGGGTTATATCAAGCGAATAATTGGCTTTTATAAAATCTTCTAAGAAACCTATTTTAACTGTTGGCTTTGTACCTAACATTCCTAGATTTTTGAAATTATTTTTCACTGCATAATCTCCAATAGCCTCTCCAATATGAAGAATAGGAACATCAATTTTTGATTGAACAAAATCATAAACCAGGTGTGGTGTATTTGCACAAATCAAAATTCCTTCTGCACCAATTGAAATCAATTCCTTTGAAATTCTAAGGTATTCGCTTTTGATTTTCTCACGGTCTCCAGAACGCATTAAAGCAATGTTTAAACTGTATAAAAGTAGTTCCGGATTTTGATCATGCCCAATAATATCACCCACTTTTTCATTAATCATTCTGTAATAATCAATCGTAGAATGGTAAGATGTTCCTCCAATTAACCCTAGTTTTTTCATTTTTCTTCTTTTGTTGCAAGTTGTTACTGATTTTGTTACCACGAGCTTGTTGGTGCGAGTTTTTAACTCATGGCAATAACTAGCAATATTTCTTCTATTCCCTCTCAAATATAATACTCCAAATCCCTCTCACCTCATTATCTCCATACCCTGTAGCTTTATCTTCTGGATAAAGTTTTGAAAGCATAGCCAATGTTGTTGGTTTTACTACATCATCTTTAGTTCCATGACATTGTAAGCACATTTCATTGGTGATGATAGGATAATAAAACTGAACATTATTTCCAGAGATTTCAACATTTGGTGTAATATCTTTTCCTGTTTTTCCTTCTGCCAATAAACCTTTATAATAGGCTATTTGTTCCAACTCTTTAGTATTGGCTGCATTGTTTGGATTTCGTGGTTTATCACTAACTCTTTTGATTTTAGCATTGTGAACCAAGCTCATACTGTCTGTGAGTGGCATCGCTTGAACATTGCAAAAATCAAGTGCGTGCTCGGTTCCGCCTTCCATAATCGCTCCTGTAAGATTTTTCCCTAATGTTGCTTTTGTGGTAGAGGCATAAGTAAAACCTATTTCACTGTATTTTTGAATTTCTTCTTCGTGTTGCAGTTTTTGTGCAATCTCTAGAGAATCGTGTTTTGCTTGATCTTTATCATCGCTTTCTTGATCCGTTGGAGAGGTACAAGCAGTGAATAGTGAGGCAGTAATAAACAGAAGTGCTAATTTTTTCATTGTTATAGGTTTTTAAATTTTATTAGATATGTACAAAGATAAATGTAATGATTTTGTGCGAGTGAAACAAAAGTCACACTAAATACCTGAGAGTATTTACAGTATTGAGGAAGAGTAGGGAGTATTGAGGCGAGATCAATTGAGGTTATGCTTTATTATTAAGTTTTCTTTTTTGGGCATTTCCTTCGGTCGGGCTTTCCGCTGTATATTTCTTTTTTTAAAAAAAAGGATGCCGCTTCAACTGCACAGCATTCAAGAGTTCCCTATTTAATACTTGAAATCACGTGTAATTCCTAATGCAAGAGAATTACGAATTGGCAATTATCAATTACGAATTAATTGTAGTTAATTCGTAAATTTGAATTATGACTGAGAAGGAACAACAAATCTATTTAAAAGCAACTGAAATTCTTGAGGTAGATCATGAAAGTACCAAAGAATTGATTGCGAATATTGATAAAACGCTTTCTAAAAAAGAGCAAGCAATTGCTTTGTATTATAAGGTGAGAGACGGATTTGTGTATAATCCTTATCACTTAGATTTAAGACCTCAAGGGTTAAAATCGAGTGCAATTATGAAAAAAAGCCGTGCTTGGTGTGTTGAGAAAGCTATTGTCATGGCAACAGGGCTGCGTGCTTTGGGAATTCCTTCAAAGTTAGGTTATGGAATCGTTGTTAATCATATTGGAGTAGAAAAGCTAACACAAGTTTTGCGCCGCGAAGAAATTGTGTTTCACGGTTATGTTTCTGCATTTATTGAGGGTAAATGGGTGAAGTCCACTCCTGCTTTTGACCCTTTGATTTGTAAAATTTCTGGTGTAGAACCTTTGGAATGGGACGGAGAAAATGATGCATTGTTTCAAGCTTATCAAGGCGAACAGAAATTCATGGAATACAAACACTTCTATGGAGAATTTGAAGATGTTCCTGTTGAATTAATGAACTCCGAAATGGAGAGATACTATCCGCATTTATTTGAGGGAGAACATGATTCACGTAGTTTCTCTTTCTTTCATTTAAAGAGTTAGCAATGTGTTACAATGTTCAGCAAAAAGCCTCGATAAAAGATTTGACGGAGCAATTTAATGCGCAATTCAAAATGCCATCTTTATATAATCCAAGAGACGTAATTAATGGCTTTGATTTCCCATTATTACCCGTTTTAAAAAACGATTCTCCAGGTGTTTTTCAGTTCCTAAATTGGGGTTTGATTCCTCATTGGGGCAAAGATGATGATATTCGTAAAAACACTTTGAATGCAAAACTCGAAACGATAGGGGAGGTGGCTTCTTTTAAGGACATCAATGAACAGCGTTGTGTACTTCCAGTCACTGGCTTTTATGAATGGAAATGGTTGGACAGTAAAGGGAAGCGCAAAGAGAAATATTTAATTCAATTGGAAAATAAGCCTGTTTTTGGTTTAGCGGGATTGTACAGTTCTTGGATAAATCCTAAAAACGGAGAAATCATCGATTCATTTTCTTTGCTCACCACAACAGCAAATGATATTATGGCAGAAATTCATAATATTAAAAAGAGAATGCCGTTAATTATGGATACAGACCAAGCGAAGGAGTGGTTGAGAAACGGAGATATCAATTTGAATGATAATTTAAGAACAGAATGCATTGAAAGCGATGGACAATTGGGGTTGTTTTCGTAAAGTAAATTGCCCTATTTTTAAACTGAGTAAATACAAATTAAATAGATTATGAAAGTTATTTTAATCCTACTTTTTAGCATCTTCACTTTTATCTATGGCTTTGGTCAATCTGGTCAAAAACTAGCGATTGCTGCAATGGAGTTAACACAACAAAAAGTGGTTTACGATCCAAGTTATTTTTCAATTCCTTATCCCAATGGAGATGTACCGAGTGATAAAGGAGTTTGTACAGATGTAATTATTCGCGCATACAGAAAGCTTGGAATAGATTTGCAAAAAAACGTTCATGAAGATATGCGTGCTAACTTTTCTGTTTATCCTAATAATTGGAAGTTGACTAAAACGGATAGGAATATAGATCACCGACGTGTGCCCAACTTAATGAAGTATTTTGAGAGACAGGGTGCCGCTTTGCCTATAACTACAAACCCCGATAATTATAAACCTGGTGACGTGGTGACTTGGAATTTAGGACGTGGATTGGTACATATCGGCATTGTAGTAGATAAAAAATCAAGCGATGGGAAGAGACCACTTATTGTTCACAATATTGGAGCAGGACAGGTTGCAGAAGATATCCTTTTTAAATATACAGTCACAGGTCACTATAGATGGTGACAATTCCTAACTATCCGTTTTTTCATCTTTTTCTTCCAATCCACTCATCAAATCATGAGTTTTTGTATTATACATTCCTTCTAGGTCATCAATTTTGGTTTTTTTCCACATAGGCACTCCAACAAAATAGGCTGCACGTCCGATAACGTGGGCACTTATTGGGGCTGTTAGGAATAAAAACACAATAATAGCGATTACACGTGTTGTGATAGAAGTTTCCATGTAATGCAGTGCTAATCCCATCAAAATCAATCCAACACCAAGCGTTGCAGCTTTTGTTGTAACTGACATTCTCAAGTATAAATCAGGCATACGCAACAAACCTATCGCTGCTAATAGAATAAATAAAGCACCTGTGGAGATGATTATCATTATTAAAATTTCATTCATTTTTCTTTCTTTTTTCAAGGTAATAGGAGAAAGCAACTGTGCTTAAAAATGCAATAAGTGCAAATATCATTGCGATATCCAAAAATGATGGTCGGTTGGTTATAATACTATAAACCGCAATTATTGAAATACCTATTGTAATCATTAAATCCAGTGCAACAACTCTGTCTGGAAGCGATGGACCCATTAGAAAACGGATAAACACTAACAAAGTTGAAGTGCTTAGTAGGGGTAAAATGATATACGTTAAAAAATCTTCTATATTCATCGTACTATTTTCAATATTCGTTTTTCAAATCCATTTTTAATACTGTCAATAAACTCTTGCTTATCGTGTACGTACATTGCATGGATATACAATACCTTTCTGTCGTCTGAAACATCTAAACTCAAGGTTCCTGGCGTCAGGGTAATCACATTTGCTAAAAGCGTAATTTCTAAGTCTGTTTTTGCATCAAGTGGATACCTAATAATTCCTGGTTCCATGTAGAATTTTGGAGTGATAACATCCGCTGCTACTTGTAAGTTGGCCTTAATAAGTTCGTATAAAAAGTAAAAAAAGAAACTGATAAGTCGCGGAATAATCACGAAATACTTTCTCTTTTCTTCATTTGAGCTGATTAACCAAAGTACTAGGTAAGTCAATATAAAACCAAAAACAAAGTTTGTCGCATTGATTGTTCCGGTAAGAAATACCCAAATAACAGCCAATAAGATATTTAATAAAAATTGAACTCTCATAGTTTCGTTTCTTCTTTAATTCCGAAAACAGCGTTATAATACTGTTCTGTATTCATTAATTCGTTTCCTATTCTTTCTGCAACCACTTGGAAATGTTCCGCAAACAAACTGTAATATAAGGTGACTCCAACCAGTAAAATTATAGGAACAATATAGGCAGCTTTTTCTGCAAAACTAAAATCTGTAAAATATTTAAATGATGCCCTTTTTTCAAGTTTGTTTTCCTTCTTTGAAAAAGTACTATTCCAAACTTTAGCAATAATAACTAAAGTGATAAGGCTTGCGAAAATAAACATCACCAACATAGCGATTTCTCCTTCTGAATAACTTGCACTAAATAAGGAAACTTTAGGCCAGAATCCAGAAAGTGGGGGAACTCCTACTAAAGCAAATAATGGAATTGCAAACAGAAGGGAAAGGCGTGGATAATTGTCCATTAATCCGCCCATATCTTTCAATCTTGTGGTCCCAAATATCCTAAACATCACTCCGCCTAACATAAATAATGTTGCTTTTACAATGATGTCGTGGAACATATACATTACCGCTCCAACAATTGCTACTTCTGTGAATAAACTCAATCCACCAACCATAAATCCAATGTGACAAATAATTAAATAGGAGAATACCCTAAGGATATCTTTTTGCACCAAAGCCCCAATTCCTCCAAAAAACATTGTGAGTCCAGCAATTACCATTAATATAACTTGATTTACTTCTCCAAGAGGAAAGATTAAAGTGAAAACGCGAATCATGGCGTAGATTCCTACTTTTGTAAGTAGTCCGGCAAATAATGCAGAAACTACGGCAGGAGGAGTATGGTAGGAGGCAGGAAGCCAAAAATACAATGGGAAAACCCCCGACTTCACACCAAATCCTATAAAGAAAACTAAGGAAATGGTTTGAATTAAACCTTTATTTTCAATCTCAGGAATTATTCGTGAAAGTTCTGCCATGTTTAAAGACCCCGTGGCTCCGTAAACCATTGCAATTCCTGTTAAGAAAATGATGGAGGAAATCATATTTAAAGTGAAGTATTTTACAGCTCCTTCAATTTGAATTTTTCGACCTCCAATCGTTAATAATACAAAGGAAGAGATGATAATTACCTCAAACCAAACGTATAAACTGAATAAGTCTCCTGTTATAAATGCACCGCTTAATCCCATGATTAAGAAATGAAAAATAGCATGGTAACCAAATTTTACACGTGAAGATACCATGTTCTTAGTGGAAAAAATGGAAAGTGCAAAGGAAATAATGTTTGTTAATACTATCAAAGAAACCGCTAATGTATCGGCTACCATTGTAATTCCAAATGGTGCTTGCCAGTTTCCTAATTGAATACTTTGTATTCCTTCTGCCCAAACACGCTGAAACAATAATGCACCAATCACAATACCTACAGCACTTCCGAAAATACTGATATAGCGTTGAATATTTGGCTTCATCCAAAAGAACAACAAGAGAATTGCTGTCAAAAGGTGAACAATAATTGGGTATATAGTTAAATGTTCGCTCATGTGATATCGTCTGTTTTATTCATGGTATCAATGTCATCTGTTTTCAAAACTTTGTATGCGCGGTTAATCAAAACAATGGCAAAAGATTGTAGACCAAAACTAATTACAATTGCTGTTAAAATTAAAGCTTGTGGCACTGGGTCAGCAAATAGACCTTCAAGCGCTTTTCCGTCTTCTGGAATTAAAGGTGGTCTTCCTTTTACGAGTCCTCCCATCAAAAAGATAAGTAGGTTTACTCCGTTTCCAAGTATAACAATCCCGATGATTAACTTCACTAAACTTCGGCGAAGAATCAAGTAGATTCCCGCTGCGTAAAGTATTCCCGTCATTATCGCTAATAATATCTCCATAATTCTATACGCTTTCTGAAATGGTGAAAATGATGGTTAAACAGACGCCTACAACAACAAAGTAAACTCCTGCATCAAAGAAAAGTGCACTTCCTATTTTCCCCAAAACTGGAATGTCTTGTTCGTACCAAAGTCCTGTCATCAATGGCTCACCTGTAACTAGGATGGGCGCCAAAGCACTTAGGGTAGCTATGGTTAATCCGATAGGAATTAGAAATCCTGGATGCATTCTCAAAAGTTTTCTTGTTTGGGTTAACCCATTGGCAAAAGCGTGAAGAATAAAAGCAATTGCTGCAATTAATCCTCCAATGAAGCCTCCACCCGGTAAATAATGTCCACGCAACAATACAAATACTGAAAACAAAATCAGTAAAGGCAAAAGCGTTTTGGAAACGGTATTTAAAATTAAACTTTTCATATTATTTTTCGTGTTTTTTAAGGTGTAATTTCAATAATGCAAATACTCCAATTGCGGCAATGGCTAAAACAGAAATCTCTATCATGGTGTCAAAACCACGGAAATCTACTAGAATTACATTCACAACGTTTTTTCCTTTTGCTAATAAATAAGCGTTTTCTGCATAATATTCTGTTGTTGCTTTAACGGGATTTTCATTCATAATCTCAATTATTGTAAGCGCCAAAAATGTTCCAAATGATGTTGCTACTATTCCATCTCTTATTCGATTTGTTTGATTGGACAAAACAAGATATTTCGGTAAGCGGTAGAGTACTAATACGAATAAAATCACCGTTAATGTGTCAATTGAGAATTGTGTCATTGCTAAATCTGGTGCTCCGTAAAACACAAAGATTAAACACATTGTATAGCCTAAAACTCCCATTCCTGCAATGGCTGCAAGTCTTGATTTTGTAAATACAGTAAATATTATAGAAGTTAGCATCATTATTAATATCACAATTTCATTCCAGTTTAAAGACTTGATTTCTTTTAGTGAAAGGAAAATACGAGGATTTACAAATACGTGGACGCCGAATAAAAGTGTCAACAGCACCAAGATAATCATTACATAACGACGTAAATATCCATTTTGGAATGTCCGTGTTAAGAAATAAGAGAATTTTTGGAAGTTATCCATTAACATTAGTGCAACACTTTTTGGTGCCCAAGCATCAAGTTTAAGTATTCCAGCTTCTTTTTTATGACTTGGTTTCCAGAAGATGTAAACTGCGATTCCACCAGCAATTGTAATGGCACTTAATAAAATAATTAAATTGAAACCATGCCATATAGCCAAATGTGGACTCGCTTCACCTGAAAGAAGTGGAGTGATATTTCGTGTGAATAATGCCTCTACCATTCCTGGGAAAAGTCCGAATATCAAACTCAAAGCAGCTAAAATCATTGGCATAAACCACAATAAGAAATGAGGTTTTTTTATTTTACCTAATGCTTCAGGTTTTTTTCCTGCAAATGGTCTAACTCCAACAAGTAATCCTGCAAAAACCATTAAAATGTTGGTAAGAACAGCTAATGTTGTCAATAAAGTAGGATTTAAACCTCCGTTTAATGTGGCTTCATAAATCAAGTCTTTCCCAATAAAACCTATTGTTGGAGGAAATCCACCACTCGAAAAAGCAGCGATAAATCCTGCAATTGCCAAAGGCATTAATACTTTTCCAAGTCCACCTAACTTGGTGACATCTCGTGTGCCCGCTTGGTGATCAATTGTTCCTGTAACCAAGAATAAACTGGCTTTATAGAGCGCGTGAACAACAATGAAAACAATAGCCGCAGTGATTGAAGCAGCAGTACCAATTCCAATTAAAAAAACCATGATTCCCAAAGCTCCAATTGTGGAATAAGCTAAAATACCTTTTAAATCTGTTTTAAATAAGGTTTGAATAGCGGCGTAAAGCATGGTGATTCCTCCAACAACTAAAAGTGTGGTGAAGAAATAAGAGTTATTCTGAAAGTGTGGAGTAAACCGCAATAACAAGTAAATACCAGCTTTTACCATCGTTGCAGAGTGCAAATAAGTAGAAACTGGAGTAGGGGCTTTCATTGCCCCTGGCAACCAGAAATGAAATGGAAATTGAGCCGATTTCGTAAAGGCAGCCAAGAAAATAAAAATCAATAGGTAAACAGAATATTCATGACTTGTAAAAACTTCTGGCGATTGAAGCATTTCTGCTATGGAATATGTTCCTGTTAATTGTCCTGCCAAAACAGCAAATGCTAACAATGCTAATCCTCCAAGTCCTGTGATTGCCAATGCGATAATTGCTGATTTTCTTGAAGGTGCTTCTGTATTGTTGAAACTAATTAAGAAGAATGAACTGATACTTGTCAACTCCCAGAAAATAAACAAAGTAATAATGTTGTTTGAAGTAACTAAACCCAACATTGCCCCCATAAATATGGAGAGAAATACATAAAAACGCATCAATTTTGGATGACCTTTTAAGTATTGCGTTGTGTACAGGAAAACAATACTTCCCACACCTGTAATTAATAAAGTGAAGAGTAAGGCTAAGTTATCTAGCCGAAAATCGAGGTCAATTCCCATTGAGGGAACCCAAGAAGTGAAGAAATTGAATACTTCTCCATTCATAATTGGTTTCGCAAAACTCGAAAAGTAGAGAAATAATGAAATGGGTAAAAGTGCGGCAAACCAGGTCATTCGCTTGAAGGTTTGCTGTCCAATGCCGAATAGTAGCAGAGAAAACACGAATGATGAGAGTATAACGATTAAAAATACGGTCATAATTAATTAAATATTCACTTGATTTTACGAAAGGAACTCATTTTAAGGAACCTTATGGATGATCAATTTTTCAGCTATGTTGTTTAGCATGGTAATATACAAATAACCGCGATTTTAGCTCGGATAATTGTGCTTTTTTCAATAAAATTTTAGTTAAATTTTATTTTGAATTGTATTGTTGACTGACATTATGCGTTTTGATGCCTGTGATTAATTTGGAATCATCGAACGTTTTTAAATAGGACTAAAATATCTTTATTTTGGAGGTGATTTGATCCATACTACTGCGAACTTGTAATTGATGATAATGAGGAATAATCACATATCTCTACTTCTTCCTCTTATTCTTACGTTGTTTCTTTCTCTCCAACTTTTTCTCAATAGGACGAATATTTCTTCTTTCTTCTTTTGATGATGCCTGATTCCTTTCACCGTCGCCCATTGAGTGCTTCGGATTTAGTACCGTTGGCGCATCGTGAATGTCAGGAGTCTCCTCTAATGGAATTAACAATGTAGTTACTTCAACTTCTTCAGGGAGTGCTGAAATTGGAATAGATAAATTCATGAACTCTTGAATCTCTTCAAACATCGCTTTGTCATTTTCCATAATAAAGGAAATTGTGTTTCCTTCAGCTTCTGCACGTCCAGTCCTACCTATTCTGTGCATGTATTGCTCTTTATCATCTGGCAAGTCGAAGTTAATTACGTGACTCACGTTTTCAATGTCAATACCACGAGAAACAAGGTCTGTTGCTACAATTCCTTTTAACTTATTCTCTTTAAACTCTTTCACCATTCTCAATCGGAAATTCTGTGATTTGTTACTGTGAATCACTCCGAATTGTTCTGGGAAATCTTGTTCTATTCTGGCAAAAAGTAAATCTGCATAAACCCTTGATCGAACAAAGATAAATGCTCTTTCAATATTTTCATCTTTAACTAAAAGGTGTTTTAATAGATTGTATTTTGTGTTGAAATTTGTTACTTCAAATGCCGTTTGATTAATTTTCTGTAAAGGAGTTCCTGATGGTGCAGCGATTATCCTTTCTGTTTTTCTAAAGAATGTTTCTACTAACTCATCAACATCTTCAGTTATTGTAGCTGAAAACATCAAGTTTTGACGTTTTGTTGGCATTAAATCAAAAATACGCTGAATTTGTGGCCTGAATCCTAAACTCAACATTTCATCACATTCATCAATAACAACCTTTTTAATGTCTTTTAAACGCAATAATCCAGTCATTGCAATGTCATAAAGTCTTCCTGGTGTTCCAATAATAATGTCACAACCGGCATAAACTGCTTTTTTCTGAGTGTTGATATTCGTTCCACCATAAACAGCAATTGTTCTTGTGGACATAAAAGTTGTTAGCTTCTCCACTTCTGAAGCCACTTGAACAGCTAATTCACGTGTTGGAACAAGAATTAAAACTCTTGGATGAGTTGAATCTGTGTATTTTAAATCACGTAATATTGGAAGTAGATAAGCCAGTGTTTTTCCGGTTCCAGTTTGTGCAATTCCAATTACATCATTACCCGCCAAAACTTTCGGAATGGCTTTCTCCTGAATGGGAGTCATTTGGGTGATTCCTTGTTCCTTAAGCGCGTTTAAAAGCTGCTTAGTCAATTTTATATCTTCGAATTTCATTGCTTATCTTATTACTTTTACGCCGTTATCGCTTCCTACTTTTATTATGGAAGATGGTTTTTGCATTCTTTCCTCAAGGCGTTCATTTAAAATTAAATCAACTCCCGCTTTTATATCTTCACTTATTTCAGAGAATCTGTTTGCAACGGGCTGACCAGAAATATTTGCACTTGTAGAAACCAGTGGTTTACGAAGGCGCTGAATCAGTTTTTTACAATTCATGTCTTCTGTAACGCGAATGGCAATTGTACCATCGGCTGCTAAAAGAGATTTCGGTAAATTAATTGGTTCGTCGTAAATGATAGTCAAAGGTCGAACTGCAAAATCTATTAAATCAAAACATACTTCTGGAATGTTGGTGACATAGCGCTCCAACATTGCAACACTATCAACCAACAAAATGAATGATTTTACTTCAGAACGATTTTTAATGTCCACTATTTTTTGAATAGCTTCTTCATTAGTAGCATCACATCCCAATCCCCAGACGGTATCCGTAGGATAAAGCAATGTCTTTCCAGCTTTTAACCCTTCAGCTGCATCATGTATATTGACTAATTTCTCCAATTCACTTTAATTTTCAACAAAAATACAACACTCATTTGTATTCTCGTCACTCCTTGCTTCTTTTATGGATATCATTGTGTTCTTCTTCAATTTCATCTTTTACATCTTTGATGATTCGAGTAAGGTAAAAGTACTCTTGTGTACTGTTTTGATTGATCCATTTAAAACCCTGTGGATCCCCTTCAATGGCAATAGCCATGTTGTAAAAAAGTACGAAATTATTCTTTAATAACCAATTCAAAGCTTGTTTGTTTCCTTCTGCAGCATTGATGAATGCCATGATATGAGGATAACCATTTTTCATGAGCCATGTTCTTGCTTTGTCTTTTAGTCGAATTGCATGTGTAGCCATTACCAATTCTTTGTAGCCATTGTCTAAAAGGTATTTCAATAAATCTGAATGACCCTCAATTCCTTTTGCCCAAGCTAAAATTATTTTAGGATGATACTCAAAAGGTTTGATTTGAACTTTAGAAGCCTTTTGACGAGTGCCTTTCATTTCCTCTTTCTTATTTCGATTAAATAAACCCATAATTCAATGTATTCTTCAATTGCTGACTTTCCCAAAGTTAAGTCTTTTCTACTTTTTTATAGTAAATCCCTTACTTTTGTACAAAATATTAAAAATGATTGACGAAAAGGTGTTGAATATGTACAAGGCTTCAAACAATTTTGGAGCATTGCTAGAAATGGACTTAGAAGTTCTAGAAGAAGGTCAAGCGAAATACATACTTGAAATCAAAGAAAAACATTTGGCAACACCAATAGCAGCGCATGGTGGAGTAGTGGCTGGACTAATTGACGGGACATTAGGAGTTGCAGCACTAACAATTTCTGGTAAAAGCGGAAATGTTGTGAGTACTGTTGAACTGCAAGTCAATTTTCTAAAACCTGTCGTTCTTGGCGATAAATTAACTTCAATTGGAAACGTAATTTCAGCAGGAAAACGTTTGTTGTATGTTGAAGCTTCAGTAACTAATCAAAAAGGAATTTTAGTTGCAAAAGCAAGTGGAACTTTTAATGCATATCCAGCGGAGAAAGCTTTCAAAGTAATGGAAGAATAATGATTAATTATTAATTTTTAACGAGGTTGAGGTGTAATTTTAGTTTTGAAATAAAAGAGCACCTTTAAAGAAAATAAGCTTATTTTGGTGTGAATAGAATTGGTGAATATTTGTTTTGCAATATTCATTTAAAATTTTGATTAATTTTATCGAAATGAGCTTAAAAAAATTGAATAATATTAGAAAGCCTTTTCGATGATTTGTAAGTGAATTATTGTGGAATTATAAAAACTTTATGTTAGCTTTAAGAAATATATTGTGCACCAAAGGTGTGTAGAGCCCGCAACAGTTGTTGGCTTTGTTTACTTGGGGTGTATGTATAAGAAGTTGAACTAAACCGATTTAAAAATCGGTAATTTCCTACACTCACCTCATTGACATAAATTTATGGAAGTATTAATCCATAAAATTTATCAAAATGGGAAAGCAATTTTCAAAAGACATCGAAAAACTCCAACTAGAAATGGAGTACAGAAACTACAGTTCAAGTAGTGTAAGGAATTATTGTGTAACAATGTCAGCAATGGAAAAGCGTTTAGGTAA
>Ga0265293_10000508_pt1 | contig 92830 bp, 72 predicted proteins | sample Munlanlewell138R_FD_192505 | JGI IMG/M metagenome (GOLD analysis project Ga0265293, IMG submission 192505) | Leachate microbial communities from a municipal landfill in Southern Ontario, Canada - Leachate well 138R | ecosystem: Engineered > Solid waste > Landfill > Unclassified | place: Canada... | reverse complement strand
TAGCGTTCGTCCTGGCTCAGGTGCGCGTAGCCCATGTGTGGTTCCACTTGGCGGTGAAGCTGCACAGGCTACCGCACCTGCGCCACCTCACAGCGTGAGTGGTGCACTTCAGAATTGAATCCACCCAGCAACAACTTGACAGTCCCGCGAGGGTGTTGGATAAGACACGGGGCGGCGCGGGCACAGAACACGCGCCTGCCCTACGCTTGCGATCCATGGCACGCGATTTGCTTGCCTTGGTTACATGTGACGAATTGCGGCGCCGGCCTGATGGGTCGGCCGGGGTTGGGGGAATCAGGTGGACGAAACGAAAGACGCGGACCTGAGCGGCATCAAGGTGATGGTCATAGACGACTCCAAGACCATCCGCCGCACCGCGGAAACCCTGCTGCGCAAGGAGGGCTGCGAGGTGGTGACGGCGACTGACGGTTTCGAGGCCCTGGCCAAGATTTCCGACCAGCAGCCGCAGATCATCTTCGTCGACATCATGATGCCGCGACTGGACGGCTACCAGACCTGCGCACTGATCAAGAACAACCAGATGTTCAAGACGACGCCGGTTATCATGCTGTCGTCGAAGGATGGCCTGTTCGACAAGGCGCGCGGGCGCATCGTGGGTTCCGAGCAGTACCTCACCAAGCCGTTCACGCGCGATGAGTTGCTCGGTGCGATCCGGCGCCACGTGAGCGCCTGATCGGACGGTACGCGGTCGGTGGGCAAGAGGGGGAGGCGAATGGCGGGCAAACGCGACATGCAGAGGGTTCCAACCAGGCCGACGCTGCGGCGTGGGCGGAGGCTGGCATCATGAACGCACCCCTTGGTACGCCGTTCGAAGTCCTGGCCGAGTATGAGCAGCGCAGCCTGGCCCACGTGGCCGGCGTGCCTGAGCAGATCGAGGCGCCGGGCCTGTGGCGCGGCATCGGTTTCCGCATCGGTCCGCGCCATTTCGTGAGCAGCATCGACGAAGTCGGCGAAATCCTGACCCTGCCGCCGTTGACGCCGGTGCCTGGCGCGCGCAGCTGGCTGCTCGGCATCGCCAACGTTCGCGGCAACCTGGTTCCGGTCATCGATCTCAATGATTTCGTCGAAGGCGCGCGCAGCCTGACGGGCGAGAGTACGCGCGTGCTGGTCGTGCGCCAGCACGGTGGCAGCGTCGGCCTGCTGGTGGATGAGGTCCTTGGCCAGCGCAGCTTTTCCACCGAGCAGCTGGCCGAGAGCACCGGCGAGCCGGAAGGGAGCTACAGCCGGTTCGTCGGCGAGAACGTCAGTCTGGGCGGCATCCAGTGGGGCCTGTTCAGCATGGCGGCACTGGCGCGCAGCACACAATTCCAGCAGGCCGCGGCGTGAAGCGGGCGCTGTGGGAACGAATCACCATGCAGCGGCAATCATCGTTCATCGGGGGTGAAGCGTGAGTACAACGACAGGCGCGCTGGGGCGCGAACGGGGTGGCAGGGCCAACACGGTTCTCTTCGTGTTGCTGGGATTGCTGTTCGCATTTGCGATCGTCGATTTCGTCTTCCTGTACCTCAACAACCAGAACGACCGCAAGGCGGTCTCCCTGACCACGCAGATCCAGGTGTTGTCGCAGCAGCTGGCCAAGTACGCCGCCGAGGCGGCGGCCGGCAACGAGCTGGCCTTCCAGGAACTGGACAGCACCCGCAACAACATCGATACCTACGTCAGGAACCTCAACACCGGCGACAAGAAGACCGGCATGCCCGGTTACGCCAAGGCGCCCGGCGTGGACAAGGACCTGGCGGCGCTGACCGCATCCTGGAACCAGCTGCAGGCCGACGCGCAGAAGATCATTTCCAACAAGGAAACCGTGCTCGCCGCGCACGCCAGCGCCAAGGACTTCACCGACAAGCTGTCGATGCTGAACTCGCGCATGACCGAGGTGGTCAACATCCTCACCGACCGCGGCGCCACGGCCTCGCAGGTCTATATCACCTCGCGCCAGATGCAGCTCGCCGACCGCATGGGTGGCCGCGTCAGCCGCATCCTCGCCGGCGGCGAGGAAACCCAGGCCTCGGCGGCCGGGCTGGAGCGCGACTCGCGGCTCTACCAGGCGGTGCTCAACGGTCTGATGGAAGGGGCCTCGGAACTCAACATCAAGCCGCTGGACAACGCCAATGCCAAGGAAATCGTCACCGACGTCGCCGGCACCTGGGCTTCGGTCGGCGAACCGGTCAAGGTCATCCTCGACGCGGCCACGGCGCTGCAGGAAGTCAAGGACGCGGCGGATGCGAGCTTCACCGACAGCCAGGGCGTGCTGCTGCGCGCCGGCAACGTTGCAGTACGCATCGACGAGCTGCCGCGCAAGCGCCTGTTTCCCAACCCGATCTGGGGTGCCGTCGCGGCCGCCGCCGCATTCCTGCTGCTGCTGATCCTCGGCTACAACCTGATCCGCGACGGCCAGCGTCGCTACCAGCGCACCGCCGAGCTGAACCAGCGCAATCAGGAAGCCATCCTGCGCCTGCTCGACGAGATGGGCTCGCTGGCCGAAGGCGATCTCACCGTGAAGGCCACGGTCACCGAGGACATCACCGGCGCCATCGCCGACTCGGTCAACTTCGCCGTCGAGGCCCTGCGCAGCCTGGTCACCACCATCAACGAGACGGCGGTCCAGGTGTCCGCGGCGGCGCAGGAAACCCAGGCCACGGCGATGCAGCTGGCCGAAGCGGCGCAGCACCAGGCGCGCCAGATCACCAGCGCTTCGGCGGCCATCAACGACATGGCCACATCCATCGATGGCGTGTCCAAGAACTCGATCGACAGCGCCGAGGTGGCGCAGCGCTCGGTGCAGATCGCCGCCAACGGCGCCCAGGTGGTGCGACAGACCATCGCCGGAATGGATTCGATCCGCGACCAGATCCAGGAAACCTCCAAGCGCATCAAGCGTCTCGGTGAATCCTCACAGGAAATCGGCTCCATCGTCGAACTCATCAACGATATCGCCGAGCAGACCAACATCCTGGCCTTGAACGCCGCCATCCAGGCGGCCTCGGCCGGCGAGGCGGGCCGCGGCTTCGCCGTGGTTGCAGACGAAGTGCAGCGTCTGGCCGAACGCGCCTCGGGCGCGACCAAGCGCATCGAGACCCTGGTGCAGACGATTCAGTCCGACACCAACGAGGCGGTCAGTTCGATGGAGCAGACCACGTCCGAAGTGGTGTCGGGCGCACGCCTGGCCGAGGACGCCGGCCACGCGCTGGGCGAAATCGAGACCGTGTCGAACAACCTGGCCGGACTCATCCAGGGCATCTCGACGTCGGCACGCCAGCAGTCGGCTGCGGCGACCAATATCTCGGCGACGATGAACGTGATCCAGGAAATCACCTCGCAGACCTCGGTCGGCGCCAGCCAGACCGCCGAGTCGATCGGCAACCTGGCCCAGCTCGCATCGGACCTGCGCCGTTCGGTCGCCGACTTCAAGCTGCCCGGGTGACCTTGAGTGATGACACCCTCTCCGCCCAACACGAATCCTTTCGCCATGACGTCGCGGCGTCGATTGGCGCAGCGCGCCCGGCGCCGGGGGTAAAGGCATGAAACTGCACGAGGAAGGCGATTTTACCGCCCTGAACTGGGTCAAGCAGGCACTCGACGCCACGCTGGCCGAGGCCCGGGCGGCGCTGGAAGCCTACGTCGACGATCCGACCGAGCTGGCACCCATGCGTGCCTGCGTCGCGCACCTGCACCAGGTGCAGGGCAGCCTGCGCATGGTCGAGCTGTACGGCGCGGCCATGGTGGTCGAAAACATGGAGCGCCTGGCCGAAGCGTTGCTTGCCGGCAGCGTGCGCCAGCTCGAGGAAAGCTATTCCGTGCTGATGCGCGGCATGGTGCAGCTGCCCGACTACCTCGAGCGCCTGCAGAGCGGCCACCGGGACATCCCCATCGTGCTGCTGCCGCTGCTCAACGACCTGCGCGCCTGCCGCGGCGAAAACCTGCTGACCGAATCGGCCCTGTTTGCGCCGGATCTCGCCGTGCCGCTGCCGGCATCCGCGGATGGGCGCGCGCAGCCCCTGCTGCCGGCGGAATTGCGCGCCCAGGCCCTGCGCCTGCGGCTCGCCTTCCAGGCGGCGCTGCTCAAGTGGTTCCGTGACGAGGGCTCGGCCGAACACCTCAACCGCCTCATCGATGTGCTGGACCGCCTGCGCCGGATTTCCAGCGGTGCGGATGCGCGCCGCCTGTGGTGGATCGCCGCCGCCGTCATCGAAGCGGTGGAGAACGGAGGGCTGGAGGCCAGTGTCGCGGTCAAGCTGCTGTTCGGACGCGTGGATCGCGAAATCCACCGTTTCGCAAAGGATGGCGAGATGGGCTTCGCCGCCACGCCGCCACGCGACCTGACCAAGAACCTGCTCTACTACGTGGCCCATTCGGGCGATGCCGGCACCTTCCCCGACGGCGTGCGTTCGGCCGAAGTGCGCAGCGCCTATCACCTGGACACCCTGTTGCCCACGGCGGGCGAGATGCAGCATGCGCAGGGCTCGATGACCGGGCACAACCGCAACCTGCTCGGCACCGTGTCGGCAGCCATCAAGGACGACCTGCTGCGCGTGAAGGACGCGCTCGACATCTTCCTGCGCGCCGGCAAGGTCGACCCCTCCGGGCTCGAGGACCAGGTGGAGCTGCTCGATCGCGTGGGCGACACGCTCGGCATGCTTGGGCTTGGCGTACCGCGCCGCGTCGTCAGCGAACAGCGCAACGTGGTCGTGCAGATGGCGCGCAGCCAGCGTCCGATCGACGAGGGGGCGCTGCTGGATGTCGCCGGCGCCCTGCTCTACGTCGAGGCTTCGCTGGACGACCACATCGAACGCCTGGGCGCAGACGATGGCCGTGCGCCCGCCGACGAAGCCCTCGAGCTGCCGCGCGCCGAAGTGCGCCGCATCCTCGATGCGCTCATGCGCGAGGCCGCCGTCAACATCGACCAGGCCAAGCAGGACATCGTGGCGTTCATCGAGTCGCCCTGGGATCACGAACGCGTGGCGCAGATCCCGCGCCTGCTGGAGGAGATCGCCGGTGCACTGCGCATGCTCGGCCTGCCCGATCCGGCCGAATTGATGACGGCACTGGTGCGCTTCGTCGAGGTCGAACTGCTGGCGCACCGGCGTGTGCCGACCGCCGAGCAGATGGACAAGCTGGCCGATGCACTGGCCGCAGTCGAGTACTACCTGGAAGCCTCGCGCGAACAGCGCCGCAATCGCGACCGCATCCTCGACGTCGCCCGCGACAGCCTGGATGCGCTGGGCTACTGGCCGCTGCCGGACGTGCCGGCCGGGCTGGCCGCAGCGCGCGAGCAGTCCGCAGCCGCAACGGATGCGCCAACTGGCGTGGCGGCACCGGAAGTTGCCGCGCCGCCACTGCCGGTGCCGTCGCATGACCAGTCGGGTGAGCCGCCGGCGCAAGACGCAGCGCACTTCGGGTTCGACCCGGAATCCGGTCTGCCCGAGGTCGAGGTGCTGCCGGGCCAGGACCTCGGTGATCTGGTCATTGGCGATGCCGCCACGCCGCCGCCGGCCGCGCAGGAACTCGATGGCCTGCGCCTGGCCGCCACCGAGGACGGTTCTTCCTCGCCCGACGAAGGCGAGTGGATCGAGATCGAGGAGGAAGTCGAAGAGGAGGTCGCGATCGACGATCCGGCGCCGACGGGATTCGAGACGGCCGCCAGCGAGGAAATCGACGACGACATCCGCGAGGTCTTCATCGAAGAGGTGGCGGAAGAGATCGCCAGCATGAACGCGCAGTTCCCGCTGTGGAAGGAAGCGCCCGACAATCTCGAGCTGCTCAAGCCGCTGCGCCGTTCGTTCCATACCCTGAAGGGCTCCGGGCGCCTCGTCGGCGCGTTGGCGCTGGGTGAATTCAGCTGGAAGATCGAGAACCTGATGAATCGGGTTCTCGATGGCAGCATCCAGCCCACGCCGGCCGTCATCGCCCTGGTCGAACGCGGCGTGGCAGCCGTGCCGCATCTGCTTGGCGCCCTGCGTCGCGAACCCGCTCCGCGGGTGGACAGTGCGGCCTTCACCGATGTGGCCGACCGGCTCGCCGCAGGCGAGGAAGCGTGGTTGCCGGAACAGGAGGCAACTGCCACCCGCACGGTGCGCCGTACCGTGCGCCGACGCGTGCCGGCACCGCCGCACGACCTGCCGCACGTGGATGCCGACGTGGTCGCCGCCGATCTGGCTGGCGACACGTCCATGCCGTCCGGCATCGAGATCGAGGCGGGGCCGCTGCCGAATATCGATCCGGTGCTGTTCGACATCCTGCAAAGTGAAGTGGCGGGCCATCTCGCCGCCATCGAAGCCTATCTTGGCGAGTGCGAGCCGGACCCGCAGCCGGCCACGGAGCCGCTGCTGCGCGCCATGCACACGCTCAATGGCGCGATTGCGATGGTCGATATCCCGACCATCGGCGCAGTCGTCGCGCCGCTGGAAGCCTGGATCAAGCGCATGCGCAGCGCGCATGCAGCACCGGACGCCGCTGGCCTGGCCACCCTGCGCGACATGGTCGCCTTGACGCGTACCGTGATGCAGAAGCTGGACGCGCGCGACGCCGACCTGCCCGATTCGGCAGCCCTGGTCACGACTGCGCTCGCCCTGCGCGACAGCGCGCCTGAGGGTGAACCGCACCGCCACTGGTACTCCGACGAGGAGAGCGACGAGCTTATCGTCGACGCCGGGGAAACGGCCGCGCCGACGGATACGGAAAGCGTGACGCCCTCCGCCGACACGGCCGATGCGAGCCCCGAACCCGTGGAAGCCGACGTCGCTGGTGAGGATGCCCGCCTCGACGCCGATCCGCACTTCGCTGCCGCCGAAGAGGCAGCGGGCGCGCCGGAGGCCGCCCGCGGCGATGACGCGGTGCCTGGCGATGCCCTGCCGTCGGTTGCTGACGACACGGTTGATGCCGAGCGCAGCCATGCACCGGTTGCGCCGGTGGACTGGTGGACGAGCGACGCGCCCGCGCAGGATGCGGGGTGGACACCTGCCGACGCCGGCGCGGACGCGCCCATGCCGCCCGCCGCGCAGGCCCACGATCCTGGCGCCGAGGAAGAGGAGGACGCCAGCCTGCCCGACGACCTCGGGGCAGCCCTTGCGGCCTTCGACCCGGTGGCTGCCGAAACCACCGCGGCAGCAATCGGTGAAGTGTCCATGCCGGCCGAACTGCAGGCCGCCAGCGAACCGTTTTCGCTGCCCTCGACGATCGACGACCTGGTTGCCAGTGCGCTCGATCTCGACGACGCAGACGCAGCGGACGCCACCCCGGATGCAGCGCCTGCGACCAGCGAGACTCCGCCCGTCCAAGAGCCGGGCGAGGCGCCGGCGGTTTCCGAACCCGGCGAACCTGCCGACCTGCCGGTCGAGGAACCTGTCGCCCTCGATGCTGCACCGCTTGCCGAAGCCCCAGCGCTGGCGGACGTCGGCGTGGATGAAGACACGCCCGCCGATGCCGACGAACGCGCCGACCCATCGGTCGTCGCCGATGCCGAGGAAGTCGTGGACAGCGAGGAAGTCGTGGACGGCGAGGCTGCCCCGGCCGAAGCGGCAGTGCCGGCGGATTCGCCTGCACCCGCGCCGCGCGCGGTGCTCGGCGGCCTCGCGCCGCCGCCCCTGGCCGACGATCCGCAGCCGGACGCTGCGCTCGACGCCGGCGATGCCGATGACGACCTGCTCGACATCTTCGCCCAGGAAGGCGCCGACATCCTCGACCATTCGGACGGCATGCTTGCGCGGCTGCGCGAGGCGCCCACCGATCACGCGCCGATCGTCGAACTGCAACGTGACCTGCACACCCTCAAGGGCGGTGCGCGCATGGCCGGCCTGGTGCCGATCGGCGATCTCAGTCACGCGATGGAATCGCTGGTGGACATGCTCAGCGAGGGCCGCCTGGAGATCGATCGCGTGGTGGTGGAATCGCTGGAGCACGGCTTCGACCGCCTGCACGGCCTGGTGCAACGGGTCGCCCAGCGCCGCGCCATCGCCATGCCGGTGAACGCCATCGGGCGTTTCGAACGCCTGGCTGCCGGCGCGCCTCTGGTCGCTGTCGAGGCGCCTGCCGGGGCCGATCCTGTCATGACGCCCGAGGTAGGTCAGCCCGAGGTCGTGCGGGAAGCCGCGAGCGTGGCACCGGTACCGGCGCCGCGGCGCCTGACGGCGATGGATCGCGAGGAAGCACCGCACGCGCCGCAGGAGCTGATCCGCGTGCGCTCGGATCTGCTCGACTCGCTGGTCAACTACGCCGGCGAAGTCTCGATCTACCGCGCGCGCCTGGAACAGCAGATTTCCACCTTCCGCTTCAACCTGGTGGAGCTCGAACAGACGGTCAGCCGCCTGCGCGAGCAGCTCCGCAAGCTGGAGATCGAAACCGAGGCGCAGATCATCGCGCGCTACCAGCGTGAACAGCTGGATACACTCGACGGCGTGTTCGATCCGCTCGAGCTGGATCGCTTCTCGCAGTTGCAGCAGCTCTCGCGCGGCCTCGGCGAGTCGGTATCCGATCTGGTGTCCATCCAGGGCCTGCTGGACGACCAGACGCGCCAGTCGGAAACGCTGCTGTTGCAGCAGTCGCGCGTCAGCTCGGACCTGCAGGAAGGCCTCATGCGCACGCGCATGGTGCCGTTCGATTCGCTGGTGCCGAGCCTGCGGCGAACCCTGCGCCAGGCGGCCGAGGAACTCGGCAAGCGCACGCAGTTGCGTGTCGAAGGCGCGCAGGGCGAAATGGATCGCAACCTGCTCGAGCGCATGAAGGCGCCCTTCGAGCACATGCTGCGCAATGCGCTGGCGCACGGCATCGAATCGCCCGAAGAACGTGTGGCGGCCGGCAAGCCGGCGGAAGGCACGGTGTCCATTGCGGTCAGTCGCGAGGCGACCGAAGTCGTATTGAAGATCAGCGACGACGGGCGCGGCATGGATCGCGACGCGATCCGCGCCCAGGCCATCGAACGCGGGCTGCTCAAGGCCGGTGTGGAGCTGTCCGACCGCGACCTGTTCGGCTTCGTCCTCGAAACCGGCTTTTCCACCGCGCGCGAGCTGACCCAGCTGTCCGGCCGCGGTGTTGGCATGGATGTCGTCAACAACGAGATCAAGCAGCTGGGTGGTTCGCTGGCGATCGATTCGGTCGCCGGTCGCGGGACCACCTTCAGCGTGCGCCTGCCGTTTACCCTGGCAGTGACCCAGGCCATCCTCGTGCGCCTGGGTGAGAACGTCTACGCCATTCCGATGTCTTCGGTGCAGGGCGTCGCGCGCATCGCCGGCGTGGATCTGGAGCGTCGTCTTGCCGCTGGTGAAACCCGCCAGGTGTATGGCGGCGAGGAATACCAGATCCACGATCTCGCCCAGCTCCTCGGGGTACCGCGCCTGCGCGCCACCAGCGGCGACGAAACGCAGGTACCGCTGCTGATGACGCGCAGTGGCGACCAACGCTCCGCCGTGCGCATCGACGGAGTGGTCGGCTCGCGCGAAATCGTGGTGAAGTCGGTCGGTCCGCAGGTCAGCTCGGTGCCGGGGATCTTCGGCGCCACCATCATGGGCGACGGCGCGGTCGTCATCATTCTCGATCTGGCGCCGCTGGTGCGTCGCCTCATCGCGCTGCGTGAACATGCCGCCGAAACGGGTCTCGAAGTACCGGCCGCACCGGTGGCACCGGTGCCAGTCGTGCAACCGCGTCGCCGTCCCATGGTCATGGTGGTGGACGATTCGATCACCATGCGCAAGGTCACCACGCGCGTGCTCGAGCGCGCCGAGTTCGAAGTCGCCACGGCGAAGGATGGCCTCGATGCACTCGAGAAGCTGCAGGATCTCACCCCCGATCTGCTGCTGCTCGATATCGAGATGCCGCGCATGGACGGCTACGAACTGGCCATCTACATGCGCAACGACGCGCGCCTGCGCGAGGTGCCGATCATCATGATCACCTCGCGTACCGGCGAGAAGCATCGCCAGCGCGCGCTCGAGATCGGCGTCGAACGCTATCTCGGCAAGCCCTACCAGGAAGACGACCTGTTGCGGCAGGTGCATGAGACCCTGGAGGTCGAGCGTGGCTGAGTCCAGCGCCCCCGCCGTTGCCCTGCTGTTCGATGCCAGCGAGGGCGGCGCGTCAACGCGCGAGGCGGTGACGGCCAGTGGCGCGCACATCGTCTATGAGGCGGCCACCCAGGGTTTCGACCGTGATGAACTGGCGCGTGCCCAGGTCGATGTGGTGGTGATCGACCTGCATGGCCCGGACGAGTCCGAGTTCGACCGCCTGGACACGCTGGCCGAAGAGTACCGCGTGATCTTCAATGACGCCGAAGTCTCCAGCGCGCTGTCCGGCTGGGATCGCGCGCGCTGGCAGCGCCACCTGGGTGCCAAGATCTGCGGCGGCGAGGTCGATCCACCACGCCCGCTGGATGCCGAGCCGGTGCCCACGCGCCCGATGACGGGTGCGCAAGACGCCGGCGCAGCCGAACCCCCGCCACCGTCCATGCCTGTCCAGGAGGTGGCTGCCGATCCAGCGCCCGAGGTCATCGACCCGGTGGTCGAAAATCCACCCGAGCCGATCTTCTCGCCGCAGGGCGCGGCCGCTGCCGAGCTGGCCGGGATCGGCGAGATCGATATCGACCTGCCGCCCGCGCCCGACTGCGCGGACGCGCCCGAATTTCCGGCAACCGACACGCCGGTTGCGGACACCGCGGCGGCGCTGGCGGGCGCGCACGAATCCGCAGCCGACGCTCCCGAGCTGGATGCCTGGGTGCAGGCCGCCCTTGACGGCGATGCCCAGCCGCAGGAAGCGGCGCCACCGGCCGTGGACGCGCCCTTCGCGGCGCCTGCGGAGCATGTGCCCGCCACCGCGGGCGCGCCGCCGCCCGCGCCGGCCGACCATGAATCGTGGGGTCTGCTCGATCTCGACACCCTGCCCGACGCTCCCGCGGCGACCGCGCCGGGTCTGGAGGACGCGACGCCGGACACGTCGCCGGACGTCCTGGCCGCCGATCCCGAGCCGCCGGCCGACGGCATCGCGGCACCCGAATGGACGCTGGATGAACCGCTGGCAGACGCGCCGGAACCACCGCCGGTGGCCAGTCCCAGCGAGTTTGGCATCGAAACCGTCACCGCCGCCGAATTTCTTGCGCCCGAGGGCGCGGAAGATCTACCCGTGCCGATGGAGACGCCGCCCAGTTTCGAGTTCGAGCTCATTCCACTCGAAGAAGCCGTGGCACCGCGGCAGGTCAGCGACAGCGTAGTCGAGCATCGCCTGGAGGCGCTGGATTCGGCCGCCGTCCGCGTGCGCCGCGTGTGGGTGCTGGGCGCTTCGGTGGGCGGCCCGGAAGCCGTGCGCGAGTTCCTGGCCGCGCTGCCACGTGATTACCCGGCCCTGTTCGTGCTGGCCCAGCACCTGGGCGGCGAGTTTCTCGACATCATGGCGCGCCAGCTTGCCCAGGCCACACCCCTTCAGGTGCGCACGCCCGAGCATGGCGATCGTGTCGGGCATGGCGACGTGGTGGTCGTGCCGCAGGGCAAGCGCCTGCAGGTCGATCTCACCGGCGCCATCGTCTTGCGCGAGGAGAGCGCAGAGGTCGCCTACTCGCCTTCCATCGACACGCTGCTGTGCGACGTCGCCGACCGCTTCGGCGCAGCGGCCGGCGCCATCATCTTCTCCGGCATTGGGCGCGACGCCATCGAGGGCAGCCGCTACCTGGCCGGCAAGGGCGGCCAGGTCTGGCTGCAGCAGCCGGAGACCTGTGTGGTGGCGAGCATGGTCGAGGGCGTGCGCGACACCGGCGTGGCCAGCTTCACCGGGTCACCCGGCGAACTGGCCCGCCACCTGCGCGACAACACCCCGTGAAGCCGGGGCGGCGGCACGCGCGCCGTCCCTAGAGTTCAACCGGAGACCTTGAGAATGGGAAACATGATGGCCGAGCTTCCGCGCGAGATTCGTGGAGTCATGGTGCCCGTGACGGGTGGGCGCGTCCTGCTGCCGAACGCGACCGTTGCCGAGGTCATCACCTACACGCGCACCGAAGCCGTGGAAGGCGCGCCGCCGTGGCTGCTTGGGCGTCTCCGCTGGCGCGGCTGGCGCCTGCCGCTGCTGTCGCTGCCGGTCCTGACCGGCGAAGCTACCGAGGAAAGCCTTTCCAACGCGCGTGTCGCCATCCTCAAGGCCCTGGGCGGGCGCGCCGGCATGCCGTTCCTCGCCCTGCTGGCCCAGGGCTTCCCCAGGCTGACCACGATTACGCCGGAACTCCTGATCCCGACCAGCGACGAGAACCCGCACGCCGCCGGCGTGCGTGCCGAGGTGCTGGTGCGCGATGATCGCGCGGTCATCCCCGATCTGGATGCCATCGAAGACATGATCGCGGACGTGCTGGCCGGCTGATCGCGGCCCTCCGCTTCGCACCAGCCGCGCGCCGCCCTGCGGCGCAACCGCGCCTGCTGCCGTCGTCTCTCAGCGCGGCAGCCGCTCGACCCGCGTCCCTGCCGCGAGATCGTGCCAGGCGCGCCGCTCGCGATCGACCAGGCACCACAGGAAGCCGGCGCCGAGCGCGAGCAGCGACACCCATGCCATGCCAAAGCGCAGCAGCGCCATGCCCCAGCCCAGGCGCCCGTCGGTGGTCGCTACGCGCAGCTTCCACGCGCGCATGCCGAGCGTCTGGCCACCGCGGCGCCAGGACACCACGAAGTAGGCGGCGGTCACGCCGAGCAGGGCCACCTGCAGGCCGTGTCGGTACAGCGCGGAGGGGTGGACCACATCCTCCCGACCCTGCGTCAGTGCCAGCGCCAGCGCGGCCACGGCCATCCACAGGCCGATCAGCGGGAACAGGTCATACAGCATCGCGGCAAGGCGGCGCCACAGCGGTGCGGGCGGGCAAGGGGCGTTCATCTGGCGGGCGATGGTAGCGACTGGCGTCGCGCGCTGCACGCGCGACCGCGTGATGGCGATGCAAGAGTCTTCGTTGCCCTCGTGACGGCAAGCGGACAGGGAGTCTTGGCGACCCGCAACAAGAATCAGTCGCGTGCACTCTGCGTGCAGCAGCGTCCTGTCGACGGTGTCGTGTGACAATGCGAGGATCATTCATGACTCGCGCGAACCGCCCTTGGAACCGGATGCCCTCATCGAACGCTTCCTCGAGCAGCAATGGGCTGAACTGGGCCTGGCCGCCAACACCCTGGCGGGCTATCGCCGCGACCTGACCGCCTTCGCGCGTTGGCAGGTCGCCCGCGGCGGCAGCCTGGCCAGCGCGGCGCGCGCCGATCTGCAGGCCTATCTGGCCGACCGCAGTCGCAGCGGTGGCCTTTCAGGCCGTGGCTACAAGCCGCGCTCCAATGCCAGGCTGCTGTCCTGCCTGCGCCATTTCTATCGCTGGCTGCTGGCAGCAGGCGGGATCGACGCCGATCCTACCCTGCTGGTCGATGCGCCCAGACTCCCGCGCAGTCTTCCGAAGGCCCTCTCGGAGGCCGAGATCGAGGCACTGCTGCAGGCGCCAGGGGAGACGCCGGCGGGACTGCGCGATCGCGCCATGCTGGAGCTCATGTATGCCACCGGCCTGCGCGTCAGCGAACTGGTCGGCATCGGCGCGGCCCAGGTGAACCTGCGCCAGGGCGTACTGCGGGTGGTCGGCAAGGGCGGCAAGGAACGCCTGGTGCCGCTCGGTGAGGAAGCCGCCCACTGGCTCACCCGCTATGTCGAAACTGCCCGCCCGCAGCTGCTCAAGGGTGGTCGCAGTGATGCCCTGTTCGTCAGCAACCGGCGCGCGGCGATGAGCCGGCAGATGTTCTGGGTGTTGACGCGCAAATATGCGCTGGCAGCCGGCATCGCGCCGACGCGCATCTCGCCGCATGTGCTGCGCCACTCCTTTGCCACCCATCTCCTCAACCACGGCGCCGACCTGCGTGCGCTGCAGATGATGCTGGGGCACAGCTCGCTTTCGACCACGCAGATCTACACCCTGGTTGCCAAGGAAGGGTTGCGCCGCTTGCACGAACAGCACCATCCGCGCGGCTGAAGCGTGCGCCGCAGCGCTTCCGCCGTGCCGGAGTGCATGCGACAATCACTGGTTGGCGCGGGAACCAATGCGTACTGGCGCGGTCGATCCATCGCGCGCCCGCGTTCCGTTTCGCGACGGACGCACCTCCCCGCCCGCTCACTCCCGAGGCCTGCATGCGTCACCACCGCCGTTTTCTCCTGCTGGCCAGCGCCGGCCTGTTGCTGGCCGCCCACGCCTGGGCGGCCACGCCGCAGGACACGGTGCGCGCCGCGCTAGGCGCGCTGGCACCGGGCATCCAGGTTGAGGCGGTGCAGGATTCGCCGATTCCCGGCTTCTACGAAGCCATCGCCGGCGGACGTTTCGTGTACGTCAGCAAGGACGGGCGTTACGTGGTCGATGGCACGGCCTATGACGTTGCCAACAAGGACGACCTGACCGCAAGCTCGCTGGCGCGCCTGCGCAAGCAGGCACTGGACCGCATTGGCCCGGACAAGCGCATCGTGTTCGCACCCGCGCAACCCGTGGCCACGCGTCACACGCTGACCGTGTTCACCGACCCGGACTGCCCGTTCTGCCATCGCTTCCACCAGCACATGGCCGAGTACAATGCCAAGGGCATCGCGGTGGATTACCTCCTGTTTCCCTTGAGCATCCATCCTGGCGCGGACCGCAAATCCGAGGCCATCTGGTGCGCCAAGGATCGCCAGGCCGCCTTGACGGCGGCGATGGCCGGCCAGGACCCGGGCAAGGCGAGCTGCCCCAATCCGGTTGCCGAACTGTCCGGCCTGGGTGCCACGCTGGGCATCCGCGGCACGCCCACCGTGCTGGCCGAGGATGGCAGCCAGATCCCCGGCGAGCTGGCCTTTTCACCCGACCAGCTCGCCGCAGAACTTGACCGCCGCGCCGCCGCGCGGCAACCCTGAGGAACTTCCCGATCATGCGTGATGTATTGCCAACCCCAACCTTCGCCACGGGCCGGGGGCACGCCTTGGGCGTCCTCGCCCTGGGCGCCCTGTTCGCCGCTGCCCTGCTGCCGCTGGCGGCACAGGCAGCCGATGCCGACACGGCGGTTCGCGCCGCGGTCGCCGCGCTTGCGCCGCAGCTGAAGATCGACAAGATCGAGCCGGCACCCATGGCCGGCTTTCGCCAGGTGATCGTCGGCGGCCAGGTCGTGTACGTCAGCGATGATGGGCGCTACCTGATGCAGGGCACGCTGTTCGATACCAAGGCCAAGGTCGACCTGACCTCGGCGCGTGCCGCCATCGAGCACAAGACCAGAGTCGATGCGGTGCCGCAGGACCAGCGCATCGTGTTCGGCGCGGCCGGCAAGCCCAAGTACAAGGTGACCGTGTTCACCGACATCGATTGCGGCTACTGCCGCAAGCTGCACTCGGAAATCGCCGAGATCAACAAGCTTGGCATCGAGGTCGATTACCTGTTCTTTCCGCGCAGCGGCCCGAACACACCTTCCTTTGACAAGGCGGTGGCGGTGTGGTGCGCGGCCGACCGCAAGGCGGCGTTTACCGCAGCCAAGGCCGGCGTAGAACCCAAGCCGGCGCAATGCGACAACCCGGTGGCTGCGCAGTTCGCGCTGGGCAACGAAGTGGGGGTGACCGGCACGCCGACCATCCTCGCGCCCGACGGCAGCCGCATTGGCGGCTACCTGCCGCCCGACCAGTTGCTGGCCAGGCTGCAGGCGCTCGACAAGAAGACCCCCGCCAGCCCCTGAGGCACGCCGGGTGGTGCACGCCCGCCGCGCGCGCCCGGTGCGGGCGCGGCATGGACGTGGCGGGCGACGCGGGCCTGCTGGCGCGCACGATCCACACGCGCGCGCCGGCAGAGCATGCGGCTCCTGCGTGGTGGCCGGTGCCGCATCGGCTATCATAGCGAGCTGCCTGTCCCTGCCGCCCGCGCCATGATCGTTCTCGACGGCCTGCCCGCACTTTCCCCGTTCCGCATCCAGCGTCTCAACAGCGACCTGGCCCACGCCGGTAGCGGTGCCGTGCTGCGTGAGGCGCGCCTGGCCTATTTCATCGATCCGGGCGGCATCGCGCCGGCGGCGCTGGATCTGCAACGCCTCGCACGCGTGATCGAAGCCGACACCGACCCGCCGCGCCCCGCGAGCGTGTGGATCGTGCCACGGCTGGGCACGCGCTCGCCGTGGTCGAGCAAGGCCACCGAGATCCTCAACGACTGCGGCATCCCGGTGCGTCGGATCGAGCGCGGCTTCGCGCTCACCCTGGATGGCATGGAAAGGCTGGATGCGGCCGAGCGCGCGCGCGCGCTGCGCGCCGTGCACGACCCGATGACGCAGTCGGTGGTCGATTCGGTGACCGGCATCGCCGAGCTGTTCCGGGCCGGGTCGCCGGGTCCGCTGGCGCACGTGGCGCTGGGCGAGGACGCGCTCCAGGCGCTGGCGGACGCCAACCGTGATCTGGGCCTGGCGCTGGCCGACGACGAGATCGAGTACCTCGCCGAACGCTATGGCGAGCTTGGGCGCGATCCCAGCGATGCCGAGCTGATGATGTTCGCGCAGGCCAACTCCGAGCATTGCCGGCACAAGGTCTTCAATGCCGCGTTCACCGTCGATGGCCAGGCCCAGCCCGATTCGCTGTTCGCCATGATCAAGCGCAGCCACGAGGCTTCGCCGGCGCACACCCTCTCCGCCTACCATGACAATGCGGCGGTCATCGAGGGGCATTGCGCGGCGCGCTTCTTCGCCGATCCCGGCGATCTCGTCTGGCGTGCGCAGTCCGAGCAGGTGCCCTACGCGATCAAGGTGGAAACGCACAACCATCCGACCGCCATCTCGCCGTTCCCTGGCGCGGCGACGGGCGCGGGTGGGGAGATCCGTGATGAAGGCGCCACGGGTCGCGGCGGCAAGCCCAAGGCCGGCCTGGTCGGCTTCACCGTCTCGCACCTGCGCATTCCCGGCCTGCCACGGCCATGGGAGAACGAGCGCCCGCTGCCGCCACGCTTCGCCAGCGCCTTCGAGATCATGCGCGACGCGCCGCTTGGCGCGGCGGCTTTCAACAATGAGTTCGGCCGGCCCTGCCTGGCCGGCTATTTCCGCAGCTTCGAGCAGGCCCGCGGGCAGCCGCACCAGCGCTACGGCTACGACAAGCCGATCATGCTGGCCGGCGGTATCGCCAACCTGCGTCCGGGCCACGTTGACAAGGGCCGTCTCAGCGACGGCGACGCGGTCATCGTGCTGGGTGGCCCGGCCATGCTGATCGGCCTGGGGGGCGGCGCCGCTTCCTCGGTAGCCGCCGGGACCAGTTCCGAGGCGGCCGATTTCGCTTCCGTGCAGCGCGACAATCCGGAAATGCAGCGACGCTGCCAGGAAGTGCTCGACGCCTGCTGGGCGCGCGGCGCGACCAATCCCATCGTGACCATCCACGATGTCGGTGCCGGTGGCCTGTCCAATGCGATCCCCGAGATCCTCAACGATTCGGGCGTCGGCGGACGGATCGACCTGCGCGCCATTCCGAGCGACGATCCGCGACTGTCGCCGATGCAGATCTGGTGCAACGAGTCGCAGGAGCGCTATGTGCTGGGCGTGCGCCCGGCCAACCTGGCCGAGTTCGAGGCCATCTGCGCCCGCGAACGTTGCCCGTATGCGGTCGTCGGCCAGGCCACCGCCGAGCGCAAGCTGCTGCTGCGCGATACGCGGCTGCCGGTCGACGATTCCGGGCACCTGGTCATCGACCTGTCGCTGGATGTCCTGTTCGGCAAGCCGCCGCGCATGCAGCGCGACGTGGAGCGCCGCCGCCAGCGCCTGGATCTGGTGCCCGATCTCGATGGCATCACCCTGGCCCAGGCGATCGAGCGCGTGCTGCGCCTGCCGGCCGTGGGCAGCAAGGCCTTCCTGGTCACCATCGGCGACCGCAGCGTGGGCGGCTTGTGCGCGCGCGACCAGATGGTCGGCCCCTGGCAGGTGCCGGTCGCCGACTGCGCGGTCACGCTGAGCGATTTCGAAGGCCATGCCGGTGAAGCGATGGCGGTCGGCGAGCGCACGCCGCTGGCCGTGCTGGATGCGGCGGCCAGCGCGCGCATGGCGGTGGGCGAGGCCCTGACCAACCTTGCTGCCGCAGCGGTACGCCTGGATGAGGTGCGCCTGTCGGCCAACTGGATGGCGGCGATCGGCGAGGACGGCGAGGACGCCGCGCTGTTCGATGCCGTGCGCACGGTCGGCACGGAGCTGTGCCCCGCGCTCGGCGTGTCCATCCCGGTCGGCAAGGATTCGCTGTCGATGCAGGTCCGCTGGACCGGCAGCGAGCCCGATCAAGCCAGTCCCGTGGGCAAGTCGGGCCAGGGCCCGGACGTGCAGCAGACGCTCTCGCCGGTCTCGCTGGTGGTCAGTGCCTTTGCCCGCTGTGCCGACGCACGCCGGACGCTCACGCCGCAGCTCATGCTCGATCGGGGTGACAGCGAGATCTGGCTGCTCGACCTGGGTGCCGGCCACAATCGCCTCGGTGGCAGCGCCCTGCTGCAGGCGTTCGACCGCAGTGGCGGCGCGCCCCCGGATCTGGACGATGCCGATCGCTTCGCGCGCTTCTTCGCCGCCATCCAGCAGGCACGCGCGCACAACCTGCTGCTTGCCTATCACGACCGCAGTGACGGGGGCGCGCTGGTGGCCCTGATCGAGATGGCGCTGGCGGGTCATTGCGGGCTCGAGGTCCAGCTCGCCGGCTGGGGTCGCAACTCGCTGGCGGCCCTGTTCAGCGAGGAACTGGGCGCCCTGGTGCAGGTGCGCGTGGCCGATCGCGAGGCGTGGCTGGCGCTGCTGGCCGAGCATGCCGTGGCCGACATTGCCCATTGCGTGGCACGGCCGACCGAGCGCATGGAAGTGGCCCTGGCACTGGAAGACGAGACGCTGGCGAAGTGGAGCTGGCGGACGCTGATGGAAGCGTGGTCGGAAACCAGCTACGCGATGCAGCTGCGGCGCGACAATCCGGCCAGCGCCGCAAGCGAGCATGAATGGCGCATCGCCGCCGATGACCCCGGCATTCGACCGCAGATCGGCTTCGACCCCGCCGAGGATGTCGCCGCCCCGTTCATCGCGACCGGCGTGCGTCCACGCATTGCGATCCTGCGCGAGCAGGGGGTCAATGGCCAGGTCGAGATGGCGGCCGCCTTCACGCGTGCCGGTTTCGAGGCGGTGGACGTGCACATGAGCGACCTGGCCGCCGGGCGCATCGCGCTCGATGGCTTCAAGGGCCTGGCCGCATGCGGGGGCTTCAGCTATGGCGACGTGCTCGGTGCCGGGCGTGGCTGGGCCGCCTCGATCCTCTACAATGAACGTCTGCGTGCGCAGTTCGCGGCGTTCTTCGCCGATCCTTCGACCTTCACCCTGGGCGTGTGCAATGGTTGCCAGATGCTTTCCAGCCTCGGCGAGATCATTCCCGGCGCCGATTCCTGGCCACGTTTCGTGCGCAACGCGAGCGAGCAGTACGAGGCCCGTTTCGTGACCCTCGAAGTGCTCGAATCGCCGTCGATCTTCTTCAGGGACATGGCCGGCTCGCGCCTTCCGGTGGTGGTCGCGCACGGCGAGGGGCGCACCCGGTTTGCCGATCCGCAGCAGGCCAGGCAGGCGCGCGCCTGCGTACGCTTCGTGGATGGCAACGGGCGCGCGACCGAGCGCTTTCCGCTGAACACCAACGGCTCGGCCCGTGGCCAGACCGGCTTCACCACCACCGATGGCCGCGCGACCATCCTGATGCCGCATCCCGAGCGCGTGTTCAGGTCCGTGCAGATGAGCTGGTGCCCGCCCGAGTGGGGCGAGGATTCGCCGTGGATGCGCATGTTCCGCAATGCGCGTGCATGGGTCGCCTGATGCGCCGGGCCTACGCCATGCGCGCGGCGTGAGTTGGGCATGCAGCTCGGGCCGATCCGCAGTTTCGCACTCAAGGCGCTGCTCTGGCTGCCGCTCAGTTTCGTGCTGTGGTTCGCCTTTGCCCCCTTCCTGGTGTGGCCGGCCCTGCTGCTGGCCAAGCCGGTGCTGCTCGGCGCCTGGGGTGACATCTTCACCGCGGCGTCGCTGGGCGGGGAGATGCACGACGCAAGCGGGCGCGTGCTGTCCCATGCCGGCTATCTGGTCAGCCTGACCAGCGTGCCGGTACAGATCCCGGCGGGCCCTGGTTCACCGGGTGGCCTGGGCGAACTGCAACCGACCATCAATCCCATGATCTATGGCTATGCCCTGCCGCTGTTTGCCGGCCTGGCCATGGCCACGCCGGTGTCTGGCCGTCGCCGCAGCGTGCAGTTCGCGCTGGCACTGATGCTGATCTGGCTCGCCCAGGCCTTCGGTATCCTGGCCGAGGGAATCAAGGTGCTGGCCTTCGATGCCGGAGAACCGGGTGCCGCACTGGCAGCGCGCAGCGGGCTGGCACCAGACGTGATCGCGCTGGCCTACCAGCTCGCCTACCTGATCCTGCCGGCCGTGCTGCCGGTGGCGCTCTGGATCGGCCTCAACCGACGCTTCATCGAGAGCCTGGTCGACCGGGGCGGGAACCCCTAGGGATTTGCGTGGTCTGAACTCGCGCCGGATGATGTATCCCATTGCCGACGCGGCATCGATCGCCGTGGGGGTTCCCGATGGCTTTTCCCGGCCGCCGCCGTGGGCGCCGCAGTTCAACTGATTCGCAGAGTGCCCTAGAACCATGGTTGCAGTCGCCCCCATCGAAATCGACACCCTCGTGCCCGCTGCGGTGCCCAGCCTCGATGAACGCATCTGTCGCTTCCTGGTGGCGCGTGGCCGCCTCAAGGAAACCGACCTCGCGCGTGCCGCGCGCCTGCACGAGGAAGAGCCGGCGGCGGGCAGCCTGGTGTCGCTGCTGACCCGGCTGGGCCTGGTGTCCGAGCGCGAGATGGCCGAGGCGGTGGCTGAACTGCTGCAGTTGCCGCTGCTTTCGGCCAAGGACTTCCCCGACGCGCCGCCGGCCAACGTGCAGACTTCGGTGCGCTTCCTCAAGCATCACCACGTCTGTCCGATCGGCGAAAGCGATGCAGAAGTCACCGTGCTGGTGGCCGACCCGGCCGATGCCTTCCCGATGGATGCGCTGCATCTGGCCACCGGGCGCCAGATCCGCCTCAACATCGGCCTGCGCAGCGAGATCGACGATCTGATCGAGCGCTATTACGGCTCGGGCCGCTCGGCCATGGGCACCATCGTCGAGAACCTGACCGACGAGAACACCCGCAGCGAGGATGACATCGAACACCTGCGCGACCTCGCTTCGGAAGCGCCGGTCATCCGCCTGGTGAACCTCGTCATCCAGCGCGCAGTCGAGCAGCGCGCTTCGGACATCCATGTCGAGCCGTTCGAGAGCCGCCTCAAGGTGCGTTACCGCATCGACGGCGTGCTGCACGAAGTCGAGTCCCCGCCGGCAGCGTCCACCGCGGCGGTGATCTCGCGCATCAAGATCATGGCCAAGCTCAACATCGCCGAGCGCCGCCTGCCGCAGGATGGGCGCATCATGATCCGCGTGCAGGGCAAGGAGCTGGACCTGCGTGTGTCCACGGTGCCGACCGCGCATGGCGAATCGGTGGTCATGCGTATCCTCGACCGCGAAGCGATCGTGTTCGATTTCCACAAGCTCGGCTTCACCGACGAGTTCCTGCCCAAGTTCATCAACGTGCTGGAGCTGCCGCACGGCATCCTGCTGGTCACCGGCCCCACCGGCTCGGGCAAGACCACCACGCTCTACACGGCGCTCAGCCAGCTCAATACCCCGGACGTGAAGATCATCACGGTCGAGGACCCGATCGAGTACCAGATCGAGGGCATCAACCAGATTCAGGCCAAACCGCAGATCGGTCTGGATTTCAGTCATGCGCTGCGCTCGATCGTGCGTCAGGATCCGGACATCATCATGATCGGTGAGATGCGCGACCTGGAAACCGCGAAGATCGCCATCCAGTCCGCACTGACCGGTCACCTGGTGCTCTCCACGCTGCACACCAACAACGCCGCCGGCGGCATCACGCGCATGCTCGACATGGGCGTGGAGGATTACCTCCTCACCTCCACCGTCAACGGCATCCTCGCCCAGCGCCTGGTGCGTCGCCTCGACCTGCCGGCCGCCGAAAGGTACCCGGCGATGCCTGAGGTGATCCGCGAATACCGGCTGGAGACATTCACCGACGAGCGTCCGATTCAGCTCTACAGGCCCGGTTCCACCGCGGCCAATCCGACCGGCTACTTCGGTCGCACCACCATCATGGAGTTCCTGGTCATGTCCGACGCGATCCGGCGCCAGATCATGCAGCATGCCGGCATGGGCGAGATCGAGAACCAGGCCCGCAAGGAGGGCATGCGCACCATGTTCGAGGATGGCCTGGTCAAGTCGCTGCAGGGCCAGACCACGATCGAGGAGATCCTGCGTGTCACATCGGAGGGCTGACGTATCGGCAGTGGAGAACCGGGAAGCGGGAATCGTTGCCGCGTGGCTTTGCCAGACGAATGCGCAGCCTCAACCCCGCCGCACGCCGGGTCGGCACCTCGACCATGCCCGCTCTGACGCTTCCCGATTGTCCATTCCCGATTCCCGATCAAGATGACGTTGTACTACTACAAGGCCGTCACCCCGTCTGGCGAGACCCTGGAAGGCCGGTTCGACCTGGCCAGCCACGATGAGGTCATCGGCAAGCTGCAGGATGCCGGCAACATTCCGCTGGAGGTGCGCGAGGCGGACAGTGGCGATTCGGCCAGCCTGTTCGCGGCGCTGTTCAAGCGCGCGACCCTGCGCCAGGCGCAGATCGTGCAGTTCACCCAGCAGCTTGCCACCCTGCTCGGCGCCGGGCAGCCGCTGGACCGGGCACTGCAGATCCTGCTCGACCTGCCGGAGAGCGACAAGGCACGCCACCTGCTCGAGCGCGTCCGCGACCAGGTGCGTGGCGGCACGCCCCTGTCCGATGCCCTGGAGTCCGAACAGGGCACGTTTTCCAGGCTCTACGTCAACATGGTGCGTGCGGGCGAAGCCGGCGGCTCCCTCGACGACACGCTGGCGCGACTGGCCGATTACCTCGAACGCAGCGCGAACCTGCGCAGCAGCGTCATCAACGCAATGATCTACCCGGCTTTCCTGGTCGGCATGGTGTTGACATCGCTGATGGTGCTGCTGGTCTACGTGGTGCCGCAGTTCGCGCCGATGTTCGAGGACATGGGCGTGGAGATGCCGCTCATCACCGTCGTGGTGCTGGCCATCGGCAATACCCTCAAGAGCTTCTGGTGGCTGATCCTTGCGACGATCGTCTTCGGAGTCGGCTGGCTGCGCCGGCAGATGGCCAATCCGCCGGCGCGCCTGAGGATCGACGGGCGACTGCTCAAGATGCGCCTGGTCGGCGATGTCATCCGCAAGGTCGAGACGGCGCGCCTGGCGCGCACCCTCGGCACCCTGCTCAAGAACGGTGTGCCGTTGCTGAACGCGCTCACCGTATCGCGCAACGTCATGGCCAACAGCGTGCTCGCCGAAGCGGTGGGCGCGGCGGCCGAGGAGGTCAAGACGGGCGGCGGCCTCGGCTTTGCCTTGAGCCAATCGAAGAACTTTCCGAAACTTGCGCTGCAGATGGTGAGCGTCGGCGAGGAATCGGGTGAGCTCGATACCATGCTCCTCAAGGTTGCCGACACCTTCGACGTCGAGGTCAAGAACACCCTCGACAGGCTGCTGGCGGCACTGGTGCCTGCGACCACCATCATCATGACCGTGGTGGTGGCGATGATCATGCTGGCCATCGTGCTGCCGATCATGAACATCGCCGGAGCGGTGCACTGAGGGCGGAGATTCGGGATTGGAGATGCGGGATTCGAAAGAACGCGTGCTCCAGATCCATCTTGTTTCACACTGAGGAATCATCAAAGACATGAGCAATTCATACCGGAGCGTGCGGCGCCTGCGGGCGCGGGGTTTCAGCCTGATCGAAATGCTGGCGGTGATCGTGCTGATCGGCATCGTCGCCGGCATCGTCGTGCAGCAGGTCGGCAAGAACGTCGACAAGGGCAAGTACGGCGCCGGCAAGGCGCAGGTGCAGGCGCTGGCCGGCAAGATCGAGGGCTATGCGCTGGACAACGGCTCGGCGCCCGCGCGACTGGAAGACCTGGTGACCCGGCCGGGCAATGCCAGCAACTGGATGGGGCCCTATGCCAAGGAGAGCGACCTCAAGGATCCCTTCGGCCACGCCTTCCAGTACAAGGTGCCCGGCGAGCACGGCGACTTCGACATCATCTTCCTCGGCAAGGATGGCCAGGCCGGCGGTGACGGCGTCAATGCGGACTATGGCAATTGGCAGTGAGAAGCCGGAAATCGGGAATCTGGAATCGGGAATGGTCGAGCCCAGCCCCCTGGAGGGCGACGCATCATTGAAGGGCTACCGTCCGCATCCGGCTGCGCGCCTCGGCTGCGCGCACGCCCGTGCGCCTGACGCTTCCCCACGCCCGATTCCCCGTTCCCGCATGAAGCCGCAACGCGGCTTCACCCTGATCGAGCTGATTGCCGTCATCGTGCTGCTCGGTATCGCCACCGCGGCGGTGACCTTCTCGTTCTCCAAGAGCCTGCAGGGGGCCAAGGTGCGCGCGGCCAGCCGTGATCTGGTGGCGGCGCTGCGCTATACGCGCGGGCAGGCGATCGTGAAGGGCAGGCAGGAAGTGCTGTCGCTCGATCTCGATGCCAACGCCTATCGTGCGCCGGGCAAGCCGACCGTGCAGTTGCCCAAGGACATGCATCTCACCCTCACCACCGCCGAGCAGGAGCAGACCGGCGCCAACAGTGGTGGCATCCGCTTCTTCCCAGACGGCAGCTCCACCGGCGGGAACATCGCCGTTTACCAGGGACAGCGGGTGTGGCGCATCAACGTCGCCTGGCTCACGGGTGACATTGCGCTGGAAGAGGCACCCGAATAGCACCGCGGCAGGTTCGGCGCGGCCGGCCGCTGGCGCAGGCGTGGCGCCGCTGCCGCGAACTTGCCCCCTTTGCTGAGGTCAATGCCAGACCATGATCCGCCCGAGCACCTTCCATGCCCGCCGCCGCATGCGCGGCTTCAGCCTGATCGAAATGGTCGCGGCATTTCTCGTCTTCGCGATCGGAGTCGCCGTGCTGATGCAGATCCTGGGGACTTCGCTGCGCGGCACCCGGCAGTCGTCCGACTACACGATGGCGGCGCTCTGGGCGCAATCGAAGCTGGACACGGTGGGCGTGGGCGAGCATATCGAGGAGGGCCGCAGCAGCGGGCGCTTCGACGACAGCTATGCCTGGGAGCTGGACATCCGCAGGGTCGATCCGGCCGAAGTCGAGCCGCCGCCGCAACTGCCGGCCGGCAGCCCGCAGGCGCAACAGGGGCAGCAGGCCCAACCGGCCGGCGCCGGCCAGATGGTTGCCACCGGCCAGGCCGGGCTGGGCGACGGCCTGCAGATCGATGCACCCTTCGACCTCTACCAGGTGGATCTGACCGTCTCCTGGGGCCCATCGGCTCGCCTGCGCACGGCACATTTCGGTACCCTGCGCGCGGTCAATCCGGAGCCGAACGATCCCGCCATGGGCCAGGCCCCGGCCGCCGCCCAGTCGCTCGGGAGAAGGCGCTGATGCGGATGGCCGATACGGTTAAGCGCACGTCCAGCCAGGTGCTGCGGCAGCCATCGGTGGCGCGCGGCTTTACGCTGCTCGAGGTCATGCTGGCGACCCTGCTGCTGGCGCTGCTGCTGGCCGGCACCTACGGCGCCATCCGCACTGCGGTGCGTTCCATGCACTCCGGCGAGGCGGCCATCGACAGCATCAACCGGCTGCGCGTGGCGCAGGAGTTCATGCGCCGCCAGATCAGCCACATCATGCCGCTGGCCTTTGGCCATGATGAGCACGACAACAGCAGCATCATCTTCGAGGGCAGTGGCAAGTACATGCGCTTCGTCGCGCCCATGCCGGGCTACCTTTCGCGCGGCGGCCCCTACATCCAGACGCTGACGTTCGTGGGCAGCCGCCGCGGCGGCCAGCAGCTCCTGTTCGCCAGCACCATGCTGAACGGCTTCGATCCGGACAATCCGCCGGCCGAAATCGAGCCGGTGGTGCTGCTCGATGGCCTCAGCGAGGGGCGTTTCGAATATCGCACCATCGACGAGGAGGGCGAAATGACCGATTGGTCGGAGGATTGGGAAGATCCTTCCGCCACGCCGATCATGGTGCGCATCGTGGCGCGCGCGAGCAAGGGTTCGCGCGTGGGGTTCCCGGACATGGAAATCCCCCTGCTGCTCGATGTCGGCGCGGCCGGCCAACGTTTCCGTGCCGGTCGCGGCGCCATGATCGATCCGGATGCGCGGCAGCGCGGCATGCGTGCGATCGATCGCGGAAGCAGGCAATGATGCCGCGGCGCCCGTCCCGGCGGATGCATGTGCCTCCCGGCCGCACGCGCGGCATCGCCTTCATCCTCGTGCTGTGGGTGATCGCCATGCTGGCCATCCTGCTCGGCAGCTTCTCGATGGTCGCGCGCACGGAAAACCTGCAGGCACGACATCTCTTCGACACGACCAGGGCGCGCTACGCGGCCGAAGCGGGTCTGAACCTGGCCGTCTTCGAACTGCGCAAATCCGATCCGGCGCTGCGCTGGGTGGGCGATGGCCGCCCGTACCGGTTCGGCTACGGCGAAGCCGAAATCGAGGTCCGCATCACCGACGATTCCGGCAAGATCGACATCAACGCAGCCGCCAGTTCCGGCAACACGACGCGCCTGATCAGCCTGTTCACCGCGCGCGGCGTCGAGCAGGCCCAGGCCGAAGCGCTGGCCGACGCCGTCATCGACTGGGTCGACCCGGACGACCTGCGCCGGCCGAACGGGGCCGAGATCGACGACTACAAGGCCGCCGGCCTCTCCTACGGGCCGAAGAACGGCCCCTTCGATACCGTTTCCGAACTGCAACAGGTGCTGGGCATGAACTACGCCCTGTTCGAGAAGCTGGAACCTTCGCTCACCATCTATTCCGGGCGCGCCGACCCCAACGCGGCCTATGCATCGCTGGAAACCCTGCAGGCCATGTATCCGGAAGCCAGCCTGGAGGAACTGCAGCTGTTGATCGAGCAGCGCCAGACCATGGCGCCCGGCGACATGGCCGGTGCCGGGCTGATGACACCCGATGGCAGCGCCCTGATGGCGGGGGGCGGGAGCCTCACGTATAGTGTGCGGTCCCGTGCCACGCTGCCCAATGGCGCCAGCACGACCCTGGAAGCCACCATCCGCCTGGGCGGCGTCACGGCCGGTGGCCGGCCTTTCGTGATCCTGCGCTGGCGTGATGGGGAAACCTCGTAGTCCATCGTGAACCCGAACCTCGACAGACAACTGGCGCGTCTGCGGATGCGTGTTGCCAAGACCCCGCTGCCGGGCTTCTTCGCCTGGTGGGGACGGGAGCTTTTGGCCTGCCTCCCACCGCGCTGGCAGGCATTCCTGTCCGACCGCGCGGAAACGCTGCTGCTGGGGCTGGACGGCGAGGAACTCGTGGTCTGGCGCGAACGCGGCGACAACCTCGAGGAGTACGGCCGCATCCGCCGCGACCTGCCGGCGGAGGAACAGCTGGCGGCCTACCGGCGCCTGCGCGAGGGCATCGAGGACGCGTCCGTACGCAGCGTGTTCTGCATCCCGGCCGGGCGTGTGCTCACGCGCGTGCTCAGCCTGCCGGCGGCGGCCGAGGACAATCTGCGCCAGGTGTTGTCCTTCGAGATGGATCGGCAGACTCCGTTCAAGGCCGATCAGGTCTATTTCGACAGCCACGTGCTCGGTCGCGATGCGAGCGAACGCAACCTGCGCGTGGAACTGGTGCTGATCCCGCGCTCGCAGCTCGATGAGGAACTGGCCTCCCTGCCGCTGGGTGCGCAGGGCCTCGATGGCGTGGACAGCTGGCGGGATGCTGCCGGTGGTGCGCGCCGACGTGCCAACCTGCTGCCGCCCGACCGGCGGATCCGTCGCCGCGACCTGCGTACCCCGCTCAACCTGGGCCTCGCGGCCCTGGCGATCCTGCTGCTGTTCGTCAACATGAGCGAATCGGTGGCCAACCGCGAAGCGGCTGCCAGCGAGATGCGCGCCGTGGTCGATGCCACCAAGGTCGAGGCACGCAAGGTGGCAGACCTGCGCAAGACGCTGGCCGACTCGATCGCCGGCGCCGATTTCCTCGCCGACCGCAAGCGCAACCAGCCGCTGACCGTCGCAGTCATCGACGACATCAGCCGGCGTCTGCCTGAAACGGCCTACCTGGAACGCCTGCAGATCGAGAACCAGCAGGTGCAGCTGCAGGGGCAGGCGCAGGAAGCGGCCAAGTTGATCGCCCTGCTTGGCGCCTCGCCATGTCTGGGCAACCCCGGCTTCCAGGGCCAGGTGCAGCCCGACCCACGCACCGGCAAGGAGCGCTTCCAGATCACCGCCGAGCTGAAGGACTGCAGTCCCTCCGCCATGGCCGCCGAGCTGGCCGCGACGGCACCAGCGAAGGAGGGCGCCGGGCATGGCGATCAGTAGGTTCCAGCCCAAGGACGGCCGCTTCCTTGCCGTCGTGCTGCTCCTCACGGTACTGCTGGTGGTGTACCTGGTCGGCGTGCACTGGTGGTTCGTCGCGCCGCAGTTGCAGATTTCCAGCGAGATGCAGGATCTGCGCGAGCAGTATCATCGCTACCAGCAGGTGATTGCCGAGCAGCCGGAGATCGAGCAGCGCCTGGCCGAGGTGCGCGATTTCGAGCAGAGCAACCAGGCCTTCCTGCCCGAGGCCGATGCCAACGCGGCCTCGGCCGCGCTGATCCAGCGCCTCAAGCAGGCCATGAGCGCCCACGCAAAGGACGAGAGCCGCTGCCAGAACGTCGGCACGCAGAGCTTCAATGCCGGTGGCGACGAACCCTACCAGCGCGTCACCGTGCAGGCCCGCCTGAAGTGCGACCTGGAGATTCTCGCGGACGTGCTGTACGACCTGGAGAATGGCAAGCCGTTCCTGTTCGTCGACCAGGTCATGATCTACAAGCAGCAGACCTATCGGCGTCCAGGCACGAAGGTGCGCGATACGCCGCTGGACGTGCGCTTCAATCTTTCCGGCTACCTGCGCCAGCCACGCGGCAAGGCCAAATGAACGTCCACGCCACGCGCCTCACATCCCGCGTCCTGGCCGGCGTCTGCGCCGCGCTGTTGCTGCTTGCCGTGCTGCAATATGCCGGCCTTGGGCGGGGCTATGGCTGGGGCAGCGCGGGCACCGGCACACCGCCTGCGCCCCTGGGCAACATCGACCAGCAGCCGGTGCAGATACCAGCGGCATCGCGTTTCGCCGACATCGCCGCCCATCCGCTGTTCAACGACGATCGCCTGCCGACCCCGCTCGATGCGGCCGAGGCTGGCGACGGCGAGGAACTTCCGCCGCCCAGCCCGCTCAATGTTGCCCTGACCGGCGTGATCCTGGACGAGAAGGCAGGGATTCGGATCGCGATGCTGCAGGACAAGGCCAGCAACCAGTCGATCGCGCTCCGGGTGGGCATGCCGCTGGAGGGCGATCAGGCGACCTGGACCCTGGTCGAGGTGAAGCCGCGTGGTGCCGTATTCCGCAGCGCGGCCGACGAGACCGCAGAAGTGGAATTGGAAACGGCCGCGCCGGCGCCGCCACCGCGCAGCGCGCGCGCCGGCCGGGCGCCGGCTCCGGCGCGGCGCGGAAGCAACACCCAGAACGACAAGGCGCAAGCTGGCAGCGACGCCAGCGCCGACCTTGCCAAGCGTATCGAGGAGCGGCGCAAGCAGATGCGCGAGGAAGCCGAGCGCCTGCGTAACGCCTCCGAAACCCCGGACGCACCACCGAAGAAGTGATGGAGTAAGCCCGTGCAATCCAGCCTCCGGACCATCGGACCCTGCCAGAGCCTGCTGCTGGCCCTCGCCATTGCGGTGCTGACCGGCTGCGCCTCCGCGCCAGCCCGGCAGCAGCCGGTGAGCAGCACTGTGCTCACCCCCGACACGATCCTGCAGTCGGGAGCATCGTCGGCGCAGCCAGACGATTTGGAAGGCATTGCCCTTTCGTCCCGGGCCACCGGCAACACGACGCCGCCCGAACCGGAGATCAAGGTCGGCACCGGCAAGTTCTTCGACGTGCAGCCGCAGCCAAGGGCGGTCGGCGGCGAAGGGCAGGTCACCTTCAATTTCGAGAACCAGCCGATCCAGGCGGTGGTCAAGGCAATCCTCGGCGACATGCTGCAGGAAAACTATGCGATCGCCCCCAATGTCGGCGGCAACGTGACCTATTCCACCTCGCGCCCGATCCGTCGCGAGGACGCCATGCCGGTGCTGGAAATGCTCCTGTCCTGGACCGGCAACGCACTCGTGCGCGAAGGCAACCGCTATACCGTGCTGCAGGCCAAGGATGCCATTCCCGGCAAGCTGACGCCCCAGATCGGCGCTTCGGCGCAGCCGGGCTATGGGCTGCGCATCTACCCCCTGCAGTACATCTCGGCCAGCCAGATGGCGACGCTGCTCAAGCCCTACGCCAAGCCGGATGCCTTCGTCAGCATCGACCCGAACCGCAGCCTGCTGGTGCTGGCCGGGACGCCTTCCGAGCTTGCCAACTACGAGCGCACCATCAACACCTTCGACGTGGACTGGCTCAAGGGTATGTCGGTGGGGGTGTTCGCGCTGCAGCACGTGGAGGCCACCAAGCTGATGCCCGATCTGCTCAAGATCTTTGGCAGCGAGGGCGAGTCGCCATTGGCCGGCATGTTCCGCTTCATGCCGATCGAGCAGACCAACTCCATCATTGTCATCACGCCGCAGAAGGACTATCTCAGGCAGGCCGAGGAGTGGCTCTACCGGCTCGATCGCGGCGGCGCGGAGAATGCCACCCAGCTGTATGTCTATGACGTCAAGAACCTCAAGGCCGTGGATCTGGCCGACTATCTCAGCGAGATCTTCCTCGGCGCCGCACGTACGCGCCGCAGCGGCACCTCAGGCAGTGTCGGCCCGGGCCTGCGCCCGACCACGCTGGGCAGCCGCGGCGGCGGCAGCAACACGGCCGGCACCTTGAGTTATGGCAGTTCGCTGCGTCCGCAGTCGAACGAAGAGAAGGCGGCCCCGGTGTCGACCGGTGCCGCGGCCAGCGCGGTTGCGGGTGGCAGCAAGGAATCGGACATCCGCATTTCCGCCATCGAGGAAAACAACCAGTTGATGATCCAGGCGACGCCGGTCGAGTGGGACCGCATCGATTCGGCGATCAAGAAGCTCGACGTGGTGCCGCTGCAGGTGCAGATCGAAGCGCGCATCCTCGAGGTGAGCATGAACGGGGATCTGTCGCTTGGCGTGCAATGGTATCTGGCCGGGCTGATCGGCACCGCCGAGGGTTCGGTCGGCAAGGGCACGGATTACGACCCGGAGTTCCGCGGCAACAAGCAGAATCGCCACCAGTCCCAGGCCGGGGCCAGTGGCACGATCTCGCCCTACAACGGCGGCTTCTTCTGGTCGTTCCTGAACCGGAACTTCGAGGTCGCCATCAATGCGCTGGAGAGCAGCGGGCAGGCCAAGTCGTTGGCTGCTCCCTCACTGCTGGTGCTGAACAACCAGCAGGCACAGATCAACGTCGGTCAGCAGATTCCCGTACAGCAGACCTATGTGACGGCTATCGGCGGGATCGGCAACCAGGGCTATGGCTCGGTACAGTACCTCAATACCGGCATCACCTTGAGCGTGCGCCCGCGGGTCAACCCGGGCGGCCTGGTGTATCTGGAAATCGAACAGGAAGTGAGCAATCCGGGGCCGCGCCCCGGTGGGGCCAATGACAACCCGCCGATCAACCAGCGCCTCATCCAGACCCAGGTGGCCGTGCAGAGCGGCGAGACCCTGATGCTCGGCGGCCTCATCCGTGACAATCGCAGCGAATCGGCCAAGGGCGTGCCCTTCATCAGTCGCGTCCCCATCCTGAGGAACCTGTTCGGCACCACCGGTCAATCGAAGGATCGCACCGAGCTCATCGTGCTCATTACCCCGCGCGTGATCTCGAGCATCGACGAGGCACGTCAGGCGACGCTGGAGTACAGCCGCCAGTTCGAATCCCTGGCGCCCCTGGAAGCCAAGGCAGCCAAACCGGCACCGCCGGCCCACCCCGCACCACCGGTACCCGCGCCGGCGCCCCACCCGCCGGCCCAGACCCAGCCCCTGCATGAACCTGCCCTTCCGCAAGAGGATTCACATGGTAACCACTGAAGCATCCAGGGCTCTTGTCGCCTGCATCGCCGTCACCCTGCTGCTCGGCGTGGCCGGCTGCACCGACAAGGCCAGCCCCGACAACGTCGATCGCCGCGCAGTGGAGCGCTGGAACTACCTGATCGAGCACAAGGCCGAGCAGGCCTACGACTACCTCACCCCCGGCACCCGCGCCACGCAGACGCGCGAGGCCTACGCTGCGGCGATGAACAATCGTCCTGTCCAGTGGAAGGAGGCGAAGTTCGTCGACAAGGAATGCGACGCCGATCGTTGCAAGGTGCAGGTGGATGTGACCTACTCGGTACCGATGCCGGCCAAGGGCGGCAGCGGAGTTTCCAGCACCCGTACCCAGTCCGAGACGTGGCTGCTGGTCGATGGCGCCTGGTATCTCCTGCCCAAGTGAATGATTTTGCAGGTAGATTTTCAATTTCACGGCGGGGATTGCGCGGGTCTTTCCTTTGTCTTAACATGGCCCCGCTGTTGCCCGACCCTGCCCAGCCTGCGGGCTGGCCTTCCTGCGATGTGGGGTCGGGGGTAAAGCAAAAAGCCCTGTGGTTCAAATTTAGGAGTGTTGCGATGAAGAAGAACAGCTTGACGACTGCCCTCGTCGCCGGTATCGCCGGCGTCGCTGGCTTCGCCGGCCTGGCCAATGCCGTCGACCTCAACCCCGATGGTCTCGGCGAGGTTCTGATCTACCCGTACTACACGGTCAACAAGAGCCAGGACACCCTGCTTTCCGTGGTCAATACCGCGGACGTCAGCAAGGCGGTCAAGGTTCGTATCCTGGAAGGTAGGAACAGCCGCGAAGTCCTCGACTTCAACCTGTTCCTGTCGCCGTGGGACGTCTGGACTGCTGCGATCACCCAGGTTGGTGACGACCCGCTCGGCGGCAAGATCCTGACTCGCGACAATTCCTGCACGTGGCCGGTCGGCGCGCTGAAGGGAGCTGGTGAAAAGTTCCGCACCAGCATGTTCGACGGTTCCGTCGGTCCGAAGGACGGTGCAGGTACCGGCGCCGATCGTACCCGCGAGGGTTACATCGAGATCATCTCGATGGCCGACATCGTGCCGGGATCGCCGCTCGACAAGACCGTGATTCACGGTGCGTCCGGTTCGCCGGCCTGCAACGGCGCGATCCTGGCATCGCCGGCAGCTGCCGATCTTGACGTGCCTACCGGCGGTCTGTTCGGCAGCGGTATGGTTGCCAACGTACCGGACGGTACGCTGTTCGCGTACAACGCCGACGCCATTGATGGTTTCAGCGACATCGTGCAGTTCACGGGTGGCCAGTCGCTTGATCCGTCGCTCGCAACCGCGAACTCGGCGATCAGCACGGTCAGTGGTGCGGTGGCATTCGTGTTCGACCGGGGCAGCCTGATCAACCTCGACTACCCGAACGGTATCGATGCGGTCAGCGCCGTGTTCACCGCGGACGCCATTTACAACGAGTATCAGGTCGATCCCGCCCTGGGTTCGAACACCGATTGGGTGGTCAACTTCCCGACCAAGCGCTTCTACGTCGATCCTCTGATGGGCGGCCTGGGCGATCCTCCGTTCGTCGAGCCGTTTGCCGGTGGTTCGAATGTCCAGATCGGTCTGTTCATGTACGATCAGGAAGAAGACTCCCCGACCGAGGAAGCCTGTGGCGGCTTCTCCCCGCCGAATCCGGGTGAAATCGACTGCGGCACCTATCTGCCTTGGGAAGTCAACGTAATCAGCTTCCTCGACCCGGCTGATCCGGATGCAGGCGTGGTTTCGGGCGTGCTCGGTTCGGACAAGCTTGTCTCGAACCTGCGACCCTTCGCGCCGTACGGCTGGCTGAAGATGGACCTCGTATCGGATACCTCCGGTAGCCCGCTGGACGGTGGTGTCGGTCACGCTCTCGACCCGGACGCCAACAACCAGGTCATGCATGGCCTGCCTGTGACGGGCTTCTATGCGTTCAATGTGATCAATGCGAACGCTGCGCCTGGCATGCTGGCGAACTACAACGGCGTCTTCCGCCATCGTGCAAGCCGCTTCTGCACGGGCGAAGATGGAGCTGCTTGCTCCTGAGCTGAGTAGGTTGTCGTTGTAAGGCAATGATGGGGGGAGGGGCGTGTGCTCCTCCTCCCTTTTTTTTCTGCCGCATCGTGGTGCTTTGGTCTAGGCACCCCCTTTCCGTTCAGTCTGGCTGCATAGTGGTTGCCGCTGCTGCATCTCGCTGGATGGTTGAGTAAACTTGCTCCTACCGAGCATGCACCCCTGGAATTTGCAAATGTTTCTGCTCACGAGATCGTTGCTTGCCCTTGCGGGCGTAATCCTCCTCTTCACTGCACCCCTGAGCGCTGATGCCCAGGTTGTCGTTCACATGCAAACTGCGCAGGGCGAATGTGTCGCGAGTTCGTCGGGAGGTCTCCAGATTCTCGCAAACAGTTCGGATTGGGAGATCCACGGAGGCGAAACCGTGTTGGCGGGCCCCGGGTGCGGAACCGGAGGGAACGGTGACTTCAGTGCTGTGATCCAGGCGGGATCCAACGCCCAGGTCGGGACCCCGTTCCAGTTGCAGTGGTATGTCAACGATCCAACAGCGGCTACGCGCTGCTACTACACCGCAGACCGCAACAGCATGGCTGCCACCTCCAATTGGCCTGTGGGCGCCGTGGCGTGTTCCGGAACCGGATGTCCCACGATTACCAACAAGAAGTCTGAAAGCATCAACTTCTCGGGAACGGGTTCATCCTTCCGCTATGGGATCTTGTGCAGCAACGAGACAGGCCTGACCCAGAGCGGCGAAATAAGCGTAAGCGGGGCACCCGCGGGCGCGCCGGTCTTCGGCGCTGGCTCCCTGACGATGACACCAGCGGCCGCTGCCTTGGGATCGCCGTTCGCAGTGAAATGGACCGTGACCAATGCTGCCAGCTGTACCGGTTCGGCAAAGCGTGATGGCCAAACTGTCCAGCTGAGTGGCTGGACTGGATCGGTAGCTCCAAATGCCGGTACCGGCAGTGGCCTGTCATTGACCCCGCAGGCTGAAGGGGTCTATGCCTTGACCCTGGTCTGCGACAACGGAGCGACGCCGGGTGAAACCGCACAGGCAACGGGTCAGTTCACCGTAAATGCCGCGCCGGTCGACAATTGCGTCAACCCGCAGAACAGACTGACGGCGGGGAATATAACTTATTGGTACAACAGTCCTGCCGGAAACACCGACCTCAAGGAATGGGTGAACATCTTCGGGCGCTACAAGGGCAGTGACAGCATCACCACCACGTGGCCCGGCGTGCCGCTGTCGATTCCAAAGATAACCTGGCTTGACCAGAACAAGTACATCGCTGCGCACTTTACGGTATCTGGAACCGAGCCCGTCACGCTCATCGGCGACATAATCCATTATTCGAACAATCCGGGTCCCCGGCTTGACAGCGCCATCAGCAAGACGTGCGGCGACTTCGACAATACGGTCGGCAGCTACTGCAGTACAAGCAAGCGTGGTCCGGGTGGTATCATGATGCTGTGGAAAATGCCGCAGGCCACGGGTAACTATTGCGTTCTTCCGCCCGGCGACTACTATCTGAACATCCGGATGAACAATCCGGCAGACGCCGCCAACGACCTCGAGTGCACAGATACCGGTGGTGGAATCTATCGATGCAATGTAACGGTCCAATCGAGGTTCAGCACTCAGTAGGAACACTCGATGCGTGTGTCTTGCGCGAGTGCGCAGTGAACCTCCATTCGCCTGTGCATCAGCATCGGTAGGCCAGGAGCAGATTGGCGCGCGAGCGATTTGCGTGCCGGCATTGCTGTTCCAGTGGCGGCCCAAGCGAGCCATGCAGGAGCGACGGGTTCGGGAACGTCGATCTCGCCTCGGCGGGATCGACGCTGACGGGCGGGTCTCCATCCGATGCGGATCGTTCGCTTTCGCGACTGCCTGGGTTCATGCACGCTCGATGTCGCCGAACCTGGAATCGAGGTGCGACGTCTGCAGTTTGTTGCGGGGCGCGTGGGATCAGTCTTGGTGGCAACGTGAGTTGCCCGTCTTTGGAGGCTTTACAAGTGGATATCATTCGAGCACTGGGCATCCTCATCTGCGGCTTCTTGCTCGCGCCTGCCGTGCACGCGAGCGATTATGTTTCGCAACATGCGGGAGCAACTGATGTGGTTGCCTCGCAGGGCGGCGTGACGGTTACGCTGGGTGACATTGATGCTTTTGCTCAAACCATCCCCGCAGAGCGGCGGTCCGGATTCTTTCGCAGTCCGCAGCGTATTCAGACGCTGATCTTGAACCTGCTCTTCGACAGGCAGCTGGCAGCAGAGGCGCGCGAACTTGGGCTGAGCAAGGACGCGATTGTCCAGGCCCAGGTCGCGCAGGCGGAGGATCATGCGCTGGCCAACGCACGCATGCAGCGCTTTCGCCAGGACATCAAGATTCCGGATCTCTCCGGACTGGCGCGCGAAGAGTACATTGCCAACAAGGAGAAGTACGTGGTGCCGGTACGTATTTCGGTAGATCGCCTGGCAATTCCCGTTCGAGACGGCGATCTGGCCAGCGCGAAGTCACTGGCGCAGAAGGTTTTCGCTCAGGCCAAGGCCGACCCGGGTCAGTTCGCGGAACTTGTTGACAAGTTCGCTGAGCCTCCCGGTGCCGTGGAGTACAAGGGCCTGGAGGCAGATGCAGAGCGGGCGAAACTGCCGGAGGTCGTCCTGAATGCCGCGCGCAAGCTCACGAAGGCAGGCGAGATTTCCCCTGTCATCGACACGGGCTCCGGCTTCGAGATTCTCAAGCTTGTTGATCTCAAGCCCGCAAGAGTCGTGCCGTTCGACGAAGTGCAGGAGCGCCTCGTCGCAGAGGCCAAGGCTCAATATGTGAAGAAGCAGATCGCCAACTACACCGACGGCGTGCGGAATCGTCCACTCGACGACAACGCCGAGTTGATGATGTCGCTGCGGTCGCGCTACAGCGATCAGGTTCCCGCAGTTGAGGACCAGAATACCAATTAGGTTTGACCATGAGGGTCAGGGTGGTACCTCAGACCGGTTCGACTGAACAGGGCCCGCGCTGGCGTTTCCCCGAGGCACTGGCGGTGTGGTGCGTGCACTGCTCCGCGGCGGCTCATGGTGCGTCGGCGCAGGGCCGGTCAGGCTTTTCCGCATCTCGGAGTGTGCCTGCCAGGGCCGGGGTTTCGGGGCCCTGAACGGGGCCGGCGCCAGGCGGCGCGCCGGATGGGGGGTGCGGATCGTGCCTATATGATGCTTGGGGGCGTCACAATGAACACCCGGTCGTCCGCTTGATCCAGACATGCCAGCCGCCCTGACACTGCGCTTCTTCCAGCGTGAACTGCGCAACCGCTTCGCGGGCAGTTTTTCCGGTGGCCTGTGGGCGCTGTTCCAGCCACTGTTGCAGCTTGCGGTCTACAGCTTCGTCTTCGTGCATATCTTCAAGGCGCGCCTCCCGGGCATGGATGCGCCGGGCTACGTGCCCTTCCTGATGACGGCATTGTGGCCGTGGACGGCGTTTGCCGAGGCGATCCTGCGCTCGACCACGGCCATCCAGGAAAACGCCGCGCTCATCGGCAAGGTGGCCCTGCCGCGCGAGGTGCTGGTGTTGGCCAGTGTCGCAACCAGCTTTGCCATTCACCTGGTCGGCTTCATTGCGATCGTGCTGATCCTTGCCCTGCTTGGCAGCAGGATCCACCTGGCAGGGCTCGCACCTGCCGTACTCCTGTATGTGCCGCTTTTTGCCCTGGCGTTTGGCCTGGCCCTGATCTGCGCCGCGGTGCAGGTGTTCGTGCGCGACCTCGTGCAGATCGTCGCGCAGTTGTTGCCCCTGCTGATGTTCGGCGCCCCGGTCTTCTATGACCGTGGCCTGCTGCCCGAGCGCTTCCAGGGCTGGCTGGATCTCAATCCCTTCACCTTCTACGCCGAAGCCTTCCATGCGGCCTTACTTGGTTATGGTGATTTCAGCTTCACGCGCCTGGCCGTGGCGGCGGGGATTGCGATACTGATCCTGCTTGCAGGCCGTTGGGTGTTTCGCCGGCTCGATCCGCATTTCGAGGACTTCCTGTGAGCGCCCCCCTGGTCCTCGCGCGCGGCCTGGGCAAGGCCTATCCGAAAGTCCATCGCAGTGGCGATCGTCTGCGCGCGCTCGGGCGGTTGCTGCTGCGCGGTGAGGATGGCGACCGGGTGAGCGTGCTGCAGGACGTCGATCTGGAGATCCGTCGCGGCGAGTCGTTGGGACTCATCGGCGACAATGGCGCCGGCAAATCCACCCTGCTCAAGCTCATTACGGGGGTCCTCACGCCCACCACCGGAAGCGTCGCGGTGAACGGCGAGATCGGTGCGCTGCTGGAACTCGGCGCCGGCTTCCACCCCGAATACACCGGCCGCGACAACGTGGTCATGGCTGCGGCGCTGCATGGTCTGGCCGGGGACGAACTGCGCCGACGACTGCCGCAGATCATCGACTTCGCCGACATCGGCCAGTACATCGACGAACCGGTCAAGCACTACTCTTCCGGCATGGTCGTGCGCCTGGGTTTCGCGGTCATTGCCGCGCTCAAGCCCGACCTGCTGGTGACCGACGAGGTACTCGCGGTCGGCGACGAGTCCTTCCAGAAGAAGTGCGTCAAGTGGATGAAGGATTATCTCGACCAGGGCGGCACCCTGATCCTCGTGTCGCATAGCATGTACCACGTGCAGAAGCTCTGCCGGCAGGCGTGCTGGCTGCGCGGGGGTCGAATCGAGATGGCGGGTGATGTCTTCGCGGTGACCCAGGCCTACCTGGCCTACCACGAACGCAAGTCTGCCGCGCTGGAGGCGCCCAGCGCCGACGTGCGTGCCGGGCTGGAATTCAGCGTCACCGCGGTGAGCCTCAACGGCATCGATGGCGATGCGCCGGTCCTGCTCGAACCCTCCGCCAGTCTGTGCGTGCGTGCGCACATCCGTTCGCGCGACGGGCGCGTGCCCTGCCTTGCCATCGGCGTCGTGCGCGCCGACGGCACGCCCGTGTATGGCGTGAGCACGGACATGGATGGCATCGAGCCGCAGGGAACGGGTGATGGGGCCTATGCCTGCGAGCTGCAATTCGCCGACCTTCCACTCCTGCCAGGGGGCTACACCGTGCGGGTACATCCGCTGGACCCGGAAGGCGTGCGGGTCTTCGATACCGTGGAGCGCGGTTTCGTCGTGCGCGGCTCGACCCGCGAGATGGGCCTGGTGCGCCTGGCGCACCGCTGGACCTGTACCGCGCCGGTGAAATCCGCCCCATGAGCGAGAAGGAACTCCCTTTCACCGGCGAGCGCTTCACGCCCGAGTGCGTGCGTGAAATCTGGTATGAGCACTGGCATCGCTATGCCTTCGCACGTCCGCTCGCCGCCGGCAGGCGCGTGCTCGATGCCGCCTGCGGCGAAGGTTACGGTGCGGCCATGCTGGCTGCGGTCGCCAGCGAGGTCACCGGCGTGGACATCGATCCGGCCACCGTCGAGCACGCGCGAAGCCGCTATGCCGGCGTACCGCACCTGCGCTACGAGCAGGGTGACGCGGCCCGGCTTCCCTTTTCCGATGCCAGTTTCGACCTCGTGGTGTCCTTTGAGACGCTGGAGCACCTGGCTGCGCAGGAGGCCCTGGTTGCCGGCTTCGCGCGCGTCCTCGCGGACGATGGCCTGCTGATCATCTCCTCGCCCGACAAGCACGTCTACAGCGAACTGGCCGGCTTCCGCAACGAGTTCCATGTCAAGGAACTCTACCGCGAGGAGCTGCTCGAGCTGCTGCGGCCGCATTTTCCGCATCTGCGCCTGTATGGACAAAAGCTCCTGTTCCAGTCGGCCGTCTGGGCACTTGACCAGGCCGGCGGTCCACTCGCCGCGATCACCGCGGCGCAGCACGGCGAGCGCATCCAGGATGGCCTGGCCTATGCGCCGATGTATTTCATTGCCGTGTGTGGCAAGCGCCCCCTGCCGCCCGCGCTGCCGGCCCTGTCGCTGTTCGGCGATGCCGAAGAATCGCTCTACAGCCATTACAATGCCGAGGTTCGCAAGAACATGGCTGCAGGCGCGCGCATCGCCGAACTCGAAGCCGAACTCGAGCGCCTGCATGCGGCAACCCCGGCAGGCCCAACCAAACCCAGGCGCTGGTGGCGCCGCAAGCCCTAGAGCATGAGCACGGATCTCAACTACCAGATCGACTACGGCACGCACGCCGTGCAGCCCGTCGCGCCGCGTATCGACCCGAATGCGCCGCTGTACGCATCCGAGGACGGCTTCGTCGCCTCGCTGTCGAACAATGAGTGCATCTTCCAGGTCAAGCGCAGCGGCGAAACGCACGTCATGACCTTCCAGGTGCTGCAGGCGCTGGATCAGAGCCGGGAGTTTCGCACCCGCGATGAGCACCTGGCCCGCCTGCTGGCCACCGTGCCCGGGCTGGAAGCGCAGCGCGAAGGCGTGACACGGGTACTCGATGGCCTGGTCTCGCGTGGCCTGCTGGTGTCCGATCGCGATTTCCTCCAGCGCGTTGCCAGCGCCACCCCGCGGCAGCCCGTGCCGCTGCGCGCCGTCTTCATCCGCGCCTGCGACCGGCCCAACCAGGTCGAACGCCTGCTCGGTTCGCTGGCCGATTACGAGCGCAGGTTCCAGGCGAACCGGCACTATGTGCTGATCGACGATTCGCGCACGCCGGCCGCCGCCAACCGCCATCGCGACCTGCTGCGCGAGTTCGCGCGCGGGACCGGCTGCAAGCTCACCTACATCGGCACGGCCGAGCGGGAACGCCTGGTCGCGGCGTTTGCCCGGGCGCTGCCGCACACGGCCGACCTCCTGCCGCAACTCATTGGCGCCGGCACGGCCGAGCGCTTCGGTGGCGGGCGTGGCTGGAACCTGGCGTTGCTGCTGTCGGCCGGCGCCCGCCTGGCCCTCCTCGACGACGACCATCTGCTGCCCCTGCGACGCCCCGAGGGCTATCGCGCCGGCCTGGATCCGAATCCCTCGGCTGCTGCGCATACCGGGTTCTATCGCAATCTCGAGCACGCCCTGGCCGCCGGTGTCGAGGCCGAGGGCGATCCCTTCGAACTTCACCTCGCGGCCGCCGGCCACCGCCTGGGCGAACTCGCCGCGACGCCGGACTACGCCATCGAACGCGGCGCACTGCGCGGTCTTGCCCTGAGCCGGCTCGACCACCTGCGCGGTGATGCGCCCATCCTGGCCACCCACCACGGCGCCTATGGCAGCTCGCGCACGGAATCCGGCGTGTGGCTCTACCAGCTGCCGTCGGCTTCGCGTGCGGAGTTCACCCGCGATCGCGACAGCTACCTGCGCAATCTCGAGGCCGGCAGCATCTGGTACGGCCATGAGCAGGCGCGCGCCACGCCGGCGGCCACGTTCACGCCATTCATGCTCGACAACTCCGTCATGCTGCCGTGCACGAATCCGGTCGGACGCGGCGAGGACGCGCTGTTTTCGCGGGTCAACGAGCTCATTCATCCCGGCGCCCTGATGCTGGAGCTGCCGCTGGCGATCGGCCACGTACAGGAAGCCCAACGCAAGCGCTCTACCGTCACGCTGGCCGCACACACCCCGCGCTTCAACTACTTCGTCACCGATTACGTGCGCCGCGCGCTGTCCGAGTTCAATGCGGCCGACCCGGCGCCACGCCTCGGCCTGCTGGCGGCGCACCTGCGCGATGTCGGCGCGGCGAGTGACGCAGGCTGCCTGCGGCAGTTGCAGGAATACCTTGCCTTTGCGCGCGCGGATCTCATCGAGCGCCTGCAGCAGCAGTACGATGCCGCCAGGGACGCGCCGATCTACTGGCAGGCGGACGTGCGCGCCATCATCGAAGCGAACGGTCGCGCGCTGGTCGCCAAGGCGCCGCCGCGCCTGGGCGACTGGGCCGCCGACATCGACGCCGCCGGCTGCGTTGCTGCCCTGCGCGCAGAGACCACGGCGCTCGCATCGGCCTGGGAAGCATGGCCGGCGCTGTGGGAGCACGCGCGCGAGCAGGGCGAGAAGCTGCTCGGCGCCGTCTGACCGTAGCCGTGGCTGCCGAACCGGTCGCCGGCCTCACCAGCATCATCATCGTTGCCGCCGACAGCGGACCGCTGCTGGGGGATGCCGTGCGCTCGGCGCTGGCCCAGCGTGCGCCGGTCGAGGTGATCGTGGTCGACAATGCATCGGCCGATGGCGGCCCCGCGCGGGTCGCCGCCGCCCACGCGGGCGATCCACGCCTGCGCGTGCTCGACAATGGCGCAAACCTCGGTTTTGGCACGGCGTGCAATCGCGGTGCTGCATTGGCGACGGGCGACGCGCTGTTGTTCCAGAATCCCGATTGTCTCCTCGCCGACGATACCGTCCAGCAGCTGCGCAACGCCCTGGATGGCGACCCGCGCATCGGCTTGCTCGGCGCCACCGTCTGCCATCCCGATGGCAGCCCCGCACGCGCCAATCGTCGCCGCGAGCCCAGCCTGCGGCGCGCGCTGATGAGTGCGTCGGGCCTGGCCCGCTTCGAGACCCGCTGGCCCGCCCTGGCGGGCGTGGAACTGCCGCCAGCCACCCAGGCCACGGCGCTGGAAGACCTCGATGCGATTTCCGGGGCATTGATGCTGGCCAGGCGTGCCGCCTTCGACAGTGTCGAGGGGTTCGATGAGCGCTATTTCCTGCACGCCGAAGACCTGGACTTCTGTCGCCGCCTGCGCGACGCGGGCTGGCGCGTGGCGATCGCCGCGACGGTGCGCGTGATCCACGCACAAGGCACCTCGAGCCGCCGTCGCCCGGTCTTCGTTGCCTGGCACAAGCAGCGCGGCCTGTGGCGCTATTTCCGCCGCCACGACCCGGCTGCGCGCAATCCGTTGCTGCGCGCGCTGGTCGGGTCTGCGCTGTGCCTGCACTTCGCCCTGCGCCTTCCCCTGCTGATGCTCAAGCACCTGATCGGGGCCAGGCGGGCGCAGTAGCGCGGTCGAGGACCGACAGGATCGCGGGCGCCGGCACACTGGATCGACCCACCCTGCGGCGCCGATCCGGCGCCGTCGCCGCAGACCGGCGCTACATCCCCGCTGGCGATTGCTTCGCGCCGGTCCGGTACAGCAGCCAGCCGACCCCGGCGACGACCAGCAGTCCCACCCATTGGTTGAAGTGGAGTGCGGCCGGCAGGGCGAGCACGTCGGCGCGCTCGGAGACAACGATAGGAATGGCGATGGCGATGCCCATCAGCGCCTCGCCGGTGATGAGGCCGGCGGCGAACAGCGTTCCGGGTCGATGGACGCGGTCGCGCGCAGCCTCGTCGCGCGGGTGCACGCCGTGGCGGCGCTCCACCAGCCAGGAGAGCAGGCCGCCGACGAAGATCGGTACCATCAGCTCCAGCGGCAGGTAGATGCCGATCGCCGCCGCCAGCACCGGCACGCGGAAGTGCGCGCCACGCGCCTTCAGCCATTCATCGAAGGCGATGATCGCGGCGCCCACCACGACGCCGAGCCAGATGAAGGTCCACGGCAGCTCGCCGCCGAACATGCCCTTGGCCACCGACGCCATCAGGGTTGCCTGCGGCGCGGAGAGCGGGTTGGGGTGGGCCTCGGTCGGCGCGCCGATGCCATAGGCGCTGGCCAGCAGGCTCAGCACCGGCGCCATGATCAGCGCGCAGGAAAACGCTCCGATCATCAGCATCAGCTGCTGCTTCCAGGGCGTGGCGCCGACCAGGTAACCGGCCTTGAGGTCCTGCAGGTTGTCGCCGCCGACCGCTGCGGCGCAACACACCACCGCGCCAATCATGATCGCCGCGACGGCTCCGATGGACGAATCGCGCCCGAGCATCAGCATCAGCACCACGGCGGCAAACAGGATCGTCGCGATGGTGATTCCCGACACCGGATTGTTCGAAGAGCCCACCAGGCCCGCAAGGTAGGCCGACACCGACACGAACAGGAAGCCCGCGACGATCATGATGACGGTCATGGTGAGGCTGATCGGCCAGGCGTGGGTGATGCCGGGATCGGCGGCCACGATCGCGTGGTAGAGAAGGCCGAGCGGAATCGTGAAGGCGACCAGCGCGATCAGCATCCACTTCATGGGAATGTCGCGATCGGTCTCGGCGACGATGGCGCCGGCCCCGGCCCGGGCGGCGGCGAAGCCGCTCTTGACGCCGTTGAGCAGGGACTTGCGCAGCGAGAACAGCGTCCACACGCCGCCGATCAACATGGCGCCCACGCCCAGGAAGCGGATCTTCGCCGACCAGATGGCGCCGGCGGCATCCGCCGCGCTCGCGCCCGCGATGCTGGTCGCGAGCGCCGGGTCCGAATCGAGGAACCACGCGAAATACGCCGGGATGGCGATGTGCCAGGACAGGATCGAGCCGGACACGACCACGATGCCGACGTTGAGTCCGACGATGTAGCCCACGCCGAGCAGCGCCGGCGACAGGTTGGTGCCGAGGTAGCCGAGGTACTTGCCGAGGAAGCCGGCACCGACCGCATTGTCCGGGATCAGCCTGAGACCACTTTCCGCGCCTAGCTTGACGATGGCGCCGATGAAGCCGGAAAGGGCGAGGATGCGCAGGCCCGGTCCCGGGTTGTCGCCGGCCTTGAGCACCTCGGCGGCGGCCTTGCCCTCCGGGAAGGGCAGCGGGTCCTCGACGATCATGGAGCGGCGCAGCGGCACCGAAAAGAGCACCCCGAGCAGACCTCCGAGCCCCGCGATCGCCAGCACCCAGGAATAGCGGAAGTCCTGCCAGTAGCCGAGGATCACCAGTGCGGGAATCGTGAAGATCACGCCCGCCGCGATCGACGAGCCGGCCGAGGCGCCGGTCTGCACGATGTTGTTCTCGAGGATGGTGCCCCCGCCGAGGAGGCGCAGCACGCCCATCGAAACAACCGCCGCCGGGATCGCGGTGGCGATGGTCAGCCCGGCGAAGAGTCCCAGGTAGGCATTGGCCGCAGCCAGGATCACGGCGAGGATCACCGACAGGATGATCGCGCGTAAGGTCAGCTGCGCAACGGGCTTGGCCGCGGCGGAATCGGGATTCATGCGTGTTCCTCGGTGGACGGGCGGGCGCGACCCCCGCCGCGCTGCGTTCGCAATGAAAGCACAAGCCGCGGCGCGCGTCACGCTGCGAGCCGGCGCGCCCGCAACGCCACCCCGAGGCCGGGACATCGGCGATCACCCTCCGCCTGGGCACGGCAGCCCAATCGAGCTGCTGTAATCGCCGCCGCCAGACCGGGTAGTCGTCAGGGAAACCGTCGCAATGGTGCGTCGGTGCATTGCCGTCGCGACGCCCGCGCGGGCTCCGGCAAGACTCCCGAGGAGATCAGCATGGAACCCCTACACCGCATCGTGCACCGGCGTTGTGCCGATCCTGTTTCCCCCGCGGCGCGCCGAGTCAGCGGGCGGGTGTGGTACCGGATCGTGGCGTTGATCCTGTTGGCCTTTGCCGCGCCGCTGCTCGCACAGTCCGCCGACGACGGCTACAACCCGGGAGCCGACAAGCAGATCCACGCGCTGCTGGTGCAGCAGGACGGCTCGGCCCTGGTGGGTGGACGCTTCACCCGCATCGCCGGCAGGAATCGCAGCTATCTCGCGCGGCTGTTTCCGGACAGCAGCTACGACCAGGCGTTCGATACGGATCATGGCGGTACCGGGCATACGCTCCAGGTCAACGGTTACGTGTACAGCCTGGCCCAGCAGCCCGACGGCCGCATCATTCTGGGCGGGAGCTTCACGCAGGTCAGCGGCCAGACGCGCAATTTCATCGCCCGCATCAATCTTGACGGCACCCTGGACGCCGGCTTCAACCCGGATGCCAACGGCACGGTGCTCAGCCTGGCAGTGCAAGCCGATGGGCGAATCCTGATGGGGGGTGACTTCACCCGGGTTGCGGGACAGAACCGCGCCTACGTCGCGCGGCTCGAGGCGGACGGCAGTCTCGATCCCGATTGGCGTCCCGATGCCGACGGTGCGGTGCACGACCTGACCCTGCAGCCGGACGGCGCGGTGCTGGTGGCCGGCTTCTTCACCCAGATCGCCGGTACCATGCGCCAAGGTTTGGTCCGGCTCACCGCCGATGGCGAGCTGGACCAGGATTTCCGCCCGCTCTTCAACGGCGGCGTGCGCACCGTCGTCGTGCAGCCGGACGGGGGGATAGTGGTGGGCGGGGATTTCACCAGCATCGGCGCGATGACCCGCAATCGCATTGCGCGCCTGGACGCCCGCGGGCAGGTCGAGGAGAGCTTCGATCCGGGCGCCAACGAACTGGTGTACAGCATTGCGCTGCAGGCCGACGGGGCGATTCTCCTTGGCGGCGCGTTCACGACGGTCGCTGGCCAGTCTCGCATTCGCATCGCCCGGCTGCGCAGCAACGGCAGCCTCGATCCGGAGTTCAACCCGGGTGCCAACGACTGGGTGGCGACGGTCGCGGTGCAGCCGGACGGCAAGGTGCTCGTGGGCGGCGGGTTCACCCAGATGGGCGGGCAAGCGCGCGAGCGCATCGCGCGGCTGAATATGGACGGTTCGTTGGATGCGACTTTGAATATGGATGCCAACAACGGCGTATCCAACCTCGCCGTGCAGCCGGACGGAAAGGTGCTCGTGGGGGGCTGGTTCACGCAGATCGGGGGCCAGCCCCGCGGCAATATCGCGCGCCTGAATCCGGATGGAACTCTCGACGCTGATTTCGATCCAGACGCCAATTACTCGGTAAACGTTCTGGTACTGCAGTCGGACAGCAAGGTGCTGATAGGTGGTCGATTCAGTGCTATAGGCGGTCAGTGGCGCGACTCCATCGCGCGACTGCACCCCGACGGAAGCGTGGATGTCGACTTCAACCCCGGGCTTCAGGGAGTGGCGACCCGAGAGGTGGATGCGATGGCTGAGCAGACGGACGGCAAGATTTTGGTAGGTGGCCGGTTCAGCCAGATCGGCGGCCAGCCGCGCGACTCCATTGCGCGCCTGCATCCGAACGGCGGCGTCGATCCCACGTTCAATCCCGGAGCCGACTTCGACGTGTACAGCCTGGCTGTGCAGCCTGACGGCAAGGTGCTGGTGGGCGGGGCCTTCGGCCAGATTGCCGACCAACCACGCTGCTGCCTTGCGCGACTGAACCCGGATGGCAGTCTCGATGCCGGTTTCAACCCTCGTGCGAACAACACCGTGTCCACTTTGACACTGCAACCGGACGGCAAGATTTTGGTAGGTGGCCGGTTCAGCCAGATCGGCGGCGAGCCGCGCGACCACATCGCGCGCCTGAACCCGGACGGCAGCCTTGACGCCGGCTTCGATCCGGGGGCCAGCGACGGCTACGTGTCCAGCCTCGCCGTGCAGCCGGATGGCAAGGTGCTGGTGGGCGGCACCTTTACGCAGATCGGTGGCCAGCCACACGGCTCTATCGCTCGTCTGAACGCTGACGGCAGCCTTGATGCCGCCTTCAATCCCGACCCCGACGGCTCGGTACTCAGCCTTGCCGTGCAGCCGGACGGCAAGGTGCTGGCAGGGGGGCTCTTTACCCAGTTGGGTGGGCGGCCGCGCAGTCATCTGGCGCGGATGTCCCTGCCGGAGGTTGCGCAGCAATCGCTGACCGCGGAGAACGGCGCGGCGCTTTGGCGGCGCTCCGGCGCCGGCCCGGAGCTCGCGTTGCCTCCGGAACTGTTGCTTTCCTACAGCGGCGATCCCGGCAGCTTCATGCCCCTTGGCACCATGCAGCGCGTCCACGGTGGCTGGCGCCTGGGCGGCTTCGCACCCCCTGCCGATCGCCCCTTTTTTCTACGCGCGCGGGGGCGCGTCGGCGGCAGTCAGGGCTCCGGTCTGATCGAAACCACTGCGTGCCTTTACCGCGACGAAGGCATCTTCCGGGACGGCTTCGAGGAGGGGGCCGCCGCAGGCGCTTCCCGGCATCCGCGCACGCAACGGGCCGGCCCGGGACATTAGCCCGCCGGGCGTTGTGGCGCGTGTTGCTGCCGGGCCGCGTTGATCGCGTCGCGCAAGTGCAGCGCAGCCGCGCGTGCGGCATCGGCGAAGTCCTCGCCCGCGCCGGCGTAGAGGATCGCCCGCGAGGAACTCACCATCAAGCCGGTGCCGGCGGCGGTGCGGCCGTTGCGGACCACGGCGGCGACGTCGCCGCCCTGGGCGCCGACGCCGGGCACCAGCAGCGGAATGTCGCCGACGCGGCGGCGCACGTCGGCGAGTTCCTCCGGCCAGGTGGCACCGACCACGAGGGCGCAGTTGCCGTTGCGATTCCAGTCGCGCGCGGCGCTGTCGGCGACGTGCTGGTAGAGCTTCAAACCACCGACATCCAGTTCCTGCAGGTCGCGCGAGCCCGGGTTGGAGGTGCGACAGAGGATCACCACGCCCTTGTCCGCACGCTCCAGATAGGGTTCCAGCGAGTCGCCGCCGAGGTAGGGATTGACCGTGACCGCATCGGCGCCGTAGCGGTCGAACGCCTCGGTCGCGTAGCGTTGCGCGGTCGAACCGATGTCGCCGCGCTTGGCGTCGAGGATCACCGGCACGCCCGGATGCGCGGAATGGATATGCGCGATCAGGCGCTCGAGTGCCTCTTCCGCGCGCTGCGCAGCGAAGTGGGCGATCTGCGGCTTGAACGCGCACACGAGGTCCGCCGTCGCATCGGTGATCGCCCGGCAGAAATCGAAGATCGCATCCGGATCATCGCGCAGGTGCGCCGGGAACCTCGCAGGTTCCGGATCGAGGCCGACGCAGACCAGGGAGTCGTTGCGCCGCCAGGCGGCGGCAAGGGCAGGGATGAAATTCATTGGCGAAGGCTCGGGTAGACGCACATCCGGGAGGCACTCCCGGGTGACGAGGCGGGGTACCGCGTGCGCTCGACCGCGACCAGCCGCTTCGCTGCCGGACGTCTGGATGGGGTGAGGGTTTGGGTACGCATGAAATGGCGCTAGGGTAGCACCGGCGCGCGCCGGCGCGGCCCGGCATCAGCACCGCAGCTTGCCCCGAGCGGTCACGCGGCAGTGCACCGGAGACTTGCGTGGACGCGTGCCGGCGGCGATGATCCGTGCTGTTGGGGAGGGAAGCGGCCTGCCCGAGCTCCCGACGGACACGGGAACGTCGGTGCCGGCCCGCCCCCAATCGGGAGGACGTGCGGCCGCGATGCGCTGTAGCTGCGGATCGCACTGATCGACACCGGTGCGCGCGTCTGCGGCGCGCCACGTCGGGTGGCCGGAACGTCACAGGGATGCATGCTGCCTTTGAGAGCCTGCACGAAGGTTCCAGTGCCGCCGTCGTCACGTGTCGGAGTTGACCGAGCCTCTGAACGCATGCAGATCCATTCCAGGGGGAAATCTTCATGAAGCGTCTGCCTCACCTGCCCGAAGTGCTGTTGCTACTCGTTTCGATCGTCCTGCTGGCCGCCCCGGCGACAGCCGGCGACCCGGACCAGATCTTCGCGAACGGATTCGAGCGCGATGTCACCGGCCAGGCACCCAACCTCCTGTTCATCGTGCTCGACGATCTCGGCCTCGATCAGCTCGACTTCTACGGCTATGGCGGCGCCTTGCCACCCAGGACGCCGAATCTGGCCACCATCGCCGAGGCGGGGCTCAAGTTCCGCAACGCCTGGGCCATGCCGACCTGCACGCCGACCCGCGCGACCTTCTTTACCGGACGCTATCCGTCGAGTACCAACATCCTCAATGCCGTGGTGCAGACCGATCTTGCCAACTCGGAGATCTCGCCCTACGAGATGACGCTGCCCAAGCTCCTGAAAACCGCCGGCTACACCAACGCCATGATCGGCAAGATGCATCTGACCGGCACCAACCTCGGCACCTCGGCCAACCTGCCCTATGGCCTGCAGACCATGTGGAAGCTGGGCTGGGATCATTTCGACGGCTACCTCGATGGCGCGCCCTATCCCATCGACACCCGCGCCGGCCTCAAGACCTTTGGTGAGGACCCCGCCGCCGGGCCGTTCAAGTGCGGCTTCGTGCCCAACACCACGATGGACAGCAAACACGGCGCCGACCATGGGGCCTGCTATTTCGTCGACGACACCTGCGAGCAGATCGACCGGAATGACGCCGCCGGCCTGCGCACCCCCGGCCGCGCCTGCCTGGATCGCGGCGGCATCTTCGATCCCGACCAGACCTGCCAGGCCAGCACGCCCAGCCACATCGACTTCACGACGCAGAACGGCTATTACACGGGCAAGTTCGTCTGGAGTGACGGCGACGGCAACGCCGGGGAAGTGCTGGCGACCGATGCCTCCGCGCGCGGCTACCGCAGCACGCTGGAAACCGATCGCGCCATCGCCTGGGCCAGGGCCCAGCCGGCCGACAAGCCGTGGATGATGTCGCTCGGCTATTCGGCCATCCATGCGCCGCTGCAGGTGCCTCCGCTCGCGCTGATCGCCGAGGATACCCCCGGGCGCAACGACAACCTGGTCTGTTCGCCGCTCTCCGACGTCGAGGGCGCACCGGGGCAGATCATCGGCATGGTGGACGATCACCTCATCACCAACCTGATGGTCGAGGCCATGGACAGGGAAATCGGCCGCCTGCTGGTCGAACTCGGGCTGGCCGCCTGGAACACCGACGGCACACTGGACTACGACCCGGCCCGGACCAATACCGTGGTGGTCGTCATGGGCGACAACGGCACCTACGTCAACAGCGTGAAGTTCACTGCGCCCGGCCGCTTCGACCCCACGCGCGCCAAGGCCACGCCCTACCAGACCGGCGTTGCCGTGCCGTTGCTGGTGGCCGGGCCGATGGTTGCCGCGCCGGGTCGCGAAGTGCCGCATCAGGTGAGTTCGCCCGACCTCTACCGGCTGTTCGCCGAGATCGCCGGTGCCGATATCGGCACCCACGTCCCCGCCGATCGCCCGCTCGACGCGCAGCCCATGCTGGCCTACCTGACCGACCCGGGCCAGGGCGCCCTGCGCGCAATCAACTTCAGCGAAATGGGCACCAACTTTCCCAACCCCGCCGTCGACATCGAACCCCAGCCCTGCGTGGTTGAAGCCGCCGACACCTGCTTCGTGATCTTCCCCAACAAGGCCCTGTGCGACGACCAGGGCGGCATCTGGTACGGCGCCGGTTCGGGCCTCACCGGCGTCCCCGCTGAGGGCTTTGCACACTGCGGCCAGGTCATGTCCTACCGCAAGGCACTCGATCCCACGGACGCCACCCGGGTGTTGCCGGATTCTTCCAAGGCGGCCAGCAATGGCGCCTACAAGCTGGTGCGCCAGAATCGCAAGACCTTCACCGAAGACCTGGACAATCCGGTGAACTCCATCTACACCGGCGTGAACATCAGCATCGACGAGTTCTACCACATCGACATGCTGGCCCAGCCCAACCCGGTGCTCGACAAGCAGGACACGGAGCTGGCGATCGGAACTCCCCCGCTGGACGTATCCGCGCTTGGCCCCGAGGTGCAGGCGGCGTACGACGTGCTCGGTGCCGAACTCGATCGGCGCGATGAGGTGGCCGCGTACAACTCCGCCTACGACCAGGTGCATTGTCCGGGCGACGGCAACCGCGATTTCAGGGTGGACCAGGCCGATCTCGACAACTGGGCCGAGCTGAGTGCGCTCAACCAGGTGGGTGGCAGGGGCCAGTCGAGCTGGTACGACCTGAACCACGACGGCTGGACCGACGAGAACGACCGGGACATCATCCTCCTGAACTTCGGCCGGCTGTGCGTTCACCTGGCGCCGAACGGCGCCGGTGCGTCGGAGCCGTAGCTGCCTTGGCAGCTCGGCCCTGCGCGGCCGACGCGGGATGGCAGATGCGCCGCGGCCGTAGCCGTGACGCTGCGCCGCTCCAGCGGTAGCCGGGTCGAGCCACGAGACCGCCGGGACCGGGTCGCCGGCCCGCGGTCCATGCCAGCCTCACACCAGCTTCTTGAATCGCAGCCGCTGCGGCTTGGCTCCCTCGTCGCCCAGGCGCCGCCGCTTGTCGGCCTCGTACTCGCGGTAGTTGCCCTGGAAGAACTCGACGTGCGAGTCGCCCTCGAAGGCGAGGATGTGCGTGGCGATACGGTCGAGGAACCAGCGGTCGTGGGAGATCACGAACACGTTGCCCGGGAACTCCAGCAGCGCGTCTTCCAGCGCGCGCAGGGTCTCGATGTCGAGGTCGTTGGACGGCTCGTCGAGCAGCAGCACGTTGCCGCCCTGCAGCAGCGTCTTGGCCAGGTGCAGCCGCCCGCGTTCGCCGCCGGACAGTGAGCCGACCATCTTCTGTTGATCCTGGCCCTTGAAGTTGAAACGGCCGATGTAGGCGCGCGACTGGATCTCGATGCCGTTGATGGTGAGGATGTCGGCGCCGCCGGAGACTTCCTGGAACACGTTGTGGGTGCCTTCGAGCTTTTCGCGGCTCTGGTCCACGTAGGCGATCTTGACCGTCGGGCCGATGATGATCTCGCCCGAGTCCGGTTGCTCCTGGCCGGTGATCATCTTGAACAGCGTCGATTTGCCGGCGCCGTTGGGGCCGATGATGCCGACGATTGCGCCGGGCGGCACGATGAGGCTCAGATCATCGATCAGCAGCCGGTCGCCGAAGGCCTTGGAGATGTTGCGCAATTCCATCACCGAGTTGCCCAGGCGTTCACCCGGCGGAATGAAGATCTCGTTGGTCTCGTTGCGCTTCTGGTAATCGACCGACTGCAGTTCCTCGAGGCGAGCCAGGCGCGCCTTGCCCTTGCTGCGCCCACCCTTGGCGTTGCTGCGCCCATTCCAGCTCGCGGGCGATCGCCTTCTGGCGCGCCTTTTCCTGGTTTTCTTCCTGCTTGAGGCGCTCTTCCTTCTGCACCAGCCACTCGGTGTAGTTGCCCTTCCACGGAATGCCGTGGCCGCGGTCGAGCTCGAGGATCCACTCGGCCACGTTGTCCAGGAAGTAGCGATCATGGGTGACCGCGACCACGGTGCCGGGGTAGCGGTGCAGGAATTCTTCCAGCCACTCCACCGATTCGGCATCCAGGTGGTTGGTCGGCTCGTCGAGCAGCAGCATGTCGGGCTTGGAAAGGAGCAGCCGGCAAAGCGCCACGCGGCGCTTCTCGCCGCCGGACAGCTTGCCGCAGACCGCATCCCAGGGCGGCAGGCGCAGCGCATCGGCGGCCACTTCCAGCTGGCGCTCCAGCGCATGCGCGTCGTTGGCGGCAAGCAGGTTTTCCAGGTGCTGCTGCTCGGCGGCGAGCTTGTCGAAGTCGGCGCCTTCCTCGGCGTAGGCGGCATAGACCTCGTCCAGCCGCTTCTGCGCGCCGATCACCTCGGCTACGCCTTCCTCGACGGCTTCGCGCACGGTCTGCTCCGGCTGCAGCCGCGGTTCCTGTTCCAGGTAGCCGATCTTGATTCCCGGCTGCGCGCGCGCCTCGCCCTGGAAGTCGGTGTCCACGCCCGCCATGATGCGCAGCACCGTCGACTTGCCGGCGCCGTTCAGGCCCAGCAGGCCGATCTTGGCGCCGGGGAAGAAGGAAAGGGAAATGTCCTTGATGATCTGGCGCCTGGGCGGCACCACCTTGCTGACGCCGATCATCGTGTAGATGTACTGCATGCCTGACTCCGGGCAAGCGGAAGCACGCGCCGATGGCGCGCGTTCCCGCGGGGAAAGTCGGCAATTATCGCCTGTTTGGGGTGCGCGCGTCAGCTGCGCGTGCTGCACATCGCGCTGGCGCGCCCCACCGCAGCACGCTTCCAACCCTGGGGACCGGGGATCGCGCGCCGCGCGTGTCGCCCGATCCGGCTGCGGCGTGACCTCCATCCGCGCCTCGCCTACACTCGACCACCTGCAGGGGGAACCGCATGGACGATGCCGCCAACCCGGTCGAGGCTTTCATCGAACGCTGGCAGGCGGCGGACGGGCGCGAGCGCGCCAACTACCAGCTGTTCCTGTCCGAGCTCGCTGCGCTGCTCGGGCTTCCCGCGCCCGAGCCCGCCAGCGCGGACGATCGCGCCAATGCCTACGTGTTCGAACGCCGCGTGGTGTTCCGTCACGGCGATGGCAGCGAGTCCTACGGCTACATCGACCTCTACCGCCGCGGCGCCTTCGTGCTGGAGGCCAAGGATGTGCGCGAGGCAAGCCCGATCCGCTACGACGAAGGCATGCTGCGCGCCCGCTCGCAGGCCGAGAACTACGCCCGCGCGCTGCCCGCCGACGAGGGCCGGCCGCCGTTCGTCGTGGTGGTCGATGTGGGGCGCTCGATCGAGCTCTACAGCGAGTTCTCGCGTTCGGGCGCGACCTACACGCCGTTCCCCGATCCGCGCTCGCACCGCATCCGCCTGGGCGATCTTCGCGATGGCGCCATCCGCGAGCGCCTGCGCGCGCTGTGGCTCGATCCCGCCGGCCTCGACCCCGCGCGCCGCTCGGCCATCGTCACCCGCGCGATCGCCGCGCACCTGGCGGAACTCGCACGCAGCCTCGAAGCCGACGGCCACCCGCCGCACGCCGCGGCGGGGTTCCTGACGCGCTGCCTCTTCACCATGTTCGCCGAGGACGTGGGCCTCATTCCCGCCGACTCATTCCGCGGCCTGCTGGAGAGCCTCAAGGACACCCCGGCGCAGTTCGTGCCGATGCTCGGCGACCTCTGGCGCGCGATGGACGCGGGGCTGTTCTCGGTCGCCATCCGCGCCGACCTGCTGCGCTTCAACGGCAAGCTGTTCAAGCACCCGGAGGTGCTGCCGCTGGACCGCGCGCAGATCGGCCTCCTGATCGAAGCGGCCCGCGCCGACTGGAAGGAAGTCGAGCCCGCCATCTTCGGCACCCTGCTCGAACGCGCGCTCGATCCCACCGAGCGCCACGCGCTCGGCGCGCACTACACGCCGCGCGCCTATGTCGAGCGCCTGGTGCTGCCGGCCGTGATCGAGCCGCTGCGCGCGGACTGGAAGATCGCCCAGGCCGCCGCGCTCACCCTCGCCGCCGAAGGCAGGCCCGAGCAGGCGCTGGCCGCCGTGATCGATTTCCACCGCCAGCTCTGCGCGACGCGCGTGCTCGACCCCGCCTGTGGCTCGGGCAACTTCCTCTACGTCACGCTGGAGCACATGAAGCGCCTCGAAGGCGAGGTGCTGAATGCGTTCGACGAACTCGATCCCGAGCGCCAGGCGACGCGCCTGCGCCAGGGTGGTCTGGCGCTGGAGGGCGCGCGCGCCGACCCCTTCGGCGGCGAAACCGTCGATCCGCACCAGCTGCTGGGGCTCGAGCTGAACCCGCGCGCCGCCGCCATCGCGGAACTGGTGCTCTGGATCGGGTATCTCCAGTGGCATTTCCGCACCCGCGGCGCGGTGCTGCCACCCGAGCCCGTATTGAAGGACTTCCGCAACATCGAGTGCCGCGACGCGGTGCTGGCCTGGGATCGCGTGGAGTACGCCACCGACGAGGCTGGGCGCCCGCTGACGCGCTGGGACGGGCGGACGATGAAGGCCTCGCCGGTCACCGGCGAGCCCGTCCCCGACGAAACCGCGCGCGTGCCGCAGGAACGCTACCTCGGCGCGCGCCGCGCCGCCTGGCCGGAGGCGGATTTCGTGGTCGGCAATCCGCCGTTCATCGGCAACAAGCGCATGCGCCTCGCGCTCGGCGACGGCTACGTCGAGGCGCTCCGCAAGAGCTGGCCGGAGGTGCCCGAATCCGCGGATTTCGTCATGTACTGGTGGCACCATGCCGCCACGCTCACCGGCCGCGGCGCGCTGCGCCGTTTCGGCCTCATCACCACCAACTCGATCCGCCAGACCTTCAACCGGCGCGTGGTGGAAGCGGCCCTCGCATCGGCGCCGGCCACAGCCCCGTCGCCCCGGCGCACGCCAGTGCCCAGCCACTCGAACGGCAAGGCACCGGGCCCCGGCCTGCGCCGGGACGACGACGTGGGCAAGGCCCAGCCGCTCGCGCTGGTGTTCGCCATTCCGGACCACCCCTGGGTCGATGCCGCCGATGGCGCGGCGGTGCGGATCGCGATGACGGTGGGCGAGGCGGGGACCGGCGCAGGCCGCTTGCTCGAAGTAGTGGCCGAACAGCCGGGCGCCGACGGCGAGGTGGTAGTCGGCGTGCGCGATCGGCAGGGCACGATCCATATGGACTTGCGTATCGGAGCAGCCGTGGCGGATGCGCGGCCGTTGAAGGCGAATGGCGGTGTAGCGTTCACTGGTATGTACCCTCTGGGCCAAGGCTTTGTGGTCTTGCCCGAGCAAAGGAGTGCAGCCGCGGGTCTCGATAAGGACGTCGAAGCGGTACTCAAACCGTTTGTCATAGCTCGCGACCTCACCCAGAAATCGCGTGAGGCGGAAATCATCGATTTCTTTCCGCGCTCGGCTGACCAGGCACGCCTTGAGTTCCCTTCACTGTTTCAATGGGTTGTGGATCGAGTGAAACCTGAGCGAGACCAGAACCCTGTAGAGGAGCGGCGACTTAACTGGTGGCTATTCACGAGGCCTGTGCCGCCGCTGCGAAACGCTCTGCGGGAGCTTGGTCGGTACATCGTTGTTCCGAGAACAGCCAAGTGGTTTTCGTTCCAGTTCATCGATCCTGTAACAATTCCCGATACCTCCGTCGTTGCCATCGCTATGGCCGACGCCGAGTACCTCGGTGTATTGAGCTCCTCAATCCACTTGGCTTGGGCGATAACCGCTGGCGGTAGACTGGGCCTCGGAAACGACACGCGCTACCAGCATCAACGCACGTTCAACCCGTTCCCATTCCCCGCCGCCACCGAAGCCCAGGCCACCCGCATCCGCGCCCTCGCCGAGCAGCTCGATGCCCACCGCAAGCGCCAGCAGGCGGCGCACCCGGGCCTGACGCTCACCGGCATGTACAACGTGCTGGAAAAGCTCCGCGCCGGCGAAACCCTGACGGCCAAGGAGCGCACCATCCACGAGCAGGGCCTGGTCTCGGTGCTGCGCCAGCTCCACGACGAACTCGACCTTGCCGTGCTCGACGCCTATGGCTGGAACGATCTCGCCCCGCTCCTTGCCATCGCCCACGCCAGCAGCGCTGTGGGAGCGGCTTCAGCCGCGATGCCCTCCGCCACGACCGAACAGGACATCGGGACTGAAGCTCCTCCCACGCGCCAGACCGCCGCCATGGGGCCTGCTGTGGGAGCGGCTTCAGCCGCGACGCCCTCCGCCACGACCGAACAGGACATCGGGACTGAAGTCCCTCCCACGCGCCAGAGCGCCGCCATGGGGCCTGCTGTGGGAGCGGCTTCAGCCGCGATGCCCTCCGCCACGACCGAACAGGACATCGGGACTGAAGCTCCTCCCACGCGCCAGAGCGCCGCCATGGGGCCTGCTGTGGGAGCGGCTTCAGCCGCGACGCCCTCCGCCACGCTCGAACCGCGCATCGGGACCGAAGTCCCGCCCACGCGCCAGATCGCCGCCATGGGGCCTGCTGTGGGAGCGGCTTCAGCCGCGATGCCCTCCGCCACGCTCGAACCGGGCATCGGGACCGAAGTCCCGCCCACGGCGCAAGCCGCCGCCCGCGCCTTCGACGAAGCGATCCTGGAACGCCTCGTCGCCCTCAACGCCGAGCGCGCCGCCGAGGAAAGGCGTGGCCTGGTGCGCTGGCTGCGCCCGGAGTTCCAGAACCCGGCCGGCGCCACCGCGCCCGACCAGATGGAGATGGACGCAGCCCGCGCCGCGCCGGCCACCGCCACGGCGAAGAAGCAGGCCTGGCCCAAGACACTGCCGGAACAGGTGCGCGCGGTCGCCGACGTCCTCGAAGCGGCGGGTGCGCCGCAGGACGAAGCGGCCATCGCCGCCGCCTTCGGTACCCGCGGGCGCTGGCGCGAACGCCTGCCGACCCTGCTCGAAACGCTGGTTGCCATCGGCCGCGCGCGCCGCGAGGGCGACGGCCGCTACAGCGCGACCTGAGCAGTGGACCTGCGACCGATCAGCCGAGCATCGCGCCCAGAAGAATGAAGCCGATCAGGACGGCAATGGCCACCAGCATGGCCGTCCGGCCCCGGGAGAAGGCGCTGGCCTGCGCTGGCGGCAGCCCGCTCGGGAATCGGCCCGGCAGGCCCGCCAGGCGATCCCGGCCCCATTGCCCCGGCCGGTCCCGCGGGCGATTCCGATCCAGCGGACCCTCGGGTGATCCCGGCCCGATCGATCCAGCCGGTCCGGCGGGCTCGATCGGACCCCCGGTGCGACAGGCCCGATGGGCGCTCCGGGCAGCGCGTCTTCCACCCAGCGTTAACACGTGTACGTAGGGCAGCGCGGGACGCCTGGGTGTGACCAGCAAGCCAGGCGGTTTGCGACGACAACGCGGCGAACGCAAGGTAATCAACTGCGCGGCCGGCCTCCAGCGCATCCCCTTCCGATGGCGCAGGAAGGGTAGCACCGTCGCAGCTTCTGAGACCGCGCACCTGCAAGCTCCGGTTCTCGCTGTAGCGGAGCAGGGGCTGGCACACAGTGATCGATCATCCGGTTATTCAGCCGCCGTCTGCGCTGGCCGCCGACGCGGCACGGGCCGTGCTTCGCCCGCGCTCGCCGGGCAGCGCGGCCCAGGTGTGGGTCGAGGCGCGCCACTTCTTCTCGCGCGCCGACGCGCAGCAGCATTGCTGGCTCTGGCTGCTCGACGCGAACGGCGCCGTGCATGCGTTGTGCATGGACGCGGCGCGTCATGGCGAGGCGCGCCTTTCGGCGAAGCTGCGCGTGCGCCTCGCGCGCGTGGACCAACCGCCTTCCGGGTCGATCGCGGGTGGTTCGGTCACCTGGCTGCGCGATGCGCCGGTGGTGCCGGTGCCGCGCTGGGCGGTGTCCTGGGGTCATCCGCTGCAGCATGCGATCAGGGCCTTCGCCAGCCAGCTGGACCAGCGGGTGCTGGACCTCCTCGGTTGGCTGGAGGCGCCGGGGCCGTTCTTCGGGTCGGTCGGCAATTACAACCGCCTGGCAACGCTGCCCGAACCGCTGCGCACGTACCGCATGCAGGCGCTGGCGCGCTTCCCGGCGCTGGTGCCGCGCCTGCTGCTCGACATGGGCAACTGGCCGGACCTGTTCGGTCGCGACGCCTCGCGCACGGCGCCGGCGGGCGCGTCGGCGTCGGCCGTGCTGGAGGCGATCGACCGCGGCCGCGACCTGACCGGCGCGCTGGCCGATCACTATGGAATCAGCCGCGCCCTGGTGCGCTCGCCGCTGCTGCGCCAGCCCTGGCGCGCCGGGCATGTACCGGGCGAGATCCTGAAGCTGCTCGATGCGCTGCCTGCCCAGGCGCGACCGCAAGTCCCGGGCGAAGTCGAGGATCGACTGCAGTGCTTGCACGCCCTGCAACTCGATCTCACCGCCGCCAGCGGAGTGGAACGCGCGGCGCGGCTGTTCGCGAGGGGCTGGAACGCAACCTGGGATGCACTGGAACGGCGCGTACCCGAGCATCTGGAGCAGGCGCTTCGCGACACTGCGGATTTCCTGCGCGCCGCGCTCGCAGACGGACCGCTGCCGGCAGGCTTTGACGATCTCGAAGCGCGGGATCTAGGCGCCGCCTGGCTGGGGCGGCGCGGGCCGCTGTCCCTGCTCGACGCCTCGCTGCGCTGGCACCGGCAGCCCGCGGCGGCCGCACCGGCCCGCGTGACGGCCAGGGACGACATTCCCGACGCGGTCATGCCGCTGATCGGTGTGCTGGAGGTGCCGCGGGAGGAAATGGCGCGCGAGCTCGTCACGCAGGAATCCCTGGCCGATGAAGGCGTGGCGATGCACCACTGCGTCGGCAGCTACTGGGAAGAGTGCGCGCTGCACGGTGATCGCATCTTCCACCTGGAGGGCTCCGATGGGGAGCGGGCGACGGCACTTTTCGCATTGGAGGGATTCGAAGGCGAGGTCCGCTACGTGCTCGACCAGTTGCGCGGCCCCTGCAACGCGGCGCCCGGTCCTGCCATGCAGCGACTTGCCGCGCGCGTGATGCAGGCGCTCAATCATCCGGATCTGGCCGAGCGACGGCGCGAGGCCGGCGAAGAGGCGCGCGTCAACCACGATCGCCATGCCGCGAGGCGTGATGTCCGCGCGCCCCGGATCGTGCGCACGCTCGATGCCCGTTCGCGCCAGGAACTTCGCCAGGTGCTCGACTGGTGCCAGCGCAATCCGCAGCGGGTCCGGCGCCCGGCGACGCTCTATTCAGGAAATATCGCCGGCTTCGGCCACGCCACCGGACCCCAGCTCCTGTCGCGCCTTGCGATCGGCGACGTCCTCGAACTCGCGCGTGAGCCGGCCAATCCCTACGATGTCCGCGCCGTCCGCATCGACTGGCAGGGCCGGAAGCTTGGCTATGTTCCGCGTGCCTCCAACGCATCCATCGCCGAACGGCTGGATCGAGGCCACGCGCTGCAGGCGCGCATCGTGGGCGTGAACCGCGAAGGCAGCCACTGGAATGCGGTGGAGGTCGCGATCGAACCGGCGCAGGTCTTGCCTCTGCCGGCAGGAGGGTGAAGATGAACGATGCCGCGCGGTTGCCGCAGCACCTGGAAGTCCTGCGGGTCGAGTGGGCGACGCTGATCGCGTGGCTGGAACGTGATATCCGCGCGCCGCTGCCGATCGTCACGCGCGTGCTGCACGCCAACGACGTGAATCGTTGCAGCGCGCTGCTGCAAGCGGAGAACGCCGCATTGGCCGCCTGGGTGGAACGCCTGACTGCGTGGATGAATGGGCCGTTGAGACAGGGCCTGGAGAACCCGGACATCCCGGACGCGGACATGCGTCGAATCGCCGGGCGGCTGGCCCATTTTGCGAGCGAACTGGTCGAGCGCCGCCAGCAGCTGGCCCAGGGCGCCGGCCAGCCCGCCATACATGCCGCCGCGCCGCGCATGGACGCGCTGTACTTCTCGCTGCTGATCCAGCTTCGCGAATTCACCACGCGCGTCGTGGCCGCACTGGACTCGGTTCCCGACCCGGCGCGAGGCGCGCCAGGCGACTCGATCGAACTGTCGTTCACGTTCAGCCCCGACATTACCGAACCGGCGGCCGCGCTCTCGGCATGGATCCGGCAGCAGCAAGCGCGCCTCACGGCGGTCGCAACGACCGCGCCTGCCGAGGGCGGGGCGAATGCCGCGGGCAAGAAGCGCGTCATCCGCGCGATTGAAGTCGGTCTGGGTGTCTTCCTTGCGGCCGCGATCCTCGCAGCGATCCTCGCCGCTCCGGCCCTGGCAGCGCTGATCGCGGTGCTGGTGGCGGTCGTGGTGTTCGTCTTTCGTCACCCATTCATCGTCCTGATCGCCTTCATTCTGGGCTGGGGCGGCGGTTGAGGAGAGCCGTCGTCCCGGTGTCTCCCTTGGCGGAATCATGAATGGACGCGAACGCCCGGGCTTGAGTCGGCGCATGTTGGACTCGTGCGATTCCAACCGGTTCGGCTTCGAGGCATAACTCCCAAGAATGGCCACCCCGTTCGACAACTTGAGCTCAGCTCGGCGGATCGCGCATTGCTTGCGCGGCTGTTGGCTCGGCCTTGAGCATTGGGCGCCGGGCATGCCCGGGACCGCCGGCGACGTGGGCTACCGCAAGGCGCTGCACGCCTTGCGCGACGCGATGACGCCGGCGCAACGCGAGCAGGTGGCCGCGCTCGATGCCCGCGCAGCCGCCTTGTACGCGCGGCACAAGGGCAAGCCCGATCCCTACTTCGACATCGCCGCGCTTGCGGACTTCGTGGCCATTGCCCCATCCGAGCGTCGCGTGGTGTAGGGGCTATGAGTCAGGCGGTTGCAATGCCCGTGCCTGTCGTTCTTCTGATCTGTCGCGAGGGCGCCTCGGGAGCGCCCTCGTCGCTTGCGTGACGGACTCCATCACCCCGTCAACGGAACATGTCAGCTCAGGTGCACTCGAGCCCGAAGGCCCTGGAGAATTTGCCACAAGCGCGCCCATCGCAGCATTGAGCACAAAGGGAAGAGCCACCCGTGAGGCGGCGCTGGCGGGGCGTCGCATGCTTCGCCCCCTCCGTGCCTGGCGGACTCCCAGTTCCACCAACGGAATTTTTGGGCTCAGGCGGCCGTCAGCATCTGCGGGGAGATCTTGCGGCACGGCATCACGATCGTAGCGTCATTTCAGGATTGAAATGTGCCAATTGAGAGTCGCCCCTGCCAGATGTGCCTGCTTCGCAGTCCTCCAGCTTCACGTCCGAGCCGACGGGGCGACCCTCTCCGGGTTCTACCCGGGGGAGAGCGGCAAAAACCCCGACCTACCGAATTGGAAGGCCGGGGTGGGGTGCAGAACCACTACGTGGAGCATGGCTGGCGACCCCGCATCAATTGGCCGCCTTGCGCTCCATCGCCGCCATCATGTCCAGCAGTTTTGCCTCGATCTCGGCCGGAGGCGGGGCGCTACCGGCCTCGTCGCCGGCCTGCAGGGCATCAACGGTCGGATCGATCGGCGCCGACTTTGGACCCGCAGCGGCCGCCGCCTTGCCGTCGAGTTCACCCTTGAAGGTGATCCTGGAAGCCATGGCGAGCGAACCGTCGCCGCGCGGAGTCGAGGTCTTGAGGTACACCCAGCCGCGTCCCATGCCGCGCCGGTCGTCCAGGTCCACCTGGTAGGCGTGGTAGTAGGAGCCGGACTCGACGAGGATCAGGGTGCCGACGCTGGCACTGACGTACTGTCCCAGGGCCAGGCGATTCCCGGCATCGATGGTGGTCCCCTGCGCATAGACCTCGCCACCGCTCCGGTAGGACTTGTTGAAGTACACCCAGTCGGACGTGTAGATGACGTTTCCATTCATCGTGAAACCCCACGCGCCATAGAGGATGTCCGTTGGCGTGGGGAATCCGTAATTGAACTTCTGGATCGACAGCCGCCCGGCCGGGGTGGTGATGGTCGCATGCTGGTTGTCGCGAAACTCGATGCGCATGGGGCCGGCCGCACCGGAGTGGACGTCGGGGTTGCGCGGCACGCAGCCGAAACACTGGCCGTTGCTGAAGCTGTCATACGAGGACGTGAACACGCCGGTCTTGTGGTTGTAGATGCCCGAGGACAGATACCAGATCGGTGCGCCGTTCTGCTGGTAGACGAACGTCGTCACGATCATGGTGTCGCCCTGGATGTCGATGTTGAACCCGCGCCCGCCGTCGTTGGGGTTGGCCCAAAGGCCGGTGGCGGGGCCGCCCAGGGTGGCGGCGCCTGCGCTGGCGGCGAACAGGCCGAGGGCGAGGGTGAGTGCAGCCAATGCTTTCCAGTTCATGCGGTGTTCTCCTTGAGTGGCATGGTGACGCCAGGCTGGCGCCGGTTTGGAACCCGATCCACGGGCTGACAAGCCCATCGGATTCACGGGAGGCGCATCGGTTACAGGGATTCCCTTGCCGCCTGCCAGGCAGTGTCGGTGGTCGCTGTCTCACAGGCTGAGACGGGTCAGTGAGCGGGCTGCGTTCGCCATTTGCCAGGTTTCCCGTCGCGGCTCGCCCCCGCTGGCCGCTGAATTGCTTGAAGAAGGGCGCATGCAAACCCATGTCCTGCGCATTCGCGGTGCCCGCGCGGCGCCGTCTTCCATTGCCGATTCGAGGAGCCCCTTCCCATGCGCATGGACAAACTGACTTCGCGCTTCCAGCAAGCCCTGGCCGACGCCCAGTCGCTGGCTGTCGGGCGCGATCACAACATGCTCGAGCCTGCCCATGTGATGGCGGCGCTGCTCGATCAGCAGGGCGGCTCGACGGTGCCGATGCTCGCCCAGGCCGGGGTCAACGTGCCGGCACTGCGCACGCGCGTCGGCCAGATCCTCGAGCGCCTGCCGAAGGTGTCCGGGCAGGAAGGCAACATCAATGTCTCCAACGAGCTTGGGCGTCTGCTCAACCTCACCGACAAGCTGGCGCAGCAGCGGGGCGACGCCTTCATCGCCTCGGAGCTGTTCGTGCTGGCGGCGCTGGACGACAAGGGTGAGCTCGGCGCGGCGCTGAAGGCCGCCGGCGCGCACAAGGAAAGCCTGGAAGCGGTGATCGAGCGCATGCGCGGGGGTGAGAGCGTGCAGTCGGAAAGTGCCGAGGAGCAGCGCCAGGCGCTGGAGAAATACACCATCGACCTCACCGCGCGCTCGGAGACCGGCAAGCTCGACCCGGTCATCGGCCGTGACGAGGAGATCCGCCGCGTCATCCAGGTGCTGCAGCGGCGCACCAAGAACAACCCGGTGCTGATCGGCGAGCCCGGCGTCGGCAAGACCGCGATCGTCGAGGGCCTGGCGCAGCGCATCATCAACAACGAGGTGCCCGAGGGCCTGCGCGGCAAGCGCGTGCTGTCGCTCGACATGGGCGCGCTGATCGCCGGGGCCAAGTTCCGCGGCGAGTTCGAGGAGCGCCTGAAGGGCGTGCTGAATGACCTGGCCAAGCAGGAAGGCCAGGTGATCCTCTTCATCGACGAACTCCACACCATGGTCGGCGCGGGCAAGGCGGAAGGCTCGATGGACGCCGGCAACATGCTGAAGCCGGCGCTCGCGCGCGGCGAGCTGCACTGCATCGGCGCGACCACGCTCGATGAGTACCGCAAATACATCGAGAAGGACGCGGCGCTCGAGCGGCGCTTCCAGAAGGTGTTCGTCGGCGAGCCGAACGTCGAGGACACCATCGCGATCCTGCGCGGGCTGAAGGAAAAGTACGCGGTGCACCACGGCGTGGAGATCACCGATCCGGCCATCGTCGCCGCGGCCACGCTCTCCCACCGCTACATTGCCGATCGTCAGCTGCCGGACAAGGCGATCGACCTGATGGACGAGGCGGCCAGCCGCATCCGCATGGAGATCGACTCCAAGCCGGAGGAACTGGATCGCAAGGAACGGCGTCTGATCCAGCTCAAGATCCAGCGCGAGGCGCTGAAGAAGGAGAAGGATGCCGAATCGAAGCAGCGCCTGGCCGACCTCGAGAAGGAGATCGACGAACTCGAGCGCGAGTATTCGGATCTCGAGGAGGTCTGGAAGGCCGAGAAGGCGACCCTGCAGGGCGCGACCAGGATCAAGGAGGAGATCGAGCAGGCGCGGCTGGATCTGGAGGCCGCGCAGCGGCGCCAGGATTACGCGAAGATGAGCGAGATCCAGTACGGACGCATCCCGGCGCTGGAAAAGCAGCTGAAAGCCGCGCAGGAAGCTGAAACGAAGGGCTTCACCCTGCTGCAGGACAAGGTCACCGCCGAGGAGATTGCCCAGGTGGTGTCGCGCTGGACCGGCATTCCGGTCAGCAAGATGCTGGAAGGCGAACGCGACAAGCTGCTGCGCATGGAAGATGAACTCCACCAGCGCGTGGTCGGCCAGGACGAGGCCGTGCGCGTGGTGAGCGACGCGATCCGCCGCTCGCGCGCCGGGCTTTCAGATCCCAACCGGCCGATCGGATCGTTCCTGTTCCTCGGCCCCACCGGGGTCGGCAAGACCGAACTGTGCAAGGCGCTGGCCGCGTTCCTCTTCGACAGCGACGATGCCATGGTGCGCATCGACATGAGCGAGTTCATGGAAAAGCATTCGGTCAGCCGCCTGATCGGTGCACCGCCGGGCTATGTCGGCTACGAGGAGGGCGGCTATCTCACCGAGGCCGTGCGCCGCCGCCCCTACAGCGTGATCCTGCTCGACGAGGTCGAGAAGGCGCACCACGACGTCTTCAACATCCTGCTGCAGGTGCTGGACGACGGCCGCCTCACCGACGGGCAGGGCCGCACGGTGGACTTCAGGAACACCGTCATCGTCATGACCTCGAACCTGGGTTCGCAGTACATCCAGGACCTGGCGCCGGAAGGTGGCGAGGACGAGGAAGCGCAGTACACCAAGATGAAGGCCGCGGTGATGGGCGTGGTGCAGGCGCATTTCCGCCCCGAATTCATCAACCGGCTTGACGAGATCGTCGTGTTCCGGTCCCTGGACAAGAGCCAGATCCGTGCCATCGCGCGCATCCAGATCGCCTATCTGGAAAGGCGCCTCGCCGAGCGCCAGCTCAAGCTGGAAATCGACGCGGCGGCACTGGACCTGGTTGCCAACGTCGGCTTCGATCCGGTATATGGCGCCCGCCCGCTCAAGCGCGCCATCCAGCAGCAGCTCGAGAACCCGCTGGCCAGGGAGATCCTCGAAGGCCGCTTCCAGCCCGGCGACACCGTGCGGGTGGCAGCGGACGGCGGCCGCCTGGTCTTCGCCAAGTCCTGATCTGCCCGCCTTTTGCGATTCCCCATTCCCCACTTCCGACTTCCGGCTCTCCACCATGCCCATCTACGAATTCGAATGTTCCGCCTGCGGCAATGCCTTCGAGCGCCTGCAGAAGCTGTCCGATCCCGATCCGGCGACCTGTCCCGCCTGCGGCAAGCCCCAAGTACGCCGCCGCGTCAGCGCCCCGGCATTTCGCCTTGCCGGCAGCGGCTGGTACGAGACCGACTTCAAGGGCAAGGGCGAGAAGAAGCACAATCTCGCGACCGGCGATGGACCGGCGGCCGCAGCCGACGGCAAGGCAGCCGGCGACGCCGCGGCGAAGACCGGCGATGCCAGGCCGGCGGCGGCCGGGGAGCCTGGATCGAAGGCGCCAGCCTCGGCAGCGACGCCATCGGTCGAGTGAGAAGCGGGCGTCCGGGCGGAACGGCGCAGCGGATGCTGCTGCGTGGCATGACCCGTGCGCCGATGGAAGGCATCGCTTTCGTTCATGCGGATAATCTAGACTCGGCTGCACTTCCGTCGATGGGGATCGATCCATGAAGCTTGCAGGCGTAGTGGCCATTCTTGCCATGTCGTTGGGCGCGGCGTCGCTGGCACATGCACAGTCGGTGGGCACGATGGCCGCCGGTGTGGCGCCGGTTTTGCTAGCGCAGTCCGGCACCGGCACCATCGAGTGCAAGAGCGTCGGCATGCAGCCGGCCTCCTGCCGGGTGCCCTGGCGCGATGCGGTGCTGGTGCGCCAGACCTCCAAATCCGCGTGCGTGCGCGGCAGCAGCTGGGGTTACAGTCGCGGCGCCGTGTGGGTGGATCGCGGTTGCGCGGGTGTCTTCGCCGATGCCAACCATCCGGGCGCACAGCCGTATCCGCCGGGAAATGGTGGCTGGCAGCCAGGGCCTGGCTGGGATCGCAGCATCACCCTGCGCTGCGGCAGTCCGCAATACCGCTACAATTTCTGCCAGGTGGATACCGGTCGTGGCAGTCGCGTCCATATCCGTCGCCAGCTTTCCGACACACGCTGCGTGGAAGGCCGCAACTGGGGCTGGAATCGCGGCGGCATCTGGGTCGACCAGGGTTGCTCGGGCGAGTTCGTGGTGGAGCGTCGCTGGCGCTGACGTCGATCCGCGCGCCTTCGTCGCGGCCGTAGCCGCGACCTGCGAAGCCGCCTCGTCGCCGATGGCGGGGCGGTTCGCAGCTCGCCATCACGTCGCCGACGTGGGGCCTGCCGTTGCAGCGCAACACGATACTCCCTAGCATTTCCGGTCTTGTTGCGCCCCCCGGCGCACGACGAAACCATCCCATGCGCACTCATCATTGCGGCCTGATCGACCAGGCCCTGATCGACCATTCCGTGACCCTGTGTGGCTGGGTCGATACCCGCCGCGACCATGGCGGCGTGATCTTCATCGACCTGCGCGACCATGAAGGCCTGGTACAGATCGTGGTCGATCCGGACAATGCCGAGGCCTTCCGCACGGCCAGCGAAGCAGGCTACGAGTGGTGCCTGCGCGTTGCCGGGCGCGTGCGCCGGCGGGTCAGCGTGAACGAGCGCGTCAGGACCGGGCACGTCGAGGTGCTGGCCGAGCGCATCGAGGTGCTGAACCCGGCACGCGACCTGCCCTTCGTGCTGCACGAGACCACCAACGAGGATCTCAAGCTCAAGTATCGCTACCTGGACCTGCGTCGTGCGGACATGCAACGCGCGATGCGCCTGCGCACGCGGCTGGTCGCGGCGCTGCGCCGCAACCTCGATGCCCAGGGTTTCCAGGACATCGAAACTCCGATCCTGACCCGCGCCACGCCCGAAGGCGCGCGCGACTACCTGGTGCCCAGTCGCGTGCACCCGGGCGAGTTCTACGCGCTGCCGCAATCGCCGCAGCTCTTCAAGCAGCTCCTGATGGTGGCGGGCTTCGACCGCTACTACCAGATCGCGCGCTGCTTCCGTGACGAGGACCTGCGTGCCGACCGCCAGCCCGAGTTCACCCAGCTCGACATGGAGTATGCGTTTGTCGAGGAACGTGACATCCAGGACAGCGTCGAGGCCCTGATCTGCAGCGTGTTCCACGAAGTCGCCGGAGTCCGGTTGCCCGCGCCGTTCCCGCGTCTCACCTACGCCGAGGCGATGCGGCGCTACGGATCGGACAAGCCGGACCTGCGCATTGCGCTGGAGCTGGTCGATGTTGCCGATCTCGTCAAGGAGGGCGGCTTCAAGGTGTTTGCCGACGCCGCCGCCGATGCGGATGGCCGTGTGGCCGCCTTGCGCCTGCCGGGCGGGGCCAGCCTCACCCGCAAGCAGATCGACGATCTGGGCGTGCACGTGGCGAAATACGGCGCGAAGGGCCTGGCCTGGATGCGCGTGGATGATCGCGCGAAGGGCCGCGAAGGCCTGACCTCACCGATCGCCAAGTTCCTCGACGACGCCGTGATCGGGGCGCTGCTGGACAGGGCCGGCGCACAGTCCGGCGACATGCTGTTTTTCGGTGCCGGCCGCTGGAAGACCGTATGCGACTTCATGGGTGCTTTGCGCCTCAGGCTTGGCCGCGACCGCGGGCTGGTCGAGGACGCCTGGAAGCCGCTGTGGGTCACGGATTTCCCGATGTTCGAATACGACGGGGAAGCCCAGCGTTTCGTCGCCCTGCATCACCCCTTCACCGCGCCCGCCGTGGACGATGTGGCCGAGCTCAAGGCCAATGCGAGGACCGCGGTGTCGCGAGGCTACGACATGGTGCTGAACGGCAACGAGATCGGTGGCGGCTCGATCCGCATCCATCGCCCCGAGATGCAGGCGGCGGTGTTCGAACTGCTCGGCATCGGTGCCGAGGAGGCCCAGGCCAAGTTCGGCTTCCTGCTCGAAGCGCTCAAGTTCGGCGCGCCGCCGCATGGCGGCATCGCCTTTGGCATCGACCGCATCGCCGCGCTGATGGCTGGCACCGAGTCGATCCGCGACGTCATTGCCTTCCCCAAGACGACCAGCGCACAGGACCTGATGACCGCTGCCCCTTCGCCCATCGCGACCGCGCAGCTTGCCGAGCTGCATATCCGGGTGGTGGAGCAGGAAAAGCATCGGGACTGAAGGCCCTCCCACGATCCGGTGTCTCCTTGCCAGAATGTCATGTGGAAGCGGCTTCAGCCGCGATGCCATTCCCGACTTTCGGCAGCCCGGCATCGGGACTGAAGTCCCTCCCGCGATCCAGTGGCGCCTGCGCAGAGTTTCGTGTGGGAGCAGTCCCTGACGCGCTGCGCCTTGCATTCTCGTGGGAGCGGCTTCAGCCGCGATGCTCTTGCGTCTTGTCATCAGCCGGAGTTCAACCGCCATGACCGAGCACGTCATTCTCCTGCATGGCTTGTGGATGCGCGGCGTTACGCTGTGGCCATTGGCGCAGCGCCTGCGCGCGGCCGGGTACGAAGTGGCCACCTTCGATTACGCCAGCGTGGCGGCCAGCCCGCAGCGCGCGGCGGCACGCCTGCGCGAACGGCTGGGCAAGGCACGCGCGGATGCCGTGCACCTGCTCGGGCATAGTCTGGGCGGCCTGGTCGCCCTGGAAGCCGTGCGCGGTCGCAACGACCTGCCGCCGGGCCGCATCGTGTGCCTTGGCTCGCCGCTGCGCGGCAGCGCGGCTTCGCGTGCCTTGGCACAATGGCCAGGAACGCGCTGGCTGCTTGGCGCGAGTACGCCGCTGCTGGCCGACGGCGTTGCCGCCTGGGACGACGACCGCGAGATCGGCGTGATTGCCGGAAACCTCCCGCTCGGATTCGGTTCGCCGCTGGCGCACCTGGCTGCGCCCCACGACGGCACGGTCGCCGTCGGCGAAACGCGGCTTGCGGGGATCACCGATCACGCCATCGTGCATGCCTCGCACACGGGGTTGCTGCTGTCGGCCGCGGCGGCAACGCACGCGGTGGAATTTCTCCGTCGCGGCCATTTCGATCCACCCGCCGACCCGTAGGTCGGCGCCATGCGGCCGATGGACGTCGCGACATTCACCCGGTTGGCAGCGCCAACCTCGCCGCATCGCGTGAATGTCGCACGGCGCCACGCTCGGCGCGCCGCTGCGGACACATGTCATGCGGCCGGTGCAGCCACCCGTCGCCGTTATACTTGGGCTTTTCGATCAGGAGCTTGCACCCTACCCATGGCCGGTCATTCCAAGTGGGCGAACATCCAGCATCGCAAGAACGCGCAGGACGCCAAGCGCGGCAAGATCTTCACCAAGCTGATCCGCGAAATCACCATCGCCGCGCGCGATGGCGGCGGCGATCCGCTCACCAATCCGCGCCTGCGCCTGGCCATGGACAAGGCGCTCTCCGCGAACATGACCAAGGACGTCATCGAGCGTGCGACCAAGAAGGCCACCGGCGAGCTGGAGGGCGTTGTCTACGAGGACGTGCGTTACGAAGGCTATGCGCCGGGTGGCGTGGCGGTGATCGTCGATTGCAGCACCGACAACCGCCAGCGCACGGTTTCCGAGGTGCGCCATGCGTTCACCAAGTTCGGTGGTTCGCTCGGCACCGATGGCTCGGTGGCCTACCAGTTCCGGCGCCTGGGCGTGCTCACCTTCGCGCCCGGCGCGGATGAGGAACAAATCCTGGAAATTGCGCTCGAAGCCGGCGCCGAGGATATCCGCAGCTTCGACGATGATGCGATCGAGGTCATCACGCCGCCCGAAGCCTTCGAAGCCGTGCGCGCGGCGCTGGTCGATGCCGGGCTCGCCCCGGCGGACGCCGAGGTGACGATGCGCGCGGATATCGAGGTTGCGCTGGAAGGCGAGGCGGCGCAGACGGTGGCCAAGTTCCTCGAATGGCTGGACGATCTGGACGACGTGCAGGCGGTGTTTTCCAATGCCGACCTGCCGGCCGATGCGTGGGTGTAGCGGCAATCGCCAACTGACCCCCCGGGGGTTGGTCTCGGCTCGCGAACCCGACCCCGGATTCCGCTGCGCTGCATCCGGGCTACGGTGTCGGCGCCGGCGTGCGCGATTCGCCTTGTGAATGGCCTTGTGCTAGGTTCATAGGCCCTACGAGGGATTTCGCAGCAAGCGCTGCGCCAGACGGGAGAACAGCATGAGAACCATGCTGATCGCCATCGCCTGTGCGATGATTTCGTTCGCGTTCGCCGCACCGGCCTGGGCGGCCAAGGCGCCGCCGCCGGGCAGCGTGGATGTGACCCCGGTCGAGTTCGACGCGCAGGCCGACAGGGTGCGCCAGACGTTCGAAGAGGGCGGTTACGCCGACGTGAGCGCGTCGGATCGGCGCGTGGTGGAGGATTACCTCGCCATCATCTCGCGCATCCTAACCAAGCGCGGTTCATCCCTGGCTATGACCGGGCAGGAAAAGATGGACGTGTTCAACATGCAGGAACGCATCAACGGCATTCTCGCCGGCGGTGCCGATTACCGCGTCTGCAGCGTCGATGGCGTGACCGGGACGCATTTCAAGTCGAAGAAATGCGTGAGCGCGCAGCAGAAGGAAGATCTGCGCCGCGAGGAGCACGATGCTTTGGTGAAAATGTATTCGCTACATGGACTGCCTGCGGGTGGTGTCAAATAGGTAAGCGCTATTTCAGCGCATCATTTTTTGGAATTACTTCTGATGGGAGTATGAGATCTCATAATTGATAAATTAACGTTTACTGGAATGTTAATGATTGGTATTGCTTTGGGGTTGTTTTCTTCTCAAGCAGTTGCTGGGTCCATTTCCCTTAATTGTACGCCAGGGCTTTGTATCGTTGGTGTTGATACGACCAATGTAGACTTGCCAATTGATTATGCATGGAATATTGACGTCGGAACACATAATGTTCTATTTCCTCATCCGTGTGAGGGGCGCAAAACATGCATGTTCATATGTCCTGAAGCCGATGATCCAATTTATCCTGTTGCCTTTCCTGCAAGTGTTGACGTAACTGTACGGGATGCGAATGGAGGTGTTTTGGGTAGCGCATCGACGATAACCAGTTGTGCTGCTGTTTTATGGTGAGTTGTGATTCTTCAAAAATAACGATAATCGGTTTTGATGAAAGCTGTAAAATACCATATTCCGAAGCGTAGTCTGTTCATGATTGCGTTTCGGAGTATTTGTTGAAATATTAGTTCTCGTTTAGCCATACTTTCATGTGAAAAGATAGCGGTTACAAGAAAAATAGCATTGTTTCATTCCGCATCCATCCGCATCCTCGGCATCGACCCTGGTAGTCGCCTGACCGGCTTCGGCATCATCGATGTCGATGCCGCGGGCAGGTCGCGGCATGTCTGCCATGGCGTGCTGAACCTGGTCGCGAACGAGGATTTCGCCGCGCGCCTCAAGCAGATCTTCGATGATCTGGGTGCGATCATCGGCGAATACGCGCCGCAGGAAGCGGCGATCGAGCGCGTGTTCATGGCCCGCAACCCCGATTCCGCGCTGAAGCTCGGCCAGGCGCGCGGCGCGGCCATCTGCGCCATCGTCCACCACGGCCTGGGCGTGAGCGAGTATGCTGCGCGCGAAGTGAAGCAGGCGGTGGTCGGCACCGGCGGCGGGGACAAGGCACAGGTGCAGCACATGGTGGGGGTCTTGCTCGGGATATCCGGTCGCCTGCAGGCGGACGCGGCCGATGCGCTGGCGGTCGCGCTGGCGCACGCCCACACGCGCGCCAGCCTCGCGCGGGCCGGCATTCCGCGCGCCGCGTGGAGGCGCCGGCGGTGATCGGCCGCCTGCGCGGCACCCTGGTCGGCAAGCATCCGCCGTGGATCATGATCGAGGTCGGCGGCGTGGGCTACGAGCTCGAAGCGCCGATGTCCACCATTTTCGACTTGCCGGCGCTCGGTACCGAGGTGCAGCTGTGCACGCACTATGCGGCCAAGGACGACACCGTGGTGCTGTACGGGTTCCTGCGCGAAGCCGAACGCGCGCTGTTCCGCGCCTTGCAGAAGGTGTCGGGCGTGGGCGCCAAGACCTCGCTGGCGGTGCTCTCCGGCGCCAGCGTGGAAGAGTTCGGGCGCCTGGTGCAGACCGGCGACCTCGCCGCGTTGACGCGCATCCCCGGCATCGGCAAGAAGACCGCCGAGCGCATGGTGGTGGAACTGCGTGACCGCGTCGGCGCCCTGGTCGATGGCCTGCCCGCTGCGGCCGGCGCGGAGGGCGTGCCGGCCGATCCGGCGAGCGAGGCGGCCATCGCGTTGCAATCGTTGGGTTACAAGCCGGCCGAAGTCACGCGCCTGGTGCGCGAAGCGGCCACGCCCGAAACGTCGGCTGAAGATATCATCCGCAAGGCGCTGAAGGCGGCGCTGCGCTGAACGGGGATCGCGCATGAGCCAGGGGCAGCAGACAGGGGCGCCCTCACCACGCATGGCCGCCCTGACCATCGGCGCCATCGGCATCGTCTATGGCGACGTTGGCACCAGTCCGCTCTACACCATGAAGGAAGCCTTCGGCGAGCACGGCCTGCCGCCGACGCCAGAGAACGTGCTCGGCGTGCTGTCGCTGGTGTTCTGGGCACTGATGCTGGTGGTGTCGCTCAAATACGCCAGCTTCATCATGCGCGCCGACAACAAGGGCGAAGGCGGCATCATGGCGCTGACCGCGCTGGCCCAGCGCAGCGTGCGCAAGAGTACCCGCGCGCGCTGGGGGATCACGGTGCTGGGCCTGTTCGGTGCATCGCTGTTCTTCGGGGATGGCGTCATCACGCCGGCCATCACCGTGCTGTCCGCGGTCGAGGGCCTGGAGGTGGCCGCGCCCGGGCTCGAGCCGTTCGTGGTGCCGATCACGGTCGGCATCCTGCTCGGCCTGTTTGCCATCCAGCGGCGTGGCAGCGGCAAGGTCGGTGCAATCTTCGGCCCGGTGATGTGCATCTGGTTCGTCACCCTGGCCGTGCTTGGGCTGATCCAGGTCGTACAGCACCCATGGGTGCTGCGGGCGCTGTCGCCGCATTACGCCGTGCAGTTCTTCGCCGTTACGGGTTGGCCCGCGTTCCTTGCGCTGGGCGCCGTTGTGCTGTGCATCACCGGTGCCGAAGCGCTGTATGCCGACATGGGGCACTTCGGCAAGAAGCCGATCCGCATCGCCTGGTTCAATTTCATCCTGCCGGCGCTGGTGCTCAACTACTTTGGCCAGGGTGCGCTGCTGATCGCCGATCCGGCAGCCGCGCAGAACCCCTTCTATCTGCTGGCGCCGGAACTGCTTGTCTACCCTTTGATCGCGTTGGCCTCGCTGGCCGCCGTCATCGCATCACAATCGGTGATTTCCGGTGCGTTTTCGGTGGCCCGCGAAGCGATCCAGCTTGGCTTCCTGCCACGCATGCACGTGCGACACACTTCGCCGGAGATGATCGGGCAAATCTACCTGCCCTGGGTCAACCGCATGTTGCTGGTGCTGACGCTGGCCGTGGTCATCGGCTTCCAGTCCTCCAGCAACCTGGCCGCGGCCTACGGCATCGCCGTGGTCGGCACCATGACCATCGATTCACTGCTCGTGATGATCGTGTTCCGTCGCCAGTGGCACTGGGCACGCAGCAAGGTCGTGGCGCTGGGCCTGCTGTTCCTGACCGTCGACCTGGCCTTCCTTACCGCCAATGCCGACAAGGTCGAACATGGCGGCTGGTTCCCGCTGGTGCTGGGCGCGGTGGTGTTCACGCTGATGACCACCTGGCGGCGCGGGCGTGAGCTGGTGATCCGCGAGGTGCGCCAGAGCGGCCTGGCGCTGGAACCCTTCATCACTTCGATCAGCGCGCACCCGCCCTTGCGGGTGCCGGGTACGGCGGTGTTCCTGACTGCCAATGAGGACAGTGTGCCCAACGCCCTGTTGCACAATCTCAAGCACAACAAGGTGTTGCACGAGCGCAATGTCATCCTGACCGTGCAGACGGTGGAAACCCCGGTAGCCGAGGCATCGGAGCGGGTGTCGGTGGAGCGCCTGGGCGATGCCTTCTATCGACTCAGCCTGCGCTTCGGCTTTTCCGAGGACCCCAACGTGCCGCTGGCCCTGCAGGCGGTCAAGCAATGCGGCCTGCCCTTCGACCTGATGGATACCACCTTCTTCCTCAGCCGCGAGAGCGTGGTCGCGACCGATCGCCCGGGCATGCCGCTCTGGCGCGACCGCCTGTTCACCTTCATGCAGCGCAACGCCGTGCCCGCGACCGCGTTCTTCCGCATTCCCGGCAACCGGCTGATCGAACTGGGTACGCAGGTCGAGATCTGAAGAGCCGGGAAGCGGGAATCGTCACGGCGGATTCGGCGCGGCCTCGTCAAGCATGCAGGTTCGCCGGGTGCGTCCCTACTCTGAAGGTCGCCGGCAGGGGATAATCAGGCGATCCGCCATTCCCGATTGCCCATTCCCCGCTCATGGACCGCCTCAGCTCCGCCACCGCCACGCGCGAGGACGACTTCGTCGATGCGACGATCCGCCCGCAGCGTCTGGCCGAATACCTCGGCCAGGCGACCGTGCGCGAGCAGTTGTCGATCGCCATCGAAGCGGCGCGCCGACGCGGCGGGGCACTCGATCACGTGCTGATCTTCGGCCCGCCGGGCCTGGGCAAGACGACCCTGTCGCATGTCATCGCCAACGAGCTCGGCGTGAACCTGCGCTCGACCTCCGGTCCCGTGCTCGAACGGCCGGGCGACCTGGCGGCACTGCTAACCAACCTGCAGCCGCGCGACGTACTGTTCGTGGACGAGATCCACCGCCTCTCGCCGATCGTGGAGGAAGTGCTGTACCCGGCGCTGGAGGATTTCCAGATCGACATCATGATCGGCGAGGGGCCGGCGGCACGCTCGATCAAGCTCGACCTGCCCCCGTTCACCCTGATCGGCGCCACCACGCGCGCAGGTCTGTTGACCGCGCCGCTGCGCGACCGCTTCGGCATCGTGCAGCGGCTGGAGTTCTACAGCGCCGACGAACTGGCAGCCATCGTGCGCCGCGCGGCACAGATCCTCGACATTCCCTGCGATGCCGCCGGCGCGACCGAAATCGCGCGCCGCGCGCGTGGCACCCCGCGCATCGCCAACCGGCTGCTCCGGCGCGTGCGCGACTATGCCGAGGTGCGCGCCGACGGCCGCATCGGCACGCAGGTCGCCGCGGCCGCGCTGGAGATGCTCAACGTCGATGCGGAGGGCTTTGATGCGCTCGATCGGCGCCTGCTCGGCATGATCATCGAGAACTTCGACGGCGGGCCGGTGGGCGTTGAATCGCTGGCCGCGGCGCTCAGCGAGGAACGCGGCACCATCGAGGACGTGCTCGAACCCTACCTCATCCAGCAGGGCTTCCTGGTGCGCACTGCGCGTGGGCGCATGGCCACCGCCAAGGCCTGGCGCCACCTCGGCCTCAAGGCGCCGCGCCGCTCCAGCGTCCCGGATCTCTTCGAGAACGGGAATCCGGGCGACACGGGCGATGCAAAGGCGTAACGGCGTGGGCTCTTCCCAATACCGGGTCTTCCAGTGGCCCGTCCGCGTCTACTGGGAAGATACCGATGCCGGCGGCATCGTTTACCACGCCAACTACCTGCGCTTCTTCGAGCGCGCGCGCAGCGAGTGGCTGCGCGCGGCCGGCTTCGACCAGGAGAAGCTGCGCGCGCAGGCGGACCTCCTGTTCGTCGTGCACCGCATGCAGATCGCTTTCAACGCGCCGGCGCGCCTCGACGACCTGCTCACGGCAACCGTGGAGCCCCAGCCGCCGCGCGGCGCGAGCTTCATCGTCACTCAGCGGCTCGTCCGTGAACCCGGGACCCGGGCGCTGGTCGAAGCGCAGGTGCGCATCGCCTGTCTCGATGCACTACGCTTGCGCCCCCGCGCCATCCCCGAACATCTGCTCCAAGGTCTCGTTCGCACATGAATTCGGAAATGAACATCCTGGCTCTCGTCCTCAACGCGAGCCTGTTCGTCAAGCTGGTGATGCTGGTGCTGCTCGGTTTTTCGATCGCTTCGTGGATGATCATCTTCCGCAAGAAGCAGTTGCTGTCACGCGCCAACGCCCATGCCGATGAGTTCGAGGAGCGCTTCTGGTCCGGTGCGGATCTGGCGGGCCTGTTCCGCGAACTCACGGCCAGCGGCAGCCGGGTCACTTCCAGCGGCGCCATCTTCGAGGCCGGCTTTCGCGAGTTTGCGCGTCTGCGCCAGCGGCGCAGCGTCGATTCGCGTACCCTGCTGGAGGGCGCCCAGCGCGCCATGCGGGTGTCCTCCACGCGCGAAGTCGATCGCCTCGAGCAGGGTCTGGAATTCCTCGCCAACGTCGGTTCGATCAGCCCCTACATCGGCCTGCTTGGCACCGTGTGGGGCATCATGTCCGCCTTCCACGGCCTGGCCAACGTCAAGGAAGCGACCATCGCCATGGTTGCGCCCGGCATTTCCGAGGCCCTGGTCGCCACCGCCATGGGCCTGATCGCAGCCATTCCCGCCTCCTGGGCGTACAACCGCTTCTCCATGCGCCTGGAACGCCTGAACCTGCGCTACGACACCTTCGTCGAGGAGTTCTCGTCCATCCTTGCGCGCCAGGCGCATCTGGAAGAATAGACACCCGGGGCAGGGTGCGGGTTGCACCCCCAGCCCGGCCGCGGTCCCGCCAACATGGCAAGGGAAGGCCTTGCTTCCCGGCACGACGCGCCAAGCGCAACCCGCGCACCCGCGCGCCACCCGCAACTCCAGTCTCTAGCTCATGGCCAGTCTCAATACCCGCCGCAAGCCGCGCAAACTCATGGCCCAGATCAACGTCGTGCCGTATATCGACGTGATGCTGGTGCTGCTGATCATCTTCATGGTGACCGCGCCGCTGCTGAACCTTGGCGTCGATATCCAGTTGCCGCAGTCGGCGGCGGCGGCGATCCAGAACGACAAGGAGCCGGTGGTCGTGAGCGTCGATCGCGAAGGCCACTACTTCCTCACCCTGGGCACCACGCAACGCGAACCGATCGAAGCCGATGCGCTGGTCAACAAGGTTTCAGCATTCGTGCGTCAGAATCCGCAGGTTCCCGTACTCGTCGCGGGCGACGAACGCGCCGAGTACGGTACGATCTATCAGGCGATGGTACTGCTGCAGTCGGCAGGCGTGCCCAAGGTCGGGCTGATGAGCCAGCCGCTCGCGGCGGAAGCGGAACGCTGACCGGATGGAGAGCTTCGGCGACAAGGCGCGTGCGTTTGGATTTGCGCTCGGCTTGCACGTGCTGTTCCTGTTGGCGCTGCTGGTGGGGCTGTGGTGGACGCAGGCCACGCGTCCGGTCACCATGCCCGGCCCGGTGATCGAGGCGACCCTGGTCGGCCCGACGGCGGCGCCGAAGCCGCAGGCCGGCAAGCGCGAACCGGCCAGGCCGCCCAAACCGAAAGCGCCGCCCAGGCCTGAACCCAAGCCCGAACCGAAACCCGAACCGGCGCCGCCCAAGCCGGCCACGCCGACGCCCAGCGAAGTACAGCGCCAGGATCTGGTCGAGCGGGAAAAGGTCGCGGCCCTGGCCCGCGAGCAGGCCGAGCAGGCCAGGCGCGAGGAGGAAGCGCGCGTGCGGCAGCAGCAGGTGGAACTGGAGCAGGAGCAGGAAAAGGAACGCAAGCTGCGGGCGGAGAAGGAAAAGCAGCTCGCCGAGATCCGTGAAGCGCGGGCCGCGGCGGAAAGGAAGCTGAAGCTGGAAAAGGAGCGCCTGGCGCAATTGGAGGACCGCAATCGCCAGCCGGCGGAGCGCGCGGCGGCGCAACCAGCCGCCGAGCACGAGGCCGCGCAGGCGCAGACCGGGGCCGGAGGCGCCGACAACGATCTGACGGCGCGCTACAGTGCCGCCATTCAGGCCGTGGTGACGCAGAACTGGAACCGTCCGGAAAGCGCGCAGGCGGGCCTGCGCTGTACCCTCGACATCACCCAGATTCCGGGTGGCGAGGTCATCGCGGCCGTGGTCTCCACGCCCTGCAATGCCGATCCGGCAACCCGCCGCTCGATCGAGCAGGCGGTCATGCGCGCGGCGCCCTTGCCCTACCAGGGCTATGAAAAGGTCTTCCAGCGGCGCATCAAATTTACGTTCAGGTACGACGGATAAGGTTGAAGAGTATGGAAAATCGCATCATGGGACGCAGGCTGCTGCTGTGGTTCGCCCTGCTGCTGGGCGGGCCGGCCTTCGCGCAGGGCCTGGACATCGACATCGTCGACGGCACCGCATCGGCGGTGCCGATTGCAGTGGTGCCGTTTGCTTTCGAGGGCGCCAGCGTGCCGCCGGAAGCCAATCCCGGCGAGATCGTGCGCGCCGACCTGGCCCGCTCGGGGCAATTTCGCACCTTGCCGCGCAACGATATCGTCGAGTTTCCGAGCCGTGCGGACGAGGTGAAGTTCGCCACCTGGCGCCTGCTCAAGCAGGACTACCTGCTGGTCGGGCGCAGCCTCGATGGCGGCGATGGCAGCTTGCGGGTCGAATACGAGCTGTTCGACGTGGCCCGCCAGCAGCGCATCGCCGATGGCGCCATCAGCGGCCAGCGCAGCGGGCTGCGCGACATCGCCCACCAGGTTGCCGACGCGGTGTATGAAAAGATTCTTGGCGTGCGTGGCGCGTTCTGGACGCGCATCGCCTATATCACGGTGACCGGCGCGTCGCCCAACTGGCAATACGCCCTGATGGTGGCCGATTCGGACGGCTTCAATCCGCAGGTGGTGGTGCGTTCGCGCGAGGCCCTGCTGTCACCGTCCTGGTCGCCGGATGGCCGCAGGATCGCCTATGTTTCCTTCGAAAGCGGCAATTCGGCGATCTACGTGCAGGATCTTGGCACCGGTTCGCGCCAGGTCGTGTCCAGCTTCCGCGGCATCAACAGTGCGCCGGCATTCTCGCCGGATGGAAGCCGCCTGGCCATGAGCCTGTCCAAGGGCGGCAATCCCGACATCTACGTGATGAACCTGGCCAGCCGCTCGCTGGATCGGATCACCAACCACTTCGCCATCGATACCGAGCCCGAGTGGGCGCCGGACGGCAAGACGCTCTATTTCACCTCCGACCGCTCCGGCAAGCCGCAGATCTACCAGGTCGCGGCGACCGGCGGCGACGCCACGCGGGTGACCTTCCAGGGCCAGTACAACGCCAGCCCCAGCGTGGTGGATGCCCGCGGCATCAAGCTCGCCATGGTGCAGGGCAGCGGAAACGTGTATCGTATCGCCATCCTCGACCGGGCTACCAGCCAGTATGCGCTGATCTCGCCCGGCAACCAGGATGAAGCCCCCAGTTTCGCGCCCAACGGAAGCATGCTGCTGTACGCCGCCAGCGAAGGTTCACGTGGCGTCCTGTATGCAGTGTCTGCCGATGGGCGCGTACGCCAGCGCCTCGGTTTTGCCGATGGCGATGTGCGTGAGCCGGCATGGGGACCGTTCCGGTCGCGTTGAATCCGCTCCGGGAGGGTTCCATGCCAGTCTCAGGAACGTGCGTTTTCAATGTCTCATCCAGTTGATTTCATCAAGGAATTGCCATGAACAGCGTCTTTCGGATTGCGTTTTGTGTACTGCTCGCCGCAGGCGTGTCGGCCTGCGCAAAGAAGGCGGTGAAGCCTGCCCCGGCGCCGGAGCCTGCGCCGGTCACCCAGACCGCGCCGACCGAGCCGGCCGGCCGTTACACGCGTGACAGCCTGGATACGGATTCCTGCCTGCGCCAGCGCGTGATCTATTTCGACCTCGACCAGTCCGAGATCAAGCCGGAGTTCGCGGCCCAGATCGCCTGTCACGCCGAGTACCTCCACGAGTTCCCGGATGCGCGCGTCACGCTCGAAGGCCACGCCGACGAGCGCGGCTCGCGCGAGTACAACCTCGGTCTCGGCGAGCGCCGCGGCAACGCGGTGCAGTCGGCGCTGGTCGCCGCGGGTGCCTCGCGCGCCCAGCTGAACGTGGTGAGCTACGGCGAGGAGCGCCCGGTCTGCCGCCAGCATGACGAGTCATGCTGGTCGAAGAACCGGCGCGTCGAGGTCGTGTACACGACGCGTTGAGGGTTCGTGGCGTCTTCGGATTGCCGGGCTGCCGGCCAGGGATGGCCGGCGACCAGTCGGGCGTGCGCGTGCCGGACTGGCGCGAGCGACCGCGGACACCCCGGAACCACGCGCAAGACGTGCACGGAACGCGCAAGTTTTCACCAGCTCTGAAGCGAGCGAGGTACCTGCAATGCGGATTGCCGTAACGACAGCCCTGGCGGCGCTTGCGTTCGCCGCCACGATGCCCGCTGCACAGGCGCAGCGCCTGTCGCTGGCCGAGCGTGTCGATCGCCTGGAACAGCAGGCGGCCCAGGGGGGCGGCAGCAGCGCCGTCGAACTCGTCAACCGCATTTCCGCGCTCGAGTCGCAAGTGCAGTTGCTGCAAGGCCAGGTCGAGGAACTGCGCCATGCCCTGGAGCAGGCGCAGCAACGCAACCGCGATCAGTACATCGACCTGGATTCACGCCTGAACCGGCTTGAAGGCACCGGGCCGGCAGCGTCCGCCGCGGCGCCAGCCCCCGCGCAGCCGCCGGACATCGATCTCGCCAGCCCGGGCGGCAGCAGTGCCGCGCCCGGCGTGTCCGCGGGTGCGGCGGGCCAGGTTGCCCCAGCCGCGGCCCCGGCCGGCGCAGCCACGCCCGCCGCGCCACCTGGCCCCGCCGCGGCACCGGCTGGCGCCACCGCGATGGAGGCCTACAACGAAGCCTTCGCTGCGCTCAAGGATGGCCGTTACGCCGAGTCCGCGCGCCGCTTCCAGGCGTTCATCGACCAGTATCCCGATGATCCGCTGACCGGCAATGCCTATTACTGGCTGGGCGAGTCCTACTACGTCACGCAGAACTACCCGATCGCCGAGGAGGCCTTCCGTACCCTGCTCGCGCGCTTCCCGGGCAGCCCCAAGGCCCCGGATGCGTTGCTCAAGATCGGCTACAGCCAGTATGAGCAGAAGCAGTGGGACCAGGCCGAGGCCACCTTGAACCAGGTGCTGCAGACCTACCCGGGCACGACGGTTGCGCGGCTGGCCGAAGGTCGCCTGCGCGCGCTGAAGATGGAAACCCAGCGCTGAGCGCAGTCATGGGCAGCGTGGACGGCGTGGCGAGCGATCAGCGCCTGCGCATCAGCGAGATCTTCCATTCCCTGCAGGGTGAGGCCGATGCGGTCGGATGGCCCACCGTATTCGTGCGCCTGACCGGCTGCCCGCTGCGTTGCGTGTGGTGCGATACCGAATATGCCTTCCATGGCGGCCAGTGGCACGACATCGATGCGATCCTGGCCGAGGTGGCGTCGTTCGGAGCGCGCCACGTGTGCGTCACCGGCGGCGAGCCGCTGGCGCAGAAGCGCTGCCTGGTGCTGCTGCAGCGCCTGTGCGACGCCGGCTACGAAACCTCGCTTGAGACCTCCGGCGCGCTGGATGTCGCGGCGGTCGATCCACGCGTGCGCAAGGTCGTGGATCTCAAGGCGCCCGGATCGGGCGAGGTCGCGCGCAACCTCTGGTCGAACATGGCCTGCCTGTTGCCGCACGACCAGGTCAAGATCGTGATCGCCGACCGGGACGACTATGATTGGGCGGTGGCGCGTGTGCGCGAGCACGCGCTGGACAGGCGCTGCCAGGTGCTGTTCTCCCCGGTGCACGGGCGCCTTGCGCCGCGCGCGCTGGCCGACTGGATGCTTGCCGATCGCCTGCCGGTGCGCCTGCAGTTGCAGCTCCACAAGCTGCTGTGGGGCGTCGTTCCCGGACACTGAGCGAGCGTCACCCTGCTGGCAGCGGGCCTGTACGCCCGCTGCAATCCGAGACGGAGGCCCATGACCCCATCCGCTGCCGCCCCCCGCGCCGTCGTGCTGGTTTCCGGCGGCATGGATTCCGCCGTGACGCTTGCCCTGGCACGCGCGCAGGGTCTTGCCTGCCATGCCCTCAGCGTCGATTACGGTCAGCGCCACCATTCCGAGCTGGCGGCCGCCGACCGCGTCAGCCACCGGCTCGGTGCAGTCGAGCACAAGACCGTCACGGTGGATCTGCGCAGCATCGGCGGCTCCTCGCTGACCGCGGACATTGCCGTGCCCGAGCATGGCGGCAGCGGCATCCCGGTCACCTACGTGCCGGCGCGCAACACCATCATGCTGGCCATCGCGCTGGGCTGGGCCGAGGTGCTGGGTGCCCGGGAGATCTGGTGCGGAGTGAATGCCGTGGATTATTCAGGCTACCCGGATTGCCGCCCGGCCTTCATCGATGCCTTCGGCGTGCTTGCCAACCTTGCCACGAAGGCCGGCATCGAGGGTGCGCGATTGCGCGTGCATGCACCGCTGCTGCACATGAGCAAGGCCGATATCGTGCGCGAAGGCCTGCGCCTGGGCGTGGATTTCGTCGCGACCGTATCCTGCTATCAGGCCGACGCAGAAGGTCGCGCCTGCGGTCATTGTGATGCCTGTCATCTGCGCGCCGAAGGCTTCCGGGCGGCCGGCGTCGCCGATCCCACGCGCTACCGCTAGCGACTGCGGGTCGGTAGAATGCGCCTCCTTCCTGGTTTCGTCGCGCCGTCGGCGGCGCCGCCGGCCGCTTCCCGCCGCTGGTTCCCCGTAGCGCGGAGGGAATGCACCCGCAGTTGCCGCGCACGCCAGGGCCGGAACTTTGCAACAGGGCCGTTAGCTCAGCGGTAGAGCAGTGGACTTTTAATCCATTGGTCGATGGTTCGATCCCATCACGGCCCACCATTCCAATCAGTGACTTGCGCGAAGTGTCTGGTATCGTGTGATTCTTCGGTCTTTTGCTGAGCAACTCCGGGTGGCTCTCGTGCCGGTCACGCATTGAACCGCCCCGGGAAAGCCAGGGCGGTTCATGTCCATGAGTGCTGCCCTACGCTTTCGGCGACGCGGTCGGGGCGTGGTGTCCGGCACGGGGCGATTGACGGGTGACGCAGCCCGCCTACCTGTCGCGCCAGTCATCATGCGCCCCGAGCGGGACGATTCGATCGCCAATCGTCATCTCCGCCGCACATGGCAGTCGGGATCGCACCGAACCGTCACCTTCACGGCACGCGCGCGTCGCCGAACGCGTAGGGCAGGAGCCTGGCGGCGTTGCGCGCGTCATCGACGCCGCGATGCGGTGTGCCGGTGAAGGTCAGACCGGCGCGTTCGATGGCTTGCCCCAGGCCGAGCTTCTTCACGCGCTGGCGCGCCGAAAACTCCGTCTTGATGTTCACGTGGGGCGCAGCGATCGGGTAGGCGATGCGGTGGTATGCGCAATCCTGCAGGATTTGCAAGCGGTCGTAGTTGCCCCAAGAGCCGAACGCGAATCCTTCATGCTGGCGCAGCCATGCCTTGAAGCGGTCGATGGCCTCGGGAAAGGTCGGCGCGGCATCCACCTCAGCCTGCGTGATCGAGGTCAGCCGGGTACAGAACGCAGTCAGGCGCGGATGCCGCACCGGTCGCACGAAGATGTCGAACTCGTCGATCACGCGCCAGCCTTCGCGCTCGACCATCACCGCGCCGATCTCGATGATCTCGCACTGACCTACCGGCACCTGGCGACGCTGCGGGTCGTCATCGCAAGTCGCTTCCAGATCGATGACCAAATAGCGTTCGGCGATCATGGCTGCAGCCCTCGCGACGACGATCCGGATTCGATGCCGGTCTCGACCGCGCGCGCTGTCACGCCAGTGTGTTGCGCCCACGCTGCGCCGCCGTCAGGCCCCGGGCGCACTGCTCTTGGTCGCTGCGTCACCGTCCGCAGGCCCGCTGTCCGTTCATCTGGTCGCATGGCCCACTCTCGCCCGCGATGCGCGGCCCGTCAATCGCCCCGCATCGGATGTACGCCCGGCTTCGGTGCCAGGCGGGCACGCAACACGCCGGCAGATACAATGGCGCAATGAACCTCCTCGCCATCGAAACCTCCACCGAATCCTGCTCCGTCGCCCTGCTGGTCGGTGACGCGCTGCTGGTGCGCAGCGAGCTGGCGCCGCGCCGCCACGCCGAACTGCTGTTGCCGATGTGCGAGGCGGTGCTGGCCGAGGCCGGATTGCAAAAGAGCGCGCTGCAGGGCGTGGCGGTCGGCTGCGGACCGGGTGCATTCACCGGCGTACGCCTGGCCATCTCCGCGGCCCAGGGCGTCGCGCTCGGGCTGGATCTGCCGGTGGTGCCGGTGTCCTCGCTGGCCGCCCTGGCACTGCAGGCCCCGGCAGGCGACCTGCCGGTGCTGGCGGTGATCGACGCGCGCATGGGCGAGGTCTATGGCGGCGTGTTCCGGCGCACGGCCGCTGATGCCCTCGAGGCGTTGGCCGACGAGTGGGTCGGTCCACCGGATGCGCTGCAACTGCCGATCGCCCCTGGCTGGGCCGTCATCGGCACCGGCTGGGGCACCTATCCGGGGCAGCTGCGTGCCCGCCTGCCGGCCGATCCGGTCTGGGTGGATGCCGTACGCTTTCCGCAGGCCGCCGAAGTGGCACGGCTTGCCGCCCCGCGGCTGGCGGCCGGTGCCGGCGTACCGGCGGCCCAGGCCCTGCCGGTGTACCTGCGCGACAAGGTAGCCCTGACGGTGGCCGAGCAGCGCGCGGTGCGCGGTACCTGATTGCGCGTGCCGGTCCTGCGCGCGCCTTGCTGCAGCCGGATCGGGTAGATTACGCCAACCGTGCATCGCTCCCGCGCCTGATCCTGGGCCGGGGAGGTGCGCAGGGCAATTCCCTCACGACGCGCATTGCGAGATGGCGCCCGCGCCGAGCCCATGATCTGGCCCCGCTTCAACCACATCCAGCTGTTGCGCTATGCCGGCCTGATCCAGTTTGTCAGCGTTGGCACGCCGTTCCTGCGCTACCAGACCATCGTCGGCGACCTGGCGCTCAAGCAGTTGCCGACCAGCTATGCGCACCTGTGGCTGGGCTGCTACGTGGTGTTCGGGGTGGTGTACTGGTATCTCACCCGCGACCTGGGCGTGCGCAGCCCCTCGCCGTTGCGCCGGGCGGTACAAATCGTGCTGCTGCTGGTTCTCAACATCATGGTGGTGGCGATTGGCTGGTTCAGCCAGGGGGGCATTGGCGCCCTGCTGCTGGCGGTGATCGCCGTGGTGCTGCCCTGGTTGCTGCCGCTGAAGGTTGCGGTGGCGTGGATGATCCTGCAGAACTTTTCGCTCATTCCGGTGTTTGCAAGCATCCGCGAACCGGTGTTCAGCCTGGGGGATGCCTTCCTGCAGTCCAGTCTCTACCTCGGCTTCATCGTGCTGGCCTTTGTCACGTCCTTCGTCACCAAGCGGCAGGTGGAGGCGCGCGACGAGCAGCGGCGCCTCAATTCCGAACTGCGCGCGACGCGCACGCTGCTTGCCGAATCGAGCCGGCTGGCCGAGCGCATGCGCATTTCACGCGAGCTGCACGACCTGATCGGCCACCACCTGACCGCGCTCAGCCTCAACCTGGAGGTGGCGCGCCACCTGGCCACCGGACCCGCCGAAGAACACGTTGCCAAGGCGCAGTCGGTGGCCAAGCGCCTGCTGGGCGATGTGCGGGAAGTCGTCAGCCAGTTGCGCGAGGGCGACAGCCTCGACCTGACCGAGGCACTGCGCAACCTGGTCGAAGGCGTGCCGGGCCTGGTGATCCACCTGGAACTGCCGCCGCGCTTCAGCGTCGAGGATCCGCGGCGCGCGCAGGTCTTGCTGCGTTGTGCGCAGGAAATCATCACCAATACCATTCGCCATGCCGGTGCCCGCAACCTGTGGCTGCGCTTCGAACGCAGCGAGGACCGGCGCATGGCGATCCACGCGCACGACGATGGCCATGGCGCGCCCGGCTTCCGCCCCGGCAACGGGCTGGTTGGCATGCGCGAACGCCTGGCCGAGTTCGGCGGCCGGCTGGACGTGGTCACGGCCGGCGGGCGCGGCTTCACCATCGACGCCTCACTGCCACTGGAGAATGCCGCATGAGCAAAGACGTACGCATCGAGGTTTGCCTGGTCGATGACCAGACCCTGGTGCGCCAGGGCATCCGCTCGCTGCTGGAACTGTCCGACCACGTGCGCGTGGTGGCCGAGGCGGCCGATGGCAGCGAAGCGGTGGAGCTCATCCCGCGGGTCAAGCCCGACGTGGTGCTGCTGGACATGCGCATGCCCGGGCTGTCCGGCCTGGACGTGCTCAAGGCACTGGGTCAGCGCGGCACGCTGCCGCCGACCATCATCCTGACCACCTTCGATGACGACCAGCTGGTGCTTGCCGGGCTGCAGGCCGGCGCGCGCGGCTATCTGTTGAAGGACGTCTCGCTGGAGCAACTGGTGGATGCGGTGCGCACGGTCGCCGCGGGAGGTTCGCTGGTGTCGCCGGTGGTGACGCAGCGGCTGCTTGCCGGTCTCGGACGCATGCACAACGAGTTCACCAGTCTGGATCGGCCCGATCCGCTGACCGAACGCGAGACCGAGATCCTGCGCCTGATGGCCGGTGGCTACAGCAACCGCGAGATTGCCGGCTCTCTGGGCGTCGCCGAAGGTACGGTCAAGAACCATGTCTCCAACATCCTTTCGAAGCTGGGCGTGCGCGATCGCACACGCGCCGTGCTCAAGGCCTTCGAGCTTGGCGTCGTGTAGGCGTGCCCGGTGCCGGCTTTCGGGCATGGCGTTCCGGGCCGGTAGTCCAGTAACATCGCCATCTTGGTCCGCCCCGGGGGCGCGACGCAGGGGTGCAGGCTGGGGGCTGCGGCATGCCCGATACGGACCTTTCTGCGTCCGCCGCCGGTGTTGGCTGACGTACTGGAGATGGCTCGGATGATTCGCATTTTAGAAATTCTCATTTCATTGTTGATCGTGGCCGTGCTGGCGGCAGTGGTGGGTGTGCTGCTGCCACGCCACGGACACATCGAACGCCGGGTCGAGGTGTCCAGCCCCGTGCGGCAGATCTTCGATTCCGTCGATACCTTCCGTCGCTATCCGCAATGGTCGGGCCTGCGCGGTTTCGATCCGGCGGTGCGAATGACCCTGGAAGGCCCCGAATCCGGGCCGGGCGCGCGGGTGACATGGTCGAGCAGCCAGCCGAAGATCGGCGATGGCAGCCTGGAGATCGTCTCCGACGAGCAGGATCAGCAGGTCAGGATCAAGGTCGACAACAACTGGGTCGGTACCAACAAGTTCTACACCATTACGCTGGTGCCCTCGCCGAACGGCAAGACCACCAGCATCCGCGTCGCCTATGACGTGGACTACGGCTGGAACCTGCTGTGGCGCTATGCCGGCCTGTACATCAATGGCACGCCGGCAGCCGTCATCCAGGGCAGCCTGAACGGCCTGGCCGCGTTGCTGGCCGGTTTCCCGAACACCGACTACAGCGACCAGGACATCCGGGTCGTCGAGGTCGCCGCCAAGCCGATCTTCCTCGTCAACACCAAGGCGCCACGCACCCTGGCCGACGTGCAGGACGCCACCTATGCCGCGCTGGAACAGATCGGCGACGCCATCGAGAAGGCCGGCCTGAAACCGGACGGTCCGATCATGACGATCACCACCAACTGGGGCGACGAGGACTACAGTTTCGCCGTGGCCGTGCCGGTCAATGCGACCAGCTTCACCGAGAACGGCAAGACCTACACCATCCAGCCGCCGGTCAAGCGTGGCCTGGCCACCGATGCCGGCGAAGCGACCCCCAGCGAGGCGGGGACGGCTGATGAAGGCGACGAGGGCGAGGAAGGCGCCGCGCAAGGCGACGCGGACAAGGCGGGCGAGGCGACCGGCCCACAGCCGGGCAGCCTGGATGACGAGGGCATGCTGGTCGTCGATGCCCATGTACGCGCCACCATGTGGTACGCCGGCAAGGCCCTGGTCAGTGACTACACCGGCAGTGCGGCGGCGTTGCCGTTGCTGCGCCTCAACCTGCGCGCCTACGCCGAGACGCATGGCTACCATTACAACCAGGACGCCACGCTCGGTCGCTTCTGGGATGAGATGGTCTCCTCGCCCGATGTGGCCGAGGATGCGCACGAGTACAAGGTGTACCTGCCGTTCCAGCTCTGACGCGGATGCGCTGGCCGACGCCCGAGGCGTCGGCCAGCGCGGTTTCATCGAAGTCCTGCGCGGATTTCGGCTGACCTCTGGCGCGGACGGCGCAATACCGCCGACACGCAGTGCTGCGTGGCGCCGGTTATTCGATGCCGAGCTTTTCCAGCCGGTAGCGGAGCTGGCGCAAGGTCAGGCCGAGCTGGCGGGCTGCCGAAGTACGATTCCAGCGCGTGGCTTCCAGCGCCTTGAGGATGGCGGCGCGCTCGGTTTCGGCGACCGCGCTGGCCAGGTCATTGGGAAATCCTTCGTCGTCGGGCGGCTCGTGCGCCCAGCCTGGCGGATGCGTGCCGCCCAGCCCCGGCGACGACGCCGGCATCGAGGAAGCATCATGCCCGCCCCCCGCGCCGCTCAGGCGCAGGTCATCGACCGTGATGCGGCTGTCCTCGCATAGCGCAACCGCACGCTCCAGGACGTTTTCCAGCTCGCGCACGTTGCCGGGAAAATCATAGACGCCCAGGGCGCGCAGCGCATCGGGCATCAGCTGCGCGGGCGGCATGCCGCCATTCTCGCCGGCCAGGCGGTCGAGCATGCGCGCGGCCAGTTGGGGGATGTCCTCGCGCCGCTCGCGCAGGGGCGGCACGCGCAGCTCGATCACGTTGATGCGGTAGAAGAGATCCTGCCGGAAGGCGCCGATCTCGACCAGCCGCGCGAGGTTCTTGTGCGTCGCCGAGAGGATGCGCACGTCGATGCCGACTTCGGCGCGCGCACCGATCGGGCGCACCGCCTTTTCCTGGATCACCCGCAGCAGCTTCACCTGCATGTGCACGGGCAATTCCGCCACCTCGTCCAGGAACAGCGTGCCGCCCTGGGCAGCGTGGAACAGGCCTTCCTTGTCCGCCTGGGCACCGGTGAAGCTGCCGCGCTTGTGGCCGAAGAACTCGCTTTCCATCAACTCGGACGGAATGGCGCCGCAGTTCACCGGCACGAACGGCGCCGCGGCACGCGGACCCAGTTCGTGGATCATGCGTGCGACCAGTTCCTTGCCCGTGCCCGATTCACCGGCGATGTAGACCGGCGCCTGGCTGCGCGCCACCTTGCCGATGGTGGTGCGCAGCTCCTGCATGGCCGGCGAGTCGCCGATCAGGCGCGCGCTGCTGGCCGTGTGGTCGCTGCGTTTTTCCTCGGACAGGCGCAGGGCCGTCTGCACCAGCCGGCGCAGGACCGAGATATCGACCGGTTTGGAGACGAAATCGAAGGCGCCCGCCTTGAGGGCATCGACTGCGGCATCGACATTGCCATAAGCGGTGATCATCGCCACCGGGGTATCCGGGTACTGCGCCGCGATGATGGCGATGATCTCCTGCCCGGAACCGTCCGGCAGGCGCATGTCGGTGAAACACAGGGCATAGTTGCGGCTGGCCAGGCGTTCGCGCGCCTCGCCGACGGTTGCCGCGGTCTCGACGATGAGGTCCATGCGGCCCAGCGTGAGCGTCAACAGCTCACGGATGTCGCGCTCGTCATCGACGACCAGTGCGTAATGCTTGCTCATGGGCGTTGGCGGTACTCGCGGACGCAAGTGGATTGTGCAAGGTTAGATCGTGCAGCCCGGCAAGGCAAAGCGCGCGTGCCGAAGGCCCTGCCTGGCTTGCGGTCGCGGCGCGGCCAGCCGACGAAAAATGCGCCCGCGCGGGCAGTTGCGGGCGGGCGGCAACGATATACTGTGCCCATGGGGATGTCGTGACCGCCGACCTTGCCGCGCGCAACGCAGCCGAATCACCGGGTGACATCACCCGGCGCGAACTCTATTTCCTCAATCTCTACCGCTGCCTCGAAGCTGCGGTCTATGCCGGCCTGATCTTCGCCCCCTATGCAGGCGAATGGGTAAAGGTCACGCGCCCGCTGCTGGGCCAGACGGTGGCCATCGCCTACCTGGTCATCGCCCTGGTGGTGCTGGCCGGCACCGACCGCCTGCGCCACAACCTGGCCAATGCCATCAGCTTCACCCTGGTGCTCGATATCGCCGCTGCTGCCCTGGTGCTGATGGCGCTGTCCGGGCGCGGCATCGTGCCCCTGATGCTGCTGGTCAACGTCGGCATCTCCGCACTGCTGCTGCCGTTGCGCGCCTACGCCTTTGCGGTGATCGCGGTATTGGGCGTGTGTGCGCCACTGCTGGTCGCCTGGCTGACCGGATCACCGCCCGGCGAACGCGACCTGGCAGAGGCGGCGGTGCTGGCCCTCGCCTATGTGGCCGTGGCCCTGCTGCTGCGCTACGTCGGCCGCCACATGCGTGCAACCGAGGATCTGGCCACGCAACGCGGCGTGGATCTGCTGAACCTGGAACAGGTCAACGATCTCATCATCCAGCGCATGAACACCGGCGTGCTGCTGGTCGATGTGGCCAACCACATCCTGCGCATCAATGAGTCGGGCTGGCATCTCATCGGCAACCCGGCGCCGAGCCAGCGCGAGCTGGGCCTGGTCGCGCCGGAACTCTCGCGTCGGCTCTACCATTGGCGCCGCTCCGGCAAGACCGACCAGACGGCCGTGGCGCTGGCCCCCGATGTCGCCGAGGTCATCCCGCGCTTCACCCGGCTGGCGCCGAACGACGATACCAACGTACTGATCTTTCTCGACGATACTTCGCTGCTGTCGCGGCGTGCCGAAGAACTGACGCTGTCCTCGCTCGGCCGCCTGGCGGCATCGATCGCCCACGAGATCCGCAACCCGCTGGCGGCGATCCGCTATGCCGCCCAGTTGCTGGCCGAGTCGCCGCAGATCGTGGCCGAGGACGGTCGACTGGTAGACATCATCAACAATCACTGCACGCGTGCCAACGAGGTGGTGGAGAACATCCTGCAGCTGTCGCGACGCGAACGATCGCGCCCCGAGAGCGTGGACCTCAATGCCTGGGTCCTCGCCTTTGTCGAGGATTACAAGCAATCCAACGACCTCGGCGGCGACTACCTGCGTGCCGTCACGCAGAACCGCAGCATCGAGGCCATGGTCGATACCCAGCACCTGCAACAGGTGGTGTGGAACCTGGTGCAGAACGCGCTGCGCTACGGGCGCCAGCCCAACGAGCCGGCGCGCGTGATGGTGGTCGCGCGCACCTCCGCCGACAAGGGCCCGCCGCTGCTGGAAGTGATCGACCGTGGCCCGGGCATTCCGCCCAAGGTCGCCGCGCAGATCTTCGAGCCGTTCTACACCACCCACGAGTACGGCACCGGCCTTGGCCTGTACCTTGCCAAGCAGATGAGCGAGGCCAGCCAGGCGACCCTGGAGTACGTGCCGATCGCCGGTGGCGGCGCGTGCTTTCGCATCACCCTGATGGCGGCCGGCATGCCGCTGGCTACGCGCACGCTCGCACCCGCGCGCTGAGCTCGCCGGGCGCCGCCGGCGGCTTTTTGATTTTCCCCCCGTCCATCCACGACAATAGTCCGGTTCTGGCGGCTCGGTTCGCCCTTTCCCGGATTGCGTCCACCGGTGCCCAGTCGCACCGGCCGGGGCGTGTCCCCACGCACAGGTGCCTGCATGAACTTTCACGAATATCAAGCCAAGGAATTGTTTGCCGCCTACGGCATTCCCGTGCCGCCCGGCAAGGTGGCCGACACCCCTGAAGCCGCGGTCGAGGCGGCGCGCGCGCTGGGCGGCGAGCAGTGGATGGTGAAGGCCCAGATCCACGCCGGCGGACGTGGCAAGGCGGGGGGCGTGAAGTTCTGCGGCTCGACCGACGAGGTCAAGGCCGCCGCCGCGGGCATGCTGGGCACGCAGATGGAAACCTACCAGTCGGGCGGGCGCGCCTTGCCGGTCAACCTGGTGCTGGTCACCGACGCCAGCGACATTGCCAAGGAACTGTACCTGTCGGTGCTGGTCGACCGC